>Ga0070727_10004657_pt1 | contig 11599 bp, 8 predicted proteins | sample tdAd472_FD_66722 | JGI IMG/M metagenome (GOLD analysis project Ga0070727, IMG submission 66722) | Marine sediment microbial communities from the Atlantic coast under amendment with organic carbon and nitrate - tdAd47.2 | ecosystem: Environmental > Aquatic > Marine > Coastal > Sediment | place... | reverse complement strand
GTGTGGATCCAAGTAGTGGAGCCAGAAGAAGAACGGCTCGTCTTGATGGCCGGAAATCCACTCGCGCGCAAGCCAGGTGAGGGTCTGAGTCGAATCGAGCCCCAGGTTGTGTTCGGCGCGAGACCCGACGGACTCGGCGAAACGCGGCAGGTGCGCATAGGAGTGGAATCCATCCGCAAACCCGGCGGCCGGACGCAGCCATCCGTTGTCGACGGCGGCGGCGGTTCGATATCCAGCCGCGCTGAGCGACTGAGCCAACCGCGGGAGGTTCTCCGGCAGACGCCAGTCCTTCGTACTCCGGCCGTGCTCGCGAGCGGCTAGCCCGGTCATGAACGAAGTGACCGACGGGAGGGTCCAAGAGGCCGCGCTCATCGCATTGTTGAATACGACGGAGTCGCGAGCCAAAGCATCCAGGTTGGGCGTGGGGTCGGCCGAAGGATTGTAGAAGGATAAGGAGTCTTTGCGCAGAGTATCGATGGAGAGGAGAAGGATGGGCGGGACGCCCTGTGGCGGCGTTAGAGCGGGATCAGAGACATGCTGAAAGTAGGAGGATGGATGCTCCGCCGCCAACCAACCGACGGCCAGCGCCGCGGCCCACAGGGACATGGCCAGCGCAGCCGTGCGCGAACCGGACCAGTTCGCAGTCCGACGCCACAGTTCGAACCCGACGAGAAGACCGACACAGAGAACGGCCCAACGGAGAACGCTGTGTGAGTCGCGCAACCCGTAGACAAAGACCCAAAGGACGACTGTGGCAGCGGCAACGACGAGACCGACGGACTCCAGGCGTGCGAAGGACGGAGTCCATCGATAGAGCAGGTAGAACACGATCAGACCGGCTCCGAACGCGAGGAGAGACTTCCATTGGTTTGGGCCGAGAAGGGCCGATCGGGTGAGGAGGTCGAAGTAGCGCAGCAACCCGAAGCCGAGTAGGCAGGCAACTCCGGCAGCCCCGAAGAGCGACTCCGGCGAACGTTTGAGGAACCGACCACACAAGGACAAGACGCCGGCGACAACCAGGAACCCTGCGAATGCCGCCGCCAACACTAAAGGGGTCACGCGCAGCGCGGCCCCCGCCGTCCGCCAGTGATCGGACCAGGGAACCATAGCGATCCCGGCGTCCAGCGCCGTGACGCCGAGGCTGACCGCAGCCGCGAAGGTAAGAATACGCCGCATGAGCCTCAAGGCTGCCAGATTGGCCAGGGACGAGCAAGGGTGAAGAAGTGCGGCGGAACGGGTGTAGCCCCACTTGCCCGCACGCGGCGCGGATCGCACTTAGGATCTGGCCGCAGGAGGGGTCGAATCGCCTCCGGTTAGCGAGCGACGAACGCGACGGCGGACTCCCGTAGTTGAGACGCGGCATCTGTCGAGAGGAGTTGGGGGAAAGGGTCTCGTCGCCGAGCGAGTTCCTCAAAGTCAGCGGGTGGGAGCGGACGTGCGGCAAGATATCCCTGGCACTGATCGCAACCGTTGAGGCGGAGAAATTCCGCCTGCTCGAGAGTCTCCACTCCCTCAGCGGTGACCTGGAGCCCGAGGTTGTGAGCCAGCGCAATCAGGCCTTGGGCGACGGCCTTGGATTTCGAGTCAGTGGTCAGGTCCGCGACGAAGGATCGATCCATCTTTAGCCGATCGAAGGAAAACCTTCGAAGGTAGCCGAGAGACGAGTAGCCGGTCCCGAAGTCGTCAATGGACAAGCGGACTCCGAGGGCACGGAGCGCGATGATCATCGCAGAGGCTTCCTCGATGTTTTCGATGAGCGCGGTCTCGGTCAACTCCAGCTCAAGATTGGCCGGCAGAACGCCCGTCGAGCGGATGACGTGCTCGACCGCCTCCGGCAGGCCCGGTTGAATCAACTGGCGAGGAGAAAGGTTGACCGCAATTCGAGTGGGCGGCAAGCCGGCGCGACTCCATTTGACGTGTTGAATGCAGGCTTGTTCCAAGACCCATTGACCGATTTCATCGATAGCGCCGGTCTCCTCAGCAATGGGGATGAACTCATCGGGACCGACAGGCTCTGTGCCCGGTCGATTCCAGCGGAGCAGCGCCTCGGCTCCAACGATGGCGCAGCTCTCTAGGTCAACGACCGGCTGATAGACGAGTGAGAACTCCTCACGATCCAATGCGCGCCCGAGGTCGCTTTCAATCGAAAAGGTGCGCCGAGCGCTGTTGAACATCTCCTCGTTGAAGACTTGTACCTTAGAGCCCCGTCCTTCCTTGGCGCGATACATCGCTGTATCCGCATTGCGGAGGAGATCCTCGGAACGGTCGAGGTTGGTGTCGTTGAAGGCGATGCCGATGCTGACGCCGGTCTGTAGTTCGTGGTCTTCGATCCGAAACGGGGGCCCCAGGCACTCGCGGAAGCGCTCGGCGACGCGGAGGGCGTCCTGGGGCTCCTGAATATCCTCCAACAAGGCGACAAACTCGTCGCCGCCGAAACGGGCGAGGACGTCGCCGACGCCTTGCCGGGTGCAGTTCTTTAGGCGAGAAGCCGCCGCCGCGAGCAACTTGTCGCCGATGAGGTGACCGTGAGTGTCGTTGATCATCTTGAATCGATCGAGATCCATGAAGATCACAGCAAACAGGCCGCGTTCGGCGGGCGGTCGTGCGAAGGCGCCAGTCAGGCGGACGCTGAAAGCCTTCCGGTTGGCGAGGCCGGTAAGACGATCCCGGAAGGCCTCATCGAGTATTTCTCGCTCGGTGGTGACCAGATGGGTGATCTCCGTCTGCGACCCGGCGAGTGTGACCGGATCCCCTTGGTCGTCGCGACTTGCTCGGCCGCGGCAAAGCACCCAGATGAACGATCCGTCGCGTCTCTGGATTCGATATTGGCTCTCCAGGCGGTCCGTTCCTCCGTAAAGGTGGGCGGCTAAGTCGCGTTTGAGCTCAGGCAGATAGTGCGGATGAAGACGCTGGAACCAGGACTCAGGATCGGGCGGGAGTTCCGCCGGCTCGAATCCGAGCATCGCAGCCCACTGCTGAGAATAGTAGAAACTATCGGTCTTCAGATCCCAGACCCAGTGACCGTCGTTGGCGGCACGTATGGCCAGTTCATTGAGCCTGTGCTTGGCGGCAACCGCGGCGTGCTGCTCGGCCTCTTGCTCGGCGAGTTGACGTTCCCTATCGACGCTCTCGCGACGGGCCTGACTGCAATCCCAGCGATGTCGATTGACGGCCGTTGAAGCTACGGCAACGACCAACATTCCGATGAAGGATGGGCCCCACAGAGCGAACTCCGCGGCAGGGACCGCGATGACGAGCCATACGAGCAGTACGCCGACTGCAAAACCGGCGAACTGCGCCGAACTCCAGCCAAGACGAGCCACGTCGGCGATAAGGAACGCCAGAACGAGAGAGTGGATGGGGTCTTGCAGAAGTCCGACGTAGAGCACCTGGACGAGGAACACCCAACCGACTGCAACCGCCCAAACTCCTCCGCCGAGGCTCTCGAGGACCTCGTCAGAGACGAGGCGAACCAGGACAAGGCCGAGAGCCGCGAGGGTTGCGCAGAACGCGATAACCGTCGGACCGGGCGAGGACGCGGAGGAAAGAGCAAAGCCGTAGACAGACTGGAGCGCTACAATCGCGCTCCAAATGGTGACGAAGTTACGTACGGCGGAGGCGCCGCTGTCAGAGGCTTCTAGAAGCGAAGCGGAGTTTCCCGTGGATCGGAAGGCAGAGGCGGATGGCGACTCGGAAGCGGAGGTGAGATTGTCAGCGAGCATCTTGATACTACTGAGACGCAGTGCGTGAGGGATCCCACGGATTCAACGGCTTGAGCAGAGGCGTAAAGCGTCTGCCGGGGCTCGGTCAAACTGTAACGAAGGATTCCTTCCGGCCTGGTTATCCTCTCGAACAACCCCGGCCCAATGAATACGGTGAACGCGGGTAGACGCCGGAGCAATTTCTACCTAGAGAAAGCGACGAACACCAGGGAAAATTCCTAGCCGCCGGAGGTACGGATGCCGGCGCCTCCGCCCCGCGTTTGGTCCAGCTCCCGGTATTCACTCGAGGTCGGAGGTGATCTTCTGGATGAGGTTGGGGAGATAGGCGCGAAAGCGTCTATCCATGCCAGGCGCTTCCTGGGGCATGGCGGCGACTCGCGCTTTGGCCGAGGCGGCGCGGGCGTCCATGTAGTCGACGGCGTTGAGGGCCTCCATGGAGATGTACTGCCCGTTCTTGTCGGCCGGAGACAACTCCAGTAAGACGGCCAGCGCTTTCCGCGCGTCGGCGGCCGAGGAAAAACGTCCGAGGGCCTCTGCGGCCGCGATCCGGACGTAGGGCGACTTGTCTTCAAGAGCTTCCGTCAGTTCAAAGTGAAGCTGCTCGACGGCGGATGCGCCTCGCATGACCGCGCCGAGGGCGGCCCAGTAGCGGACGGCGCTGTCGGAATCGTAGAAGCCCGGGCGAAGGCGCTTCGTGTCTTCGAGTTTGAGGTTGGAGGCGAGGTCGGCCATGCGCATGATCTTTTGCATGGGATAGCGGTAGGGATCGTGGCCCATCTCATAGGGGGCGCGACCTTCGGCGCGTTCGTGGATTTCGCCCTCGGGGAGAAAGCCGACGTCGCGGATACCGACTTGCCACTCGCGGAGAGCGCGGCTCATTTCGGCTTGTCGGACGGCGTGATCGGGATGGCCGGCTAGGTTGTTGACTTCGTCGGGATCGGCCTGAAGATCGTAGAGTTCTTCGGCGGGCTTGGTTTGCCAGAAGCGCGACTGAACTTCATTCAATTCGCCGCGGTCGTACATGGCTTTCCAGACGGCGGTGGTGGGCGTCTGGAACATGTATTGGATGTACTGGCCGTAGATACGGTGCGGCTTGTAATTGCGGATGTAGATGTAGCGCTCGTCGCGGATGGATCGGACCATGTCATACCGCTCGTCCATGCGGCCGCGGAAGGCGTAGATGTAGGGCTGGGGAGCGGTGGTGTAGTCGCCTGCGAAGGCGAAGCCTTGCATGTGGCCCGGAGGACGGATACCGCAAACGCTCAGGAGCGTGGGCGGGAGGTCGATGAATCCGACGAGCCGATCGCTCTCGGCGCCGGCTTCATACTCAGGAGGCGCGAGGCGACGCCACTTGGGCGGGAAGTAGACGATGAGCGGAACTTGGAGGCCGGAGTTGTAGGTCCAGCGCTTGCCGCGCGGCATACCGGCGCCGTGGTCGGCGTAGAAGAAGACGATGGTGTCGTCGGCGAGGCCGTCGGCTTCTAGTTGGTTGAGGATGTCTCCGGAGAGGGTATCGATTTCGGTGATCTTGTCGGCGTACTGGGCCCAGTCTTGACGGGACTCGGGGGTGTCGGGGTGGTAGGCCGGAATGCGAGCGCCGGCGGGGTCGTGGACGGCCTGATGCGGGCGTTTGCGGATCTGGCTTTCGTGGCTGACCGTGTAATTGAAGATGGAGAAGAAGGGTTGGTTCTGATCGGACCGATTGCGCCAATGAGCCTCTTTGGAGGATTCGTCCCAGACCTGACCTTGCTCGACGAGATTGTAGTCTTCCTTGGAATTGTTGGAGACGTAGTAGCCGGCTTCACGCAGGTATTGCGGATACATCCTCATGCCGGCGGGCAGCGTCGTGAGCGAGCGCATATGTTGGGCGCCGGTGGAGGGCGGATAGATGCCGGAGATCAGCGTGGTGCGGGCCGGCGCGCAAACCGGAGCGGTGGACCAAGCGTGGCGGTAGAGCATTCCCTTGGCGGCGAGGGCGTCGAGGACGGGGGTAGTGGCGTAGTCGTCTCCGTAGGCTCCGAGGTGAGGACCGTGGTCCTCGGCGGTGATCCAAAGAACGTTGGGCCGGTCGGCGGCGGCGAGGCCGAGCGACGCGATGAGAAGTAAGAGAACGCTGCGCATCCTCGATAAGATAGCGCGCTGGGTGTGATCGCGCGCGGCGCGGCAGGCGGCGACTTCGGCAGGTCAGGCGGCGAGCGCGCCGAAGAGACGGGCGACGGTCAGGTCGAGGTCGGCGCGACCGTCGGCGATGAAGTCGGCGTGCGTGCGCGAGGGCTCGACGAATTCCGCGTACATCGGTTCTACCGTGGCGGCGACCTGGTGGAGGACGGAGGCTTCAGTGCGGCCGCGTTCTTGGACGTCGCGGTGGACCCGGCGGGTGACGCGCAGGTCGCGGGGAGCCTCCACGAACACGGAGAGGCTGTAGAGATCACGGAGGGCGACGGGATGGAGCGCGAGAATGCCCTCCAAGACGACGACCCGTTTGGCGCCGAAGGGGGACGGAACGGACATGCGCGTATGGGTGGCGAAATCGTAGACGGGACGCTCGATGGAGCGGCCAGAGCGAAGGGCGTCGAGGTGGGCTTCGAGCAGTTCCCAGTCGATCGCGTCGGGATGATCGAAGTTGACGGCGTGACGCTCGTCGAGAGAGAGGTGAGAGAGGTCGCGGTAGTACGAGTCGATTTCGAGGACCGCCGCCTGGGGCTCGTGCGCGACGACGGCGCGGGCGAGAGTCGACTTTCCGGATCCGGACCCGCCGGCGATGCCGATGATTTCCACGGTTGACACTTTGGGATGCGCCTCAACGTTATCCTAGTGATCTCGTGTCGGAAACGCACTCCCACTACCCTGCCCTGCCGGTGGAAGGACTGGCGTCGTCGCTGATCCGAGTGGAGACGTGGGAGGATTTGGCCTGCGTGGATTGCTGGAACTGGCGGCGGGTTCTGGACGAGACGTTGATCCCGAAGTTCGGCGACCGGGTTGCGTTTGTGGACCATGACTTTCCGCTGGAGAAGCATGTGTGGGCGGAGCGTGCGGCGATGGCCTCGCGGCGTTTGGCTTCATTTGAGGCGGAGGCGGGGCTGGACTTTCGGCGTTACTGCTTGGAGTTCCGGGCGGACGTGACGCTGGAGAACTTTGTGGACCGTTTGGCGGAGTTTGCGCAAGCGCGCGGACTGGACGCCGAGGCGACGGCGATGAGTTTGCGCGACGAGGACCTGAGGACGGCGGTGCGGAACGACGCCGCGGCCGGAAGGGCTCGGGGCGTCGCGAAGACGCCGACCGTATTTGTGGGAGACGAGACGTTCGTCGAACAGTTTGAGACGGAGGCGGTGATCGCCGCGATTGAGAGACAACTATGAGCGAGAAACCGATAGCGGTCGTCACGGGGGGAAGCCGCGGCATTGGACGCGGTATTGCGACGGAGTTGGCGCGGGACCACCAGGTGGTGGCGACCTATCGCGGCAACGAAGCGGCGGCGCGTGAGATGGCGGCAGAGACCGGGGCGGAGATCCTGAAGGTGGATATCGGCTCGGGCGAGGATCGGGCGGCGCTGGTCGCGTTTTGCGAGGAGAAATTTGGGCGGATTGACCTGCTGGTCAACAACGCCGGGATCGCGCCGCGCGAGCGGTTGGATCTACTGGAGGCGACCGAAGCAAGCTTCGACGAAGTGGTCGGGACGAATTTGAAAGGGCCGTACTTTCTAACCCAGGCAGCCGGGCGGCTGATGGCGAAGCAGGGTTCCGGGCGGGTGGTGTTCGTGACGTCGATTTCGTCGTATGCCTCGTCGACGAACCGGGGGGAGTACTGCGTCTCCAAGGCTGGATTGAGCATGGCTGTGCAGTTGTTCGCCGACCGGTTGGCGGGGGACGGCGTGGGGGTCTTTGAGATTCGGCCGGGGATCATCCAGACGGACATGATCGCGGCGGTGAAGGGCAAGTACGAGAAGTTGGCGGAAGAGGGGCTGCTTCCGCAGGGTCGGTTGGGGCTGCCGGACGACATCGCCAAGGCGGTCCGGGCGATCGCGGACGGATTGCTGGACTATTCGACGGGGCAGGTGTTGGACGTCGACGGCGGATTCCATTTGCGGCGGCTGTAGGAAGGCCGGCGCGACCTGCGTCTAGGGGATGTCGACATCCTTCTTAAACCACTGCCAGAAGCGCTCTTGGTAAAGAGTAAGCCCCTGATCTAGGCGGTCGAGGACGCTGAGCCCGGAGGGTAGGGAGCCTTCGTGTTCAAGGCTGATCAGAACCTCGTTGATTTTCGCGACGAAGTCTTGAACGACTGAATCAGTAAGTAGGCTTGAAGTTTGGCCGCTGCTGAGTTTGAAGATGGATTTCAGGCTGGACCAGAGGAAGGGAGCTTGTTGGGCGCCGATGTCCGAGTCTACTTGCCCTAGTTGTTTGGCCGCGCTGTAGTCGGACCAAAACGGTTCGAACAGCTTGTGAGGAATAATCCGGACGGCGTAGCTTGCTGTCAAGAAGTCGTACAGGATCTCTCTAGCTTGGCGATCCGTCTCCGAGGCCGGCGGGGTCTGGTAGATCTGCTTGCGGTCTTGGTAGGAAGGTGAGGGAGGTTCGGCGAGTACGGCCGGATCAGCCCACATGGCTTCTAGGCTCCAGAGGTCATAGACCTCGTCGACATGGAGAATCAGCGCTTGCTCGGATGGGATGTCGAGGCCGTGGTGATCCTGGTCGATGGAGTCGCCGAGATAGGAGTGAAACGGGCGGGCTGGAATCTGCATCAGCCGAAGGATGTGAGAGAAAAACGACGATGCGGAGATGCATCCGGGCCAGGCGTTGTGTTTTGCTCCGCGATCGGGATAGTCGTCCTGTTCGGTGCGCAGATAGGTGCTCTCAAGCGGCGGCTCGCCGGAGTACCCCCAGTACTCGTAGGGTTTGTCCTGCCGGAGTGACGGGTCGTGGTGGCGGATGTGGTCGCGCCCCCAGCGTAGGAGGCGGTAGACGGATTCCAGGCGGCGATGGAGCGGGTTGGTATCGAGGAACGAGTCGCCGGGGCGAATCTCGCCGGTGATGAAGCGGAAAGCCTCGTAGGGGTCGGACGGGAACATATCGCCGAAAGGTTCAGGACGTTGCTGGTATTGGAACTCAAGCGCCCCGCCCCCTTGGGTCCAGTCACGAGGCTCGAACACGAGTGAGCCGTTGACCAGCAGGGCCAACTCGTCTGGCTGGTAGTCATGCAATCGCCAAGGAACCTGCCGAGCGACCTCCATCCAGAGCGTGTGGGCCAGGTAAGCGAGAAACGTCTCGGAGGCGTCTCGCGGCAGAAGGAAATGGCCGCGTTGCCACGCGGTTTCGGGGCCGAGGCGCTGTTTCCCGTCGGGTTCAGTCTGACGACGGTAGGTCAGGGGTGCGGGCCGACGGGCACGGCGGAAGGCGTAGAAGCGATGGAGAAGCCGGCGGAAATCGGGGGTGGAGGGGGCGGCGTCCCAGTTGGAATAGGGCAGTAACGCACCGTCGGTTCCTATCCACTGGACGGCTTCGGCGACGTTAGTGTGATCGGCGAGGTACTGCTCCCAGGCAACGCGGGAGACGGCCAGATCTGTAACGTGGAGCCCGGAGAAGCCGGTCGGGCGGTGGGTCTCCACCGGGTCGGGCGGAGGCGGCGGCGGAATCGTGATGGTGGGCGCGGTCGGGACGACGGGTTGAATCGTGCCGCCCGGCGGCGTCCGGGGATTGAGTTCGGCGTAGATGCCTGCGCCATAGAACGAACCGTCCGACGAGCCGAAGAGGACGCGACCGCCGTCGAAGAACGAGAAGCCTTCGATATCCGCCTGCGACCACTCGAAGGCCTTTTTGAACTCGACAGTCTGCACTGCGTTGTCGTCGGCGTCGGGATCGGCGCAGAAGCTGATCTTGAAGATTCTTCCGGGATAGGAACCGGCTCCGGAAGAGACGCAGAGGTAGCCGTCGGGGGACAGGGCGAAGTCGCCTTGCCAGGGGAGAGTCGGGGGCACCTGAGCCCAGGCGGCGTGGGTCAACTCTCCGGTGCGCGAGGCGGCGAAACGGCGAACGACTCGGCTGCCCGCTTCGCTGAAGTAGAGCGCTCCGAAGGGATCGAGCGAGAGGGAACGAATCGGGCTGGACGAGGAGTCAGAGAAAATCACCTCCGAGACGTAGACTTCCAGGCGCCCCACGAACTGACGACGCAACCGAATGAGGGAACGCCCTACGGCTCCAAAACGGCCGGACGAAGATGCCAGCAGGACGTCGCCGCGGCCCCACGGCAGGTTCGAGTCGGCGGGATCAAAGAGAACGCAGGCAAGACCGGCGTACTCGGCGCCTCCGCGGCTGGAGAAAGTAGCGATGGAATCGGCGAGGCCGCTGCGGACACGGAGGACGTGGGTGTCGCCGCTTGGAGGATTGTGTAGAAGGAAGGTGTCTGGAGTGGGCATATGAGTGGGAAAAGGGCCTTCGATTAGAGCAAGGGGCGAACTCCGTCCGCAAGGACGCTCGAAGGTTCACAATGAGGCGGTGAGTTCAATCAGCGCCGAAGATCGGCACACCAGAAAACGGGCAGAGGTGCTCGACTCGTCGATGGCCTACGTGGACGTGGGCGATGGTCCCGTGGTGGTGTTTCTGCATGGGAATCCGACTTCGAGTTATCTGTGGCGGAATGTAATTGAGGTGGTGAAAGACCGCGCTCGTTGTCTAGCTCCGGACTTGATCGGGATGGGCGATTCCGGGGCGAGCCCGGGCGGCGGGTATCGGTTTGTGGACCATCGGCGGTACTTGGACGCTTGGTTTGACGCTGTTGTGCCGGATGGCGACGTCTACTTGGTCGGGCATGATTGGGGCGGCGCGCTCGGGTTTGATTGGGCGAGAAGGCACGCGGACCGTATCTCAGGCATTGCGTATATGGAGACGATCGCCGTCCCGATAGCCGGCTGGGACGACTGGCCGGAGGCGGCGAGACGGGTGTTCCAGGGAATGCGCTCGGAGGCGGGCGAGGAGATGGTTCTGGAGAAGAACGTGTTTGTGGAGAAGATTCTTCCGGGGTCGGTATTACGAGGGCTGGGTGAGGAAGAGATGGCGGTCTACAACCGGCTCTACAAGGACGATCGCGAGGCTCGACGGCCGACGCTGGCTTGGCCGCGGGAGATTCCGATTGGGGGCGAACCGGCGGATGTGGATGAGATTGTGCGGGCGAATGCGGAGTGGCTGGGGAGTGCGTCGTCGCCGAGGAAGGTGTTTGTGAATGTGGAGCCGGGGGCGATCCTGACCGGGCCTCAGAGGGAGATCTGCCGGGGTTGGCCGAACCAGATGGAGGTGACGGTGGTGGGGTCGCACTTTGTCCAGGAGGATTCGCCGGGAGAGATTGGGGCGGCGGTGTTGGGGATGTTGGGGTAGCGAGGGTTTGGCGGTCTCGCCTGGGCCGTGAAGAGATCCGAGCGGAGAAGACGGAAAATGGGCCGCTGTCCGGAAGACTGGGAGAGGGACAGCGGTGTCGTGGACAGCGTAGTCCTGGTGACAGTCCACACACGCTGGTCTGTTGCCGTAGAGGCTTCAGCCCTGATGGGACAGTCACCGGAGTTGACCTCCGTGGTGGGTAGAGACGAAAGAGGTCAAGGCGCGACGATTTTGTTGGTGCGTGAATGAAGGCGGTGCTAGAGGAGTAAGAGGCGGTTGGGGGGATTTGTCATACTCGTCGGCTGATATGGCGTTATCGATGACGGGGTTTGCGCGTGGGGAAGCCGCGGATGAGACGGCTTCGCTGGAAGTGGCCGTGCGGGCGGTGAACGGGCGGTTCTTGGATTTGAAGCTGCGGACTCCGATGGAGTTGGACGGTTGCGAGCCGATGGTTCGCAAGATCGTGAAGCGGCGCGTGCGGCGGGGGCAGTTGCAGATCAACGTGCAACT
>Ga0070727_10004656_pt1 | contig 11600 bp, 11 predicted proteins | sample tdAd472_FD_66722 | JGI IMG/M metagenome (GOLD analysis project Ga0070727, IMG submission 66722) | Marine sediment microbial communities from the Atlantic coast under amendment with organic carbon and nitrate - tdAd47.2 | ecosystem: Environmental > Aquatic > Marine > Coastal > Sediment | place... | reverse complement strand
TGCATCTACGGTGTTAAACGCAACAGAAAGTGTTGCCGGTAGAACAACATGGACGTCATAGTACTCTGAGATCTTCCAAGTAATTTCCTCCAAATCTCGTACTTGCTCTCCGTCTATACGCATTTCTCGCACTGTCTGTGGAGAGTCACTGAAATAAAATCCTGTCACTATAACAGCAACAACAATGACCACAGCACCTGCTCCAAAGAAGATGGATTGTTTTTCATGTGTATCCCAATACCCCACCACATCACGAAGGTAATACTTGAAGGCTGCACTGATAACAACAAAGAGTACTAGTGCTTTGAGAATAAACCGTGCTGTTATCTCTCCGTTAAGATAGGTCATAATGACCGCAACTAAATCTCCAAGAAGAATACCTCCTCCAAGAATCAGCGAGAGATATACAAGCCATTTTGTGAGTGCTGTATACGCTCCACCATCTTTTCGACGAGACATATTAGAGAGTCGTGTCAGTACAAGATATGCTGGGAAAAAGACAATAAGCGCAGCAATTCCAAAGCGGATACCACTTTGTGCTGAGTCGTATGCCCAGTATCCTTCTGCAGCATCAGGGAATGCAAGATTAATTACCCCAAACAATACTGCAATAATTGCAGTAAGTGATACGTAGAGTGCAATGAGCGACCCTAGTTGTAGTGAAAAATTTCGTGCGGTGTCTGACATAGTTATTTTGTTACTCGTATAAGGTAAGTGTACACCATGGTGAGCAAGAAGAGCATAGACACTCCCATAAGTGGGAATGTCATGAAGTCATACTCAAAGAGAATACGTTTTGCACAGTCTCCTGCAGCAGCAGGACAATCTACAAATTCATTTCCACCCATTTGTAGGTAGTGCTGATAGAGACCAAGGATGATACCAGGGATAGAAAGCACCATTCCATACACTGCGATACCAAAGTCCTTCTTAAAGAACGCAGTGGTCATAATGAATGCCTGCGAGAAGACAAAGATACGCATCATCCAACAGAGTCCACACGGTACAAATCCAAATATCTCAGAATATACCAATGCCGTTACCATCGCTCCCACGGTAAGCACTGCAGATAGAAGTAGCCCCCATCGCTCTACCATCTTTCGCACTTCAGGGCTTTTGAAAAAGACGCGATCTAGAAAAAGAAGAGCTCCTGCGATAAGCATGAGAACTCCTCCTGTCCCCATAATGAAGTTCATTGTCTCTATAGTTTCTGCCATACGCTATTCTGGAAGTTCACACCCCGTCTTTTCTGCTAAGACTGAAAGTGGCACCACACCCCCTTCACGACTACCGTCTGCAAATTCCCATGTTGGATATCCAGTAATACCTGCTTCATTACACTGTTCTGTCTGCGCCTGCCCGTTTGGTGTAGAACACTCTACGTATGGAAGATGCTTCTCAGAGTTACCAAACATTTCTTTCTGGTCTGCGCAGTGTGGACACCAAAATGCCCCATAGAATGTAGTGTCAGTATCAGTAAGACACTGAGCGAAGGTATCAAGCGGACCTGGTTGTGATTCACTCCACTGTCGCCATCCAAAGAGGGCTACAAAGATGATAATAACGAGAATAATAAAATGTGATGCTTTCATAGAAAAAGATTAACTGTGCATGAATTCCATTATATCATTGTCATTCACCACATACTCTTTTCCTTCTGTACGTAACTTCCCCACTTCTCGTGCTTTTGCCATGCTCCCCACTTCTACAAAGTCCTCAAAGGACACTACTTGTGCGCGAATAAACTTATCCTTGAAGTCTCCGTGAATTGCAGCACCCGCTTCCGGTGCAGTTGATCCTTTTTTAATAGTCCAAGCACGTGTCTCCTTCTCTCCTGTTGTGTAGTATGACATCAGTCCAAGAAGTCGGTAACAAGATGAAATCAGTGAATCAATACCAGAATCAAGTGTTCCGTACTCTCGTCTGAAGTCTGTCTTCTCATCTTCTGCAAGGTCTTTCAGTTCATGCTCTACACCCGCATCCACTACAACATATTCTGCATTGTTACTCTCAACAAAATCCATAAGTTCCTGCCATCTATCATCATTCTGCTCATCAAGATTAAACGCACCGTTCTTTCGGTTAAATACATAGAGGATCTTTTTCATGGTGAGAAGATGGAGTCCTTTTACTAACGGCAGTTCTTCTTTTGTTACTTCTACAGAGTTTGCAAGCTGCCCCGTTTCAAGTGCAGTGAGTATTCTCTGCAATACGTCGCGTTCTATAACCGCCTCCTTATCTCCTCGCTTCACATCACGTTCTGTATTTGAAAGACGTTTTGCAACAGTCTCCTGGTCTGCCATGATGAGTTCCAGGTTAATGACCTCAATATCACTCATTGGGTCCACCGCTCCGGACACATGATGTACACCATCATCTTCAAAAATACGCACTACTTCTGCAATCATATCCACCTCACGGATGTTTGCGAGAAACTTGTTCCCCAGACCCTCTCCTGCAGATGCTCCACGCACGAGTCCTGCGATATCTACAAATTCTACAATGGCAGGGATCATCTTCTCACTTTGAGATAACTTGTGTAGTGTCTCCAGTTTTTTATCAGGCACAGGAACAACACCCACTGTTGGATCAATGGTACAGAATGGATAGTTTTCCATTGGCACCGTATTTTTAGTGAGTGCGTTGAATAACGTTGATTTTCCAACGTTTGGCAGCCCTACAATTCCTACACTTAATGACATGCGGAGTAGCGTATCATATTTATATGAAAAAATCCCCCAAGCGTCGCGGCGCTTGGGGTGATAACTGAATTTGCTATTCCTAGAGAGAAAGAATCCTTGTACCGGCAAAAACTCTTTCATAGCGGCCGACGTTCATGGCAGAACGCGACATCACATCCCAGAGTTTTTTGTACTTGTTCCATCTGATGAGAATCTTCCAAATGTCGAAACGACGGTCCTGAACAAGCGCAAGATTGAGTTGGCGTTTTTTTAGAACACCTCTTGAACCAACCTTGTGCTGCTTTTTCATAAGAATGTGCAGGTGGGAAAACTTGAGGACGCAACGGTCGATACCTAACTTTTGGACAACATCAACAAAGTTTGCGTCTTTCGCAGCATCGTGGGCATAGATGGTACGCTCAGGCACGTCGTCTTCCTGCAAGCCATCAAAATCGCCACGTGATAATTCAAAATTCTCGATGCCGTTACTTCTCATGTGTAAGGAGAGAAAAAACGGCTCGGGGCTGTAAACATCCGTCGAATCCGACATTGTCAGAAAATCTGTGTCTGCACGCATACTGCTCAAAAGGGCTTGCAGGTAAAATTCCTTGCCCAACTTGGTTACTTCTTCAGGAGTATAACCATACTTCTGAAGTCTTTCAGCCAGCATGTGAATCTGACCTTCGGTATAAGAAGACATATCTTCTTTCCTTTCTGGCACATGTGCCAATTAAGTTACTTAGAACATACTCAAAACTAAATGTAAAGTACCATTAATATATATATATATTGTCAATATTATACCCCCTTCTTCGCCAACATCCGCACTTTATCCTCCCACTTTGCATGTGCTTTTTCATCCATGTGATGATGTGGTCCAAATGCCGTCACTTTTGTCTTGATACCTGCAAATTCTAGAATTCCTTCCTTAATCTCATTGGTGTAGTCACCATACTTCCACCATGTCTCAAAGGGAGAATGCGTCCCTGCGACAATGATCACACGTGCAGTCTTGCCTTTAAGTCGCTGAATGAGTTTTCCACTGGGTTTTTCAAAGTTAAAGGCAAATCCTGGAAGCCAGAATCGGTCGAAGAGTCCTTTAAGGATTGCTGGCATAGTATTCCACCAGTTTGGATACACAATGAGTGTGTGGTCTGCCCACTTCCACGCTTCTTGCAATGCAAGAAGGTCTGGCTCTAGTTCTTGAATAACCTTGTATCCCTTGTGAAGGATAGGATCGAACTGCATATCTCCAATATTGAATCGCTGCACCTCATGTCCCGACTCTACTGCAGACTGTTCGTAGATATCTGCAAGTGATCCTGTATAAGTATCCTTATCTTCGTTTCCGAGTAGTATCAAAATCTTTTTTGTTTCCATATGCTCTACAGTATACGATATCTCTATGAAAAAACTCCACATCACTGTGGAGTTTTTCCTTTATCTTCGTATCGTTCCATTTGGATTAAATCCTTGCCCCTTCTGCTGCATCTGCCCACCCATAAGTTTCTGCAGACGTCCCTGATACTTTGGCATAACCTTCATTGCCGCCTGCATCTGCGAAAGACCTTTCTTAGTCTCTGCTTCAATTTCTTTAGAAATGGTCTCGAGAAGTTCTGGATCTTCTTGAAACATCTTCATGACCATCTCCTGTTGCTCCTGCGGAGCATCCTTCATCTGCTTTTCGAGCAACTTTCGTGTTGCAAAACTCTTTATTTTTCCAAACATATCTGCCTATTCTATCAGACAATCTTATTTGGACAAAAACACTATGATTTCAGTGACATTCACGGTATCATACACGTGTTATTTACTCAGGAAATCTGTATTTTTATGATATCGCGTATGCAAGGAGTGGTACGAGTAAGCAAGGTGCGTCTTGCTCTCGTTATTGGAATTATTATTGTCCTTATTATTCTCTTCACCGGAGGTGATACTACTGCACCAACTGCAGAACTAAAGAACGAATTCCCACAAGTATCACTTTCTAAGGTGAGTGAACTCACTCGTGAGGGAGATATTACACTCATTGGAACAGTGGAGTCTGTAGACGAAGCACACCTTGAAGCAGAGAGTTCTGGACGCATCACTTCAGTATCTGTTGCCATTGGAGATACTGTATACGCTGGACAGACTATTGCACAGATTGAAAATACAGGAGAGTACGCCTCCCTCCTTCAGGCAGAAGGAGCATATGAGGCTGCCCTTGCAGCCAGTGCCGGTACAACTATTGACGCAGTAAACACCTACAAGGACATCTACATCACTCTCGACTCCATTGTACGAAATACTGTAGACGATCAGTTTAATCGTCCAACAACACAATACCCTGGGTTTAAGTTAGATGGACTTGGACAGGCGTCTGAACTCGTAGAAGAACGTGTTGCTATTGAGGAAGTGCTTACACGACTCTCAGGAACACCGTCAACAGTGACAGAAGAAAATGTGGAGACATATCTACGTGATATTAGGCAGGATACCGTACGCATCACCAATTTCGTTGAAACAATCTCATACATTGTTTCTCGACAAGAGATTACAGAATTCTTTACACAGACAGAGAAAGACACGATTGAAGCAGCGTTCCTAAGTGCGCGTACGTCACTCACAAGCGCTCTTCAAGATATCGATACGGCACTTAATGACATCCTGCAATCTAAAAATGGCTCTTCTACCAACGATGCGAAGGTGAAGCAGGCGCTAGGAGTACTTAAGGCAGCGCAGGCAACATACAACAAGACAATCATCACCACTCCGATTGCTGGAACAGTAAATCGTATTGCAGTGCAACGTGGAGATTATGTAAACACCTTTGATGCTGTTGCAGATATTGCAAACAACAATGCTCTTCGTATTACTGCCTACATTAACGCAAGCGAGCGCGACCGTGTCACTGCAGACACTCCAGTACTAATTAATAATGATATTAACGGAACAGTAAGTCGCATTGCTCCTGCGATTGACCCTGCCACTGGAAAAGTGGAGGTACAGATTCAGATTGAAAGCGAAGATCTTACAAACGGAGACTCTGTGTCTCTTTCTATCATTCCAGAAATTATTGAAGAGGAACTTGTGGCCGAATCTATACGTATTCCCTTGCCTGCAATTAAACTGACAACCACTACTGCCTATGTCTTTACGGTGGAGGAAGAGAAACTCGTTGCACATGAGGTACTGCTTGGAGACATTCAAAGTGATACTGTTGAAATTCTTTCTGGAATACAAGCAGATTGGGATATCGTCCTCGATGCCCGCGGATTAGCAGACGGACAGCGTATTCGTGTAACTGAATAAGTATGTATTCTTTCTGGAAATTCTTCATTACACAGAACCGTTTCAGTTTCCTGCTCCTTATCTCCTTGGCAGCAGCAGGACTCTTTTCGTTGGCGTCAATTGCACGAGAATCTTCCCCTGAAGTACAAGTACCTGTAGGTGTGGTGACCACCATACTTCCTGGCGCAGCGGCAGCGGACGTAGAATCTCTCATAACAAACAAGATAGAACAGGGTCTTTCTGGAGACTTGGAGAACGTATCAAAGATAACGTCTAGTTCTCGAGAAGGTGTCTCAAGTATCGTTGTAGAGTTTGAAGCAGACGCTGATATCGACAGTTCTATTCAAGACCTTAAAGACAAAGTGGACTTGGTGATAACAGAACTCCCTTCTGAAGCAGAAGATCCTCGCGTATCTGAAGTAAACTTTGTCGACCAGCCAATCATGACTATTGCTATCGCCGGAGATCTTACAGACGGAGAATTCTCTACTCTGAGCGATAAACTTGAAACACAACTTGAACGAGTACCATCTGTGTCTCGTGTGGAATTTGCAGGAGTACGGAATCGTGAGGTAACCCTCATTGTAGACCAAGCATCGCTTGACCGTTTTGATCTCGCGCTCACTGAAGTGGTACAAGGTATCGCTGCAGCAAATGCAAATATCCCTGTTGGAAGTGTGACGACTAATGGCATTATTTATAATGTCGCATTTGAAGGAGACATTACTGACACCACAGAAATCAGGACACTCCCTATTGCAAGTCGTGGTGGACAACCTGTATATGTACGAGACGTTGCCTATATTGAAGACGGCTATCGTGAAGCCACAACATTCTCTCGGTACAGTGAAAACGGAGAGCCGTCACAAAAAGCAATCTCTGCGTCAGTGTATAAGTCTCGTGGTGGAGATATCACACGTATCACGGAGGCGGTGAACGAACGACTTGTAGAACTCTCAAAACCAGGGGAACTTCTTGATGGACTGACTGCGTCTACCATTCTTGATAGTGGTGAGGATATTAAAAAAGAACTTTGGAACCTTACCCGTTCAGGAATGCAGACAGTGCTTCTCGTTATCCTCCTTCTTATTGTCGCTATTGGGTGGCGCGAAGGACTCCTTGCGGGACTCGCTATTCCCCTTTCGTTCACTATTGGATTTGTGGGACTCTATGCCTCAGGAAATACTATCAACTTTGTGAGTCTCTTTGCCCTTATTTTGGCAGTGGGAATCTTGGTTGACTCTGCCATCGTGGTCGTGGAAGGTATCAATGCTCGAATGAAAGAAGACCCTACCATAGACAAGAAACAGGCGGCACTGAAGACAATACATGAGTTCTATACTCCCCTTACTGCAGGAACACTTACCACTGTTGCCATGTTCTCTGGTCTCTTCCTTGTTGGTGGCGTTTCTGGACAGTTCATTTCTGCTATTCCATTTACCATCAACTTCGTTCTCTTTGCGTCTCTTTTGGTTGCTCTTGGTCTCATTCCACTTATTGCTTCTCTGTTTCTTAAACGACGAAGTCAGACAGAACTTGAGAAGAAGCAGGTGTACTATTCTCATAAACTTGAGAACTGGTATCGTACAAAGATTGATAGCATTCTGCAGAATCGGAAGCAGAAGATTCGTTTTGTAACATTCTTGGTCATTGGATTTTTTCTCGCTCTCGCACTCCCTATCACCGGTATCGTGAAGTCTATCTTCTTTGATACTGAAGATATTGATTGGATTTATGCAGAACTTGAACTCCCGCAAGCGACTGCGCTTGAGATGACGGACATCTCTGCACGTCGTGCTGAAGAAATTCTCTATACCCATCCAGAGATTAAATCTTTTGTTACCACCGTAGGTGCATCGTCGGCCTTTGCAAGTAACAGTGGCGGTACCAATGGACAGAAATTTGCAAACTTCTTCATCACCCTCACTCCAGACAGAGAACATACGAGTGTAGAGATAGTAGAAGAACTTCGTATCATGCTTTCTAACATTGGCGAGGCAAAAACAAGTACTGGACAACCTGACGGAGGACCTCCTACCGGCTCCCCTATTGTAATTAAGTTTAAGGGAGATGATTTAGAGGAATTGACCCACACAACTCTTGCAGCCGCTGAGTATCTTAAAACCATTCCAGGTACCACAAATGTTACGACAGGAACACAAAACAATAGTACAGAGTTTGTACTGACGCTTAACAAAGCACGTGCGGTGTCTCTGGGACTTGATCCACGTATGATTGCAAACACCTTGCGTACCGCACTCTACGGTACAGAAGCAACGTCTATCACAACACCGAATGATGACATCGATATCGTAGTGAAATTAGCACTTAATAGAGACTATACGACAGCGCGCGAGACTTCTATTACCACCATTGAATCGCTTGAAAATCTCTCTCTTTCACTTCCAGACGGCTCTTCAGTGCTTGTTGGAGCAGTTGCAGATGTCTCTGTACGAGAATCGAGTTCGGTGATTAATCATGACGATACAGAACGTGTTATCTCCCTTTCCAGCGACCTTACTGTAGATGGAAACCTTCGTGAGGTAACGACTGCATTCCTTGATAGTGTGTATGAAAATGTCGATGTTCCAGACTCTGTCACACTTTCTTTTGGAGGAGAGAATGAAGAGTCTGCAGAGGCGTTTAAGGACATGTTCATTGCCCTTATTGTTGGAGTCCTTCTTATGCTTGCAGTATTGGTATTGCAGTTTAACTCTTTCCGACACACCTTTTATGTACTCTCTATTCTTCCATTCTCTTTGATTGGAATTATGGTAGGGCTTGCGATTACCGGAAAAGCACTTTCCTTCCCTTCTATCATGGGATTCATTGCGCTTTCAGGTATCGTGGTGAATAACTCTATTCTTTTGATTGATCACATGAATATGAATCGTCGAAAGCATCCAGAGCGACAACTTCGTGAAAATGTCGTGGAAGCGGCAGTGTCTCGACTTCGTCCGATTCTCCTTACCACCCTTACGACCGTCATTGGTATGATTCCACTCACCTACGTATCAGACCTCTGGTCTCCACTTGCATGGGCAATTATCTTTGGACTCTCCTTCTCTGTACTCATTACCCTTGTATTGATTCCAATCATCTACCTCAACAAGCCAGGCACCCTCGATTAGTGCTATACTCTTCGTAATGCTAAAGTACGCAAACACTCTCATCACCATACTTTTTGTGCTGATTCTCGCGATTGTTATCGGTGGGATATTTGCGTATAAGGAGATTACCGAGCGGCAGAAGGCACAGATTACATCTCTACAGGAAAATATAGAGCTCTACAGAGCAGAAGCCTTGGAAGCGCTTGGTATTGTAGACGCGCAGACTATTGCACTTCAAGCAGAACTCTCTGACACACAAGAGAATGCTTCAGAATTACAAGCTGCACTTGATGAACAGTCCTCTCTTCCAAAAGACATTGTCATTACCTCAGTAGACCTTGCTCCATACATCACTGGGGTGGTGCAGGTACTCTGCGATGATGCAGACGGACGGACCACCTCTGGAAGTGGGTCTCTTTGGAAGTTTAGTAACATTCCATATGCAGTTCTGACAAACGAACACGTGGTGTCAGATACGTCGTTTTGTATCGTACACATTACTGACGCAAGCAACAATACGACCGGTGTTTTTGAACTTAATACCTCAAACTATACGGTAAATCCTGACACGGACACTGCAGTACTTTCTATCGGAGCACCTCTTGGAGACTCTACGCTTGCAGCCTGGACATATAACTTCAGTCTTTCAGACTTGCGTACCTGTCCAAGTAACCTTCCTACCGGAACACCGGTAGTGATGATGGGATTTCCGTCGTATGCGCGAAGGAGTGTAGAGGTGGATCTCCCGAAGGTTGGAGAAATTGCCACCATTTATCGTGCGGTGTCTAATGGAATTATCAGTGGATTTGATACCGTACTGGTAAAGCCTGCTGGTTCACTCACGTATCATAACTTCTTTGTGTCTGCCAAGATTGATACCGGAAACTCTGGTGGTATGGCACTTGCGAAAGATGAGAATGGGCTGTGTACGCTTGGACTCCCTACATGGCTTTCTGTTGGAAAATATGAGACGCAGGGACTGGTGCAGAATATTTTGAATGTGTTGGATTAATATTCTACGCATCCCCCATCACCTCCTCCGCATGTTCCTTCGGCTTCACCTTCTCGTACACTTTTCCTATATTCCCTTCTTCGTCAATAAGAAAACTTTGTCGTGAAATACCCATGTATCTCCGTCCCATGAAGTTTTTCTCTCCCCATACACCGTATGCTTCACATACCGTATGATCTTCATCAGAGAGTAGTGGGAACGGGAGACTATATTTCTCAGCAAACTTTTTATGCTTTTCTACAGAGTCTGCACTTACACCGAGAATGACTAATCCCTTAGACTGAAAATCTACATATCCATCACGGAAATTACACGCCTCGGTCGTACACCCTGGTGTATCATCTTTAGGATAAAAATATAAAAGCACCTTCTTTCCTTTGTAATCTGAAAGAGTATGGGTGTTCCCGTCTTGATCTGGGAGACTAAATATTGGTGCTGGAAGTCCTTCTGCTACCATTACCGGTATTATACCAGAACTGTTGCCTGATTCCCTGACACTTCCAGTGTCCCGTGATCTATCGCAAATCCACGCTCCTCACCTTCTGTTGGTCGTACGACAATTGTTCCCTTCTTGAGAAGAGATACGAGAGCAGAGTGTTCCGGGAGCAGTGTCATCTCTCCTTCCGTACCTGGCACCGTCACAGAAAACACCTCACCTTCAAATACAGGTCCGTCTACTTTCGAAATAATGAGGTGAAGTGTTTTTTTCATAGTTACTCTGCCTTTTTAACCTCGTCGATACCTCCCTTCATGTAGAAGTCTTGCTCTCCCTTGTCATCATGCTTTCCATCAAGAATCTCTCCGAATCCACGGATAGTTTCTTCGAGAGTTACATACTTTCCTGGAGTTCCTGTGAAGATTTCTGCCACATGAAATGGCTGCGAGAGGAATCGCTGAATCTTACGAGCACGATATACAAGCATCTTGTCTTCTTCAGAAAGTTCCTCAATACCGAGAATGGCAATAATGTCCTGGAGGTCCTTGTATCGCTGAAGCACCTGCTTTACACCTTGTGCAACACGATAATGTTCTTCTCCCACCACCTCTGGATCAAGCGCTGAAGAGTTACTCTCAAGCGGGTCAATCGCAGGATAAATACCGAGAGACGCAAGCTGTCGCGAAAGTGCCACGGTAGAGTCAAGGTGAGAGAACGTAGTCGCTGGTGCAGGGTCTGTCATGTCGTCAGCAGGTACGTATACCGCCTGAATCGAGGTGATAGATCCATTACTTGTAGAAGTAATACGCTCCTGCATCTTACCCATCTCTTCTGAAAGCGTTGGCTGATATCCCACTGCAGATGACACGCGCCCGAGAAGTGAAGACACCTCCTGTCCAGCCTGTGTGAAGCGGAACACGTTATCCATGAAGAAAAGAACATCCTTTCCTCCTTCGTCACGAAGAGCCTCAGCAAGTGAGAGGCCTGTAAGTCCCACACGCGCACGCGCACCTGGCACCTCGTTCATCTGTCCAAACACAAGTGCAGTCTTTGGAAGTACCCCAGAGTCTTTCATTTCGTGATAGAGG
>Ga0070727_10004652_pt1 | contig 11609 bp, 3 predicted proteins | sample tdAd472_FD_66722 | JGI IMG/M metagenome (GOLD analysis project Ga0070727, IMG submission 66722) | Marine sediment microbial communities from the Atlantic coast under amendment with organic carbon and nitrate - tdAd47.2 | ecosystem: Environmental > Aquatic > Marine > Coastal > Sediment | place... | reverse complement strand
ATGTCATCGATGCGCTGCAGACCGTCCGTAAAGTCGGAATCGGCCTGACCAAGCAACGCGGTCCTCGAGCCTGCTCCCGGCGCACTGTATTGCAGCGCATACTGCTGGCCGTTGAGGTAGTTGGGCGGCACACCCATCATTACGTACAGACCGTCCACATCGGTCAGCATCGAACGAATCGGTTGGCCGTCGCGTAGCAGTGTCACGGTCCAACCCTGGAGCGGTCGCTCGGTCGTCTGGAACGTGTTCGTATAATCCGAATCGTGCCAGATGGCACCGCTCAGGATGCCGGCGCCCGGCACACCACCGACATCGATGATCGCAGTTGCCGAATCGGTCAGCGGTGGGTCGTTCCACGCTACTTGCGCGGTATTGCTAACGGGCGTGCCATCAACCAGGTTCGGATTGATCACCGCCCGGAAGCGCACGATGATGGCCTCACCAGGATCCAGCGGCCCGTTTACACCATAGAAATCCGCCGTGAGTGTCGTGCCTGTGAAACTGACGCCGGCAGTGAGTCCGTTCATCATCGCCGATGCGTTGACGTACGACAGATAGCCCGGGTTGTCGGCGTCGAGGTCGTCGGTGACCACGACATACAACGCAGGTACCGCGCCGACATTACGAACCGATAGCGTGTACTCGAGCGTTGCGCCGGCAATCGCGGGACCGCCACCGACGACTGCAACGTCCTTTGCGATCGACAATTGCTGGGCATCGCCGACAACCACGACGGTGGGTTCGGGCCCCGTCGCCGGGTTGCCGTCACCGTCCGTAAGCAGGTTCGGCAATTCAGCCGTATAAACGAGCGCCTGGTTCGTGATCAGCGTGCCCGTCGGAACACCTGGATTGACCTGCATATCGAACTGCACGACCGCAGACTCGCCGGGCGTTAGCACACCTTCGGCCGCGCCCGGCAACGGTGGCGTCAGGTCTGCGGAACTGATGTCGATACGGTTCATGAGCGGGAACGCGCCGGCATCAGGCTGTCCGACCGGCTCACCGTTCAGGGTCGTCGAGTCCGCAACATAGGTAACGTCGTTGGGCACGAGATCCGCGAGCCGCGCGATGGTCGCCGGCACGGCGCCGTTGTTGTAGACCTGAATCGTGTAGCGCAACGTGTCGCCCGGATCGACGATGCCCGGCGATCCCCCGTCGACTTGCAGGGCGGCAGACTTCGGCGCGAACAGTAGCGGGAAATTGCCGACGACATCCTGTGTCGGATCGTCGATTAGCGTGGTGCGTGGATCGTCCGAGGGTTGATCGGCGATGCCGTAACCCGGGGCGTTCAGGAACGCCTGGTTCGAGATAACGGTGCCATCGGGCACGTCAGGATAAACAACGACATCGAATATGATCGTGGCGACGTTGTCGGCAACGGCCGCATTCATGGCGCCCGGCGTCACATCCTGCGGCGCGTTTATCAGAATTCCGTCGGTCAGCGCCGAGGTCCCCGCCGCGTTGTCCGCGACGGCATTGCCGTTCAGCGTCGTGCTGCCGGCAACGTAGGCCGTGTTGGCCGGTATCTGGTCGACGATCTCGACATCCGCAGCATTGTCCGTGCCGATGTTCTGTACGGTGATCGTATAACGCAGCGTTTCACCGGCGAGCAGCACATTCGGATCGCCGGTCATGTACGTCGATATCTTGTCGATATCGAATGCCGGTGCCGACTGAATCAGTATCTGTGTCGGGTCTTCGTCACCGGCGACGTTCGGATCAGCCGCTCCGTTGAGGTTGGGGTCGTCACTGATTGCGATCGGGAAGCCCGCGAAGCGCGCTTCCGACTGGTTCAGGACGTAGTTGCCGTTGGTTATTACCGGCGCGAGTGCGACCTCGAATTCGATAAGCACGCTGTCGCCTACTCCGGCGAGGTTGAGGTCGCGGATGTCGAGCAGGCCAGTGCCGGCCGCACCACCATTCGGATCCGTGTTGGCATCGTCGGCGCCGGCAGGCAGCGTAACAATCGTCAGCGTTCCTGCCTGGAACGATGGCATCGCATTGAGGCGATCCAGTTCATCGACAATACTGAAGCCGGTAACCGGCGTGTCGCTCACGTTCTCGACGCGCAGGCTGTACCGAATCGTGTCACCCGGTGTGGCTACGGTGGCCGGGTCCTCGCCCGTCGTGACGTTGAGTGCATACTTCTCGAAGATCAGTATCGGACTGAAGACGACGGTCGTGTACGCGTCTTCGTGATCGAGCGTGCCCACGGTGCCGTCGGTCACGGTCCTTGAATAGGTGCGCGCGTAGTTCAACGCCGTGGGGTCTGTGACGTCGATGCTGAACCACTCGGTCGCGCCTGCGATGTTCGTCAGGTTGGCGCCATCCTGGCTGTCGGTATCCAGGTATGCTTCGTAGGTCACTATCAGGCGTTGGTCGGCGCCGATTGCACTGGCGCCGTTCAGCATCGTAATTGTCAGGTTGCAATCGGGATCACCGAGGAACGCGACACTGAAATCGGTGCCTTCGACGAGCACTGGCGAAACCGCGGTGACACCGTCAGCGGCGAAAACCTGAGCCGTGAACTGCGCGGGCGCCGCATCACAAGTGCCACCATCGGCCTGATTCGGCAGAAGATCGTAAATCGTCAGGTTGTAAGCCGGCGAGCCCGCGATGTTGTGCATATCGAGGGTGAACGTTCCGGGCACGCCGAGCTGGATCTGCGGCGGCCCCGACTTCTCGAGCGTCAGCTCGGGCTCGACAACCGTCATCGGCGGCGAGGTACCAGGCGTACCCGGCAGTATCGTCGCCGGGCTGTCGTTCAGACGGTTATAGGTATACGTAGCTGTGTTCGTGAACGTTAGGCCGGCGACATTGGTTGGCGTATCGTCCAGGCGCACAGTGATGTCCAGGACGATCTGTTCGCCGATCGGAATGTCGATGCCGGTCGTCGTATCCTCGATGAGCAGATTTGTCGCGGTGCCCGTGTTGACGGGTGTCCACGAGCCTGAACCGGATACTTTGGTTACGCTGACGTAACTCAGGTTCGCGGCGGACGCTCCGAGATCGTCAACGATGCGGACGTCATATAGCGGCAACGGATGTGGCGTCGTCGGTATCGTGATCCGGTAGCTGAATTCCTCGCCAATCGCGGCCGTCGCCTGCGTATTTGCCTTGATCAGGGCATCCGGCGGACCCACGGGGTACGGGGTACCGTCTGCCGAGGCCGGGCCGTAACAATAGTCGTTCGGTTGCGTAATCGCGGGGCAGCCGGCACCCGTGCGTTCGTAGGTGCTTAGGTCGTTCAGCGACGTCCAATCGACCCAGATGATATTCGTGAGCGCGATGTTCTCATCGGCAGGTACCGTGAGTTCCACCTGGTACGTGAGTTCGAGCGTGTCACCAGGTGCCACGTCGAGACTGCCGTCGTTGTTGCCGGCGCCCCAAACGAGCGGACCATTGGGAGCTCCCGTCGGTACCCCGACAAAGCCCGGGACATCGATGCCGTTAATCTGAGCAATTGGCGTATAGCCACCGTAGAGCGACAGTTCCGGCGGCAGCGTGTCGACGATATTGGCGTCATGTGCTATGGCGTTGCCGATATTCGGAATCGTCAGCACGTATTGGACGATGTCGCCGAGCGCAATCGGATCGCCCGCTGCCTTACCTGCCGTTACATTACTGATTGCCTTGGTCGCGGTCAGTGCAGGCTCGGTCGCAAGAATTGCCGCCGTCACATCATTCGCAGACGCCTGGCTGCCATCATCGCCATTCGTAAAGTAGACAGTCGCTGAGTTTTGCAAGGTATCGCCGACGTCGGTAACGAGGTCGTTGTTGATACGCGCGAAGTATGTGGCACGGATGTACGGTGTGATGTCCTGTACGGCCGTATCGTCTTCTGTCTCGGTGATGACCGAGCCGATATCCCAGACGGCGGTGCCGCTGGTGCCGTCCGCGGGCACTGCGTTAAACGCCGCTTCGCCAGGCGCCTGGCCATTGATGCTCGAGATGCCGACGAACTCGTAGGTAACGTCGAAGTCGGCATTGTCGGAAAGGAAGTAACTGACACTGCCAAACGCGAGATCGTCGTTCAGCGCGACGGCGTCACTGACACCCTCCGGCAGGTCGATCTGCACCTCGAAGGACTTGTGCGCGCCGATCTCTGGCGGCAGTGCTGTGTCGAGGTCCGTCTTCGTGATCATCAACGGCGGCACATAGACCGAGTCGGTGGCTTCCGCCTCGTAGTCATTGATCACGTCGCCGGCATTGGGCAGTGCGCCGATGCGCATGCCATCGACTTCGCCATCGACGCCTATCAGTCCTCCGGAATTCAGTGCCGTGTCCTGGCCGGGCAGCGATGTCCAGTCAGCTTGTATCGTGTTTTCGAAGACCTGCAGTGGCTGGACCGAATCGCCAACCTGCACGACAAATGTAAAGCTGATCTGCTCACCGACCGCGATCGCGAACCCGGTATCCCAGCTGAACAGCGGGCTGTCCGGACCGTAGGTCGTGGTATCGATGTTGGTCGGCGGATTCGTGCCGCCCACGTTGCCGACATAGCTCAGATCGACGCCCGTGAGGTCATCGAGCATGCGCGGGTTGTAGGCGGTTGCCGTGCCGTTGTTGGTAGCGGTTACCGTAACGGTGAGCTGGTCCGTCGCGTCCGCCGTTTCGACTGCAAAATCTTTTGTCAGCTCCACCAGCGGTTCGGCGACGGTCACTTCGGCCGCGTCGAAATCGATCACGACACTGTTGCCGGCCTCGTCGATGTAGGTAACGTTCGTGGTCGTGTAGTTGCCGCCGTTACCGATAATATAGCCGTCGACGTTCGCCTCGACGTTGTCGATGCGCGCGATGAACTGAATGCCGAAATCGAAGCGGCGGTCGGTACGGTTCGATGTCGTGATCCGTTGGTCACCGAAGCTCCAGATGACCTCGGTTGCCGTACAGGTCGGCGTAAAGACGCCGCCCGGGACGAAGCCGGCCGCGTCGTAGGGCGGGGCATCGAGATCGACGTCGGGTGCTTCGGAACAGCGCATGCCGGCCGGTAATTCGTCACGAATGATGAACTGCCTGAGTTGCGCGACCGGGATTAGCGTACGCAGTTCGAATTCGACTTCCTCGCCGATCGAGACGTACTGGAGTGCCGAAGGGCCGGCAAGAGGCGTATTCGAAAGCTGCAGGATCTGCTTCGGCTGCACCTCTACGGGAATAATCTGGATGATGGCGTCGACCGGCGCCGAGGTATACTGCCGGGCACCGCCGATTTCACCGTTGACGCCGAGCGGGTTGCTCTGGTTGCCCGAGGCATCCTCGAGACTGTCGTAAGTCGCGTAGGCGGACTCGACGAGCTGCTGCAGCGGCGCGACATCGTTGTCTGGATCGACTCGATAGTAGAGCGTGACGCTCTCCCCGGCATTGATGCGCAGCAGTGCATCGCTGTGGTCGAATGCCGCGATGATTTGTGCGGGATTGCCGTTCAGCACCGTGTTGTCCGGCACTATCTGGCCTTCGCCGCCTGCCTCGTCGATCTCGCCGTCGCCGTCATTGTCGAGCCCGTCCGCGTCGAGTGGATCGATGTAGACGAGGTCGCTCGGGTCCATGTCGCTGAACACGGTGACGTCGTAGGCCGGGGCTCGCGTGACGCCGCCGGCCGCGGCCTCGTTCGTTACCGTGACGCGGAAGATGTAAGTGTCGTACGCATCACCATCGTTGGCGAGCGGCACGAAATTACCGCAGCCGGGACCCGCGCCGTAAATCGTTTCGTTACAGACTGCTTTCTCGACGATCAGGTTCGGCTCGGTAACCGTGAGGTCGACGCTGCGGCGGAATTCCGGCGGATACCCGACCGTCGTCGGTCCGAGAGTGTAGATTTCCTCCTCACTCGTCAGCGCGTTCAGGAACACGGCGTCGAACGTCGACGTCATCAGGTTGCGACTCAGGGCCGCGTGCTGATTCGGCGATGCTCGTTGGTCGACCGGGTCGTTCAGCAAGCGCGTCGTTGCGTCGACGCGGAACCAGTGATCTTTCACGGTGATGCGATCGGTCGCGTTGTGCGTCCAGTCGAACGGCCCTTCGTCGAGCGGCGCCGGTGGCGGGTTATGGCTGATGCCCAGGATCTGGTCCGTGCTGTAGCCGGGCGCCTTCGGGTCCGTCGACGAGATGTAGCCCTGGCCGTCGGGAAGCTGGTCGACGACCTGTACAGTCTCCACGGCTATGTACGTGTAGCCGGGCGTCTCGAAGCCGAACCAGCCGCCGGACTCGATGTGCACCTCGCATTCTTCGCCGATCTGAATATCGATGTCCGGGCCTGCCGGCGGCGGGTTGTTCTCGGAACAGGTACCAAGCTGTTCCTTTGTGAGGTTGTAGCCGACAACGCGCGCGCGCAGCGCATCGATCGTGTAGTTGTTGGCGCGATCGGTAACTCCGTCGCCGCGCGGCTGCGGCGTCGGGAACCAAAGCAGCGTGCCGTCGCTCAGCGCGATCTCGCCGATCGCGTCGACACGGAAGGTCAGATCGTCGACGGCGCTCGGCGCCGCGTTCTTGACGACCTCGAAGTCGAGGTTTCTCGTCGCGCCCGCCGGGATCATACCAACGTCGCACGCGTAGATATCCGCCGTGGCGGGCGGTCCGATCGGGTCCGTCCAAACCGGCATCGGCAGTGGATTCGTCGTCGGATTACAGGTACCAGGAGCCGTCTGTACGGTCATCGCGTTGCCGAAGGTCACGTACGCGACATAGTCGTTGGCGTCGTGACCGCCGCGGTTGCGCAACTGCGCCCTGAGCTGCAGCGTGTCGGTATTCGTCAGGATGAAGTTGAGCACGTTGCCGCTGACGTCGACATCGATGTCCTCCGGCTCGGCGGTATCGTTGTCATTGAACGTCAGGTCGTGCTCGACAGCAGTACAGAACTCCTCGAACCAGATCTGCACCTGGTTGTCGATGCGGAAGCTCTCGGTGGGATCGGTGCCGGGCGGATCGCTCGCGGGCTGTTCCTCACGGACGTCCACATAGGCTTCGAGGTCATAGTACTGTGGGTCAATGAGTACGGTCTGGAAACGAATGATCAGATCGTCGCCGTGCCGCAACATGTTGAACTGATCGTTGAAGTCCGAATGTATTGTGCTGCTCGTCACACTGAATTCGGGCGCGGTATTGCGGAGTGGAACTGCGGGATCGGCGGTCGTAAGCGGCACCGTGCCGGGCTCCGGGTTGGTCCACGTGACTCTGTCGAGCATGCCTTCGTAGTCGGTGCCGTACGCCGGCCTGGTAATCACGATAGGCGTGAACGTCGGGTCGACGACATACTCGGGCGGCAGCACATTACGCAGCTTCAGTCCGTCGACGCCGCCCTTGATCGTGCCGCCGGTGCGATTGCGAACGCGGATACTGACCGTTCCCCTCGTGCCCATGGGCTGCGAGCGGTTCGTACCTTCGAGGAAAACATCGACCTGGAGCGAATCCGTCTGCGACAGCGTACTGAGCGTTGCGTCATCCTGCGCGGTGAGGTTGAACGAGGTCGCCGCAATGCCGCCGGGCGGCGCCTCGACCTGGCAACCCCACTCAACGTCGACCACGCGATTGACCTGGTTGCTACAGGAGTCGGTAACCGTGCCTGCCAGGTAGTAGAAACCGCTGTCGTTCGCCGGCGCCACGATGTAGGGATTCGCACCGCCACCGAAAAGCTGCTGGACCGAAATGTCGGGCAGCGACGTGGCATCGGTTGCCGGGCGGCAACCGCCGGCTCCCCCGCCGGACGCCGCCGATGTCGCATCGGCTTCGTTGTCGCAGATGTAGTCGAAGTCGAAATTGCCGGGGTCGAACAGGTCGCTCAGTTCCAGGTCCTGCAGGTCGGCGTCACCGTTGTTACGAACTTCGATGCGCCAGATGACGTCATCGTTTTCGTGTCCGTACACCGGGTCCGAATATTGTCCCGGGCCCTGGCCGGCATCCAGATTGCGACCGGTCTTGATGATCTGCGGCTCAGGTTCGTTGAGCGGAAGCAGACCCGGACCGGTCGTGCTGGTGTGACGGTAGGTCGCTTCACAACTCGGTGTGAATTCGACTTCGCCTTCAATCGTGCGGTTTGCCAACACGAGGCCTTCTTCACCGACGGCCGGGGCACGGCGGACATCAAACTCGATGGTGAGCGAGCGGATTGAGCCGCCGCCACCACCATTCGGGCGTCCCTCCAGCTCGAACTGGTTACTCAGCGTCCATGTCAGCACCGAGCCATTCGGGCCGCTGACGACCGGCGCGACGGCGGGCGGCGGCGCCACGTTGTTGGCTGTGATTCGGGTCGTTCCCAGCACATAGGTCAACCCGGACGCCAAGAGGTTTTCAGTGATGACGATGTCGGAGAAGTCGGCATCATCCTGACGGCGATAAGGGTTCTCTATGACCATGCGAACAGTGCCAACGCCACACAGTTCGCAAAAGCTGACCGTAAAATCGTGATCGATGATGTTCGCGGTACCGAGATCGTTTGGACAACTGGGCGGAATCGCCTGCGCGGACGCGCCAGTCGACCACAGCAATGCGGCCACGACGATCACGAACAAGGACCGCCGCACGCTCTTGCCACGTGTCGCGATCGAGCTCGCGTTGCGCAAAATTACTTCGAATGTATTCAGTCGGGCCATGATCCGTCGCTAACGTTCCGTGTGCGCTTATCCTCATCCACTGAGGACGGCCCGATCTAACTGTCGATTTGACTGTAATCGTCGAGCGGTCCCGCTGCCGTAGGGTCTCAACGCCCTTTAGGCCGGTGACTTTGCGTCGTCATCTTTCGATGACTTTGCCTTTGTCCAGACCGAAACTATGGCCCAAGGCCTGAACGCGAATGTTGAACTGGATCACATGATCGAGACCCTGTCTGAAATGCGTCCAAATTGCCCGATGGCGGCGTGCCGCAAGGCTGAAAGGCCCGCCCGTCGCAGACTTACGACGACAGTTATGTAACGGCGTAATGCAGCAATTCCGGCGTGCACCGAGAACAAGCGCACGTTTCCCGACAGAACCACTCTTATGTCAAACGATGCTGCGGTCAGGCGGCCGGGAGGAAATCGATCGGATAGATAATCGTCATTGAAACGATGCCGTCCTTTGCGCCGAAGTCGAACCCGCTCACGCGCTCGACAACTTGCTGCGCCAGGACCGCCGCGCCCATGTCGGAGGACTGTAACTGACACATTGATACCGTTCCGTCCGGTTCGATCGTCAGGCGCAGTACGAGCTGCCCCCTGAGCGTCGGATCCTTACGCAGTTCGCGATTGTAGAGCCGGTACAGTGCCGCTTTGTAACGATCGAAAACGATCTGAATCTCTTCGTCTGTGCGTCCTGCGGACATACCGGCGCTGAGGGGCCGGTCCGGTCCTTCGCCGCCACCGATCGAACTCGCGACACGACTTACCTGCACGCCTTCGATGCCCTGGCCACCACCACCAACGTCGCGACTGATGCTCGCGAGGTTGATGCCGCCACTCGACCCCGGTGCCGTCGTTGTGACCATCATTCGCTCCGGCCGGCCTGTCGCGTCCTGACCGGCATTCGTCAATCGCGCCTGGGAACCGAGTTGCGCCGTCGTATTGAGATTGGCGCGTGCGGCAAAACTGTCACGAAAGGCCAGGATACCCTTCGACTTCACCTTTTCTTTGGTGTCCTCCGGCGCTGCTTCCGCAACGAGTGGCTGTTCGACAGCCTCGGGAACGTCCTCGGGTGGGGTCTCTTCTGCAAGCTCGGGTTCAGGAATATCTTCGTCAGGCAGCGGTATGTCGATGGGTTCCGGCTCCGGTGGCGGAAGCGTTTCCTTCTGCACGAGTTTCGCGACGCGCTCCGGCACTTCCATGAGCTCCGAGCGCAAAGGTATCGGCAACGCAATTGTGCTGACGAGCCAGCCCAAGGCAAGCGCCACGAACAGGGACGCGAGTACATTCGTCCGGAACCGCCTGTCTTCCTCCGCGCCCCGTGTCCAGGGCATGATCAGCGTCCGGTATGGCAGTTCGTCTTCGTCTCGTTCGACTACCCACTCGGACTGGCGGCTCTCCTCACTCTCCATCACCTCGCGCAGATCGTAGTGCAGGCTGTCGAGTATCAGGTTTTGATCGCCGATCTTTTCGATGACCAATCCGCGCTGTTCCTCCATACGGAGAATATCGTCGCCAAAGAGGCCTATGTTGCGACGGGCATATTCCAGTCTTTCATTCTGATTCGCGCCGCCACTCTGCTCATCCCAAAACAGGTGCGCAGCACCGAGGCCATCGAGCTCCTCCAGGGAATCGCAGACGTTCAACAGGAGGTCGTACTGCTGACGCTTGCCCGCCTGTTCGTCGCGCTGGCGATCGATGTCGCGAAGCTCCGCTTCGAACTCGTCGAGCACCATCTCGGCTCGCCCGATCTTGTCTCGAAGCGCTTGTTCGTCTTCAGAGACTTCTAATCCCAATACGCCACGCTCATCCATGCGGTGTTATCTCGACGCTATCTGCGACGCTTTCTGAATAACCGCCAGGGATACGTTCTCGTACCCTTCGCCGGTGCACGTCGACATGATCTGCCTGATCACGGTAAATGGGACGGACCTGTCTGCGAGGATCGTAACTTCCTGGCTGCCCGCCACAGTGAGCGTACTCGGCCCGACAATGCTTTCCTTCAGCTCTGCAAGTCTCCAGGTAATCGGGTCCATTGATTCGGGTTCACCGTTCAGAATATCTTCCACGAGCGCGACCGCCTCACCCTGCACGAGCACCTGGTCCTTGCTGACGAAAATCACCACGGTCTCGCGGGGCTTCGTTTCAACGCGCGATTCGGGCAGTGTTACTTCCTTCGGCGCGTCGAGAATCTCGACGGATCCCGAGTTGACCAGCAGGAAAAACACGAGAATCGTAAATACGTCCATGAGCGACGTCAGGTTCATTTTCGCGATCTTGCCGCGATTACGAGACATGCGTTTGATCCTGCGTGAATTCCTCATGGCGCGTCTCCCACGGATATCTCGGAGAACAGGGCGTAGAGTTGAAACTCTTCTTCACCCTCATTCTCACCCTCAATGGGCAATTCGACGCTCCTGACGATGTCCATCACCTGGATCAGGTAATCGTAGGGAATTTGAGCCTCCATCAGCACGGATGCGGCATCGTGATCGGGGTATTCCTGCTTCAGCGAAATCATGAAGTCCGACAGGGTTTGGAGGTCGAACTCATCGTTTTCCTTGGGAATGGAAGCGATCGTTGCCGTGCCATTGGTAATCTCAATTCCGGTTTCGCGGACGACGACTTCGACGCGAAACGGCTCTTCGTTGCTCGCCGCTCCGCCTGCCGCACTGGGCAAGTTCAGCTCGACGATCGTCAGCCTGGAAAAAACAGCCGTAATCAACAGGAACGGCACGAGCACCACCATGAGATTCAGAAAGGTGGTGACGTCAATTTCGTGCGCGGGTCCCTTGGAGCGCCGCTTGTAGTGATGCCGCCTTGCCATGCCGGCTAGGCCTCTACTGCCCGTTTCGCCCGTCTCGAAAATACATTCAAGGCTTTGACGGTGGCCATTTCGAGGCTGTCGATGATGTCACCGGTTTTGCTGGTAAGCACCGCATGTATGACAAGCAACGGAATCGCAACCATGAGGCCGAAGGCCGTCGTATTCATTGCAACCGAGATGCTGGCAGACAGCAG
>Ga0070727_10004648_pt1 | contig 11612 bp, 17 predicted proteins | sample tdAd472_FD_66722 | JGI IMG/M metagenome (GOLD analysis project Ga0070727, IMG submission 66722) | Marine sediment microbial communities from the Atlantic coast under amendment with organic carbon and nitrate - tdAd47.2 | ecosystem: Environmental > Aquatic > Marine > Coastal > Sediment | place... | reverse complement strand
CAAGTTTGACTATAGCCTATCCCCTTGTCGAATATGCTTCCGGTCTTAACATTTCAACAGAGTCTGGGGCTATGACTCCCACCCTAACTTGTTTCCCGCGTATCTTATCGATTGAACTCGTGACTTGGCCGTTGCCTGTGAACAGGGTTATGGTTTCCTTTTCTCGTCGACTTACCTTGAACATGGAACCTCCTTGTCCGAGAGGGTTTAGGCTTTGCACTCGTCAGAGTCTATTAGGGAGAGCAAATTCAACCCCAGTCGAGTTGCGCTGCCATTAATACGGGGGCCGGCTATATTTCCAGGGTTTACTTCTGATTGAATGTTGTTCACAACATGGTGGGTAGATGCTGTCCAAAAGATGTATTGCCAATATTCTATATCACCATGACCAAATACATGAGACAGTTCCCACCCCTGAATAACGCTGCTTTTATGTGGCGGTATTTGTTCTAACATTCTGTTCACCCCTTGTATGAAGCGAGTTGGTTTGGCATAGAACTGTAAGACTTTGATGTGCGAAGGGGTGAGATCTGTGATGGCGTTGTGAAGAATGTATAGCTCGTCCTCTTCCAAGTTCGGGGTCATCGCCACATTCAACAGAAAATTCTTTAGCAGTCGCAGCTTTTCTTGCTGGCTTGTCACTACCACTGCTTGGACGGTTTTTACTACCAGTGCTGAAAACTCTTGTCTTTTGGATAGCGCCTGATAATCAATCAAACCCTTGGACTCTAGTTCTATCAAGCGGGTCTCAACCGTTGAGATCCAGGCTTCTAACCGGTTCTGGATGGGAGGCGAAATCAAAGAGTGTAAGATTGACTGCCCTGCGGGTATAAAGCTGGTCAAGGCTTCTGCTATACGGTAAACCTTGTCCGAATCTGGCTCCACAGGTGGGAAAACTGTTGTATCGTCATCCATGGTCATGTTTGGGCTCCATAATTGCCATGCGAGTTCAGTAGGTTGAATCATGCTTGATCAAGCGCTGACCAAGTTCATCAACTTCATTTTTGTCCAGGCAAGGAAACAAGCGTTCTTCCAGTTGAAATTTTACTCGAGCTGTATTGGTTTCCCATCTGGCCGCTTCTGGCTTTAGAGCACACCATAAGGCAGCTAAGCCTTTGTCTTGAGTACAGAATGCGAAACGCCCCAGTCCTAATCCATTTGATAACGCTAAAAGCTCTAATGCTCGTAGATCGGACAAAGTATTGTGTGCTTGCTCCTGTAGGTATGGTTTTGACGGCTTGATCACCCTACGACCAATTAATTGTCCAGTGCCGTCTCGAGTTTCATATAGGCAAGATAGTGCCGCGAGAGTGGGAAAAGAAAAGGCGCTGACCTTATGATCAGAACATAAATCCAAAATCTTGCTTTCAATGCGTCTGAGCATTGAGGCGCTATTCCTATTAGCTAACAAGGGCGATACGCTCATTAAGAATGCTTTTTCGTTTTCATATCTGAGGGCTGTCCCTCTAATCATTGAATAAGCTGCTTCGTAATGAGAGTTACTGCTGAAGGTTACGAGTTTTGCCATGGGTAAGTGATGAGTAATAGCTTCACATGCTCCATCAAATGAAGTGTAAAACTCATCGTAAGTGGGGACGGAACGTCCTGTTCCTTCAAGCGCACATAACACTGGATTAATAGTAACTTCTGGTCGGTTGAGAAAACTTATCCACCACTGAGTTGCTTCAGTATCATGACGATGCTTTTCGCCTGTGTTCGTGACGGCATTGAAAATGTTTCTGTCGACTAGAAGCAGGTCTCCAATTGCTAGGGGCAAAGGGAAATAGCCGCCTATGACTAGAGCGTAGGCATTGATTGGGTGCTGAAACTCTAAAGTGAGTTCAAAGTTGTCAATTGTCGAGACCACCGTTGTTGACTCTGGTGCTGCTGGTGAGAGGAGATCAAAAAGGTAGTTTGCCGAGAGGGCCGCGCATTACCCTTCGCCGTCTCCGGTAACGGCCTGCCTTGTACGGTCTAAACCGGTGGCTTCCGCCTAGCGCCTCTCAAAGTCTAAACTTGGGGTGTGGAGCGAACCCACACCTGTCGTCACCGAGAAACAACACTCCTTCGCTGACACACCTAAAATCATCTCGGTCAGGGTGCCCCCAACGCATGGAGCCATAGCCAAGAGTAGCACGCGAGAGGGGATCGAACCCACTCCGCGGTTTCTGGCGAACCTTCCGCCTTCGCGCAGCACTAGACTAAATATCAGAACCGGGCGGGCCGAGCGTTGGCGGCGCGAGCTGAAGTTTGGCACCACTCGTGCCCTCATTCCGTGTTCTTGGCAATGTGATGAAGGTAGACGATCACTCTGCCGAGGAAGGTGAATAGCACGCACTGGAAGAACCCGGCGGCTAGTACAGCCGATGCGTAGTACCCATTCAGTTGGTCGTGTTCTGGCTCCCAGAGTGACTTGCTATAGGTGAGTACAGCAAAAAACAGGCTGGCAATGGCGATGATGTACAGCACCTTCGCGAAGACGGGCTCGCCGTCTGGCTTTGGCGTTTTGGCTGGTCTGCGGTCACTGTAGAGGGCCTTTCTGGCCTCGGCCTTGGATCGGTAGGCTACGCCCTGGTTTGTGTCAGCTTCCATTCTGAACTCCCTAAGTCTCCAGTATTGACTAAGTTGTGTATAGATCATCCCATTTTACGGGCAAAGCTTTGCCCTTTGAATTGGTAGCATGGAGGCATTTCTGTGCATTGGGGCAAAAAAAGGGATAAACGGTATTTGACTAATCAGTGTAAATACCTATAATTTGTATAGGTTGGTCAAGGTTAAAAAGGAGGCGTAACTTGGCAACCGGAAAGGTAATCCCTCTACACGGATTCAAAGAATCACAGGCAATTGAGCATGCTGTAGCGGCTGTTGAAAGGTCGACCCTGCAGATAACTGCTCACGCGAGTAAGCGCATGAAGGAGCGCGGCATTACTCGAACACAAATCGACCGTGTTATTAAACAACGAAATATTGTTGAAGGACCGTTTCAGGACACACATGGGCGCTGGAATTGCCGGTTCGAGGGATATGATGCCGGGGATGGTATCGCAGTTGTGGTTGGTTACCACGTTAGGGGTGGAGTAAGAGTTGCCGTAGTCACGGCAATTAACATTAGATAATAAAAAAAATATCCGCGGCGAAAAAGTTGCCGCTAAAGAAATGGAGTTAACTGGAGGATTGGGCTATGTACCGGTATGAGGACTGCGGGTTATCAAACATCTTTTTGAAAGATGGATATACAGAAGAGGAAACCCCGTGGGGGCTTGCCATTTCTGTCGATGATGTTGAGGGTCTGCACCTTGCAATCGGGATGGAACTTGTTAATTCCCACGATCCGTTGAACGGCCAAGAGTTTCGCTTTTTGAGGAAAGAGCTCGGCCTGTCACAAAAAAGGTTCGCCACCATGTTTGGTTATTCTGATCAAATGGTTGCGAAGTGGGAAAAAGGGCAAAGTGATTTGCCGAGGACCATCGACATTTTGATTAGAATGATGTACGAGGAAAATCACTCGGAGACATCAAAACTGTCTGAAATTCTTGAGGCGATTAATGAGCTGGATCGACAGGATTTTGAATCAGAGAACATCCAGCTTTGCAAGAAAAATGGAGAATGGGTGTGTGAAGCAGCGTAACAAACTGCGAGCGCCTAAATGCATGAAGGCCGACTTTTTAGTCGGCCTTTTTTGTGGATTTTCGGTCCTCGCCGTCCTGTCTAGCTCTGCAAATCGGAGCTTAACAGTAGTGTTCTTGGAGTGTTTAGCTTTGTTGATGTCATCAATGGTGATTTTCAGAGTGCCGCCAATGATGATTGACTCACCTTGGCAACGTGTGATTTTGAGCATGGCGTCCTCCTTGAGCCAATTTGTGAACTGCGTCTTATAACCTAGTGCTATTCCCTGCCACCTGACAATAAGCCAGGCTTTTTTTGTTGAGATGAAAAAAGCAACGTTACACCGAATTAGCACTGATTTTAATAGTATTATGAAACCGTTTGAAATCCCGCGAGGCTCCATGAACGATGCCATATTGTGATGAAGATATTTTCCCCGTAGATATTGCGGCGAGACGAATCTGTCGACTTGTTGGTCAAGACTTTTCTGTCCGTGACCTCCTTGAAGCCGCAACGAGAGGTGAGGTCTGTGTAGGCATTAAATATGGCGAAAATGAGGTTGGCTGGCTAGATCGCGGCTATCTGGCAGAGTTCGTCGAGCTGGAGAGAAGACAGAAATCCGAAGTTGAAGGTTTGGTTGCTGTAGTCGACGTGATCTCGAACCTAGCAGATGCTAAGAAATGGAACACACCAGGTAGTATCGGCTGCGATATAGATGACCCGCTAAAAGGAATCGAGCGTTTGCATCAGTATGTCGCCTTGAAAGATCTCGTGGTTACTGACAGCGAAGCGATTGGGCTCACGAATTCGATTCTCTGTTTGCACAAAAGAGGGGAGCAAACAGCATCACTGCGCAATGGTGAGCGTTACCGGGGAGTCGTGCCGGTCGAGCTGATGAGCTATTTGCAGCCAATTCCTAAGGTCAGGGGTCAGAAGGTGTTAAAAGCTTATATTGATGCCTACCTTGATATTTCTCTCGTCTATTTCGAAAAGTGTGAAGCCCATCCTAATCTAAACCATTCGCGAGATATTTGCGCAGGCAAGGTGCTGAAGGATTACCAAACTATTAGCGCAACACGTAAAAATGATGTGCTGAAGTCTCGAACAAATGCCAAAGAGTTTGGAAGGCAGGCCACTAAAGTTGCCCTCGCGAATGGCTGTAATGGTTGGCCTCCGCAACGGCGTCCAACAATTTAATCCTCCCCCATTTGCTCCCACACTTTGAGGCAAAAATTATTCGTAAGTTTTTAAATTCCTTTAAAAACAATAAGCTAAATATGGCTTGATGATTTTCTTTCCCGTTTACCTCCCACCTTCTCCACCCCCAAAATAATTTCAAACGAATTCACAAGTTTGCTGATCAATTGGAGGTAACCATGAAGGCGATTCGGGCTAATCATAGCGCTGACAAGCTAGATGATAATCAACATGAGCTGACTGAGCCGTTGCTACATGCGAACAAAAAAGTCATGCGCGAGTGCGGCTGTGGGTCTGTGACCACGTGGTGGAGGTGGCGACGCGATCGAATCGTGCCAGATCCAGATCGAGAAATTAACGGTCGTCTCTATTACACGAACAAAGGCCGTGCTGCAGCCCACTCAGCCACCATTGGCTTATCTTCGAAGTGAGGTGGCCACCATGCCAAAGAAACGACCACTACACCAGTACACGTGGGCAGACTACGAAGCCGCTAAGAGTGCCCTATCTCCCAACCTCACTCCTTCTCAATACGAAGCTGAAATCCGTAGGATCAAAAAGGAGATGGGGCTGTGAATAATTCAGTAAAGGCTCAGCGTCAGCGCATTCTTGAGGCCCTCAAAGAGGCAGGGCCACAGGGGCTAACCACCTTGCAGATCAGGGAGGACCTGGACGCCATGCACGCTGGCGGGCGTGTAATGGAGCTGCGAAGACAAGGGCACGACATTCGGACGATCTGGACGGTCGACGTAAACGCCCAGGGAAATACTCATCGGGTTGCCCGTTATGTCCTCTTGGCCGAAAAGGTGGCAGCGTGAAGTACTCGATAAACGTCAATCAGGTTGGCGTGGCCGAGGCGGGTTTGGCGGATAAGACTGATCTGGTCGATTGGTCGCTGTTGGATTACATCTTGTCATGGTCAACCAATCCAAGCGCCCAGCGCCTGGGTGATGCTGTGTGGGTCAACTACAAACACTTCATTGTGGAAATGCCGTTACTCGGGTTGAAAACAAAAGGTGCCGTGGCCAATCGCATTGAGAAGCTGCGCAAGCTCGACCTGATCCGGACGAAGGCGGATGAAAGCCAGCGTGTTTTTGTCCAATTAACTGAGAGATTCCACGAAGTCGTTTGTTTTCGAGGAAGCCGCCCACCAGTTCATCAAAATGAACAGACCGTTCACGACGGTGAACATTCATTAGTAAATCAAAACAGACACCTTCGGCATCAAGGATGCCGCCATGTCCGCACGAAAAAATCATCTCGATTTATCACGAAAAATTCCCTGTTGGATCGAGGGTTTTGTTGTCCAGATTCAAGGGCAGCAAGCGTGAGAAACAGCTCGCTCAGAGATGGCGTGAGGACGAACGCCACCGCACGCTGGAATTTTGGGCGCAGTACTTTTCCGCAGCGGCAGAAATTGAGTGGTTGACCGGGAAAAACTCCCGAGACTGGATTGCAGATTTTGAGTACCTGACAAGCCGTCGTGGTTTCGACAAGGTACTGGAGCAGGTGGTGGACAATGGATAGCCGTGCGGTTGAGCAAGCGGTGATCGGTGGGCTGTTGCTGTTGGGTGACACCAGTTCGGATCAGGCGCAGAAAGTTTTTGCCATGCTGAGGCCGACAAGCTTTGCCGACCTGGACCTGGCGGTGGCGTTCGATGCGATACAGCGGATTGCAGACCGTGACGGGCGAGCTGATCCGTTTAGCATTTACGCCGAGGCGCAGCATGACAAGCGTTGTTCCCCGAGTCTTGAGGGGTATCTGTTCGAGCTGACAGAGGGGATTGCGTCAGCGGCCAATCTGGTGAGCCATGCCGAATTGGTCCGGCAAGACGCGGTTGAGCGGTTTGCGGTTGAAAAGCTCAATGAGGCGCTTGCCTTGGTCACGGACAAAACGTCCGGGGATATTCATCAGCGTATCGGACAGGCTGAGTCTGTGTTGAGTGCGATCAACGACCGGGCGATGAAAACGGGTGGTTTGAGGCACGTTAGGGACATCGGCAAGGAATGGGTCGGGACGGTAGAGAATCAAGTCGAGGGCGGTGTTCGTGGCTTCACGCTGGGTATCGACGCACTTGATCGTCTGCTGTACCCGAAATGCGTCCCCCCAGGTTCGCTAGTCGTGGTAGGTGCCCGTCCGAAAATGGGAAAAACCGCCACCATGGGCCACATCCTGAAACACTTCGCGGTCAATCGGAAAGAGGCAGTTGCCTGTTTCTCGCTGGAAATGCCAGATCAGCAAATTTACGAACGATTGATTGTTGGCGATTCAAATGTGGACCCGGAGATATTTTACCGCGCAGCAGACGACGCAAATTCATGGAATCGTGTTACAAACGCAGCGGCAAAATTCAATGATTCGATGCTGTATATCGATGACACGCCAGGCGTGCGGCTGGCACATGTTCTGAAAGAGGCCCGCAGTCTGCACAAAAAACACAATGTTGGGTTGGTTGCCGTTGACTATCTGACGCTAATGGAGGCGGACAGCGCAGAGCGCAACGATCTCGGATATGCCAGGATCACCAAGGCGCTTAAGAATCTGGCGAAAGAATTGGGCTGCGTTGTGCTTCTTCTGACCCAGCTCAACCGGCAACTGGAATCGCGTCCAGACAAGCGGCCATTCCCTTCAGATTCCCGAGACACCGGCCAGATCGAGCAAGACTGCGACCTGTGGATAGGGCTGTTTCGGGAAGGGGCTTACACAGATAACCCAGAAGATGATCGGACTGAAGTTATTGTGCGGATGAATCGCCACGGACGGACGGGCACCGTGTTTATGAAGCAGGAGAACGGCGTCATCGTGGAAACTGACGACCAAGCAGCAAAAGATAAGCAAACTGGTAGGCCGCGCGGTATATCTGGCTATACGAAAACGAAGAACGGAGAGTGATGCAATGAAAAAAGATTTGACGAGAGAGATGAGAAAGACCGCTGCCCCCGATCCCGGGGGATTGGGTAGCGTGAAAGCGAAACAATCCTCCGGCGGTCTGGCGAGAGCAGCCAGGCCAACACCTGGGACGTCTGAGCTGTCGCAGGCGAAGCCGGCACCTGATGATCTTGGCGCTTCGAGACCTTCAGGTCAGGCCCGCAATTTTGGGAACCACATGGTTCCGTCAGGTGGCTACGACGGGCCCGATAACTTGCGTGATGTCGGGGTAGCGATCCGTCGAGGTGTGGCTGGCGCCATTGACTACGGCACCAGACCTCTACGGGCGGGGGCTGGAGCCTACTACGGGGGGCTGCGCGATCTTGCAACAGGCATCATCACCGACAAAACGAAAGCGGAGGCTGCGAAGGGGGAGGGCTTGGCTGCTGTTAAGGCATCGCCAGCAACAGAACCTAATGAGCCCCATGGTGATGACTCCCTGGCGAGCGTCTTTGTTGACAAAAACAGTCAGGCGGCGAATAGCGAACTGAACGCAGGTAAGCGAAAAGTTGTGCCCGGCCTCGATGGCGTTAGCTACGCGGGCAAGTACGGCAAAACGGATGTGTTCGCCGGCACCACCTACGACGAGAACGGTGACAAGGTGACCAACTTTTCCGACCTGGCGAATCTGGCCACCACCCGGGGCGGGGCGGCCGCACCGGTGCCGGAGGGCAAGACGGCGGTGACGAACACCAGTCCGGCTGCGCTGTATGCCCAAGCTGACGTGAACAAGGATGGTTTGCCTGATCAGACTTCCCCCGAACTGGTTAAAGCGCGTCAAGCCGCCATTGAACGTGGCGATCTGGCGTCTGTTGAGCGTTCTTACATGACCAGCGAGCAGCGGGCTGTACAGGACGCACAGCGGAAGCGGGACGATCTACGCGATGCTGTGATTCAGCGGGACCCTGTTGCCGCCTACGCCGTTGATCAGGACTCATTAGCAGCAGAAGGAAGGTTGGCGTATCAGAAAAATCAAGACTCTCTCCAACTGCTGCGCGACCAACAAAGTGCCATCAGAGAGGATGAAAAAACGGAACTGGAACGTAATAAGGCTATCGCCAAGATCATGGCCGATCTTGAGATGGCAGGGAAGTTTCCAGAGAAAGCCACACTGATGCAAAAACGGGAAATTGCTGAACAGGTTTTTAGGGGCAACCCAGGGGTGCTTGAAGGGAAAGGCGGGAGCGAATCAGAGGCGGCAAAAACCATTAATGCTCTCTCTGTTTGAAAAATGCTATCACTCAGTAAACGTGCTGGTTGAGGCAATAAAGTGGCAATGTGCTGGTGCTGGCACGTTGCTATAACTATGATCTAAGAATGGACAAGCATCGAATCAAGCCGCGTCGACTAAAGGTGAGGCCGGAAGCCGCCAAGGCGATAGTAGAGGCGTTAAAGCAGAACCCGCCACCGCCCAGGAAGTTGCCTCAGAGCGTGTCTGGGGATAAAGGCGAGGAAGGGGCGGGATTGAGGCAAAAACCGACAGATCGAACATAGGGGGCTTCCGTGGTTATCGCTATTACCATTGTTTCCCTCCTCGGTTTCTTTCTGCTGGCGAATTACATCCGGAAGGCTCGCCTCCGTCGCCACGACCTCAAGACGCGCACCACTCTTCTCGATCCCAAGACGCCGTGCGATCCCAGCAGCCTTCCGCGTAACCGCATTCACCCCCATTGAAGAATGGCACAGTGGAAGACCGATCTGCTTTGACAAACTCAGCGTCCGTGAGTACCTTTCTATCAAGGCCGTGACTGGAGCCTCTCACGCCGGGGAATTGAACCCCGGATGTCATGCTCAGGTCACGGCTTTTTTCTGTGCGCAATGGATTTATCGTAATGGACTACGCCCCGCACATACTCTTTGCCACCGCTCTCCTTTGCTGCCTTCTGTACCTCGGCTGGAAGATCCGCAAACGTCGCCACAACCGACACCCTGAGTAGACGCGGGCACCCAATCCGCTTTGATGAAGGTCCTGATGACGGTTTTACATGTGTGATGATGGCCGACGGAACCACGTTGCCAGGGTTTACAAAAAAAAGAGGGCAAGGGTATACTTGAACCTGCCCTTTGTTGGGCCAGAAAGCCCCGCTACCCACCTGGATCGAGCCAACACGCCATTGCTCACTAGGCGCGGGGTGTTTCTTGCTAGCCCGTGAAGGCTGGCCATAAAGCCTGCGGTCCCCAGTACCAACTAACTGGTGTGAACGCGGGCTTTACTCTTTCTGGATTGCTTCTTGCACAGCGTTCGCGGCTCCCTGACCGGCATTTGATTCAGGGTTCCCGGCAAAGCAAGGCTGAGTGCCGGGCTCAGTGAGAGGTGACTGCGCAGCCTCTTAAAGCAGTTTCAGATTGAGCTATACTTGTCTACGAGGTGAAAGCCTCTGAGGGCTCAAGTGAAGGCCGGATCGAGTCGCTATTGCGTACACCGGACATGCCGCTAGGGTCCTCTTCTTTTGTCCGTTAGAGAAAGCTGGCATCTGCGAACCCCAGTTGCTAACTAAGTAGGTCGATTTCGGGCAAATCGTTGTTTGCCGATGGACGGTTGTGAACGGTTGACGAGAAGAACCTGGCCTCATCAATAAACGGCTCGCCGTCAATGATCATTCCCGGGACAGCACGGGAGTGGATAAGCTCACACCACTGCTTCTTTGAGAAGCGGGCGTTGGACTTGAACTCTTTATTGATGTCTCGCCAGGTGGTGAGTTGCATGCTTTCTCCAATTGCATAGATGTTGGACTACCTGGGTGTTTTAACCCCTGCGGCCTTCATGGCAAGGCGAATATCTTCTTCTGATAGATTCAGCCTGAGCGCCATGCGCTGAATCTCATCGGGCAGACTCTTTGGCAGCGTGTGTGGTTGTTCTGATGTCAGTCGTCTAACTGTCTCATCATGGATGTCTAGGTCGACAAACCAATCACCACCCTCGATGAACTGAAAGGCTCCCGGGATTTTCCCACTGCGAGCATCACGACACCACGAAGCTCGAGTCTTTGACTCATGCGGTCGTCGTAGTTCCGAGTACTTGCTTAGTGGGCAGATGTTCATAGTGTGTTTTTCTCTTGGCCGTTAGGCTGTTAAGATTTCTAAATACTTGCCAATCACAAGATCAAGGAGGATGTGATGCGTTTGATAACACTCGCTGCCAGCTTGTTCATTATTGCACTGACAGTACATGCTGGCTCTGTATTTAAGTGCGTCGGCCAGGATGGAAGCGTTCGTTACACCGATAAAAATGTCTGTGATGAGCCTCAACAATACTCTGCCCCCGAGCCTGTCCTTAAGACTCGAATTCAGGATGAAGCGACTGAAAAAGATGCTGGATTGATTAGCTTGAATTTCGACGGCGTTGAGATTGAGTCAGTTTTTAACCTGCTCGCCGAATTTGCCGGGCTGCCCCTGATCAATATTGTCCAAAGTGATGCAACTATCAGCGTTCATTACAATAATCTTCATTGGTCTCAGGTCTTTGATGACATCGTGGCGAAGCACAATCTTGCCTATCGGAAAGCGTACCAGCAAGTGTATCTGTACGAGAAGGGAGCTGTTGGGGAGCTTATTGTAAACACGCCTGACTTGCTGCGATGGTATCAAAGCGATAAGGCATGGCGTGTTGCTGTGGAGCAAGATAATGTGATGAAGCAAGACCCCAGGTATAAAGGGGCCTCTTTGGCTGATCGTCTTCCTGCTCTTATCCCAAAGGTGAAAGAAGCGTTGGGTGAACCGCTAAACAACAATCAGGCGGAGTACACCGGGATCACGGATAGTTACAAGCCGTATTTTGGTGAAACAGCCAGTGAACTAGCACCACTTTAATGGACAGTCACTGACTGTTAATTAAAGAGGTTCAAGCACATGGGGCAGACCCGCAAACGACACTATGATC
>Ga0070727_10004647_pt1 | contig 11614 bp, 12 predicted proteins | sample tdAd472_FD_66722 | JGI IMG/M metagenome (GOLD analysis project Ga0070727, IMG submission 66722) | Marine sediment microbial communities from the Atlantic coast under amendment with organic carbon and nitrate - tdAd47.2 | ecosystem: Environmental > Aquatic > Marine > Coastal > Sediment | place... | reverse complement strand
TCTTAAAAAAACTGAACAAATCAGGTTGTTGTTAGGATTTTAATGAGAGCTTATTGTGAGTTGGCCGATATCTACTTATGGGGATTAACTAATATGACTACCCATAAAGAGAATATTACTGAAAAGAACAAATCCGAATCTAAGACACCTTCGAAATCTGCTCAATCAAAGGCCAAACGCCATCTTCTGAGACCAAAAGGAGTTCCGAATCTGATGCCGAAGGATTTTTAATATCCTTAGGGGCAAAAGGAGGTACTAATCAACAAATGTAACGAAAAAGAAAATAATCATCCGTATCGACATATCTTATTAAAAAGGAGAACAAGATGAAGCAAAAAGTAATATTTATTAGCCTGTTGGTTGCCTTGAGTGTGATACTCGCTGCTTGCGCCGCGCCTCAAGCCGAAACCATTATCGAAACTGTAATCGTTGAACAAGAAGGCGAGACCATTATCGAAACAGTCGAGGTCGAAGTCATCGTTGACCCCACTGAATGTAACCTTGATGCACCGTCCGAAGAAGTTGAGATTAACATGATCGGCTGGACATTCCCCATCACGGATTTCTACGCCGACGAATTGGCCAAATGCGACAAAGTTGAGAATCTGACAGTCAATACTAATCTACTGGCTAATGACGCTGCCCGGGAACAGGTTCTCCTGGCTTTGTCCGCCGGTGGCGATTCACCTTACGACATTGTCCACGGTGCCAATGGTCAGGTTGGTGAGTGGGCTGGAGTTGGCTGGATGTTGCCGCTCAACGACCTGGTTGACAAATACTGGGATGAGTACAATCTTGGTGATATTCCCGAAAAAGCTTGGGAAGGCGCCACGATTGACGGGCAAATTTACGGTGTGCCGATCGTTGGAAACACGCTCCACCTGCATTACAACCAGGATATTTTCGACGAATTTGGCATCGACGTTCCTGACACCTACGACGAAGTTATCGAAGCCTGCAATACCATCGGTCTTGATAACCCGGATTACGATGTCCCCTTCACCATCACCCTTTCTGCAGGCTGGGCCTGGGAAATTGAATTCTTCGGGATGCTGCGGGCTTTTGGCGGCAATTATCTGAATGAAGACAGCACCGCTGCCTTTAATAGTGAGGCGGGTGTCAATGCTGTCAACAAAATTGCTGAGGTTGCTGATGCTTGCATGGGCCCTGTTGGCTACTCCATGGGTAATGATGCGATTGAAGTTGCTGTTCAACTCGGCGCCCTGCCCTTCACCAATTTATGGGCCAGCCGCGGCGCCAACATGGAGGACCCCGATCGCACCGATCTCGTCGGAGTGATCAAATTTGCTCCTGCTCCCCGAGCGACTGTTGATGGCCCGCGCGCCGGATCTGCCTGGAACGATTACTACTTTATCCCAGCCAACGTTACCAACGATCCCGATCTGATCTTCCGCATTATCATGGAAGCTGCTGACGAACGCAGCCAGCGTGACGCAGCCGAACTTGGCATGACCACTCGCCTGGCCGTTGCCGAATACGGTGGCGGATACTTGCCTGCTGCTAGTCAGACCATTGCCGAAGGTATTGGTATTTATTCCACGAACCCGGCTAACGGTATTGCTCGTTCCAAACTGGGTGAATTCCTGCCGCTGGTTGGTAGTGGTGAAATGACCGCTGAAGAAGCGCTAAATGCCGCTGCCGAAGCCTACAATCTAGAAGCAACTGAACAAGGCTATATTGACGGCTAGTTGTTTCGTATGAGGTGATAGAAGGGAAACTTCGCTAAGAAGTTTCCCTTCTTGAAAGCATACAATAGACCCTAAGGGTTCTGTTCTTCGTTGCTTTGCTCAGAGCGTTTTGCGAAACCCTTAGGGTCTCGAGCAAATGCTCACTAATCACCTCTACAGGAGAAGCGAAACATGAAACGTAGAACCTTTCTCCAGTTTGCCTCCCCCAGCATCATCCTCATGATGCTCTTGATGGTAATCCCCCTGATCATGGCGGTTTATTTGGGGATGAATTATTTGACTTACAATAATATTACAAGTCCCCAGTTTGTTGGTCTCAGAAATTTTATTGATGTGTTACAAGACCCCCGTTTTTGGCAATCTTTACGTTTTACGGGCCTTTACATGATTGTCGTAGTACCCACGCAGATTATTGTGGGATTTACGGTTGCCATGCTTCTGGATCAGGTTTCAAAATTATCAAGAGGAATTTATTTATCTATCTTTTTGCTGCCATTCATCATTGTGCCGGTTATTGGGACATTGATGTTCAGACAACTATTTGAACCCTCCGGGCTTTTAAGATGGGCATATCAAACAATCTTTGATACGAAATTCTTTTACACAGAAATTACAGTCAAAACGCTGATTCTGTTTCACGGAGTCTGGCTAGCTACACCTTTTGCGCTGGTGACATATTTTGCCGGGATCCAGACTTTGCCCGTAGAGCAGATAGAAGCTGCTTCGATAGATGGGGCATCGGGATGGCAGAAAATTCGCTATATTGTTATACCCCACGTGAGATCATTGACCATTTTTATTCTCCTGATCTCACTTATGGATTCCTACCGCATTTTTGATAGCATTTTTGTGCTCTCAGGAATGAATCCGATTTATAAAGCAGATACGGTCATGACCTACATCTTTAAAACTGCAACCACCGTGCAGCGCCTGGGGAAAGCCGACGCTATGGCAGTGCTCACAGTTGTTGGAATTATGGTCATCTTGATCCCTAACCTGATCCAATCCTATAAAGAGCAAATGCGGGAGCGATAATTATGGATAAAACAAAAAACCCTATTGGTCGCGCATTAATTCATGTGGCGCTGGTCTTGTTCTCGATTTACAGTTTCGTCCCATTTTTTTGGACCTTTATGCAATCGTTCAAATCATTAAAGGACGCCAACTCGCGCACGCCAAAATTTATTTTTACCCCCACCTGGGAAAATTATCAGGAATTGTGGTTGCGTTCTGTGCCTGAAAATGGGGCCACGATTGCCTATTTCCTATTGATGGCGGTGGTGATCCTTATCTGCTTACTGCTATTTGCTAAATATATCCCCGTGCGCGATGGTTTCATTTACGCGTTTGTCGCTGCTGGTTTTATCGCCCTACTGTGGGGTATTCCAAATCTGGTCGAAACCGCCAAGTTTTACGATTATTTCATCAATACCCTCATTGTTACAGTCGGGACGGTTGTCATCTCAATTAGTATCGGGAGTTTGGCAGCCTATGGGCTAGCTCGTTACGCTGGCATAGCGGGTGTCATTGTGCTCGTCGCTGCGCTCGGTTTCCGCGCACTGCCACGCCTGGCCTTCATCTTGCCCTACTACTGGATTGGCTCGGCGATGAATCTGCTCGATACACACCTGTTGGTCATCCTGACGATGGTAGCGATTAACCAGCCCTTCACGATCTGGATGCTGCGCAGCTTCTTTATGAATATTCCTGCTGATTTGGAAGATGCCGCCATGATTGATGGCGCGAGTCGCTTCACAGCGTTCCGCAAGGTGATTATCCCAATAATGTGGCCGGGGATTATTTCCGTGGCATTGTTTTCGCTCTTGCTGGCCTACAATGAGTTCTTGCTTGTACGAGTGCTGACCCAAACCAATTGGACCCTGCCGGTGGCGATTTCGCGCTTCACCGGGGGAGAAGATCCTCGTCAACTGACATTAGCAGCGGCCTCAGCTGTTTCAGCCACCATCCCGATTATTCTGGTGATTCTTTTCTTCCAAAGGAATCTGGTCAAAGGTCTCATGGCAGGGGCAGTAAAAGGGTAATTTAAAACGCGGAGAGTATAGGCGCAGAGATTTTGTTTATTCCTTGCATCAATAATATGAGGTTAAATTGAATATGATCTCAAAAAATAAACACTTGATTAGTGAATTCCGGACCGCATTATACGATTGTGATGCAGCCCATCTAAAAACCCAGCTTCGAGATTTCTTCGCGCCGGATAGCGAAATCCATCTAACCTTCCCGTTTGGAGATTTAACCGGCCCAGGGGAACTATTCGAGGGAGTTTATCAGCCCTTGTTAGCGGCCATCCCCGATGTGGAACGCCGCGATTTCATCGTTGCCGCCGGAGAAACCGCTCAAGCTCGTTGGGTGGGCTGCGCCGGGCACTATCTGGGTGTATTTGAACAGCCCTGGCTCGATATCCCACCTACCCGGCATGTCGCCGCGATGCGTTATCACGAGTTTTTCCGTATCGAAGATGAGAAGATCGTTGAGATGCAAGCCATTTGGGATATCCCTCAATTGATGCTGCAGGCCGACGCCTGGCCGATGAGTCCCAGCCTGGGTGTTGAGTGGCTGGTCCCCGGACCGGCAACTCAGGATGGCTTGACGATAGTGAGTGATCCGGAGCAGGCCGCGGCCAGCGTGGAGTTGGTTCTCAACATGTTGACCGATATGGGCAAGCATCCCCTCAGCGGTGGGCCTGAAGTCATGAATCTTGAGAAATACTGGCATCCTAAAATGATCTGGTACGGCCCGGCTGGGATCGGCTCGATGCGGCGTATTCACGGGTTCCGCAACTGGCATCAGATTCCCTTCCTCAAGGCCATGCCCGACCGACGAGGGGCTGTCACCAAAGCGGATATCTTTTTCGGTGATGGCAATTATGTTGGTACCACCGGCTGGCCGAATATGCAGATGACGCTCAATGGAAGCGGCTGGTTGGGAATTGCGCCCCCCAATAAAGAACTCACCATGTGTAGCCTGGATTTCTGGCGAATCGAAAATGGTCTGATTCGCGAAAATTGGGTTTTAGTTGATCTTTTGAGTATTTACAACCAGATCGGCGTTGATGTATTTGCCCGTATGAGGGAAGTTACCCACGCTAGACAGCCCGGAAAGAAAAATGACAAGGATAATTTGTGATGAAAAACTTCGCACCGGAATTTAAGACACCCGAACAATACATCACCGATATTACCTACCAGATTTGGGAAGAACGCGGCATTGACCGCATCAGGGTTTGGTATGCTGCGGAAGCCCCTGTCCGAACACCTCATGGGGTTACGTCATCGGTTGAGGACGTTGTCCAGAGCACACATGCTACCTTGGATGAATTTCCTGACCGCCTGTTGCTGCCCGAAGACATTATCATCGGCGATCTGGCGGAAGGATTCCTTTCCTCTCACCGCATTCGATCCACCGCCACCCACCTCGGCGATGGCGCGTTCGGGGATGCAACGAATCGTCCAATCACGATGATGACTATCGCCGATTGCCTTTGCCAGGACAATCAAGTGGTTGATGAATGGCTTGTCCGCGATCAAGGAGTGATAACCCAGCAGATAGGACTGGATCTGGTCGAACATGGGAAAGAACTGGCCCGAAAGAATCCCAAGAATTACACGGTTGGAAATGAAACTTACATCAAACGCTGGAACTCCCCTGACGGATTAACCATTATTGGCGACCGAATTCTGGCTGAGGGTATCATCCAGACCTACGATGCGGTATGGAATGATAAGAATTTGGATATCTTGTCTGAAGGTTATGACCGAGCAATTCGTTTCGATGGACCGACCGGCGAATTGCATTATGGCCGCACACCTACTCGGGATTTCCTAGAGAGCATCCTGTCATCCATCCCGGATGGGCGTTACGAACCCCATCATGTTATCGTCCGGCAAGACCCTGAAAAGGCCGTCCGAATCGCCCTGCGCTGGTCTTATGCGGGAACCCATACCGGGAAAGGGCGTTATGGGGATCCGACACAGGTTCCGTTGACCATGCTGGGCATATCTCATTTTGAGCTCCGATACGGGAAAATCGTCAATGAGTGGTTCTGCATCGATGAAACCGCCATCCACGCTCAAATTGCGGCCTATCGATCAGAGGTCAGCTCGTGAGCACCTATCAATCTGCCAAAGGCCTGGTGCGGGAATACTTCGCAGCCCTGGAATGCGCCACCCCAAACAGCGTGGCCGAGGTGCTGCAATCCTATACCAGTCCTGATTATGATTGGCGGGGCGTATACCCTTTCCGTGAATTACCAGGAGCGGACGCTGTGGCTCAATCGTTTTGGGCTCCCCTGCTGAAATCTCTGACACACATGCAGCGCCGCCAGGATATCTTCATTGCCGGCACAAACGAAATCGACGGTGACCAATGGGTGATGAGTATGGGCAATTTCATGGGCCTGTTCGACGCCGATTGGCTTGGCATTCCACCCACTCGCAAAATCGCCAACCTGCGCTATGCCGAGTTCAACTGTGTCAAAGACGGCAAGATCATCAAGACCGGGCTATTTGTGGACATCATCGGATTGATGCTGCAAGCTGGAATCAACCCCCTGCCACCATCCACTGGAGTGTATTTCAATTACCCAGGACCAATCAATCACGATGGTCTGCTCTTTGAGGATGCCCCAGAGGACGAAGGGGTCAAGACCCTGGAACTGGTCAACGAGATGATCGATGATCTATCCACCTTAAACGAAAGTGGTTCGATGGGCTGTCCACCTGAACTTCTGGAGAAGACCTGGTCAAAAAACATGCTGTGGTACGGTCCGGCAGGAATCGGTGCAACCTACACCATCCCACGCTACCAGGAACAGCACCAGCTCCCCTTCCGCCAGAATCTGGATGATAAAAAATTCCTCGGACATGTCTGTCGCTTTGCAGAAGGGAATTTCGCCTGCTTCTTCGGCTGGCCCAACCTGACCAATACGTCGATCGGCGGCTGGCTGGGATTGCCAGGAGGCGGGGTGAGTGCTGAAATGCAGGTTGTGGACGTATACCGCCGGGAGGGCGATAAGCTGGCTGAAAATTGGGTCTTCATAGACATACCCTATTGGTTAAAACAACAAGGTCTGAATGTCTTTGAGCGCACACAGAAAATCATCAACCCAGGGGGGACATCGATCTGAAGCTGGACTATGCGCGACCCTTAGTGAAGGCCGGCTGGGAAAAGGCAAATATGAATCGCAGAGATAACTTTCAAGGGATTATCAATCACTGGGAACCAGAGCGGGTGCTGATCGACTTTGGAAAGCACATCGGCTCGTTTCACCGGAATGCCTACGAACGATTGAAATCTGATTTGGGAACAAAAACCAAAACTCGCATGCTTGACCGTATGGCCCAAAATGTGGTTTTGGATGAAAGAAATTGTGAACTCCCGACGCAGACCCAAGGGCCAAATTCGGCATGTGTTATGCCCATGACGTGTACAGGCGCGCCAGTCGGACGGCCGAGCATTCCCCAGCCATCATGGCAACCAGTCAATGACCAACGCACTGCTGCACGCGGTGGCATCATGGGAATGCAAAACTTTTCGGAGGAAATATGAACAACACATATTTTCATCGCGTTACAAGACAATCACCTACTATGTTTTGGATTAACAATCCTACTTCTGCTCAGGCAGATTTGGCCCTTGAACATGGCGCACTGGGCTGCACCAATAATCCATCCTATACGCAAAAGATGCTGGATCATCCGGAGCACGGTGCGTTTACCAATCAGGTATTAATGGAGGTCTTACAAGAATTTGATGATGATCGTCAGGCGGCAATAGAATTTCAGGCTCGCATGGTTAAACCCGTCGCCGAAAAATTTTTACCGCTGTTTAAGCAAAGTAAAGGTGTGTATGGATGGGTCAGCATTCAGGGTGACCCGCTTGCTGATGACGACGCCCAGGATATTGTCAAGCAGGCGCTAGATAACTTAAAAGTTACCCCCAATATTTGTTGCAAGATTCCCGTGACGGAGCCAGGGTTAGAAGCGATCGAGGAATTGGTTCCTCTAAATGTTCCGATAAATTCAACGGAAATTTTCGGTGTCAGCCAAATGGTTGCATTGGCGGAAACCTATGAAAGGGTGGCGCGGGAATCTGGCAAATATCCGATGATCTATATGTCCCATATCGCTGGCATCTACGATGATTACCTGAGAAATTATGCCAAAGAAAATGGTGTGCAAATTTCGCCCGATGTGCTTCATCAAGCTGGATTAGCTGTCGCTCGCAAAGTTTATAAGATCATGACAGAAAGGGCCTACAAATGCACTTTTATTGGCGGGGGCGCACGCGGTCTACATCATTTTACAGAGATGGTTGGGGGTCGCGTTGTGGTGACGATTAACTGGCAAGGTACGGCCGACAAGCTGTTGAAGCAAGATCCACCTGTGATGTATCGATTGTTTAATCCTGTCCCTGATAACGTGATTGATGAGTTAATGGAAAAACTACCAGATTTCAAACGAGGGTATCTTGAAGATGGCTTGAGCGTTGAAGAATTTGAAGATTTTGGACCGGTACAGTTATTCAAGAGCGCTTTTACCAATAGTTGGAACCGGGTTTTAAAAATCATCAAAGAGCAACGCTAGTTGAGGAAGGTGGTCGCCAGCTTGGCGCGTATACGATGATAGTAGAAATTAGGGCCCCCCGGTTCACGGAGTTAATCGACCCAGAGCAAGATATGGATCAACTGCTCACCGGCTTCGATTTCACCGAAGGACCAGTCTGGAACCCAGTTGATCGATCCCTGATCTTCAGCGATATCCTCGGCAACTCCATCTACCGCTGGACGCAAACCTCCGACCTGCAAACCCTGCGCCGCAACAGCCATATGGCCAATGGGAACTGCTTGGACTTGCAAGGTCGTTTGGTGACCTGCGAGCACGCCACCAGTAGGCTCACCCGAACGGATTTCTCAGATGATGGCGAATTCGAGATCCTGGCTTCCCATTACCAGGGAAAACAATTGAACAGCCCAAATGATGTGATCTGCAAACGGGATGGCGCACTCTATTTCACCGATCCTAACTCTGGGCGTAGTGTTGGCTATGGTGTGCCGCGCCCCCAAGAACTAAAATTCCAGGGCGTTTATCGACTGGATCCAACAGATTTAAGCCTAACCCTGCTGGTGGATGATTTTTCCAAGCCCAATGGCCTGTGCTTCTCTCAGGATGAGAAGGTACTGTTCATCGATGATAGCAACGATAACCACATACGCGTTTTTGAAGTGCGGGCTGATGGCACCCTGACTGGTGGACAGATTTGGGCGGTGTTGGAAAAAGCCGGTAGCGGGGTGGCGGACGGCATGAAGGTCGATCAAGAGGGTAACTTGTATTGCACCGGCCCAGGTGGGATACACATCTTTGATGATCGGGCAAACTATTTGGGGATCATCCTCATGCCTGAACACACAACCAATTTCGCCTGGGGTGGTGATGATTTGTGCAGCCTTTATATCACTGCTGCTACTTCGATCTACCGTCTTCACTCGCGAATACCGGGCATTGCTTAATATAGAAATTGCGGGAAAAGGATAAATCGTGGTCGAAAACGAGCTACTGGTAAACCATATTAAACTGCAAGATTTTGTGACGGCATTGTTTGAAGGTGTGGGGATGCCGCCCACTGATGCGCAATTCTTCTCTCAGTCCCTAGTGGAGACCAACCTGTGGGGCATAGATTCGCATGGTGTATTACGTGTTCCCATTTATGTCAAACGCCTTTTGGCGGGCTCCTGCAACCCCAAACCGGAGATCAAAACCGTCAAGAGTGCCATTACCTTAGAAATACTACATGGTGATGATGGCGCCGGGCAGATTGTAGGCCGAGACACGATGTTGAGAGCGATCGAACTCGCCAAAACGTACAACCTGGGTATCGTCGGCGCATTACATAGTAATCACTTTGGCGCTGCTGCAACTTTTGCAAGGATGGCAGCGGCTGAAGGCATGATTGGTGTGGCGATGACCAATGTCGTCCAGAATGTAGTTGCTCCAGGTGGCAGCAAACCGGTCATCGGTAACAACCCCTTTGCCATCGCCGTGCCCACGTTTGATGAATTTCCCTTCGTGCTGGATATCTCGCTCTCCGCTGTTTCAGGTGGTAAGCTGCTTCTAGCAAGCAAAAAAGGGGAGAAGATTCCTCTGGATTGGGGCACTGATAATCAAGGCCGCCCTACAGATGATCCAGATGTAGCCTTCAAAGGTTTTCTGCTTCCAGCCGGCGGATACAAAGGGCTTGGCATCGCCTACGCCGTCGAAATCCTGACCGGCGTGTTAAGCGGAGGCGTTTTCCTGGATGCTATGAAGGGTATGTACCGCTACCCTGATGATCCTAGCATGACCTCCCACCTGATGATGGCAATGAACATTTCGGCCATCATGGAACCAGATGAAATGAAAGTCCGTATGGCAGACTTCGCAGATAGAATCCATGCCTCGCCGATGTGGGATGAGAGCAAGGAGATGCTTTTGCCAGGTGAGCCAGAATACCGGACAGAGGAATTAAGAAAGGTCAATGGTATTCCCATGCCACAAAATCTATACCAAGAATTATTGGCGCTGGCGGAAGATTTGGAGGTATCAGCTTCATTACCCAAAATGTAAATATGGATATTTAGGTCATTCGCTGAATTCTGGAGTTCGTCAAAACTGATCACAACCAAAAGTGAACCCAGTGTTCAGCGGGAAATCTAACCAAACCAAAAATTAAGTCAAACTATATACAAGGAGGATAGAAATGAGTGACAAAAAATATCTATGGTGGCACGAATTGACTGCATCTGATGTGACAAACTTCGCTAAAGACGTTAGCGATATTGCCATATTGCCTATCGGTGCGGTTGAGCAGCACGGACCGCACGCCCCTAACGGCGTAGATGCGTTCAATGCCAAAGGTTTGGCAGAGTTAGTGGCCAAGAAAACTGATGTGATGCTTCTACCCTGGATGTTCTATGGGTCGCATCCTTATCATCACTGGTACATGCCAGGTAACATTCCCTTGGGCTATGACACCCACATCGCCATGCTAGTAGATATCATCAAGGGTGCAGCAGTTGCAGGCTACAATAAATTTCTGATCCTCTCCGCACACGGGCAAGTATCTACAACCCTCGTGGCAGTCCATAAACTGGGGCTGGCAGGTTACTTCACCCTGTCTTTGCACTGGTACGATTTTCTGCGCGACGACAAGGACGCCCTGATCGATTACATGTGGCACGCCGAAGAGGCCGAGACATCCATGGGGTTGTACCTGTACCCTGAGTATATCGACATGAGCAAAGCAGACAAGGGCGGCGGCGAACCCCTGGTCGACAAAAAATTCATCATCGCCCCAGGTCAGGCCCCCAAGCCCGGGATGATGTACCACTTCGAGGGCACTTTCGCCCGCCCCGAGTACAAAGAACTCGAAAACGGCATCATCGGTGACGCCCGCAATGCATCTTATGAAAAGGGTGAGATCATCACTACCCGCACCGTGGATCATATCGTTGCTGTGATCGAGGACATAAAAACCCGCTGGCCTGTAGGTGAGAAACCCCCAGTAAAATAAACCCATTGTGGTTTTCATTAAAAGGATGATGCTACGATGAAATTAAAAGACAAAGTATCAATTATTACGGGAGCTACTATGGGAATTGGACTGGCTTGCGCAGAGGAATTCGCCATAGAAGGTTCTAAGGTAGTCCTCACGGGTCGCACAGAATCTCTAGGAGAAGAAGCCGCTGAACGCATTCGTGCTGAGGGCGGGGACGCAATCTTCGTGCGCGGCGATATCAGTCAGAACGACCATATCCAAAACCTGGTTCAAAAGACTGTAGAGCATTATGGCCGCATTGATGTTGTCGTAAACAATGCTGGTGTAAACCATAGCGCCAAATTCTTCGATAT
>Ga0070727_10004645_pt1 | contig 11618 bp, 10 predicted proteins | sample tdAd472_FD_66722 | JGI IMG/M metagenome (GOLD analysis project Ga0070727, IMG submission 66722) | Marine sediment microbial communities from the Atlantic coast under amendment with organic carbon and nitrate - tdAd47.2 | ecosystem: Environmental > Aquatic > Marine > Coastal > Sediment | place... | reverse complement strand
GGGAGCCAACATACACGCCTTGTAGGCGAATAGACTTCCGCATTACGGCTGTTGGATTAATCTCACCGCCTGTCAGCACCCCGACCAGGGAAATTGTGCCGCCAATCCGAACAGCCTCGATGGAACGCGGCAAGGTTCCGCCGCCGCCCGTTTCGAGGGCAATATCGACGCCCCTGCCTGCCGTTAATTTCTCGACTTCTAGGTGCCACTCCGGATTATCGCGGTAATTGATAGTCGCCCAAGCTCCCATCTCCTTGGCCCGTGCCAGTTTTTCATCCGAAGAGGAAGTGATGATCGCCCGCGCTCCGCATATTGCGGCAAGTTGCAGACCGAAGATGGAGACGCCGCCAGTGCCTAACAAGAGAATGGTGTCTCCTGCTTTCATGGCTCCTTGTACCATCAAGCAGTTCCAGGCGGTTAGGCCGGCGCAAGGCAAACAAGCGGCTTCGCCGTAACTCAAATGATCTGGGATTTTGATGACACCTTCGGCCCGCAGGTTGACTTCATCGGCCAATACGCCGTCAAGGGCACCGCCTAGTGCGCTGGCCATCGCTTCCGCGTTAATATTTCCGGCTGTCCAATTCTGAAAAAAGCAGCTGGCGACACGATCGCCCACAGCTAGATCCGTCACACCAGCGCCCGTCGCGACAATATCACCCGCGCCATCAGAATTCGGGACACGCGGAAAATCGAAGCCGCGCCCGGCAGGTGTCTCAATGGTTGTCAAATCACGATAGTTGATTGCATTGGCGCGCATACGAACACGAACTTCGCCCGGCCCTGGTTCCGGTAAATCACGTTCTCTTAGGGTCAATGCATCAACCCCGCCCGGTCCGACTATTTCATACGCCCTCATTCCACAGCTCCCGCTACAATTATCATGTTAGCATCATTGTCTCTTTACCAGTCACACTCAAGTCCTATCCGACCAAGAATGCATAGGCGAAGAATTTGACGCCAAATCAGGCGACCCGAATGTATGTCTGAGCCAGTGGCCAATGCCTTGATCTCCGATGGGAAGGAACATCGCTACCGGCGATTTTGCCATGACAGCTCAGGCGGGCTGTGTCATTCTCGCTATTGAAGAGGAGGCAAGCCATTCATGTTCGATGAGATGCGTGGCGATGACGGCGAATGCCGCGAGATATATCGCAAAGTCAATGATTGGCTAAGAAATACGTCGGGCGAAGTCTTTGAACGTCGTCGGTTGGAGGCGGATGCCCTATTCCGGCGGATCGGTATTACTTTCGCTGTTTATGGCGAAGGTGGCGATCCGGAACGATTAATCCCGTTTGATCCTGTCCCGCGAATTATTGATGAGGATGAATGGTCATTTCTGGCTGTAGGCTTGGCGCAGCGAGCTCGCGCACTCAATCTTTTTCTGCGCGATGTCTATCACGGTCGCGACATAGTTCGCGCCAGTATCGTTCCTGAAAACCTGATTGTACAGAACAAAGCTTTCATGCAGGAAATGCAGGGTTTTGATGTCCCTGGAGATATCTATACCCATATCGTTGGTATTGATCTCGTACGTACCGGGCAACAGGAATTTTATGTTTTAGAGGATAATTGTCGCACCCCTTCGGGAGTTTCTTACATGCTAGAAAACCGCGAAGTGATGATGCGACTTTTTCCTGACCTTTTCCGCACCCATAAAGTGGAACCAATTTCTCATTATCCGGAAGAATTATTGGCCACCTTGCGGGAAGCCACGCCGCCGAATTGTGATGGCGATCCTGTGGTCGCAATCCTAACCCCGGGATCTTTCAACAGCGCATATTACGAACACTCCTTCCTTGCCGATGAGATGGGGATTGAGCTGGTGGAAGGCAGCGATTTGCTGGTCGACAATAATATCGTCCACTTGCGCACAACAGAAGGGTTGCGTCGGGTCGATGTCATCTATCGTCGAATTGATGATGATTTCGTTGATCCATTGGCATTTGATCCCACTTCGATGATTGGGGTTCCCGGTCTATTCAATGCCTACCGGGCCGGCAATGTGACATTGGCGAACGCTGTTGGCGCTGGCATTGGCGATGACAAATCGATTTATCGTTATGTGCCGAAGATGATCGAGTTTTATCTGGGCGAGACAGCAATTCTCAACAATGTGCCGACCCATGATTGCAGTAAGGCGGATGATTTATCTTATGTGCTCGATAATCTGCATGAATTGGTGGTCAAGGAAGTGCATGGGTCCGGTGGTTACGGGATGTTAGTCGGCCCCGCTGCGAGCAGGGAGGAACTGGCGGATTTTCGCGCGGTTCTAGCCGCCAGGCCGCATGACTATATTGCGCAACCAACACTGGCGCTTTCGACAAGTCCGACATTTGTTGATGCCGGGATCGCGCCGCGCCATGTGGACTTGCGGCCCTTTGTCCTAGTGGGGAAAGAGGTCCGTATTACGCCGGGCGGCTTAACAAGGGTTGCTCTACGAGAAGGTTCGCTCGTCGTGAATTCCAGCCAGGGTGGTGGCACCAAGGATACCTGGGTACTGAAAAATTCTGCGGCGGTAGGGGCTAAATAAGATGTTAAGTCGCACAGCCTCAAATATATACTGGCTCACACGTTATAGCGAACGGATGAGTTATGTGGCGCGTTTGTTGAGCGTGGCGCACCGCATGGCAAATCTTTCACCTGGCACCAATGAATGGCACTCGGCAATTGCAGCCGCCGGACGGGAACAGGTTTTTTACGAAAAGTATGATGATGCGAACGCGGAAACCGTGACGCAGTATCTCGCATTAGACGAGGGGAGTAGTTCTTCCATCGCCTTTTGCATCGAGGCGGCCCGACAAAATGCGCGAGCCGTCCGTGCGTCGCTTACGAATGACGTGTGGGATGCGATCAACGGGACTTGGCATGAAGCGCGAAATATGACGCCCGGCGCGATCGAAGCCAGTAGCCTTAGTGCGACCTTGGATTGGGTAACGACCCGCGCGACCTTGTTCGAAGGCGCTTATCGTTCGACTATGCTGCGTAATGACGCCTATTCTTTTGCGGCTCTAGGCACGGCGATCGAAAGAGCAGACAACACTGCTAGAATTCTCGATGTGAAATACCATATCCTACTGCCCAAAGCGGACATGATCGGCGGTAGTCTGGATCACTATCAATGGACTGCGATCTTGCAAGCGGTATCTGCGCGGCGTAATTATCACTGGTTTTATAAAGACGCTGTCAGTCCGTGGAATGTGGCGGAATTATTGATCCTGCGTCCACAGATGCCGCGATCAATGCGTTCTTCGTTCGACGAAATCGTGCGTCATTTGGACTTGCTGGCGGACCATTATGGCGGTCGTGCTGGTGAATGCCATCGGATTGCCGGGCAGATGAGGGCTGGCCTGAAATACCAACGGATCGAAACGGTACTAGAGGAGGGATTACACGAGTTCCTGACCGGATATATTGATCAAACCATCGAACTTGGCGATGAAATCGCTTATTTTTATCTAATGTAAGGCGGTCAAATTTTCATGCGTATTCGAATTTCTCACCGCACGACATACCGTTACGACGAACAGGCAACATACGCTATCCAGGCTATTCGCCTGACGCCGACAAGCCATGTGGGGCAGCGGGTAGCGCATTGGCGGGTTTTCAGTGAACATCATAAACGCTTGCCGGAAACGGAAGACGGCAACGGGAATATCGTCACAACCCATACCGTGAATTTTCCCCATCAACGAAGCGAAATCATTGTTGAAGGCGTCGTCGAATTAGACCCTACCAATGGCGTTGTTGCCGGTACTCGTGAGCATTTACCGCTGCCGTATTACTTGAGAACGACAGACTTGACGGAAGTAGGCCCGCACATAACAGAACTCGTCGCTGGTTTGTCGACACAAACCCTGCCGGCCCGACAGATGATTGAAGCAATCATGCACAACGTCCGGCGGAGGCTTGACTACCAGCAGGGCCAAACCGGCGTTGCGACATCGGCTGAGCAGGCATTGTCGATCGGTGCCGGTGTCTGCCAGGACCATACCCATGTATTGTTGGCCGCGGCCCGCACCCTTGGCCTCCCAGCCCGTTATGTGAGCGGCTATCTCTGCACAGGTGAAGAAGATGAAGAAGCCACTCATGCTTGGGCGGAAGTGTATAGTGTGGACGAAGGTTGGCTAGCGGTTGATCCCTCAAATGATCGTGTCGTAACAGACGCTTATGTGCGTGTTGCCGTCGGCTTGGATTATTGGCAGGCGGCACCTATTCGCGGCGTCTGGCGTGGCGGTAGTGAAGAAGCTATGGACGTCCTTGTCCAAATCAGGCAAATAGGCGCGCAGCAGCAATAATTATTGCTGCTGCCACTAAGGCTAAATTTCAATCAGAAGATTAGGTGACAACTTTTCCATGACTTATTGCCTGGGACTCTTACTGGACGATGGCTTGGTATTGGCAGCGGACACGCGGACCAATGCCGGCGTTGACAATATTTCCACATTTTCGAAAATGCATGTCGTGGAAAATTCCGGCGAACGTTTCATCGCGTTGCTGAGCGCCGGGAATTTAGCTGTTACCCAAGCTGTGGTGAATTTGGTTACCGAAGGATTGGGTGACGAAGATGAGCCGGTGGAAACACTTGAAACCGTCCCATCGATGTTCCGTGCCGCGCAACTGGTTGCCGGAGCCGTACGTGACGTTTATGACACCGACGGCGAAAGCATGGAAGAGCACGGAGTGGGTTTTGATGTTTCGTTGCTTTTGGCGGGGCAGATTGAGGGGCGCCGAATGCGACTGTTTCAAATCTATGCGGCCGGGAATTTTATTGAGGCGACTACAGATACGCCTTATATGCAGATTGGTGAGCGGAATTATGGCAAGCCGATCCTCGACCGCGCGGTTTCGCACGATATTTCGCTGGAACAAGGTGTGAAGTTGGCGTTGATTTCAATGGATTCAACCCTGCGCAGTAATTTATCTGTTGGTTTACCTGTCGATTTGGTGACCTATCGGGTTGATAGCTTGCAAGTGGCGACCCAGTATCGCATTACAGAGGAAGATGCAGACTTCCGACTAATTCGGGATACTTGGTCGGAGGCGCTGAAAACGACGATGGAACGCATCCCTGCCCCGAAATGGCTTCAGTAATCCTAAGCCCTTGAATTACCTATAAAAGTCCGGCAGAATTTACTGTTAGAGCGGTTCGACAAATTGTCGACCCGTGTAGGGGGATTAATTTTCGTTTCATGGGGTAGACAATATGCTTCAAGATTCTTCCGTCGGCACGCCTGAGCAATTGCGCGATCCAAATTACACACCACCGCTGGTGAAAGCTGTGCCACTTGGCATTCAGCATGTTTTGGCGATGTTCGTGTCAAACGTGACGCCGGCGATCATTGTTTGCGGCGCTGCGGGGTTTGGCTTCGGCTCCAACTCACCTGACTTCCCGCAAATGATCTATATGATCCAAATGGCGATGTTTTTTGCCGGTGTGGCGACACTGTTCCAGACCATCGGACTTGGTCCGGTCGGCGCAAGGTTGCCGATTGTGCAAGGAACTAGCTTTGCATTCCTGCCAATTATGATTCCATTGGTTGCGGGTAAGGGCGTTGACGCGATGGGGGCATTGTTTGGTGGCGTAATCATCGGGGGTCTCTTTCATGCATTCCTCGGAACATTCATCGGAAAGATCCGATTTGCTCTACCACCGCTCGTAACTGGGTTGGTCGTGTTAATGATCGGTCTGGCATTGGTCAAAGTTGGAATTCAATATGCAGCTGGCGGGGTTCCAGCTATGGGCAAACCCGAATTTGGCAGCATGGAAAACTGGTTTGTCGCCAGCGTCGTGATTGTGGTGACATTGGGATTGAAATTCTTTACGCGCGGTATGCTGTCTATTGCGGCCGTTCTACTTGGCTTATTGGTCGGCTATATCGTGGCGTATTTTATGGGCATGGTCAGTTTTGGTAACATCGACAATGCGGCTGTATTCGCAATTCCAAATCCGTTGCATTTCGGGTTTGAATTCAGCCTCGCAGCGGCGATCGGTTTTTGCCTGATGGCCTTCGTTTCTGCAGTGGAAACCGTCGGCGATGTTTCGGGTATTACTAAAGGCGGTGCCGGTCGCGAAGCGACCTCTAAAGAGATTACAGGTGCAACTTACGCCGATGGCATTGGCAGTGCCGTGGCGGGGGTTTTCGGCAGTCTACCGAATACATCATTTAGCCAGAATGTCGGCTTGATCGCGATGACCGGGGTGATGAGCCGCCACGTTGTTACTTTTGGCGCGATATTCTTGGTTGTTTGCGGTTTGATCCCGAAAGTGGGTGCCATTATTGCGACGGTGCCGATCGAAGTGTTGGGTGGGGGTGTAATCGTAATGTTCGGCATGGTCTGCGCCGCCGGTGTGTCGATGTTGTCGGATGTTGTCTGGAATAAGCGTAATATGGTGATCTTCGCAGTGTCGCTGTCTGTCGGGTTGGGCCTGCAACTAGTCCCGGACGCGCTGCAGCATTTGCCGTCGACGCCGAAAATTTTGTTGACCTCTGGTTTGTTGCCAGCCGCCTTCCTGGCGATAATTTTGAATTTGATATTACCAAAAGAACTTACCGATGATCAGACGGAGGAAATATCCGGCGGTATGGCAGGCCATAAAGGCGAAGATTAGGCACGCGTACGCCGGACTTTTTCGTAGCGAACTTGTAGTTCGCGGAGGTGGGTTTCCATTGCTTCGGCGGCCCCGTTCGCGTTACTGTTTTCGATTAGTTTGAGGAACTCGCGCCGTGCTTTAATGGTCAGATCGTGGCGTTCACCGCCAACAACATGGGCGAAGTCGCGCATTACTTCCATTAATGCCCCCATCATCATCACCATCATCGCGTTGTGGGTGGCGAGAGCCAGGATGTTGTGAAATTCGACGTTAACATCAATTTTGTCGTCGAAACGGCCTTGTCGGTATAGCTCTTCGGCGGCGTCGACATTGGCAGCGAGGGCCGCAAAATCTTCCGCTGTTCCCCGTTCGCAGACAATACGGCTGACCATGGTTTCTATCCAGACACGCGCTTCCATCAGTTCACCTAAGCTCACGCCGCCGAGATGAAAAAGGTCTTTCAGATTATCACCCATCAGACCGGGATCACCATGGGTGATAAAAGCACCGCCGTGAACGCCCTGTTGCATATGGATGACGCCGGCAAGTTCCAAATTCCGAAGCGCTTCACGGACTGCGCCGCGGGACACGGCGAAACTGTCGGCCAACTGGCGTTCTGCTGGCAATTTGTCTCCTGGTTGAAGGTCACCAGCGGCTATGTGGGCGCGGATTTGCGCAGTTACTTCATCCGATAGGCGCTGTTTTTTGATTGGCTGGAAGTGCCGGTCGACTGTATTTGCCATCATAATGATTCCGCGCCAGCGGAAATTTTACTCAATGCGCCAGCTCCGATTTTGTCCAGATAGGACGCTTGATCCGTCGCGCCAAAGACATACTCCTGTAAATATGTATTGAAATCGGTATCGGTTTTGTGGGCGCGAACATAGGATTTGAGATGATCTTCATCCATTTCATAGTGTCCCGCGCTTACGCCTGGATGGCCGCCAAATGGCGCGACGACAACAGCGTCGACTAGGGCGGCGGGAATTTTTGTTTTGTGCGCGGCGGCACGCACCGTCGATTCCGGGACTAATTTGTCGACCGTAGCAATGACTTTGCCCGCTGCTTGGGCGAACAGCATGTCGAAAAAGCCGGCGCCAAAATATTGCAGATTTCCCATCGGATCTGCATGTTGTCCATGCAGTAAAACCACGTCCGGCTTGATTGCAGGAACTTCCAGCAATGGGCGACCGCCTTCCTGGACGCGGGCTATGCGGTATCCATCTGGGTTCACCTTGGGGAGGTCGGTTCCTAAATCCGGGATCAGGCCATAAGGTAAATCGCACGCGGCTGCCCGTAGGCCGCCAGCGATACCGGGGCCATCCATCTCCAAAACCTTGATAGTACCCGACTGTGCTGCTTTCCGAAATCCCGGGGCTAGACCCAAATGCTCGAAACTGATGAAAATGCAAGCGGTTTCCTTCACGCAGCCGGCGGCAATCAATAAGTCAGGCGCGATCGATCCTGGTGCGGGCACAAGACGTAGATCCTTCAGACCGCGACGTATAATTCCGCGAACAAGCGCCATCGGTTGGGAATGAAAAATCCAACCACCTATACCGACGGTCATCCCGCTTTCTATCTGATCGAGCGCCTCATCAAGATCGAGTATTTTTGAAGTTGCTTTAGTTTTGCTCACATTATTAACCCTTCAACATATCGCGGGCGATAATCAGCCGTTGGATTTGATTGGTACCTTCGAAAATCTGATTAATCTTCGCGTCTCTCATCATCCGTTCGACAGGAAAGTCCTGCATGTAGCCGGCGCCGCCAAAAATCTGCACCGCATCCGTCGTAACTTTCATGGCCACGTCGGAAGCGAAGCATTTTGCCATCGACGCTTTGGCCGGAAATCCATCCCAATCTTCCCGATCCGCCATATGCGTGCAGTCGTAGAGTAGACATCGTGCCGCCTCTGTTTCCATTTGCATGTCGGCAAGCATGAATTGAATACCCTGAAATTCAGCGATCGGATGGCCAAACTGAACTCGCTCGCGAGCATAGTCTGTTGCCTGATCGATCGCTCCTTGCGCAAGACCGACGGCTGTTGCTGCCACTGTCGGGCGGTTCAGATTTAGAATATGCATACATGTTTTGAATGCCTCTCCTGCAGGTCCGATCATGTTTTCTGCCGGGATACGCACGTCCTCTAGGAATATTGGTGTGTTTGGCACACCGCGAATTCCCATTTTGCGATCCGGTGCGCCACAGGAAAATCCGGTCGACGTAGTATCCATCAAGAAAGCGGAAATGCCGCCCGTACCCTTGCCTTCGCTGGTCCGAGCAAAAACCAAGATATAATCTGCGACCGGGCCGAAAGTGATATAGACTTTCTGCCCGTTCAACACATAATCATCACCGTCTTTTACAGCTTTGGTCGTCATGCCGGAAACATCGGAGCCGGTATGGGGCTCCGTTATCGCAACAGCGGAGACAGTACGGCCCTTAGCTGAAATCCCAAGGTAATGCTGTTTCTGTTGCTCCGTGCCGAAGTTCAAGATCGGTAGTATCAGTCCGATGGAATTGTTGCCGGCCAGTAATGCGGCGCTTTCCGAATATTTGGCGATTTCTTCCTTGACGATGCAGACGCTGGTCAAATCTCCACCGGGCCCGCCATATTCTTCCGGCACCCACATTTGCAGCAAACCCATGTCGCCGAAGATTTCCACCAGCTCTTCGGGGAACCTGTCATTTTCATCGATTTCCGCTGCGATTGGCGCAACATGGCGTTCGGCCATCTTGCGCACTTCGTCGCGCAACATCAAATGGTGATCTTGGAAGTGATAATTTCTCATGCCTGCCGGTCCTTCATTTTCATTTCGGCCAGGGGAACTTCGCCGGCAATACACCGCTGCGATCAACCGTGCTGCGCAAGGTGTTTAATTCGCTTGAAGTTGGGATAGCGGTGATTGGCGGTGTACCGTTTGCGATTAATTCAAAGCCCGTGGCGTCTTGCACTTCCTCCAAACCGACCCCGGGATGGAGGCTTTTTATCCGCATCGTTTTGCTTTCTTCAGCAAAATCAAAAACACCGAGCGGGGTCACAACCAATCGGGGCCCACCGCTCGGCAAGCCACTTTCGACGCGGCTTTCGCCGCCATTTTTATGACCGACACCGGAAATGAAATCGACTTTTTCGACAAAGGCACCGCGATCATGCCGAGTCATCATAATATAAAAACGTTTTGACAGGCCCGTTAACGCACTAATCCCAACTGTCCCGGGGCCGCGTAAGGTTGGTTTGGTGTGATCGCCGACGACAACCGTGTTGATATTGCCATACATGTCCGTTTGTAGGGCACCTAGGATGGCAAAATCGAAGAAGTGGATTTTCCAATCGATGAAATCGATCATCATCGGCAAATCGTACTGGCTGGAGGAGACGCAGACGTTTTCCGCGTCGGCTGCCGGCCTGATCACACCCTCCGTCGGATTGGTCATGCCGCCGGGCCCGGAAACCCACCAAAGCTGTGGTGCATGGCTTGCCCTTGCCAAGTTACAGGCCGCGACTTGAATATCCGAATTGGTGCCGACAATTGCTTTGTCTCCATCATCCATATCGCGAGCTAGCAATACCGCCAGCATCTCGCCCATGGCGCAATTTTCTACATTTGCAGGCAAAGATCCGCCCTCCAAAATTAAATATCTAATGGTCCTACCATTTCAAATAATTACGTCTTTTGTCAAGGCCGAAGTCTTGAAAGCTTCTAGAAAGTAAAGAATTGTCCGTCGGAAAGACTACAATCGAGCCGCCACATTTTACGATGTTAGCGGCAGGTTTGGATTTTTTGCGAAGCAAAAACCGAATCACTGTATAAGTGTCTTTGCCTGTTTGACGATTATCTGAACGTAACCAGCCTGCTTTTACCAACTCGTGAAGATTTTATGGAGTAGTTTCCGAATGTTAGATATTGCTGCCTACGCACATGCCTTGATTTGGGACGATCATTGTGGGTTTGAGATGCAGCCCGGCGCTCCGTTGAGCGAGCTGCTGGCGCCCTGGCGCGACGTCGGGGTCGACTATCTTTCCATCAATGTTGGCTTCGACCCAAAGCCTTGGCACCGCACGATTGAAAATATCGCCTATTTGAGACGTCGACTGCCAGATGCGGCACCTTATTGTGAATTGGTGAAAACAGTAGCGGACATCGACCGGGTTCGGGCTAATGGCGGTATGGCAATCACTTTTGATATTGAAGGGATGAATGCCCTAAATGGTCATCTGGAGATGGTTCAAGTTTACTATGATCTGGGCGTTCGCCACATGTTGTTTGCTTATAATCGAAATAACTTGGCGGGTGCGGGCTGCCACGACGACGACGTTTCGTTGACGGAATTTGGCCGCGCGGTGGTGGTGGAAATGAACCGAGTTGGCATGGTTGTCGATTGTTCCCATAGCGGTCGTCGCACGACATTGGAGGCGATGGAGATTTCCAGTGATCCCGTCATTTTCAGCCATTCGAATCCGAAGGCGCTATGTGAACATGGACGCAATATAGACGATGATCAGATAAAAGCTTGTGCCGCGACCGGCGGTGTCATCGGCATAAATGGCGTCAATCATTTTTTGGGAGAGGAGATCGCAAGCCCTGCCGGTATTGCACGCCATGCCGCCTATGTGGCGGAACTGACCAGCCCTGAACATGTTGGCATCAGCCTCGATTTCGATCCGGATTTGAGTGAGATCGATGAAAGCGGAAACATTCACGACCTCTTTCTCGAACATAAGGAATACTGGCCTGAAGAAGCCGGTTATGATGGTACAATTGCCGGCCTGGATGTTCGAAGACTACCGAAAATCGTAGATGAATTGGCGCGGATTGGTTTCACGAACGAAGACATCACCGGTATTTTGGGTGCTAATTTTCGTCGAATTGCCACCCAGGTTTGGAAATAGATGGTTGAACATTCGCTAGCGGGCTAGCTAAGGGCGTACGCCGAACATTTCTCTATAACGGTCACGCCAATAGGCCGCTTTGTTTCTGTCCGGCGTTACGGCCAATTCCCCTGTTTCGTAAATCATTGT
>Ga0070727_10004643_pt1 | contig 11623 bp, 10 predicted proteins | sample tdAd472_FD_66722 | JGI IMG/M metagenome (GOLD analysis project Ga0070727, IMG submission 66722) | Marine sediment microbial communities from the Atlantic coast under amendment with organic carbon and nitrate - tdAd47.2 | ecosystem: Environmental > Aquatic > Marine > Coastal > Sediment | place... | reverse complement strand
GTCGAGCGTGGTCACCATCTCACGCGGCTTGTGTAGAAGGTAGTACACCGGCTTTTCCGCCACGAGACGTCTGCCATCCACTTCGACACGGTCTTTGTGCGGATCGACCTTCGTCCCAAGCTCGGTGACGATGCGCCCATTGACGCGGACGCGGCCGGCCGTGATGAGCTCCTCGGAGGCACGTCGGGAAGCAACGCCTGCACGGGCGAGCACTTTTTGAAGGCGTTCCACCGGAGGGAAGCTAGCTTGCGTCAGCGTCAGCGCCAGTGCTTCTTACGGAAGCTGAACGGGACGGTAGCGGGTAGCACGGACCCGTCATCCCCACCCCGCCGCCCCCACACGAGCGCCTAGGGGACAGTCCCCCGCATCCCTATTGGCTCGCTGAGTCGTCTGTGGTGCGCTGGGTGGCTAGGGCAGAGTTGCGGAGGCGTTCTTCGTCGCGGTCCCAGCGGTCGACTTTGCCGTCGCCATTGATGTCGGTGCCGATGCGTACCGTGCGGCCGTCGGCGTAGTACTCCCAGCGGTCCGCGCGCCACTCGGCGGCGGTGCTGCGGTTGGCCATGTCGCGCTCGGCACGCACGGGCTGGCCGCCTTCGTAGAAGATCTTGGTGTCGATCATCCCGTTGCCGCTGGTGTCGATCTCCTGGAGACTGACTCGGCCCTCGGTGAAGTGGGTAACCTCGTCGATTCGGCCGTCAAAGTCGCGGTCGGCCTCCTCGCGCATCGGCCTACCCTCGTCGGTGTAGACCCGCACGATGTCCTTCCGGCCGTCGCCATTGAGATCCGCCTCACGGCACACCAAAACCAGGCGCGCAAGGCTCCCCTGACCCATCGTCTTGAACAGCTTTCGCACATCTGGCGTGTTGTCGCCCGAGGTGTCGTATTCGCTGACTTCGTAGCCCGCGCCATCGGGCACGCAGCGCCTGCCGTCGGCGACCTCGCCACCACTGGTCGACTCGGCGGACTCGGCACCAGGGCTCGTTACCGGCTTGGCATCCTTCGAGCCGCAGCCCACCACGGCAAGGCTCAGTAGAAAAAGCAGTAAGTGTTTCATAGTTCGCCCCTCTCGCATCGAAGCGCGTCGTCGGCCGGGCCCATGCTCTGCAACGGCATGTCATGGCTGCGATCCGGTTCACCATCCCCGTTGTCGTCATATTGCGTCAGGACGAGCTTGCCGCCCCGAAACGAATCCCACTTCTCCACCCGACCGTCGTTGTCGTCATCGTGCTGCGCCTCGGTGATGAGGCCTTGGTGGTAGACTTCCCAGACGTCGACTTTCCCGTCCCGTTGTCGGTCGCGTTCGGCGCGAATGACCCAGCCATTGCCGCACCACAACCAGGTATCAATCGTGTTATCGAAGTTGGTGTCGAGCTCTTTGCGGACGAGCTGGCCGTCCTCATAGAAGGACAGCTGGTCGAGACGCCCGTCGAAGTCGAAGTCGTACCGCTCCTGCGCGACTTCCACCCCATCCCCTTCGTAAAAGCGCTCCACGTCGACTTGGCCATCAAAGTTCATGTCTGCTTTCGTGCAGAAGCGACGGCCGCCACGCCCGATGTGTTCAATGTCGACACGTCCATCTTCGTTGACATCGGTAGCAGTGACCTGATTCCCGCTGCACTGCACCGCCTCTGCCCTCGACCCCCTTGGCAGGGTGCTCGTAGGGTTCTTGTGACAACCCAGCGTCGGCAGACATGCCACAATGGCAAATCCAGCCACCGCATGCGCGAAATTGCTCATGTTTGCGGTCACTTTAGGGTCCCCCTAGAACCTGATCCTCATAACAATAAGGTCGATCGGTAGGCCTGCGCAAGTCCGCGGCTGGTCGGATTGACAATATATATGGTGCCATGTAGCTTCATGCCACTTCTGAGGTCCGAATGGCGCGCAAAAAGATCTCGACGACGGTCTACATCACACCCGAGCAGAACGAGCGGCTGAAGCTCCTGCACGAGCGCACGAAGGTGCCCGTGGCGGTGTACATCCGCGAGGGCATCGATCTCGTTTTGGATCGTCATCAAGACGAGCTTCCGGGCCAGATGACCTTGGACGCCACGCCGACGAAAAAGGCTTAGTGACGGCGCATTGCTGCGAGACTGGTGCGAGGCTAGACAGGTCGCACTTTGGCGGAAGACCTCCAGCACATCAGAAACTTCTGTATCATCGCGCACATCGATCACGGTAAGAGCACGCTTGCCGATCGGTTTCTCGAGGTGACTGGGGCGGTTTCCGCGCGCGAGCAGAAGGCGCAGCTGCTCGACCGGATGGAGCTCGAGCAGGAGCGTGGGATCACGATCAAGGCGCAGGGAGTCCGGCTTCCCTACGAGTCCGCCAGCGGGGAGACGTATCAATTAAACCTCATCGACACGCCCGGGCACGTCGATTTCAGCTACGAGGTCTCGAGATCGCTCGCGGCATGTGACGGCGCCCTCCTGGTCGTCGACGCCACCCAGGGGGTGGAGGCCCAGACCCTGGCCAATGTGTACCTCGCGGTCGGGAACGACCTCGAGATCATCCCGGTATTCAACAAGGTGGACTTGCCGAGCGCGGATGTGGATCGGGTGCGTCAAGAGGTCGAGGACGTGATCGGGCTCGATTGCTCGCAGGTGCTCGCGTGCAGCGCCAAGACCGGCGAGGGCGTACCAGAGATCCTCGAGGCGGTCGTGCAACGCATCCCGCCCCCCGTCACGGAAGACAATGGCTTCCTGCGCGCTCTGATCTTCGATAGTTGGTACGACAGCTATCGGGGCGCGGTCTGTATGGTCCGCATCAAGGACGGCACGGTCCGCAGGGGCGACAAGATCCGTCTGATGGCCACGGCGGCCGAATACGAGGTCACCGAGCTCGGCGTGTATACGCCTTTCCAACAGGAGCTCGACTATTTGGGGCCCGGAGAGGTCGGCTATCTTGCTGCGAGCATCAAGTCGCTACAGGACGCAAAGGTCGGCGACACCATCACGTTGGCGAAAAAGCCGGCCGACGAACCGCTCGCCGGGTTCCAAGAAGTCAAGCCGATGGTGTTCTGTGGGATCTTCCCGACCGACAGCGACCAGTACACCGAGCTTCGAGACGCGCTCGAAAAGCTGAACTTGAATGACGCGGCGTTCATGTTCGAACCGGAGACTTCGGACGCGCTCGGATTCGGGTTTCGATGCGGATTCCTTGGGCTCTTGCACATGGAGATCATCCAGGAACGGCTCGAGCGCGAGTACAACATCGGCTTGATCACGACCGCGCCAAGCGTGGTGTATCGAGTGAGCACCGAAGAGGAAACGATCGAGATCGACAACCCGTCACAGATCCCCGACGGGCGCATCCGCATCGAGGAGCCTTACTTCACGGTGTCGATCCACGTGCCTGCGGAGTTCGTCGGCTCGGTGATCAAGCTTTGCCAAGATCGTCGGGGCGAACAACAGGGGATTCAATACGCATCGACCGACCGCGTCATCATCACCTATCTGATGCCGCTGGCCGAAGTGCTGTTCGACTTCTTCGACAAGCTGAAGAGCGCTACGAAGGGCTACGCGTCGATGGACTATGAGCTGGCCGGCTACCGTGAAAATCCTCTCGTGCGCCTCGACATGCTGCTCAACGGTCAGAAGGTCGACGCGCTCAGCGCGGTCGTGCACAAGGACAAAGCTTACTATCTCGGGCGCGCCCTCGCGGCGAAGCTGAAGAAGATCGTGCCGCGCCAGCAGTACGAGGTGATCATCCAGGCGGCGATTGGGTCCAAGGTGATCTCCCGCGAAACCGTCCGCGCACTACGCAAAGACGTCACCGCGAAGTGCTACGGCGGGGACATCTCGCGAAAGCGCAAGCTCCTCGAAAAGCAAAAAGAGGGCAAGAAGCGCATGAAGTCCGTCGGCAGCGTCGAAATCCCGCAAGACGCCTTCCACGCCATCCTCAAAGTAGACGAATAGAAAAAGGGGACAGTCCCCTTTTTCGAAGGGTTAACCCTTTTGAAAAGGGGACTGTCCCCTTTTTGAAAGGGTTAAGGGAGGGCGGAGGTGTTGGCGATTTGGATCTCGAACTCTTCGGTGATCTCGACGTTTTCGACGCCTTTAGGTGTTTTGATGATGAGGCGGTCCTCCGCTGTGCCGTTGGCCGAGGCGTCGGATTCGAGCGCGTCGAGGTCGAGGATGATCTGACCGTTGGCCTGAGAGGTCATCGACTCGACGGTGATCTCGATGCCTTCCTCGGGGAACTCGAGCTTCTGCGGAAGGGCCAGCTGCTGCACCGTGACGTTGAGCATGATCTCGTCCCCGGCCCGGTCGACCAAGGTGTAGGTGTTCACCTGCTGAACGCTGAACCCATAGGCTTTGATCTCCCGGCGGGACTCCCAGCGCGCGCCGAGGCCCACCTTCTCTTCAGGAAGCCGCACGCGGGTCAGCGTCTCGCGCGTGTTGACGATCATCCGGAGCAAGCGCACGGGAACGTCTGAGCGCTTGGTCTGTTCGTTGAACTCCCCGGCCAGCATCTCACCGCGGTCGTCGACCTCGACCCAGCCGCCGACTTGGTCGACGATGGCAGCGCCGCTTCGAAGCAGCTCAGCCATTTCCTCATCGAACCCTTCCGGAACGACGGCTTCCGATTTCACGACATCAACTTTGAACTTCACGCCTCGTTCGGTCCGCTCCGCGGGCCCGGACACGATGTCGAGGCGAAGACCCGGCAGAACACTCAGCGCTGCTGTGTCCGAGCTAGTCGCTAGGGTGGCAACCCGGAATGTCGTAGTGGAGGCGGTCGTGGTCCCCGTCGGAACGTTGTAGCGTAGCTCCGCCCGCGGCCTTTGGCCCTTGTCCAGCAGCCGAACACCGGTGTCGTTCTGGGAGTCGGCGTCCGCCGCCGTGTTGGACTTCTTGCAGCCGGCGAGAGCCAACAGCACGGACACGAGCACGAGCCCGCGCATCATTGAATGCCTTGTCATCGAACCCCTACTCCTCTTCGAAAACCGTCTTCCAGTCGTTCTTCATCGAGACGACGACCCACCCCGACGTGCTCGCCGCATCGAGCGCCCGGTCGAGCGTGCCAACGCTGCTCTCGCGATCGTACGCGTATTCGCGCTCGGCGTCATCATGGTGCAGCAGGAGCCCGAGCCGCGCCCCGCCGCTGCCAAGGGTGGTCCATTGCAACATCTCGAGGTCGCCGTCCGAATTGCCAAATGCAAGAATCGGCCGGCGGCCGACGTGCTTGTGGATGCCGACCGGCTTACCGCCTTTGTCGTCGATGAAGCTGATCTGCGGGAGGCGCAACAGCGAGGGCTTGCCTCCCTGCACCTCGTACCGGGTCTCGATCGAAGAACCAACGACTCGCTCGGGCGGGATGCCGTAAGTCTGCTCCGTGTACGTGCGCATGAACTCGACGCTACCGCCGGAAACGATGAAGGTCTCGAAGCCATTGGCCTCGAGGTAGCGCAGGAGCTCGAGCTGCGGCTGATACGCGAGCTCGGTGTACGGCTTCTCGAACTTCGGGTGCCGAGCGTCGCGCACCCACTCCGTGACGATGGTGTCGAACAGCGTGGCGCTCATCCCCGTGTGCGAAGCGACGACGATTTCGATCAGGCCGCGGTTGCCCGACGCCACGAGCGCGTCCCTGTCACCCTCGATGACCGCCTTGAAGGGTTGCTGGGTCTTCCATTCGGGGTGTACCTTCGCGAGATCTTTCACGCGGTGAAGCGCGAAGGCCATTTCGGCATACACCGGCTGCTCGACCCACAAGGTCCCGTCGTTGTCGAAGGTCGCCACCCGTTCCTCAGGCTCGACGAAGGCGGGGTCGTCCGGGTCGGAGACTGCGCGGACGAAGTCGATGATTCTTGCCTTGGTCGCCGTGTCGTTCCACGAAGGCAGCGGGTCGACGACGGCTTCGACGTCCGCGCGTCTTTTCGGTTCCGCCGCCTCGGGCTTCGGAGAGCTCGCGCAACTCAACACGAAGAGCGCCGAGACCATCAAAGCAAACGCTCTCACGCGGCTTCCAGTAAAACTCATGGCGCGAACTGTATTAGTGAGCTTCAAGCCCGTCCAGGCCACATCGGCGCTTTTTCAGCCCTGCGCATCGAGGACCGCGAGAAAGGTGCTCGGCTCGGGTCGGACACGGTAATTGTCGGTCAAATCGGCGAAAATGATCGTTCGGGCGGGATTGGTGATCACGACGGTTGGAAGGACGCTGTCGGGATCGTACCCGAGCGGTTCCATGAGAAACGGCACGCCGCCGACGTGTTCGATGCCCAACCGACGTGCCAGCTGTCCGTCCGCATCGACACAAAACCGAATCGGCGCGTCGAAGCGCTTGGCAAGGGATCGCATGTTTGCCTCAGGCTGACGGGCGATCAGAAACACCTCCACGCCCCGCGCTTCGAACTCCCGGTATTGCGCCGCGATTTCTTTGACCTGTGCCATGCACAAGGGGCACCAGTTGCCACGAATGAACATATAGAGGGCGTGCTTGCCTTCGGTTGGAGTGACCGGCCTCCCCTCCGAATCGTATAGCTCGAGCTCAGGTAGGGTCGCGCCAACCGCAAGGACGGTCGGGCCGGACCGATCGAAGGGCGAATACCAAAAGACGTAGACGAACGATGGGATCAACCCGAGAAACAACGCATACCAGCTCGCAGGGGATTCAAACCCGACGAACGAAACGACCGTGCCAATCACGGCGACCGCAAGCATCGGGACCTGATAACGAAACGTCCGCGCCCGCTTCACCAGCACGAGTGAAGACATGAAGGATACGAGCGGCACGATGGCAACGAGCGCCCCGACCCAAGCAAGCGCAGCCTCCGGCGCGCGCACCAAGTGCACGATGATGTGCCCAATCGCCACCCAGGCGACCATCAAATAGGGAATCGGGAAGTACCGTTGGAATCGCTTCATGCGCCCATCAAACGTCCAAAACCCCAACAGGTTACATCACCCGGGCACTGACACTGACACTGTCGCTTAATAAGGGTCGCCCGGTCGTTTGGAGGGGGGAGATACGACCGGGCGGGGGACTACCGACGGATATATGGGGGGGTTCCGCCGGCAAAGTCTGTTGCCTTAGTGTAGCCCTCTGAGGTTAATTTTGCCGTACACTAGCTCACAGTTCTGCTTGAAAACAGATGCCAGCTTGCAGCGCCTGCGATGCTGCCGAAGAGATCCGCGATGACGTCGCCGAGCTCGGGAGATCGTCCCGGGACGAGCGCTTGGTGAATCTCGTCCGAAAGGCCCCAAAGCACCGAGACGAAAATCGCAAACGCCGCCGTTCGCCACACCGAAGCTGCCGGCCAAGTGCGCGACGAAGCTGTCGCGCACAGCCAACCGAGCACGGCGTACTCGACGAAGTGGATGCCCTTGTCGCGCAGTGGGACGTGCGAGACGCCCGGGAACTGCACCTCGAACGACGAGATCACGAAGACGAGGGCCATGTACAGAAGGGCAAAGCGCCAGGGGCGCATCCGCTCCAACCACGAGTCGACGCTCAGACTGAACCTCCCGCATCGAGAACCGCGAGCCGCGTGCGTCGGCCGCGTTCATGCAGCCCCTCCGCGCCGGTCATATACCCAGAAAGGCTGTGGCGAAACGGCTCGTCGATGGTGACGGTCACGAGCTCACCGGTCGGGTCGTAGCCTTCGGGTGCAATGAGATGAACGATTTCGTTGCGCTCGCTGCGGCCCGCGAATCGCCCGGTGTCTCCGGGCGACGGCCCTTCGACCAGGACCTGCAAGTCTTGACCGACCAACGAACGCAAGTGGGCCTGCTGCTGCGCCTCGACCAAAGTGAACAGGCGAGCCAAGCGCTCATCCTTCACGTCTTCCGAAACCTCGTTACCAAGCTTGAGCGCCGGCGTGTACGGGCGCGGTGAGTACTTGAAACCAAACGCCGCAACGAACCCAGCTCGGCGCACGAGCTCGAGTGTGCGCTCAAAGTCGTCTTCGGTCTCGCCTGGGAAGCCGACGATGAAGTCCGCGGAAAGCGTGAGCCCCGGCTTGGCCTGCTTCAGCGCATCGGTGCGCGCGATATATTCGTCGGCGGTGTAGCGACGCGCCATGCGTCGCAGCACACGATCCGAACCCGATTGCACCGGCAGGTGAACGTGCGCCGGAAGCACTTCGAGCTCGGCATGCGCCGCGACCAGGTCGGGCGTGATGTGGCGCGGGTGCGGCGAGGTGTAACGAAGCCGCCGGAGGTCGGGAACCTCCCCAGCAATCCGCCGGAGCAGTCCCGCGAATCGAGACGTGGACGCCGCCAGCCTCGATTCGGCCTTGCTCGCTTCGGCGTCCGCGCCAGGCTCGTGCCACGAGTTGACGGTCTGTCCGAGGAGGGTGATCTCCCGCACGCCCCCCGCGACCAGATCTCGAATCTCCCCGACGATCTCGTCGGCCGGCCGGTACCGCTCGGACCCGCGTGTATAGGGAACGATACAAAACGTGCACCGCTCGTCGCAGCCCTTCATCACCGTTACGTACGCAGTGACCTCACGGCGATCGGCTTGCGGCTTGGCCCGAAGGAATTGCGGGTCGTCCATATCGAAGACGGTCCGCGTGATCGGCGGTGCGCCCTGCTCGACCTCGCGGATCAGGGCCGGAAGCTCGGGAATGTTGTCCGGCCCGAGGACGATGTCGACGAACGGCGCTTTTCGCAGCAAACGCTCGCCTTCTTGCTGGGCGACGCACCCCGCAACTGCCAGCACGGTGCCCCTTTGGGCCTCCTTGAAGGGCCGAAACGTCCCGAGAAGGCTCATCAACTTGTGCTCCGCCTTCTCTCGCACGCTGCAGGTGTTGACGAGCAGGAGATCGGCCAGGGCGGGCTCAGTCGCCTCGCGGTAGCCACTCGCGCGCAGGACCTCCTCGATCCGACGGGAGTCGTGGACGTTCATTTGGCAGCCAAAGGTCTGGACGAAGTACTGCTTCATGGGGCGGTGGCGCTAGCTTTAGCAGTCGGCGGGGCGGTCGCCAAACGGCCGAAATTACGTAGTTCGCTGGCGGAATTGGGGGTCTCCGCGCTACAAGCCCTAGGTAGATGGCTCGCCGGCGATGCATCTGCCTCCTGCTCGTTCTGGCGAGCGGCTGCAAGACGATCCCAGAGGATGCCTACGGCATCGATCGGATCCGCTTCAGCGGCATGGAGGCCCTCGATCAGGAAGCCCTGCGCGCCTGCCTTGCGACCCAGGAGCGGGATCGCGTCACCCTCGCCTTCGGCACCGGCGCAGACCGCCAGTGCGGCGTCCCACCCTTCGACGGGAAGCGGGTGTCGTTCGATCTCTGGAAGAAGCTCCGCAAAGGGTGGCCGACGTTGGATTCGGCGGTGTTCGAGCGCGACATGCAGCGAATCGAGCGCTGGTACCAGGCTCGCGGCTACTACGACGCGGCCGTCGTCAGCACCGAGTTCAACCCGCCCTCGGCCGCCGGCGACGACCGTATCGTCGTCCCTCCGGGCGGCGAGGCCCCATGCACCCGCGAAGACGACGACGAAGGCTGCAAGCTGACCATCGGCATCGAGGTCGAAGAAGGCGAGCCGGTGGTGGTGCGCTCGATTCAGGTGTCCGGTCATGAAGGCTGGAACTCGGACCGGCGGAAGAAGATCGAGGACGCCGTCGGGCTCGAGACTGGGAAGCCGTTCGACGAAGCGGTGTACGAGCGCAGCAAGCGTGAGATCCTGCGTGAGCTCAGGAACGCAAGCTACGCGTGCGGCATCGTGTCGGGGCGCGTGGAGATCGATCGGGAAGCCAAAGAGGCGTCTGTCGAGCTTTTCGTCGAGGGTGGGCCGACGTGCACTCTCGGCGACATCACGGTCAGCGGAGAGGGCAAGCTGCCCGGCGACACGATCCTCGATGTGGCTGACCTGAAGACAGGCCAAACCTACAGCTCACGCATCCTCGCCGACGCCCAGCGCGCGGTGTACGCATTGGGCGCGCTTGCGTCGGTCAACGTGACCTCAACCCCGCGGCTCAACGACGACGAGCAATGCACAGGCGTTGTCGACATCAACATCGCCGTCGAACCCGGCCGAGCAATTCGCTGGGGTATCGGCGCTGGCCTCCAGAGCGGTACCATCGCCACCCTAACGCTCGAACAGGACACCCGAATTTCGGACGTTCACTTGTTTGGGTTGTTCGAGCACCGGAATTTCATCAGTGGTTTCAGGCGCTTGCGCATCGAGGATCGCCCAAAGATCGTCGCCCGCGATCCGCTCTTCCGATTCGGCCGAGGCTTCATCTTCGGAAACGAGCTCCGTGTCGAATACCGGCGGCCTGCGTTCCTCGAGCCGCGCACTACATCCGCGATCCAATTCCGCCATGACTGGGGCCCGGATCCCTTCGAGCTTTTTCGCCGCCATGACCTTCAAATTCGCGGGAGCCTCTCCCGACCGTTCTACGATGGTCGGCTTCTGCTGGTAGGCGCCCTGAACTACGATACCTTCTTGACCGTCGACCGTGACCCTCGTTACCCCACGAGCTACCAGGTCGTGTTCTTCGACGAACGCGTCGTAGTCGACTTCCGAGACGACTCGCGAAGCCCGCGCGCCGGTTTCTTCTTTCAACTCAGCACCCAGCAGTCGCCGGCCAAGCTGAAGCGCTCTTGGCAGTACGTCCGCGTCTCTCCCGAAGTCCGCGGCTATGCGCCCTTACCGCTCTCTTCGACGCTCGCGTTTCGCTTCGGCATCGGAGCGATGTTCTTGTTTTCACGAGACCGCCATCGCCTGGATTTGATCGGCCAAGCGCTCGGCCCGCAGAACTACCGATTGCGTTCCGGCGGCCCGACGACCCATCGTGGGTTCTTCGGCGGTTTCCTCGGAGACCCCGGCAGCATCGACTCACTCAACCGAGAGGGCTTCGACGCGCGGAACGACGGCGGCCTCCGCAAGTGGGAAGCAGGCGTCGAGTGGCGCGTTCCCATCACGCAGGCCTTTGCCACCGCCCTCTTCATGGACTTTGGCGACGTGAACCGCGGCGAAGCGTTCCGATTCAACTATATCCGGGCTGCGGCTGGGTTCGGGTTTCGATACCAGACCCCGGTCGGCCCGATCCGTCTCGACTTCGGCTTCCTCATCCCCAAGTGGCAGGTCGTCGGCGGAGATGCACCGCCCAATGCGTTCAACATCTTTCGTTTCATTCGCGGCGGCGTTCCGGGCGCTATCCACTTCACCATCGGTGAGGCGTTCTGATGCGTTGGTTGTCGCGCCTTTTCAGCTGGTTTCTAGGCTGGCCGTTGATGGCCATCGTGTCGCTGCTTGCGAGCGTTCTCTTTCACCTGGACACCGACCTCGGCCGCAAGCTCGGTCGTGACATGCTCAACGACTTCGTGTCCGGCGAAATGGCTGGCAGCCTCCACGCCGGGTACATCACGCAACTCCGTCTTTGGCACACTATCGTCAAAGACACATTCGTCTACGATCTCGACGGCAACGCGATCATCTACGGCGAAACCGTCGAGCTCGGTATCGACCCCATCGCGGCGCTGCGTGGCCGCCTTCGTTTCTACTATGGCGACCTAACTAATGGATGGGTCGACCTGGTCGACGATGGCGAAGGCGCGCCGACGTTCCTCGAAGCATTCGAGGCTGCCGACCAGACACCTACCGAAGGCGAGCCCTTCCACGCCATCGTCGACAACATGGACTTGCGCAATCTCGAGGTGACCGGCGAGTTG
>Ga0070727_10004640_pt1 | contig 11629 bp, 8 predicted proteins | sample tdAd472_FD_66722 | JGI IMG/M metagenome (GOLD analysis project Ga0070727, IMG submission 66722) | Marine sediment microbial communities from the Atlantic coast under amendment with organic carbon and nitrate - tdAd47.2 | ecosystem: Environmental > Aquatic > Marine > Coastal > Sediment | place... | reverse complement strand
ATCTAAGGCAGTATAACGCAAAAAGAGCCCGCCATAAAGTGTCGAGTAGATAGGTTCAGCTACTTAATGTCGAATGTAGCGCTATCGATTGATACCATTTTACCAGCCTTACCCAATATTGGTTTGTCTCCAAGTGGCCAACAGCAACCATCTTCAGCTCATTATCATTATGATCTTCCTGGACTTAGGGCTTTCAACCTTATTGAATAGTTCTTTGGTGCTGAGATATGGCATGTTGAGATTGGTAAATTTTTCCTTATCAACATACCTCCTTTGTTTTTCAAATGTCTCAAATCCAACAGTAAGCTTATTGATCGCCTTTTTGCTTGTACAATTCTTAGCTTTAGGTTCTATATTTGGCAACTTGAGCGCATTGGCGATGCAACCCATCGGTCATATAGCAGGCATAGGAGCAGCTATTTTTAGTTTTATATCTATGACGCTCGGCCTAATAGTCGCTATTGCCATAGGCTACTTTATTCAAGATACAGCGATTCCTCTTTTTGCGGGATTTTGTTTGTCAAGTGGATTGGCTCTTATTTTGATTCGATCCCTTAAAACAAATGATTCATAAGCTATAACACCAAGCTCAGGTCTCCTTCTTTCGCTGCAGCTTTCCTGCAACCTTTGTTCAGTTTCTGAGTCATTAAACCCGAATCAAACGATCTACTTTTTAGTTATGAAAAAAACATACTTTCTCTTTCTCCTTCTATTTTCCAGCATCATTCTTCAGGCTCAAAAAGAGCGGGTATTTACCGCCGAACAATTACGAGCCGATTTCCAGTTTTTAAAAGAAAAATTTGACACTTACAATCCTGCACTAGGTTTTTTCCACCCAACCGATGACTACGAGGCGCTGTACGACAGTCTGTATAATAGCTTGAATGAGGAGATGACAGACCTAGATTTTTATCCTTATTTGGTCAAACTAGGTGTCGCCACTAGAGAAGGACACACCTTCGTCTCTTCCTCAGATACCATTTCAAATATCTTCAAAGGCTTTTTTGATGGGAGTTTTAGCTATTTCCCCTTATCGATCCGCCGGGTAGACGAAGGAGTATATCTTTGGGGCAATTTTAGTCCAGATAGCACCCTGCAACGTGGCGATGAAATATTGAGTATCAACGGGGAAGACATCAGTGCTATCCTACAAAAACTGCAAAGTTTTGTTATTGCGGATGGAGATATTACCTCATCCAAGAAGGCCAAAGCAGAAAATAGCTTCGCCAGTTACTATTTCTGGTTCTGCGATAAACCTGAACAGTTTGACATCACCTACAAATCTCAACAATCAAATACCGTTCAAAAAATAGGCATCCCAGCCTTGACTAGAGATAGCATGATTTTTTGGCGTAACGAACGCTATGGCCCACCTCCAAGTATTGAGGAGAGTAAAGACATTGTTTATACTTTCGATATCAAAGCGGGTATCGCGACTTTAGACTTAAATACGTTTAATCGCCAGCAGAAGGAGAAGTACAAAATCAAGCCCAAGAAATTGTACAAGGAAATATTCACCCAATTAGCTGAAGAGGAAATCGAACATTTGGTGATCGATGTAAGAAGCAATACGGGTGGACGTCGAGAATTTGCGAAACACCTCCTACCCTATTTGATGAAAAAAGAATATTCAGGGGTGTTGTACCAAGATGTCTCTTGGAAAGGGAGAGTCCATAAAAGACGTTTCCCGAAAAGGAGCAAAAAGGCTTTTACAGGTCAAATATATGTCCTAACCAATGCCACTACCTTTTCGAATGGCTCGGTTGTGACCATTTATGCCAAGGAGTATGGCGATGCTATCGTGATCGGCCAGGAACCCGGTAGTCGCTACGAAGGCTTCGCTGCCGGCTCTACGCAATATGTTGTGCTTCCCAATACCAAAATCAAAATAGGTATCCCAAGATACTTGATACAGAGCGTGTATCCTTCTACCAAGACAAAATTGAAGAATAGAGGGGTAGTGCCGGATTATCCCATCGAATATAGTTTCTCGGATCTGTTGGAGAAGAAGGACAAAGAAAAAGAAAAGGCAATAGAATTGATAAAAGCACAGCGATAGCCTCAGCCGAAGGGAATACTTTCTGGTGTTGTTCAAAAAGCGCCAATTTACCTAAGGTTCTGTTAAAAAATGGCGCTGGCACGATCTTGGTAGAACTTTTTTATGAAAAAAAAGTATTTTTATTGTGTATAATCCCGTTACTATTAACGGACCGAGTGGAATAAACGCTACTTTGATTTGCCCGCTTTACTGTATAACGAAAGAAAAAACAAAGTCAATATGAAGATTAAAGGCCCGATATTACTCTCTGTAAGTGCCGTTTTGTTTTTGGTTGCTGCCTATTTTCCGCAAAATAACGGTTCAGATAAAGAAGCCGTACTCATCCGCACCCTGATTCGAGGATTAGAGTATATGCACTATGATCCAGCAGATATAAATGACGAATTCGCCAATAAGGCTTATGATATATATTTGGATAATATAGATAGTGGTCGCCGCTGGCTGACGGCTAAGGACGTGCAGAAGTTGGAAGCATTGAAAACTAGAATTGATGACAACATCAACGAAGGTCAATTCGATTTTTTCGATCTCTCAGTTGAATTATTAGATGCTGGTGTCGATAAAACACAAAAATATTATCGCGAAATCCTGGCCAAGCCTTTCAACTTTGATATAGCTGAAACGGTGGAAATGGATAGTGACAAAAGAGCGTATGCCCAGAATGATAAAGAGTTAAAAGATTTCTGGAGGAGAAGTTTGAAGTTTGAAACCCTTACTCGTTTTAATAGTGCTTTGGAAGAGCAAGAGAAGGCAGGAGAGGAAAAAGAGATTAAAACAAAAGAAGAATTAGAGAAAGAGGCTAGAGCAAAAGTCCTCGACCTCTACGATAAATGGTATGATCGCATTGGTAAGCTCAAAAGGGAAGATCGATTCAGTGATTTCTTAAACTCATTGACTAGTGTATTCGATCCACATACCAATTACTTCAAACCTATCGACAAACAAAATTTTGACATTAGATTCAGTGGTCGCTTGGAAGGTATTGGTGCTAGATTACAGACTGACGGGGATTACACAAAGGTCGTAGACATCGTGATTGGTGGTCCAGCCTGGAAAGGAAAAGAATTACAAGAAAACGATATTATCACCAAGGTCGCACAAGGAGATGAGGAGCCGCTTGATGTAAAGGGGATGGTTGTGGATGATGTCGTGCAATATGTGCGTGGTAAAAAAGGAACGGAAGTTCGCTTAACCGTGAAATCTATTGACGGTACTGAAAAAATCGTCTCCATTGTAAGAGATATCGTTTACCTCGAAGAAAGCTATGCAAAATCGCTAATTCTGGATGGCCCAGAAGGAGGAGAAAAAATTGGCTACCTATACTTGCCTAGTTTCTATGCTGATTTTGAGAACAAAGACGGGCGTTTTTCTGCCCCTGATGTAGCTGAGGAACTAGATAAGCTAAAAGAAGAAAATGTAGACGGTATTATATTGGATCTACGAGACAATGGTGGTGGTTCACTCCGGGACGTAGTTAAAATGTCAGGCTTCTTTATTGAAGAAGGGCCGATTGTTCAGATTAAATCTCGCGAGAAGAAAGCAGAAGTTTTGGTCGATGTAGACAAAAGAGTCCAGTATGATGGCCCATTAGTGGTTATGGTAAATGGCTTTAGTGCTTCTGCCTCTGAGATTTTGGCGGCTGCCTTACAAGATTATTCTAGAGCGGTAATCGTAGGTAGTAATTCCACTCATGGTAAAGGTACGGTTCAGCGTTTTATCGACTTAGATCGTACGATCAGAGGTTATGAAGAATACAAACCTTTGGGACAAATGAAGTTGACCATGCAAAAGTACTATCGTATTAATGGTGGATCGACTCAATTAAGAGGGGTAGTACCCGATATTATTCTTCCCGACAACTTCCACTATATCAAAACAGGTGAGAAGCAGGAAAAATATCCCATGGAGTGGACCGAGATCGAAGCCGTTAACTATGATCAGAATGTCTTGACTTTTACGAGAGATGACTTGCGCGTCTTGGCTGATAAGAGTGAAGAAAGAGTAAAAGCAAATCCAACCTTTCAAAAAGTACTGGAAAATGCTAAGCGTTTCAAAAAACGCAGAAGTGAAAGTACCTATCCGCTAAACCTTCTCGAGTATCAAAGCTTTGTGGAAACTAGAGAAGAAGAGGCGAAGAAATATAGTGGTATGTTCAAAAGTGTAATCAACGGAGGAGTGAAAAATCTTGCTGTTGATGTATCTGCATACACGGTCAATGAAGCAACAGAGGTTAGAAATAAAAATTTCATCGAATCTGTTGCTAAAGATGCCTATATCAAGGAGACCCTGAATATCGTTCATGATATTATCAAGCTTAAAAAGCCTTAACGCGATATAAGCTATTAAGGAAAAGGCCTTCTATACCTAATAGAAGGCCTTTTTTTGTAATTTTATGCGAAGAAGGGGGCCATTTACTGCCCGAATTGACGTTGTCTAAAAACTAATGCATTGTGAATTATCTGACGCTGGAGAACATTACGAAGACTTACGGTGAAAAAGTACTTTTTCAGGACCTTTCCCTGCAAATAAGCAAAGGACAGAAGGTAGCCCTTGTAGCCAAGAATGGTACGGGTAAAACAACGCTACTGAAGGTAATTGCGGGGATTGAAACGGGGGAAGGGGAAAACAGTAAGATTCTTATGAAGCGAGATATTAAGATTGGATATCTTGAACAAGCGCCAGACTTTTTACCCGATCAGACTATTCTCGAAGCGGCTTTTGATTCTGAAAACCCCATGATTCAGGCTATTATTCAATATGAAGATGCCTTATTGAAACCCAATGATGGAGACGCCATCCAAACCGCATTGGCCAAGATGGACGATCTTAAGGCTTGGGATATGGAAGCCCGAATCAAAGAAATACTGACCAAGTTCAATATTTCTCGCTTCGATCAAAAAATTAGCACCCTATCTGGCGGCCAGAAAAAACGCCTCGCCCTTGCCAAACTTATTATCGAGGAGCCCGATTTTCTAATCATGGATGAGCCTACCAACCATCTGGACCTCGATATGATAGAATGGTTAGAAGAATACTTGAAGACCGCTAATCTGACGCTTTTCCTCGTGACCCACGATCGTTATTTCCTAGAACGGGTTTGTAACAATATTGTGGAACTAGAGCGGGGCCATTTATATAAATACAGTGGTAACTATGCTGATTTTTTAGAAAAAAAAGCACTTCGTTTTGAAAATCAAACGGTAGAACTCGATAAGAGTCGGAAGTTGATGAAAAAGGAATTGGAGTGGGTTCGGAGAATGCCAAAAGCAAGAGGAACCAAAGCCAAATCCCGAGTGGATGCTTTTGAAGTGATTAAAGAAAAGGCTTCACAAAATATCCAACAGCAAGAAGTACAGATTGACCTGAAGGGACAACGGCTCGGCAAAAAAATACTAGAAGCCCATAATGTGGGTAAGGCCTTCGGAGATTTAAAAATTGTTGAAAAATTCGATTATAAATTCAAAAAAGGGGAACGAGTGGGGATTGTCGGCCCTAATGGCGTAGGAAAATCCACCTTCCTCAATATATTGACGGCCTCCTTAAAACCCGATACCGGGAAAGTAGTCGTAGGCAGTAATACGGTATTCGGATTCTATACCCAAGATGGTATTCAGCTGAAGGATGATAAGCGGGTAATTGATGTGATCCGGGACATAGCTGAATATATTCCCTTAGAAAAAGGTCAAAAACTAACGGCCCCACAATTACTGGAGCGATTCCTATTTGACCGGAAGCAACAACAGGTTTATGTTTCCCAACTAAGTGGCGGAGAAAAAAGGCGGCTCTATCTGCTTACTATTCTAATGGAGAATCCCAATTTCCTCATTCTGGATGAACCGACCAATGACCTGGATATCGTCACACTAAATGTACTGGAAGATTTTCTTCTCGATTTCCCCGGTTGTATTTTGATTGTCTCACATGATCGATACTTTCTGGATAAACTAGTGGACCACCTCTTCGTGATGCAAGGGGACGGTAAAATTAAAGATTTCAATGGCGATTATTCTGAATATCGCACTGCCCAAAAGCAATGGGATAGAGATCAAAGAAGACAAGATCGTGAACTCGAAAAGACACAGAAAGAACAAATACAGCAGAACACGCCAAAAGTAGGACTCACGCAGGAGCAAAAGAAGGAAGTGAAGCGATTGGAACGTAGCATCAATAAATTGGAGGAGCAGAAGAAAATGATTGCTGAAAAATTTAATGATACGAACCTAAGTCCTGCTGATATTGAAAAATACGGTAAAGAGCTGAATGAATTGAGCAATCAAATCGAAGAAAAGGAACTCCTTTGGATGGAATTAGCGGATCAAGCTTAAGCCACCGCTCCCTTCTTTTTTCTAATTCAGTAGTAATATTCTTCTTTCCCACATTGATCAATGGCACAATCCCTATCTCACCTGGATGCCCAACAGGAAAACAATTTTCCTGTTCAGGTCTATTCAAATTCTAATCCTTCCGTTTAGATGGCTTCTTGTCTGACAGTTGAACACTTTCTCCTATCATTTATTCTTGTTGATTATTCTACCCCACTACTGGCATACAAGGAGCCTCTGGCCTTCTTTTGTTTATCTTTTTAAGTGACTCATTGTATAAAAGTTAAACAAAACGCCTTGTATTTCATTTTTTATTGAAACTTTTATACTTATTTGCACTTTTACAAAGTGCTATAAATCAATCATTTAATAATTGTATATTTAAAAGTGTCGTCTTTTTATCAAAAAAACACACTTACTTTCGTGTATTTTGTTTAATCTTTTAGTATGTTTGTTTCAACAAAAAAGAAAACAACTTTTTAAAAGTTAAACAAAAAATAATAATTATGTCTCAATTGGAATTTCACGATAGGTTTTACAGCATGGAGACGCTTCTTCAATCATTCGCTTACAACTTGACCAAGAATGTAGAAGACGCAAAGGATTTATTCCAGGAGACTGCTTTTAGAGCTTTAACCAATAGAGAGAAATTTAATCCTGGAACCAACTTCAAAGCATGGTTATTTACCATCATGAAAAATATTTTTATCAATAATTACCGTAAAAAAGCCAAAGCGAATACCATTATGGATTCGACTGACAATCTTTTTTACATCAACTCCGGTAGCAACTCAATTGCAAACGGTGGTGAATCAAATGTCATGATGCAAGAATTAACCAGAATGGTAGAGAAGTTAGACGATAGTATTAAAGTGCCTTTCCTAATGCATTACAAAGGATATAAGTACCAGGAGATTGCGGAGGATTTGGATTTGCCATTGGGTACAGTGAAGAGTAGAATTTTCTTTGCAAGAAAAGAATTGAAAGATCAAATTAGAAAGCACTATAAACTGGGAAGGAACTTGAAAATGATTAGTCCAGCTAGTGAGTAATAAAAAAATTGTCCCTGTCTTACAGATTTTATTTTTTTGAAATACTCCTCTTCAATTTCTTTTGAAGAGGAGTATTTTTATTATGACAATTTCGTATATAGAATCATGAAGGCAGAAAAGCAGATCTTCAGGGAGCGATTGATGGACTGGTATGCTCAAAATATTCGCCCTCTCCCCTGGAAAGAAGAAAAAGATCCTTACCTGATTTGGTTATCCGAAATCATCCTGCAACAAACACGCGTAGCGCAAGGATTACCATATTTCGAAAAATTCAAAACGCATTACCCTACTGTTCACCTATTAGCCGATGCCCCTCAAGATGAGGTGATGAAACACTGGGAAGGCTTAGGCTATTACTCGCGAGCCCGAAACATGCATGCCGCTGCCAAATTTATCAGCCAGGAACTAGGTGGAAAATTCCCGACAAGCTACAAAGACATTTTAGCCTTGAAAGGTGTAGGTCCTTATACGGCAGCCGCCATTTCTTCCTTTGCCTATGATTTGCCCTATGCCGTCGTCGACGGAAATGTCTATCGAGTACTAGCTCGGTATTTTGGTATCAGCACACCGATTGATCAAACAGCAGGAAAGAAAGAGTTTGCTAGCCTTGCACAATCTCTATTGGATCAAGAACAGGCGGGAAGGTACAACCAAGCTATTATGGACTTTGGAGCAACACATTGTACCCCCAAAGCACCTAAGTGTACCGAATGCACTTTACAGGACTGCTGCCAAGCCTTCCGTGAAAATGCGATTGAGCGCTACCCTATCAAGTCTAAAAAACTAGTTCGCAAATCGCGATTTTTTCATTTTTTGGTCTTCAATGCTGGAGGTTATCATTTCATCCATCGTCGAGAAGACAAAGATATCTGGCTACACCTTTACCAATTTCCCTTATTGGAACAGAATCAGCTGATCAACCGATTTGAAGAGATAAAAAGCCATCCGGATTGGCCCAGTTGGATTGATCCGACATCGGTAAAAGACTGGTCTCCTTCTCGCCCGTTTCGGCAGGAATTGACGCATCAACAAATCAATGCTACTTTCTTTCATATTACACTAAAAACGCCCCCTGAGCGGATTCCTTCCCAATTTGTAGAGGTAGAACGCGAAAACTTAGGTAAATTTGCCTTCCCAAAAATCATCGATTTGTATTTAAAGGATAATTCGCTATATTTAAAATTACTTTAGGCAGCCTTAGGAGCGAGGTGTATATCAAGCTGTTATCATCTTCTCCTACTGTTCTCCAATTAAGTAGAAGGTATTTTTTTACTTGGTGAATAATCCCAGCATCACCTATTAAAAAAACAAAAATGGTAAACCGTGTGATATTGATCGGAAACTTGGGCCGTGATCCAGAAGTGCGTCGTCTCGAAAATGGGGCAGTGGTAGCCAAGTTCTCAGTCGCCACCAATGAAAACTATAAAGATAAAAGTGGAGAGTGGCAATCACAAACAGAATGGCATGATGTGGTCGTTTGGAGATCTTTAGCAGAGAGAGCCGAACAACAACTAAAGAAAGGAGGCCAGATATACCTTGAAGGAAAACTAACTCACCGTTCTTGGCAAGATCAAGAAGGTAATAATAGACGTACAACGGAAGTTGTAGCTAGTTATTTTCGACTTTTAGGCGGCCGTAAAGAATCGAGTGGAGGTTCAGGAGGAGGCTATTTCCCTTCTACTGAAGATGAAGTAGCACCTACGAATATGAGGAGTGCCTCTACTCCAACACCTGCAGCCCCCTCTACCAATAAAGAAGGAGGAGCTCCTGCCGATGATGATTTACCCTTCTAATCTAAGGGAATTGTTTGGCCAATTAATGGCTGCTTTGCTCTTATTAAATATGCCTAATAACAAATCCCTTGGATACAGACCCTGACAGCTTGCTTTCAATTCTGTTTCTTTTGGCGTTTCCTACCACGGAAGTCCTCTTTGGCATTTTGACTATCGCCTTATTATTACTTGCCTCAGCATTAATCTCTGGGTCAGAGGTTGCCTTTTTTTCCCTGACAGAAAATGATTTGGAAAAACTGGAGAGTGATAATAACCGTAGTAGTGATCGGATTTTATTCCTCAAAGAACATCCCAAAACGCTACTAGCTACGATCCTAATCAGCAATAATTTCATCAATATTGCTATAGTGATCATCTCAGAGTTTGTTTTCAGACAATTACTTCCGGATGTTATTTTTCAACAATGGGCTATTGCGCTCAAAGATTTCCTGCACAGTACGGCTATTCCGACCAACCTTTACGAGCCCTACTTTTCCATTGCTGGCACTGCACGGACATTTGGCTTCCTCATCACGGTAGTCGGGGTTACCTTCTTATTGGTGCTCTTTGGGGAAGTAGCCCCGAAGGTATACGCTAGCTTAAATAACATTTATCTGGCCCGGATCATGTCTAGTCCGCTAAAAATTATGATGCGCGTTTTCAACCCTTTAAGTAGAATTCTCGTGGGCTGGACCAACAGAATAGAATCTCGCTTAGAAAAAACTACGCAAACGGGTAATTTGACTAGCCGAGAAGATATTGATGAAGCAATAGAACTCACCGTTAGTGACACCTTGGATAGGGAGCAAGAAATTGATATCCTAAAGAGTATTGTCAAGTTTGGCGAGGTATCGGTTACTCAAATCATGTGTTCTCGTCTAGATATCATCGCTGTAGACTTTCGCTGTGATTATGGTTCTTTACTCGATATCATTAAAGACTCTGGGTTTTCTAGAATTCCCGTATATGATGAAGATATTGATAACATAACGGGTATACTGTATGTAAAAGATCTATTAGGACACCTTAAGGCCAATAATAAATTTGAATGGCAAGAACTCATTCGTACTAATGTGCTTTTTGTCCCGGAAGCTAAGAAAATAGATGACTTACTCCGAGAATTCCAATTACAGCGTTTGCATATGGCAATCGTTGTTGATGAGTATGGTGGCACGTCTGGTATTGTTACCCTGGAGGATATCATGGAGGAAATCATCGGAGATATCAAGGACGAATTTGATGACAAACCAGAAGTAATTTATAAGCAAATTAGCGAGCAGGAGTATTCTTTCGAAGGAAAAACGCTCCTCAATGATTTCTGCCGGGTATTGGGCATCGATACCAATACGTTCGATGAAGTAAAGGGAGAAGCGAATTCACTGGCAGGTCTTATTTTAGAGCTGTTGGGTGAACATCCCGACGAAGGAGCCAGTCTAATTCATGATCGTTTTCTTTTTAAAACGACCTCTGTCAATGAGCGGCGAATTGAGGAAGTCATTGTAATTATAACCCCAGAACAGGAAGAAGAAGAAGAGAGCAATAATTAAGTGCTTATCACGGTTATGCTAAGGATAAAAGACTACTATTTATGCGTATCATATTTTTATTGTTAAGTATTTGCTTTCTAACAACCTGTAATAATGAAGCAAGTTTCACCCCCAAACCTCGAGCATTTCCAAAGGTAGAGTACCCGGAAAGAGCCTATGAGGAATTTGCCGAAGAAAGTTGTCCCTTTACTTTTACACGGCCAACCTATGCGCAAGTTCTACGTGATACCAGTTTCTTTAATGAAGCGCCTAAGCATCCTTGCTGGTTTGACCTCTACATTCCAGCCTTTGATAGCCGACTGCATTGCACTTACACGCCTATAGACGGGGCCAAAACGTTTCAATCGTTGAAAGACGAATCCTTCCGATTAGTCGAATGGCACAACAAAAGAGCCAACTATATTGATGAAATTAATATCAGGAATGCAAATGGTATTAGCGGATTTGCCTTTGACATCCGAGGGCCAGCCGCTTCTCCTTTTCAGTTTTACTTGACTGATAGCACGAATCACTTTTTAAGAGCAGCCTTGTATTTCAATACACAAGTACAACCGGATTCTCTCGCCCCTATTTATGAATTTGTGAAAGAGGATTTGCTGACGATGATTGAGACTTTCCAGTGGAAGTGAGTACATTGATTAGGCCGTAAACGCGCCATATTCTATAAGAACAGTAAAGATGAAGTCAACTTTCAATACAGGCTCACTCACCGGTTCATATTTCAATGAAAACTATATCTGGGCTATAGGTATGCAACTCGCGTGGAATGATTTATGTGAGAATGTAATCAATGCGAAGGTTGATATATCAACGAAGAATAGTGCTGGCAGGGCTTTGTTTGAGCAGTTTAATAAAAGGAAATTCACCAATAAGGCAC
>Ga0070727_10004639_pt1 | contig 11629 bp, 6 predicted proteins | sample tdAd472_FD_66722 | JGI IMG/M metagenome (GOLD analysis project Ga0070727, IMG submission 66722) | Marine sediment microbial communities from the Atlantic coast under amendment with organic carbon and nitrate - tdAd47.2 | ecosystem: Environmental > Aquatic > Marine > Coastal > Sediment | place... | reverse complement strand
TATATTTGCCGGATAGCGTGATCTTATTGTTGATCCGGCGTTCGTCTACCGTATCTCCGTTTTGGTTGACGACCCGGATTTGGAGTCGTCCCCTGATGCTTTGTGTTTCTATCATATTATTGTAGTATTCAGTTAATACGTCTTGGTTTTCATTGGATACATTTTGATCTTCATTGAATACGGATTCATTATAGCGAGTGACATTAAAAACACCACCGAAGTACAGATCGTCACCCATACCCTGGCTATCCTGCAATACCTGGTCTTCGGTTTCAGTAGAAAAGTTATCAACAATGGCCCAATCTTCTGTAAAGGTTTTTTGATACACTAACTCTGTCCATACGCCGGCAGCCTTGACTCGTTTGACGATATCATGAATCTGTAAGCGGGGATTGTCCGCTTGTTGGTCCAATAGTTCACTAAAATGCGGGATATCCCAAGGGATTTGAATACCAAAACTGGCCGGTCGAAATCTCGTATATGTCATACTTACTTCTATGACCGGACCAGATGGAGCAAAAACGGCGCTGCCAAATTGATGATTTGCATCCAAGTAAGTGCTTTTGAAAAACTGTCCTACGATACCTTCTATGCGCCAGAGGGAAGTCCCGGAGGGAAGTATCATGTTTTCCCCATTATCACCTTCATCATCGTTTGGTAGGGTACCTGCTCGCATGGCAAACTGTCCACTCGTCACATTGATAATTTTGAGCTCTTTTAATTCAAAATTCCCTGGTAGCGGATTTTTAGCTTTAAGGTTAATAGTAATGGGTGTATCTTCTACATTATAATTCTTTACCACGAAGGGCTCAAACAGTTTCAGGTGATACGTTTTTGTAGTGTATTCTTGCGGCAAATACTCTGTGATTACAATACTTTCCCGAGCTACGTTCGCTGCTGCCGAGTTACCAAAAATCCCCAGATTAGCGGCTATTATTTCCCGAACTCCGTGTAGTGTGGATGCACCTTCTCTTAGAACATTTATCAATCCCTTCATCCGCTGGCGATAAAGAGCATCATCTTCCAGGCCTTCTGCCCCCAACCGACGTCCACTTTGCCTTAGTAAGGAGGTACCGCCCAAGGCTTCTAAATACAAGGCGAATATCTTATCCAGATCTCCCTTTTGCAGCGTATCAAATCCTTTAGAACCTTCGTTATCTGCCGTATCTACCCAGTGGGAGCGCATCATAGCTACCAGGTCTTCTTCTCCTGTTTCCAGCATAGCCCCGAAAACAGCTACGAAGCGGTAGAAAAGATTTTCCCGATCTCCGGTCTGGAAGAAATGCGGAAAATGGCGGATGATTTGGTACTGTCCACTCATGCTATTGATTCGCTCGTATGGGTGATGTCATTTATATCGATCAGATTTAGTACTGGCAACTCCACCGAGCGCACGTGAATGTCGGCGGTATTGGTCAGTTCCCTTTCCTGCTTTCTTTTATCACAAGTAGCAATAGCCTCTATTTTCAGTTTTTCGATTGAAAAGCCCTGGCCCGACGATGTAGCAGCGAGTTGCGCACTGAGGTTGCTAAAGCTGATGTCGTCGCCTTGTGCCACTGCGATAGTGTTGAAGGTATTGACCAAGTCAGTTTTTATCGTATCAATATCCTCGTCTGACATATCACCAGCAACACTAATCTTTAGTTCTACTAATTTCAAAGTCAAAGACTCAATATCAGCGGTGATGCAGAGATGTTTAAAGCGTGACTTTTCGAATGGCTTTATCTGGATCGTCTTTTCAACAGCTTTGATTCTGGTGTCATCCTGAACCCCATAGTTTGATTCCAGAGCGTCGTCGTCTTCGGCATCTAAAACACTAAGCTTTGCGGCCAGAAAGTCATCCACTTCAATTTCTGCATCTAATACTCCATTGATGGTTTTGGACCGCAATACTAATTCTGGCAGGTTAACCGCTTCTTCAGGTAAGAGATCATCCAAATACTGATCCAATCGCATTCTGATTTGTTCGATCTTTTTCGTTTTATCGACTTGGGTATAGAAATCGGGCAACCTTATTTTCAAGGCACCAGTGATATTCAAATAACTGTCATAAACAAACAGTTTCCGCACCACCGGTTTTTCAACAAAACTAATATGAATGCTATCTTCCTGTATGACGGGACGTGGACTCCAAGGAAAGGCCTGTATCTTGAAAGAATCCGCATTGATACCCGATCCCATTTCAGTTATTAGGCCACGAACTTTATATGGGGCTGAGTCAAAATATTTTTGCGCCTTTTCCTGATAAGCTGCTACATCGGATGCATCGATAGGCCCAGAATGACTAAACTCCAAATCAAAAAACAATTCCTTTTCCTCTGAAGCCACACAGATATAGCCGGGCTCTCTGAGCATAAATGACGCTGTTCTCTCCTCCGTGAGCGAATCGATTGAAAAGCGTTCTTCTTCGGCCAGGCTAATTCGGTTATCCGATAGAGTGAATTGGCCGGTGCTACCCTGCCAGCGCTCGGCATTATCCGGGTCGGCGGGATTCGGATTTAGTCGGGTGGTTTGGATCTGCAAAGCCTCCAGGCTTTCAACCCCCTCCAGGTCCAACATAGATTGGATGAGTCTTGGAAATTTCAAACTGGCTCCCATTTGCAGACCATCCAAGTGTAGGAGTATCGCGGCCTCTACCTGTCTTTCATATGCACGACGATCCTCCGCGCTCAGTTTTAAGTCAGGATCGATCTCGATGCGAAAGATGCCTTCGAAACGGACCTTTCCGACGTTTTTCAAGATCACATAAATGCCCGCCGCCCGCCATTCTTTTATCAGCTGAAGTATTTGTTCGCGATTATCAGGATCGTTTTCTACATCTATTCCGTCGATGATAACATGGATGACGCCAAAATTGTCTAGCGCGATGGGTTCGATGATGGTGAAACCGAATTCGTCCGTATCCTTGGGTTGATAAGTAAATATTTCCCCGTCCACACCCGGGGTAAGTGATTCTACTTTTACCGTCATTTCCATTTTGCCGTCAACATCTGTGAAGCGGCCTTTTTCTAATAAGCGGATCTCTAGTCCATCGAGCACATATTCGCTGCCGATGGGCAACTCGTGTCCTTCTGTAGCAGTACTACTAGTAATTTTCAATCTACCACGAGCATGATGAAAATATTCTTTCACCCTAGCATCCTTAATACCAGGAGCTGCCAAAAGCGCATTTTCGATGGCTACAGCTGTAGCCCGTCCCGAAGCGAATAAAGCATTCTTTGCCCGACGGCGCAGGTTTTCGTCCGATTCTAGGCGTTGTTTGCCTTGTAAGCGGGTCGCTTCCCTATTATTGACTGCTTTGATGCCTGGAATGGGGCGCAGCATCACGATGATGGTTTCGGCAGGTGTTACTTGTTCCACCCCCCGATCAAAAGCCCGGATTTTTACGTCTATTTCCGTTCCCGTAGCGGGCAGCCACTTTTCTTCCAGCGTGATGTAGGTTTTTTTGGGATTTTCTTCGCTGTCTTCTGTGGCCACTAGTGTTCCTTGCGGGATCAAGATATCAGGGCCTCCTTCGTCGCGAAAGAAAGTAACGACTCCTTCGGCGTAGTCGGGCAGGTTGCGTTTGATACCCAGTATGGAAACTACCTGGTCCAATTGAATGCCGTATGCCGTGTCCACGAAACCAGCGTCATAGGCTAGGTTCATTTTCACGTACAAAGCAGCCAATTCAGAAGCAAAAGACTCCACTAAGGTCCGAGTTACACTGCCTACTTCAAAATCGGTCAGGTCCGTACTCCGCTCCCGCATATCGGCTACCAGCTCAGTATATTTTTTTGCTTCGAAAGACATGGTGTTTATAAATTAATGGGTAAAACAAAACTTAGATCCGGAGCTTCGCCGATGGGGCTAATGGCAATCATTATTTGTAATTCGTGCCGTCCCTGCCTGCGATTAATCGGTGCAAAAGCAATATTTTTAATCTCTTTAATGCGCGGCTCATCCCGAAGGCTTTCCCTAATATAGATCTCCGCCAATCCCTGCAAGCGTATATTATTGGGTTCACCGACCAATTCATAGAGTCGGGATCCATAGTCAGGGTGGCCGAGAGAAGCAAGTTCCCCCTTGCGAGTCAGTAGGCGGTTGATGATGGCCTGCGCCAGATTGGCTCGGCCCGTCACCGTAGCCAGGTCTTGCTGCAGAGTGGCTTCCAGGCTGACGCCCTCGCGGTCCGAGGTGAAGGTGTCAAAGCCACGATTAGTTAACTTCAGGTCTTTATAGTAGGATTCGTCTGGCATGTTGTGTTTATTTTATTTTTTATTTACTCCGTCGTCACCGCCACATCATTCACCGTCAAAGCACCTTGCACATCCACATTCCCATTGACCGTAATGCTGGTCGCCGAGATATCCACATGGCCACTCTCATTCACTACGATTTTTAAGCCGTCTCCCCGGCCGATGATGATCTCTCCGTTCTGCCGGATCAGGATGCGGTTGCCGTCGCCGGCTCTCAGTTCAATGCCTTCCTCCTGGTGCAATTGGATCAGAGCGTGTCCTGGATTGTCTGGATTGTCATCATCCACTTCTGAGCAGTCGTGATCCATCCCGTTACAAGGCCCCTTACCTTCTTTCGGTGGCTCCAGCGGGTTGAGGTGGCCGTAAGGACAGATGTACAATTTCAAGTAAAGTGCCGATGGCTCTGGTTTTACTTCCACCACACCGTTGCCATCGAATATGTAATCACTATTCGCTCCGTTTATTCTTCCCATAATCAGCCCACCTGGGTATTTCTAGTTTTAGCTTGAATAGAATTAATTTTATCGTTCGGGATCATGACCGGACAAGGAATTCCCAGGTTTCCCAGATGGGTATGGGTACTCAAAATGATATCATCTCCATCCCCTACCGCATTAGCCAAGGCTCGGCCCCCGATGGTCACTTTCGAGCTAGTGGCATCTCCTATCTTGATTTCTCCGCTACTTTTGATGGTCACTGGTTTACTACCCGTTTCGATGGTAATACCTCCATCTTCAATGGTCACTTTGACCTGGTCTTTACTGGTTGCGATGGTAAGCGCCCCATCTTCTAGTATCAGGGAGGTCTTTTCTTCTTGACTGGAAAGTGTCAACATTCCGTCTGAATCGATTTTCAGGCTACTGCCCTTTTCAGGCGTATGTTGTAATAAAATTTCTTTCTCCTTATTGACTGGCGGACGATCTTCATCATTGTACAATCTGCCGATGATCACCGGGGCATTGATATCGCCGCCAATGAACGAAACGAGCACCAGATCGTTGATATTCGGAATGTTGGCCATCCCGATATGGGCAATTGCCACGGGCACTTTTCGCAATTCAAAAGCACTGCCATCCGGTTCCTTCCGGTTTTTCAGTTTTACGGAGACTTGATAATTATCTTTATCTCCGTCAGAGGAATGCGGAAAAATAGCTGTCACAATACCTAATTCTGTGGTATAGATTTTCTCTACCTCCCTAGCAGCCACGCTTTGCATAATACCGATGATAGATTCCGTCATAATTCCTGCATCTTAAATTGTGAAATAAAACCCGACTGTGCATTCAGACGGTGTCGGATATCGATCAATTTGTACCATCCGTTTTGTTGTTTTTCTGGCATCTGGTTAATTTGAATGGTATCTCCTATTTTCACTTCAGGGGCACCCATAGTGCATATGCAAATCCTTTTTCTGTTTTCTTGTTTTTTTTGTAGCGCCTTGGCCATCAAGCTGGCATTATCTAAGCTGCGAATCGTTGGTGCATATATTTGGTGGACCGACTTACCTCCGAGACCAGCACTACCTTTTACTTCCCTTTTAGTGAGCCAGTAAGCCCCCTGAGGTCCTTGCCCTAGGCTAGCCGGACTTTCGCCGAATACCTCCCATTTTTCTCCAATTGCTTTACCGTCACTAAAGCGGAAGGAGATAATGTTGACCTGGTAGGTAAATGAGTGTACAGCAATAGCGGCCGTTCTCGCAAAAACCAGGCGATCCTTTTCATTGGCATACAGATCAAAGCCGCACTGAGCGGCCAAGTACTTTAGATGGCTATAGGCTGAGCGGTCACGTCCCAAGGCGTAGTAGGAAAAGCGTAAACCGGGCTGGATTATTCCAGGCAGGACTTTTTCCTGCTGGCAAATCGTGGTGACCATTTCTCCGGCTGTCATACCCTCAAAGTACAGGTCAAGCCGTCTTTTAACCAAACGTTTACAAGCACTCCGGGCAATGAGGGTAAGCCTTTCTGCTCCTTGTTCTTGTCGATGAAGTTCTCCAGTGAACACCTGCTCCATTTGTTGATCATAGCCTAGTTGGACTGAGACAGGCACTCCCTCTTCAATTGTTAGGTCATTAAATTGCGGCAGTACCATTCGACACTCATGCACCGGCGTTTCCAAGCCGGCGTGAACATCCAGCTCAACGAGGCGATTCGTCTCCTGCGTGCTCAAGACAAGATTGCCAATGCTGATTTGATATATGGGTCGATAATTCATATACCGTTTGCCGATTGATAGTAATGTCGAGAGCGAGCCACTCCTGCTGGTGCCCATAAGCGGGCTTTCACTTCCTGAAAAACCACGGGTATCGTATATTTCTCCATACTAGTGATTAAGCCTTCTTCATTCTCCTGACTAATGATATCACCTTCTTCGTCTTGCAGGGCAGCTTGCACGTGAAAATGCAAGTGGTTGAAGGCTACCTGGCCGCTGACTCCAGCCTGCATGATCTTTTCGCCTTGCTCAATCAGGACTGGTCCCTCTGGAGAGGAAGCATTATTTAATTGCACGGCCACTTTTTGAGCCCCTAATTTTCCCAGTTTTACTCCTACCTGTTCAAAAGCAGTTTTGACCGGGTTATTGAGGTTTAATACGTTGGCTGGCAGCATGGCTATATTCATGTCCAATGCGGCGGCGATGCTGCCCGGTATACCATGCCGGTATTCAGCAATGGTTTGCACCACCACTTTAGCCTGATTGCGATCGTGTTCTTCATGGGCAGGTTCATTGTGTAGAATCTGAACATAACACCCCCGCTCCAAGTCTGCCTGCTCCTGATCAGAGAAAGCCCAAAGGATACCCTTCCGTGAGGCTGCAATCAGATCACCATAATCGAGGGCAAAATCGTAAGCGTACAGCATAGAAGGTTTACTCACTGTATTATGTCCCCAAAAACCTCGATTGCCCTGCACACATTGAAAGACTTGATCTTTTGGATAAGGCAACTTATAAGGTGAAGTTTCCGCTTTGGCGTAGCCCGCCATCGGTGTCCCATTATGACTGTTACGTCCCAAATGCGTAGCACCTTCATTGGCCAAGTACCAGTAAATAGGAAACTTCGTCCACACCCTACTTAAGTTGGGTTTCAAACTTGCACACCACTGCTTGGCATCCTCAGCACCTGCTATATTTTCAGCCACTTTCAGCCCCAATAAACTGGCAAATACGCCACTGACCGTCCCCATACCTAGCCATTGAAGCAATACAATACCTAGTTGTTCAGGATTCTTCCCTTGCGGAAAACCATAATCTTCGGGTGGGCAGGTAGCTACAGTTAACCAAGTAGCTGCTTCGGCGAATAGCATATTTACGCCTTGCATCTTGCTGCGGTTCAGCGGCCTCAAATCCAGCTCAGGTGCTTGTGGAGCCTTAACTGGTCCTTGGTAGTTGAGCAAGGTCAGGTAAGACAAAAACCCCTCTCGTAGTAGCCTTAGCCAATCGTCATATAATTTCTTTTCGGAGATATCTATGCCAGCTTGATGGAACCAGTAATTGAATTGCGCCGCTTGGGAGCCTCCCGGATTGCGGTGCCGCCCCTCTATGGAAGTCAACAAAGTGGTCAAGTAAGGAATCGTACTTTTAGCCCAAGGAGATTGCAAATTGAGATCTGAATCTGTTCGCTGGTATCCTTTGGGACCACCTAGTTTTAGATTACCATAGATCAAGTGGAGGAGTGCATTGCCCAAATTAGAGAATGCATTGCTCTGGGCTCCTGTTTTTGAGGTTGGCTCCATCGCCAAGCTATGCAAAACGGCTTTGAGCATATCTTCCAGCCAACTACTATAATAAGTCCATTCGTCAGCCAGCTCCGCATCAATAACCTTGAAAGTATAATCTTTTAAAGGCGGGATCTGCCGCCAATCTGTTTCCTGAAATAAGGAATAGACTTTTATTTTCTCCGTGTTTGTTTTGCGTTGTAGGTAGAAGCGCTCCTGGCCGTCTTCGATAATCCACTGTTTACCAGCCGTTTCTAATTGAACTGTCGCTGAATTGGAAAGGATAAAACCTTTAGCCGTAAAGCGATCCATCACGTCAGTGGCACTCAGCGGGCCATCTACCAAATTTTCTGCTTCGCTACCAGCTATAGTAAACAAAGGTCCTTGACCTATTTTGCCGTCCATATCCCAAAGCTCGGTGCCGCTGACCCAACTGGCATACCAAAGGTATTGACCAGGCCCAGTGCCAGAATTAGGAGTACCATCAGAGACTGCTTTATTCAGCTCCAACAATTTATCCATGACCTGTTTTGCATGATCTGCGATTTCGCCAATCTTATCCAATTGGTTGAGGTAGATGCTATTTTGGATAAAATCGAGAATGGGATCGAAATAATGATCCTTGCTAAAGCCCGGGATTTCTTGAGCAAGCTTTTCCAGTTTATGCTTCAGTTGTTCCAAGTCTTTAGCCAGCATAAAGCGGTTAAAGGCATCAGAAGTAGGCATATCCGCCAGATAATCGCTTTGGAGCCATTCAATCATCTCGTCTATAGCCGGACTGATCACCTCATCGAACAGTCGATTGATCATTTCCGTCAAGTCTACCAACAAGTGATCAAATAGTTCGCTAAGGGTTGTTTCGACGAGCTCCAGGTCAATCCTTTGAATCGCATCACCCACCGTGCTGAGGATATACGCTACTGCTTCCTCGCAATTTTTGTCCTTTAAGCCCAGGAGAAAAACCTGCATTTCTTCCTTAACCGGAGTCATCCAATCGCTGAGTGCATCAGCCAGCTGATTGAGTTCGGCCGGATATTGCTGCTGTAATCGGTCATAAAGCGATTCGCAAGCTTTCTGAAGCCAATGCTGTGCGTTTGGATCGATCTTCAAAGCAATTTTCCAGTCCTTGAAGTTGCGTAAAGCTTGGTCTAGGTCCTTTAGAGGAGGCACCTCTGGGATTTTGAAACGCTGTCGGCGAAGTATGCTGCAATCGATACACTTCATGCCTTTTAAGTTGAAAGGGTTAAGGAAACAGGACTTTGGAGGCGCGGCACAGCCTCCAACATTTCCACAAATTCTTCATGAATACGATCAAGTTCTTCTCTTAATTCTTTTTTGAGATCTTCCAGTTTTTCAAGCAGTAATTCGAAATGCTTACTTAAGTCAAAAGAATCCAGATATGGTTTGAGCAGTCGTTCAAATTCGGGTTCCAGCGCTGCTTCTACCCAAGCCACCGGATCAAATGTATTAGCCACTTCCAGGAGATTCGCATACGAATCATCGAGGGATTGGATATCGTCGGTAGAGAGGAGTTCCGACATTTTCAAACTGTTTCGCAGCTCATCAAAGGCTAAGCAAACGGCAGTCTGCATTTCTGTTGGATCAATTTCATTCAAGCGACTTTTAACCGTTTGATACAGCGTTTCCAGGTTGTATCCAGGTTCTAAATCCAGAACCAGTAAACTGTTTTTGACTGTATCTAGTGTTGATTTGATGTCCTCTAAGCCATCGCTAAGTCCTGAGATATCGGGCAAACAATCCGTTATGAAAGCATCAAGCAAAGTCTTCACTTCATCCACGAAGATTTTAACTTCCGGTAAGAAGCTCAACAAGGCGAGTAAGGGAGGCTTAAATTGGGTCTCAATACAATCTTTAATGATCTCTTTCAGGTCGGTATCATCTGGGATACAAGGAGCCAGTGGACTGTTAGGACCAAAGAAAATGGTTTGCCAATCGGTCAATTTATCCTTATAGGTTTTCAATTGTTCCACTATCCCTTGAAACGCTTCCAGGTTTGTAGTAATAGTTGGGACAAACGGATCAAAATCCACTAGAAATTCTTTGACCATAATCCTTTCCGTTTCCGGTAACTCATCAATCGGACTCACGAGTACATTGTTATAAGCTAATAGAAAGTTGGTGAGTTGATCCTCGTTTTCCACTATCTGGATCAGACCGATTAGCGTAGCCACTCTGTTAGTAAGTGCTATCTCCTGGCTCAGAAAACCATCCGTTGTCTCTGTAGATTGCTGGATTAGGTCTGCAATATTCTCTTCCAAATTGGGGATATTATCCAAACCATCTATTTTTTCATAGAGGAGTATCAACCAGTCATCAAGCTGTGCTTCTGGGTCATCAAATTTAGCGGTTAGTTGACTGATTTTCTCTAGTAGCTCCGTGAGTTTTTGCGGTGCTTCCTCGACATCTTCCAGTCGCTCGATGATGGCATCGATATAAGGTTCAGGTTGGACGCCTTCGACCGCAGCTGCAATTTTGTCTTTTTGCTTTTGTAAAGCTTCCAACACTGCCTCGGAATCAAAGCGATCCAAAGCGGCCACTAGTTTATCATATAGCGTTACAACAGGATCGAGTAAATGGCAAGGGTTATTGAGCTCCGCGATAGTTGTATCAATTTCGGAAAGCTTAGCCGAAATGGGATCAAGCAGTTGACTAGGTGTGAATTCCTCCAATCCAGCGCTGAGCTTTCGGTAGGCTTCATCAAGCTTCTCCTTGATCATTGGATAAGGCAATTTCGCGAGGATCTTATCTACCAGTTCTGCCGGTTTATCTTTTACGCTTTCGATTAAAGCAACAGGGCCTTTTGCGATCAACTCATCCAGTTCTGCCTGCAATTCCTGCATTTGCTCCTGCAATAGTTCCTTCGTTGGTAATACCTCCAGGGCAACTGTAAGGGCCAGTAATACCCCGGCGTTGATCTGTTCTGGATCGAGGCTATCTAAATCCGTGGTGGTTTTATCTATTTGAGTCACAACCAGATCACTTACCGCTTTAAAAGACTGGGCTTTTAGTTGCGCAATGACTTTATCGATAATGACCTTTAGTTTATCCAGTATTGTAAGGTATTTCATCAACACCCCGGAAAGCGATTGAAGCAGATTATTCAAGTTCTGCTCCAAATCTTCGTAGGAATAATCGCCGGCAGTTGATTTCACCAACAAGATAAAATCATCAATACGCCTTTCGATTTTATTGAAAACCCATTGTACTTCTGACTGTATCCCGTTTTTATAGGTTTCAATTTGGGAAAGGACATCTGCTTGAACCTGTGCTGTATCAATTCCCTCGATATTATCTTTTAGTCCAGTTATTTTATTATTGATTTCTGTATAGAACTCTTCTACTAGATCATCCCAATCAGCCAATTTATAGTTTAAGTTAGTGGTGGCCGATGCAAACTCATTGGAAATGTTTTGTAAGTTGAGTTTCTCTAGCAAGGCACAAAGCCAAGCCAAGCCTTTTTTGATCGCCCCTAAGATATTATCCAATTCCAAGTCGATCTCTTTAGCCGGAAATGTATCGGGGAAGAGTTGGATTACATCCAATTCAAAAGTCGGTTTCAATTGGCTAAAAATATAGAGCATCTTTTCTTCAAAGGCCTGGAGCAGAGACTCCATGACTACAGCCAGCTGATCATCAGTCTCGCTGGAAGTAAACTCATCG
>Ga0070727_10004638_pt1 | contig 11636 bp, 9 predicted proteins | sample tdAd472_FD_66722 | JGI IMG/M metagenome (GOLD analysis project Ga0070727, IMG submission 66722) | Marine sediment microbial communities from the Atlantic coast under amendment with organic carbon and nitrate - tdAd47.2 | ecosystem: Environmental > Aquatic > Marine > Coastal > Sediment | place... | reverse complement strand
TGCCGACCGCTCGATGAACTGAACCATGGAAATGTCCAGCACGGTCGTACTGAGAAACAGGCCACCGGCTAGCCCCGACAGGTTGGCGAACCCGGTCAGCAGCGGAAGGGCGACGATCAGGCCCAACACGCGCGGCGCCACCAGAACCTGGTTTGGGTTGAGCCCCATGACACGCAGTGCGTCCAGTTCCTCGTTGAGTTTCATGACGCCCAGCGAAGCGGCAAATGCACTGCCCGAACGCCCGGCCACCATGATGGCCGCCATGATGACGCCCATTTCCCGCAACACGGAAATGGTGACCAGGTCGGCGACGAATACGTCGGCGCCGAACTTCGCCAGTTGCGTCGCCCCCTGGTACGCGATGACCACTCCCATGAGAAAACTTATCAGGCAAACAATGGGAATCGCCTGTACACCAGTCTGATAGACCTGCCGTATTGTCTCGCGAAAGGCAAGCGTGGACGGCTTGGTGACGCCTTGCAGCACCGTCGTTGCGATGAAGCCGACATCCTTCACTCCCGACGTGGCGGCTTTCCCCAGCGATTCCAGTCCGTGTCGAATGCGCTGCCCGTCAACCGGGGCTACCTGTTCTGGCGCGATGGATACTGCGGAACCGGCGACCTCGATGACGTCGATAGAAAGAGCCACCGCGTCATCCGGCTCATCGCCCAGGCTGGCGTCACTTGCCTCCACCACGACCTCTAATGTCGGCTTGCTGGCGAATTCCAGCGTGACGCCGGGAGCCAGCCAGAGTTCGGGGCCGACGATCTCAAATAGCGCCGCGTCAGGTCCGGACAGGGTCACTGTGTTGGTACCAAGGGCGTCGTCGTGTATCGCGATATCCCCTATCTTGATACCGCCGGACGTGTTCGTATCTTCGCGTATGCTCCTGGTTGAGTTGGTAAGACTGATGGCCGGCGGCTCGTTTACATCGGTAATCGTGATCGACAATGGCGCCGTATCGTCCGGCGTGGCGCCAATGGCGACGTCGTCAACCTCGACCACGACGTCCAGGCTTGGCTTGCTCTCAAAATCCAGGCTGGCACCAGCAAGCAGACGAAGCTCGTTGCCGACTATCTCGAACATCTCCGCATCAGCACCGCTCAAGGTCAGTTCGTTCTCACCTCGCCCGTCATCCGTGACGACGATATCGGCAACGTTGATGCCAGCCGACGTGTCTGCGTCTTCCGGTAACGTCGTAATGTCGTTAATGAGACGGACCGTCGGCGGATGGTTAACATCCGTGATGCTCTTGAGGAAGCTGAAGTGAGCTGCTTTGAATCCCAGGAAATTCGTGGTTTTCCCCACGGATTCCAATTCCTGAGACCGGCGGAACAGCACCCAGGCGCCGGCGATATCGATGTCCTTCAGGCCGCCGCACTGAAAGGTAACCGCGTCGGCGGCGCCAGCGTCCACGTCTGCCAGCGCAGCTTCAAGGCCCGGCACATTGTCCAGCACCCAATCGCCTTTGAGGCTGATAGCCAGCGAGCGATCGTCGCGTTCAGCGTTTAAGTATTCATTCTCCACTGGCGCTTCTTCTTATTGTTGTGGTCATCTCCGCGGAAACCACACTGAGCGGATAAAAGGGTGTCGAACCGCATTACTGAGCGTCCACCCCAATTATTGCATGAGTTGGCACTGTGCGTTTTTGTCCCTGGAATAGCAGTCTGATTTTCGTCCGTAGTACCAGAATTACGCCACAGAGCTGGATAACAAACGGATTTTGGTGGCCAGGAGCGGACCCTATTGCACGGATCACGTCACAGCATGGCAACCGGCAAATTGAATTGCTCGGCCAGCTTAGTTGGGTGGCGCGGCGATTGTCTGCTGGTCGACCAACACCCACGTATTGGCCGGTACCTGGTCGCCATTCTTATGCTGGTAATAGAAATTGTAGTCGCCGGTCAGGAGGATAATGTCTGGTGTTGATACATTCGTTCGCGTCAACTCGACCGCATCGTCGTTCCCGATACCACCCCAGATCAAGCCGCTCTGATAAATCGAAGGATCGAACGGAGCGCCGTTCAGGGTCGCGCTGACTTCCATGCGAGCACTTGACAGGTTAGTCGATACAACCGCATCTGCATTTACGTCAAATCCGGAAACGATAGTCGCGTAACTGTTGAACGGAATCTCGATGCAATTATGGCAGGCGTAGATCAAATCATAGTTTCCGGGCAGGACCATGGCGGGTTCGTCCTGTGCATGACTTGCGAACAGGAAGATGTCCTCGGCAGACGAGGGCCCACGCAACAGGAAGTCCGCGGTGTTGTACTGGCTCACGGGAAACGCCGCCGTGTTCAGGGTAATCGAGCCGGTCACCAGGTGGCCGGTGACGTCGAGGTCCAACTGTTGGTTGCCCGCGATGACATAGCCGGCGGAAACCGTACCGCGGATGTTCTGCGGTACGGCGTCGCCGGTCTCGTGGCTGTACACGATGTCATACGTGCCCGGGATGACGACGAGCCCGGCGAACGAGCTGTGCGTGTTACCGAGCAACGAGTAGCTGTCGCTCGTTGCGTCGTAGAGTTCAAGGATGCCATCCTGGTATTCCGAAACCGGGAACGTCTGTCCATTAAGTGTCGCGTTGACGTCCAGGGTCGCACTCTGAACGTCAGCGCTCGCGAGACAACCGCTGTTGCAGTCGAGACCCTGGCGAACAACCGTGGCCTTGTTGATCGGGATCGTATCGCCTTGCTGGTGCCGATACTCGATAGCGTAGGTGCCGGCGATGACGGAGATGGATGCGGGCGCGTCGAAACTGTTACCGAGAAAGACTTCATTCCCGGTGCCATCGGTGAGATAGAACTTCGCTGCGGTGTATTGCGATTGTGGAAAAGCGCCGCCGTCGAGCGTGAAGGTGGTCCTTGCATCCGCCGAGCTGACGTCAATGTTCAGTGCCGCGCTGCCGCTGATCGCAACATCACTCATAACCCTCGCATTCTGGTTGGCCGGTACCTGGTCACCCTGCTGGTGGCTGTAGATGACATGGTAGTTGCCGGGCATCACGTTGACGATGTCATTGGGCACATGGCTGTCGCCGAGGAAGATGAGTTCGTCGGTGTCGACCGGCTGCAACCAGAACGAAGCATGGTTGTAGACCGATGCCGGAAACGGTGCGCTGTCAAGGAGAAACAAGGGCCTGACGGAAGCAACAGGTACGTCGATGTCCACGGTCGACGGCACATTTACCGCGAGGTCGGGCGCGATGACGCCGTCTTTGTTGGCAGGGACATCGCCGCCCGTGAAGTGCTGGTAAACACTGTCATACATGCCATTAACGACGATCACCTGATAGGCATGGTCATAGGTATTGCCCAGTTCAACGAGCGTGCCGGTGCCCTGGTCCCGCAGGAAAAGGTCACCGCTCTGGTACACGGAGTTGGCAAACGCGCCACCGGCAAGCAGGAAGTCGCCATCAAGCTGGCTCGCCGCTACGTCAATCACGAGCGGCGTACTTTGTGGGGGTGGCGGCGGCGGAATCTGAATCTCGACGATCTGGGTATTCGTCTCTTCGCACCCGATCAGCACGAATGCGGCTGTCAGCAGTATGCATGTGCGCTGTATTGTCATGTTCCGGTCTCCGCGGGTGAAAGCGAGCGACGCTGTTGTCCATGCCTTCACATACCGGAGATCGTCCGATTTTGCCGCGGGACACGCCACGCACGGCATCCAGAAATCGGCATCGAAGCCCGAAGAGCGACCCGAAATGTGACCTGGTTCTCTGATTCCCGGATCAGAATGACTGTTTAGCTCCCGAAGGGGAACGGAGCGATCGGCACGCATCGTCTTGCATCCCGGCGAACATCACCTACATTTATAGGTACGAGCGTCCCGCGCTTGTGCGCAGACCAGACGCTCGAGACCCGGTGTTGATTCCGAAACCAGGAGGTAACTATGGGTATGTTCGACAAATGGTTCGGCGGCAAGGAAGACTATCCTCCCCTCCCCGCCGATAACGAGGCCATGGCGAAACTCGACGAGATGAAGGCGCAGCTGGAAGAACTCGCCAAGAAGGTTCATGACCATCTCGAAGTCGTCCCCGCGGAGCATGAGGCTTACGTGTATCTCGGCCATCCCCCGAAACGATTCGGTATCGCGTGGATACACGACGGCAAGTTAAGTGGCCTCAAGGAACTTGTGGACGAGAGCCATTTATCGCAGGCAGAGGCGCAGAAACTGATTGGCGCCCTGGGTGCTGCCTACGAGCACGCCAGTGACGCGCCGCGCTATTCGGCGGAACTGGCCGGCAAGAAGGTCGTGGTGATACCGTCCCGCGGGCTGGGACAGGAAGTCCACGAGATCATAGAGGGCGCGATCCACTAGGACCGCGGGCCGCGCCGCGGCTGCAGTGGCCGCAGGCGAGTCGGGGCCGGTAGCAAACTGGTCCCGAGCGGTCCTGATTTGGCTCAGCGCAGCGGGGCCCGCAGGGCGAGCGCCATGAATGGCGCGAGTCCATCGAACCACCGACACGTTCTGTCTTGAATCTCGGTGCGAAACACTCGGTCTTCGTTGCTGAGGACAAGACCGCGCATTTTTTGTCTTACCTGTTTTCGTCGATAAAATCAGGAACACCAAGACTTTCGATCAATCTGCTGGTTTCGAGATGAACGAGAGCGATGTTGCTGTCGCGCACGGTCGGCAGCTGGTAACGCGCTTTGCGAACCTGGTCGAAGTCGAGGTCGGCCATGATCAGTTCCTCGCCGCTCCCGGCAACCGCAACTTCAGTACCGAATGGGTCGATAATGCGAGAGCCGCCCCAAAAGGTGAGTTCCTTCTCCGCACCTGTGCGGTTTACCATGACAGACGGTGCGCCATAAACCATCGAATAGAAGCGCATCGCCAGCGCCCAACCGCTCGGGTTATTGAACCCCGGGGTGACGGCTCCGACGCCGGAACTGACCGGTGTGATCATGAGTGTCGCCCCTCGCAGAAACGCAAGATGCGTCAGCGCCGGGTTCCAGAGATCGGCGCAGATCAGCAGGCCGGCACGCCAGTCTTTGTCGAGTGAATAAGTCTCGACAAACCGGCCAGTTGCAAAGTGCTTGCCTTCATCGAGCTTGCCATAGTTAGCCAAATTCACCTTGCGGTGCAGATGGACGACCTTTCCGTCCTTCAACATTGCCGCAGTGTTGTAAAACTGTGCCGCCAGTCCTTCCTCGATGAATCCGACGACCACGATCATGTCGCCCGCCTCCTCAGCCAGCCGCATCAGCCGGCGATCCGAGCATGTCATCGCAGCGTGCAGAAGCATGTCGGTACCGTAGTAACCGGTCAACGACATTTCGGGCATAACGAGTATGTCGAGCTTCTCACTTCGTCCGCGCGCGACCCAATCGCGATGGATTTCAATATTGGCGTCTACGTCGCCAGATTCACTTGCAAACTGGGCAGCACCGATTTTCATCTTTTGTACCTCATTTGATGCTTGGCTTTCTACAATCAGAAAGATGACTTTACAAGTTTCGCATTAGGGCGTCACCGGCCTGTGTTTGACCGGGTGCAGCAGGCGCATCAAGGCAAAGCTGGCGATGACACCAATCAGGGCGAATGCCGACAGGAACCAGAAGAAATGCTGGTGCCCCGCGATGCCGGGTGAGCGGTCAATGAGTACGCCCGCAACGAAGGTCACGAAGATATCGGGCGTATAGCCAACCACCGAGACGAAACCTACCGCCGTGCCGGTCAGGGCCGCCGGCACTTTGGCCTCCTCGAACAATGCGAAGTACAGGCCTCTGAGGCCGAAGAAAGCCGCGGCGCCAACTAACGTGTTCCCGAGCAATACCCAGGCAACACCCGGTATCGGCGTCGTCATTGCGAAGAAGAGATACGAGCCAAGCAGCAGGACAAATGCAAGCATCGTCACGCGCGATACATTGAAGCGGTCGCCAAGTAAGCCGGCGCCGAGAGCCGCAACAGGTCGCATCCACGAGCCGATGGCGACGATTTGCGCTGCTTCGACTTCATCGAGGCCATATGCTTCCACAGCGAACAGCGAGTAATTGTCGAAGCCTTTATAGGCCACATAAGCGCAAATAATGATCACGGCCTGTAACCACACGGCCGGTATGCGCAGCACATGACCAATGTGAGCCCACACGCTTTCCGTATGCGGCTTCCACTCTTTGAGTTCGGGCTCGCCCGACGGATGACCCTCGGTTAGCACGAACCAGACGAATACGCCCGCGAATGCCGTCACGGCCGTGTAGCCATAGATGATCAGTCGTAATGCAGCCTCCTTCTCTTCAAAGGTGGCAACGCCGTAGCCCTCGGGAAACGCAAGGCCGAACATCATCACGCCTACAGACGCCAGCCCTGCCGCAAGAATGCCGCGGCCACCATCCAGCAGACCGTAGGCGCGTCCCTGTTCGTCGTGACCGCCCCAGTCCCGCGTCGCGCGAATGAGTGCCGCCCAAAACAACAAGATCGTGCTGATGCCGAAGAATCCCCAGAGCAGCAATGAGCCACGATAGTCCGGAAATGTCGCCATGTAGAGCCCACCCGCAGCCGTTATCCACAATGACGTTGCGAGTAGCTTGCGCGCTGAAAAACGGTCCGCGATCGGTCCACCCGGGAAGTAGGCCAGCATCGCCATGATGCCATATACGCCCTGCGCAGCACCGAGTTCAGTGGCCGAGATCGAAAACAACTCGAGAACGGTCGGACGGAAGAAGCGTGCGACGTGAAACGGCAAGGCAAAAACTGCTTCGCCAGCCAGGATGAGGCCCAGCATGAACAGGAAGCGATGCAATTTCTGGGATGAGTTGGAAATGGTGTTGTACGCCCCTACGCCAAGCCAATTATCTTACACGTGCGATCGCACTGCTGTCTCCAAGAGGCTGGCAGCATTTAGTCACTCGGCTCCAGCATCGGCTCTTCTTGTCCCAGCGTTTCTTTACGCGTGGCTACATACGCTTCGAGTTCCTCTTGAACCGCGGCGTCGATCGGTGGCGGCGTGAACTCGGCCAGTATCTTCGGCCAGAGCTCCGTAGCTCTCGCTGTGGCGTCCTTTGAACCAGCGAGCGTCCAATTTTCATAGTTCTGCCAGTCGCTGACAAATGGCGCGTAGAATGCTGTCTTGTAACGGTCCTTCGTATGTTCGCAACCGAAGAAGTGACCTCCAGGACCAACCTCTCGCATTGCTTCCAGACCGGTTTCGGCCAAGTCAATCTTGAGCGGCTGTAGCATTGCCGACATCTGCTGCAGCATCTCGCAGTCAATAACTATTTTCTCAAACGATGCGACCAACCCACCTTCAAGCCATCCTGCCGCATGGTAGACGAGATTGCCATGGCCCATCACTGCGCCCCATAAAGCCATTTGTGTTTCATAGGTTGCCTGCGCATCCACGGCGTTCGAAGCGTTGCACGCACTGGTTCGGTAAGGGAGTCTGTAACGCCGTGCGAGCTGCCCCCCGGCAATATTTGCGATACTGTTTTCCGGTGTTCCGAATGCCGGCGATCCCGATCGCATGTCGACGTTGGAAGTAAATGCACCGTATATCGACGGAGTTCCGGGCCGCGTAAGTTGCAGCAACGCAATGCCGAGCAATGCTTCAGAGTTTTGCTGTGCCAGCGCGCCGGCCATTGTGGCCGGTGTCATCGCCCCCATCAAAGTGAACGGCGTAACCGCCACCGGTTGCCCGAATAGCGCCATCTGCATAGCGCCGTATGCCATCGAATCGTCCAGCTTTCGTGGTGAATTGACGTTGATGTTGGTCATCACGCTCGGACTGCTTTTCAGTTCTTCGAGACTGAGGCCGCGAGCAATCGCCGACATTTCGATGGCGTCACGGGAACGGCCGGCACCGATTCCGGTCGTGAAAAATGCCTTGTCGGATAGAGTGAGGTTGACGAACGTGGTGTCCAGGTGCCGCGAGTTGGCCGGCATGTCGGTTGGCGCAGTGGCCTGATTGCCGAAGAAGGTCAGGACATTGAAGTATTGCCCGAAACTGATCAGCTTTTTGTAATCCTCAAAAGTTCCCGGGCGTCGGCCGTTGATATTGTCGTGAACGTTTGGCGGGCCGGATACCAACCCGAAATTGATGACATCGCCACCGACATGCAGTGTCTGGTCTGCGTTTCGCGGCGTGACTGTGAATGTTTCGGGGGCCTGCGCGACGGTTTCGAGCAAAAGATCCCGGTCAATACAAACGATGCCGTTGTTATCTACTGCCGCGCCGGCCTTTCGAAACAGATTCAGGGCATGCTCACCCACCACTTCGATGCCCTGTTCTTCGAGTATCCGTAGCGACAGGTTGTGGATTGTTTCGAGCTGTTCTTCGTCGAGCGGCTCGAGCGGCGCCATGCGATTGCGCAGGACCTTCTTGTCAATCTGGTGAATCGTAGGGGCAGAAGTATCGGCTGCCCTGCGGCGCCCACGCCTGCGGCTGGATCTCACCATGAAGATGCTCTGCTGATTGCGGTCCGAATCGTGATTCCAATGCCCAATTGAGCATCCTGCTCGATGCTAGCGAATCACCTCCGCACTTACTTTAATAATTGAGACATTTTTTGGTATATTTGAGAAGCCTACACTGATCCAATTACGATGCCTGATAGAGATAGTCGCCACATCACCTTTTGCCTTTGCCCGGGATTTCCGTTGTTCTGCATCGCCTCGGCGCTGGAAGTCTTGCGCCATGCAAACCGGTTCGAGCAAGAACCATTCTATTCCTGGTCCTTTCTCTGTGAAGATGACAAGCCAATTGAAAGCAATAACGGACTCTGGTTAGTGCCTGATACCAGGATCGAAGACGCCAGCCCCCCGGACATGGCTTTTGTAATCGCGGGATTCAATCCGACTAAACTCAAGGTGCCAAAACTCAAAGCCTGGTTGCGCGATCAGGCGTCCTCAGGCCGAATAATCGGCGGCATTTCGAATGGTGCATTCATATTGGCGCAGACCGGGATACTCGATGGCCATGCAGCTACCGTTCACTGGGAAGATTTCGCTTCGTTCTGTGTGCTGTACCCGAAAGTGCTGCCACGATATCAACGATTCCTGATTGACTGCGACCGCATGACGTGTTCTGGCGGAACGTCTACGCTGGATCTCTTTTTAGAGGTCATCCGCAAGGATCTGGGCAACGATTTATCCTTGCAGGTATCTCGTCAGATGCTGCTACAGGAATACACGAGAGCCGGCAATAAACAAGGGGGATCAATTTTTGACGGTAGCCATCATTTTTCACTCCGCGTACAACGAGCTCTCAGCCTGATTGACGCGGGTACCGAGCAACGGTTAAATGTGAGTGATTTAGCGGCTCAAGTTGGTCTCAGCAGACGCCAACTTCTGCGCCTGTTTCGCCGTGAAACCGGCAAGACACCCGCGGAAATTCTGATACACCGCCGGCTTGAACGTGCCCATTCGCTGGTGTTGCACTCCCATTTGCCACTGGCTGTCGTCTCGAGCGCGGTCGGATTCAGTTCCCAGTCGCATATGACCAGTTCCTACAAGAAACACTTTGGTACAACACCCGCAGAGGACCGCCGCACTCATCAAATGCGGACTTGAGGCTACGACGCTATTCACTGTGACACCTGATCGGGCCGTCCCAGTCCTGGCTTGTGTTCCCATTTTTGATAAATAGCGTCTTATTTCCGTAAGAATCAGGTTCGATATTTTTGGAGAATATGGGATACATCCGGGGTTCTCCGTCGCATTGGGTTCTCCGTCTCGTTGCGGAATTCCGCGAAACAGAGAATCGCCAATATGACCGATGATTCCGAAGAAATAGTCTTGTCCGAGCTATGTGACGACGAACTGGTCGAGCAGATGCACGACGACCTATACGATGGCTTGAAGGACGAGATCGAGGGAGGTACATCAATTCTGCTGCATCGCGGCTGGTCGGCCGACAAGGTACTCAACCAGGCGTTGGTCGAAGGCATGCGCATTGTCGGTGTCGACTTCCGCGACGGCATCCTGTTCGTGCCCGAAGTCTTGCTCTCTGCAAACGCTATGAAGGGGGGTATGGCGATTCTGCAACCCTTGCTAGCCGAATCAGGCATCAAGCCGATCGGCAAGATGGTCATCGGTACGGTCAAAGGCGATATCCACGATATCGGCAAGAATCTTGTGGCTATGATGATGGAAGGCGCCGGCTTCGAGGTGATCGATATTGGTATCAACAATGCGGTCGAGGATTACTTTGCCGCGCTCGAGGAGCACAAACCCGACATTCTCGGCATGTCAGCATTGCTGACGACGACCATGCCGTACATGAAAGTCGTTATTGACCAAATGGTGGCATCGGGTATTCGCGACGACTACATCGTGCTCGTTGGCGGCGCGCCGCTCAACGAAGAATTCGGCCAGGCGGTTGGCGCCGACGGCTACTGCCGGGATGCTGCGCAGACTGCCGAAATAAGTCCGCGGTTGATCAGGGAACGGCGCGAGGCGGCGGTCTGTGCCTGAGCAGGTACTTATCATTGCCTGCGGCGCCCTGGCTCGGGAAATCAATGCGCTAGGGCGGTCCTATGGATGGCACCACCTGCATCTCAAATGCGTTGATGCTCGTTTGCACAACCGGCCCACGCTGATTCCTGACCGGCTGCGAGAGATTGTTGAACAGGAGGCAAGTCGATTCGAGTCGGAGTTTTCCGACGAACTCTTGTTGCAACTGATTCGCAACCACGGCTGTGCGAGGGAGTCATAACAATGTATCGCATGCGATTATGGTCGGTGCGGAACGCACGCTGGCTCAAAGCTCTTTATCGCGGCGTTGAGTTGGTGCTGCGGGCATTCAGTCCCTTGCTTAGCTTCATCGGCCATGAGCGCCTGGACAAGCCTTTCGTTGCTGTTGAAAAAGCAACAAAGGGCTTTTTGCTCGACTCTCAAAGCTGCGGCCAGTGCATCGTAGGCTATACGGGAATGTCGTGCCCGATGAACTGCCCGAAGAAGATGCGCAACGGTCCGTGCGGCGGCGTGCGTTCCAATGGCAGATGCGAGGTCAATACTGACATGGCGTGCGTCTGGGTGTTGGCGTGGGAAGGCAATAAAAGATTCGGCGAAGACGAATACCCCATCCAGATTGTGCAGCCGCCTGTCGACCATCGCCTGTTTGGAACATCCGCATGGCTGCGCGAGTTACGACATGAGCCACAACAGCCGTATTCCCAAGTGATAGCTGGCAATGAAGTTTGATGACGAACCGCTCATACCGGGCGAGCATCTGCCGATCCGGCCCGGTCATGACTCGCCCGGTCGACTGGAACGCGTGCTACGTGCTGGCGTTTTCGCGGTAACCGCCGAGATTGCGCCACCCGACTCTGCCGATCCGGAAGACGTCTACGACCGGGCTGCCCTCTTCGACGGCTATACCGACGCCATCAACGCCACGGACGGTTCCGGAGCCAATTGCCACATGTCCAGCGTCGCAATGTGCTCCTTGCTGACGCGACGCGGATATTCGATGGTCATGCAGGTGTCGGGACGAGACAGAAATCGCATCGCCGTTCAGGGAGATATTCTCGGCGCCGCGGCGATGGGGGTGTGCAACGTACTGTGCCTGACCGGCGACGGCGTCGATGTCGGTGACCACCCGGAGGCCAAACCCGTGTTCGACCTCGACTGCATGTCGATGCTGAACATGGTCCGTGGAATGCGTGACGACGAGCAGTTTCTCAGCGGCC
>Ga0070727_10004637_pt1 | contig 11639 bp, 11 predicted proteins | sample tdAd472_FD_66722 | JGI IMG/M metagenome (GOLD analysis project Ga0070727, IMG submission 66722) | Marine sediment microbial communities from the Atlantic coast under amendment with organic carbon and nitrate - tdAd47.2 | ecosystem: Environmental > Aquatic > Marine > Coastal > Sediment | place... | reverse complement strand
AGGACCCACGGTCACGGCGCGGTGCATCATATGAAGCGTTTTGGGCTTGCCACCAGGGTAGGTGGTCCAAGGGTCAATGGTCAGGCCCGTTTTGACGGCCAAATCGAAAGTCTGTTTGGTCCGATCCCTTGCGCCTTGGCTATCTTCAGAAAGGTCTTTGTTGATTAATTCTTCAAGGGTCTCAAGATTCCAGAACTTTAGGGCGGCAGAATTGCCCCACCACCAGCCGTGTTTGTCGAGATCGAAAATCCATACCACATTGGGGATAAGTTCGTAGAGCCGAAGCTCGTCATGGCTTTCAATGTGAGTTAGATGGCTGTAGTCGTCGTTCATGGAAGCCTTCATGTTGGGGTCAATGGTCAGATCCAATCTACCATCAAAACAAAGGCAATCCAGAAGATTTGCGCTCTTATTTTTCTTTATGCAAACCGCGTTTGACTCTCTTGAGGCTGAGCCAAACCAGAAGTACGACCAGGGGAACGGAGAGGCCTGTTGCGATATCCAAATCAATGGGGAGGCTCTTAGCTTCTTTTAGGCCCTTCAAGGCATAGCGGACCAGTCCGACTAGGTAATAGCTGATAGCCACCACCGAGAGACCTTCAACGGTTTCTTGTAGGCGAAGGGCAATCTGCGAACGGCGGTCCATTGATTCGAGCAAGCCACGGTTTTGCTCGGCAAGTCCAACTTCAACGCGGGTTCTCAAAAGGGCTGTCACGCGGGCTGCACGCTTAGAAAGCTCTTCCTGGCGGCGTGCGGCGGCTTCGATGGTGGCGAGTGCAGGGGTAAAGCGTCGGTCAAGAAACTCGCCAAAAGTTTGAAGCCCTTCGATGCGCTCTTGGCGCATGTCTTCCAGTCGCTTGCGGACGAGCTCTCCATAGGCGCGCGAGGCGCGATATCGATAGCCACTGGCGGCAATAATGCCTTCGGTTTCTGCTGACAGATCGGAAAGAGTGCTGAGCAGATCGGCCTCGGCAAAATCGCCATTGCTTTGAGCCATTTTCTGGGTGACTTCAGCCAGTTTGTTTTCAAGCTGATGAATGCGAAGAGTGTTCTCGCGTGCCACTGGTAGGGAAATGAGGGCCAACAGGCGATAGGTGTTGAGCTCAAAGGCGCGCTGGGCAAGCCGACCGGCTTGGCGTTCGTTCAAACCCAAATCGCGAATCAGGATGCGTGAGAACCGATCTTCATGGAGGCGAAGATCGGAGAACATCAAGGCGCGACCACCCGCCACCCGGCAACCAACCAAAGAGTTTCCACCAAAAAGTCGAGCCAATTCATGGGGCTGACGATTGGGCGTGTCCTGGGTCTCTAGGGTCAAATGTACGGCTGCAAAAACCTCGCCCGGCAGATTGTCCAGCCAATCGCTGGGGACCAGTTCGATAACCGGCGAATCAAAGGGAGTGTCAAAAGGCTCTTGGCGATAGAACGTGTAAGTGCAGAATTCAGTGTGACGTTCCCAGCGCACGCGAAAGGCACCCAAGTCAGCAATGTGGTGTTTAGCGCCCTCAGGCGGCAAGGCAGCACCATATTTTTGGCAAAGAGTCGCTAAGTGCTCAGTGTCAGCATCAATGCTTTGCTCTCCGGTTAAAAGAGCAATATGCGAAGCCTGCTCAGGCGCGTTCATGGTTTCAAACGGCCGCGCGTGCAACTCGCGCACTAAGGATTCACGTAGCGGATATTCTTTGAGCTGGCTGCCCATGTTTCAGGCCTTCAAAAAAGGAGTAACCAATTGATGACGCCGCGTTTTAACTGGATTTAGCATATTTTAAAAGAGGAATGGTCTTACCACTTTTAAGATGGGCTGCCTCTCGTTGCAAAAGAGTCACTTCCCAGCGACTTCCCTCCGAACGCTTTCAAGGGCTGTCCTAAACGCCTCGACTACGGCGTCGGGCGTGTTGTTGCTAAAAGCCATGTAGAGCGGTCGGGAGATGTCTTCTAAAGCGATGACCTCTTCGATCTTGTCTATGGAGTACCCAAGCTTTTCCACCCTGTATTTAAAAGATTCGACATCAATAGGAATCATATCAATGCGCCCCCGATAGAGCATATGGATGCCGGTTTCTTCGGAGGAAAGCATTTCAGTTGGAATGCCTTGGGAATGGAGGTAGTTGCCCTTGATGTCTTTGTTGAGCGCGCCGATTTGATAACGTTTCAAATCCTCAAGGGTTTTAACCTTGATGTCTTTACGCGCCTTCAATTTGTATATCTTCACGTTGAAATCGACGATGGTTCCAACCCACTTGAAGAGCTTTTCGCGCTCAGCACTCCGTGCCATGCTGAACAGCAAAGTATTGGGGCTTGTTTTTGCCGTTTCATAAGCACGCGCCCAAGGGAAAATTGATATGGGTTTATTGAGTTTGAGATGCTCAAGAATTTTTTTCGCTCGTTGAATGGCGACACCCTCAAGGCCTTTTGGGCCAGAAAAACTGTAAGGAGGGTAAATGGATGTCACGATTGAAACGTTGGACAGATCAACAGAGGCTGGATGTTCAGCTTTTGCAGAGCTGAAGCCGACCAGGAGGGCCGTTAACATTATCGAAAATAGCGTAACTCTCAGCATGCGACTTTGTTTGTCTCAACTCTCATCAATTTTGCTAGGGAGAATATTAGTCAGACTTTTTAAGAGTTCAATGGGAAGCGTATCTAAGAGTTAGGAAAACTACTTGTTTGGCGTAGGGCCTCCCCTAAAACGAGCGCCGCGCTCATGGCGACATTTATTGAGCGCATTTCTGGGGCCATGGGGATGGTCAGACGGGCCTCCGTTCCATTGTGAACGTCATCTGGGACGCCTGCGCTTTCTTGCCCCATCAAAAGCACGTCGTCTGGCTTAAATTCGAAGTTAGTGTAGGGCTGGGTGGTCTTTGTCGTCAGCAGAACCACGCGGCGGTTCGTTTCTTCACAGACCTTGCTAAACGCTGCCCATGACGGGTGACGCACAAGATCGACGCCATCCAGATAATCCATGCCGGCCCGGCGCATACGCTTATCGTCAAAGACGAATCCGCAAGGTTCAATAATATCGACCCCCACTGCCAGGCAGGCGGCAAGTCGTAAAATTGTCCCGGTATTTTGGGGGATGTCTGGTTGGAAAAGTGCAATTCTCATGCTTTTACGAACTACATCATTTTTCGCGGTTGCACAAATTATTGGAAAAACCCGGTCTTACCCCTTCCACAAAACCGGTTTTTCGACTATACCCATCCCGTTTTAGACCCGGGCTGTGGGGACAGGGTCTATTAAGAAACGAATTCGTGGGCACCGTAAAGGGCTTCAAAGAGGTATCGACCATGGCTGAAACAGCAGCAAATCCCGCAGCTGAGTCTGTCGGAGAAGATGGGGAGACGCGACGCGACTTCCTTCTCCTGGCGACCAGTGCAGTGGGTGTCGTAGGAACCGGACTTGCCGTCTGGCCTTTCGTCGACAGCATGAACCCGTCGGCTGACGTTCTCGCGTTAGCATCGACGGAAGTGGACCTTTCCGCTATTGAGGAAGGTCAGAGCATCACCGTCACCTGGCGCGGCAAGCCGGTTTTTGTTCGTTATCGGACAGAAGCAGAAATCGCCGAAGCCAAAAAAGACGATGGCGCAGCCCTGATCGAAGTTCAGAAGGACGCAGACCGCGTTCAGAAAGAACAGTGGCTGGTGATGGTTGGGGTTTGCACCCATTTGGGATGTATTCCTCTGGGTCAGAAAGCAACCGATCCGAAAGGTGAATACGGCGGTTGGTTCTGTCCTTGCCATGGTTCGCACTACGATACTTCTGGTCGTATCCGTAAGGGTCCGGCTCCGAAGAACCTCGAAGTGCCGCCATATACGTTCATCGACGACGCAACCATTAAGATCGGTTAGGGGGAGCAGAGATGAGCGACGTAACTTGGAAAAACCCGGTGATCAAGTGGGTCGACAGCCGTTTGCCTGTCTTCTCGATGCTACACCATTCGACGGCCGGTTATCCGACCCCGAAAAACCTTAATTACTGGTGGAACTTCGGTTCCCTGGCTTTGACTGTTCTGGTCATCATGATCCTCACGGGGATCTTCCTGGTGATGAATTATGTGCCGCATACTTCTATGGCATTCGATAGCGTTGAACGCATCATGCGTGACGTCAACTACGGTTGGCTAATCCGCTATCTGCATATGAACGGCGCGTCCATGTTCTTTATCGTGGTCTACATCCACATGTTCCGGGCGCTTTACTACGGGTCTTACCGGGCGCCACGCGAAATCCTCTGGTTCGTTGGTCTGGCGATTTACCTCGCCATGATGGCAACAGGCTTCCTTGGCTACGTGTTGCCTTGGGGTCAGATGAGCTTCTGGGGTGCGACCGTTATTACCAACCTGTTCTCAGCCATTCCGCTGATCGGTGATCCGATTGTGACTTGGCTCTGGGGTGGCTATTCGGTTGATAACCCAACTCTGAACCGCTTCTTCTCGCTGCACTATCTGCTGCCCTTCGTCATCGCCGCTCTGGTTGGCGTGCACCTCTGGGCTCTGCATGTGGTGAAGTCCAGCAATCCGCTGGGTGTTGAGATGAAGACTGAATCCGACAGCATTCCATTCCATCCGTACTACACCATTAAAGATCTCTACGGTGTCGGTCTGTTCATGATCTTCTTCTTGGCCTTTGTTTTCTGGGCGCCTGATTTCCTTGGCCACCCGGATAACTACATCGAAGCCAACCCGATGGTCACGCCTCCACACATCGTTCCTGAATGGTACTATCTGCCATTCTACGCGATCTTGCGTGCCTTCACAGCGGATGCATTCATCTATCAGCCCTTCAGCTTGCTATTCATTACGCCAAAGCTGGCTGGTGTGATTGCCATGTTTGGTGCGATCATCATCTTATTCTTCCTGCCCTGGCTGGATCGGTCCAAGGTGCGTAGCGCCAAGTTCCGTCCGCTCTACCAAGGGTTTTTCTGGATATTCGTAATCGACTGCTTCGTTCTCGGCTACGTGGGCGCCAAGCCTGCCGAGGGTGTGTTGGTGGTCGTTGGACAGTGGGCAACCCTTTACTACTTTGCCCACATCCTGGTGTTTATCCCGCTGTTGGGAATGTTTGAGAAAACCAAGCCGGTTCCTGACAGCATTGCAAGTGCTGTGACGAAAGCCGCGAAAACGGAGGAAGCATAATGCGTAAGATCGTTCTCTCCGCTCTAGCGGCTCTCACATTGACAGCCGGTGCGGCTCAGGCTGCCGGCAATGCGCCGAAACCGGAAGCTCAGGACTGGACCTTTAACGGCCTGTTCGGCAATTACGATGAGGCTCAGCTCAAGCGTGGTTTCCAGATATATAGAGAAGTCTGCGGTGGTTGCCACTCGCTCCGTTTGGTTGCCTACCGCAACCTAGAAGCGATTGGTTTCACCAAAGATGAGATCAAGGAAATTGCGGCCGAATACGAGCTGCCTGCGGGTCCGAACGAAGACGGCGAAATTCTTGAAGACGGCGAGCTGCGCATGCGCTCGGCTAAACCGTTCGACAAGTTCGTTCCTCCGTTTGCCAACGAGATGGCTGCGAAAGCCGGTAACGGGGGTGCGTTGCCACCCGATCTGAGCTTGATGAACAAATCCCGGGTGAGTGGCCCAGATTATGTTTACGCTTTGCTGACCGGCTATCTGGAAGAGGCACCTGAGGGCGTCGAGATACCTGATGGCATGTACTACAATAAGTACTTCCCAGGTCACCAAATCTCCATGGCACCGCCGCTGGATGCCGAAACCGTGGAATATGAGGATGGCACCGAGCCAACCCTCGAAAACCACGCCAAGGACATTGTTGCCTTTATGAACTGGGCGGCTGCACCCGAGCTTGAAGAACGCAAATCTTTGGGCATCAAGGTCATGCTCTTCCTGATCCTTCTGACAGCGATGTTCTACGCGCTCAAGAAACGCATCTGGGCGGACGTCCATTGATTTTTACCGAAGTTCGGTAACACTGGAACGGGCCGCTGAACATTCAGCGGCCCTTTTCATTTAGGTGAAATGCTATGAACCATCCGCACGAAAAACGAAATGTCGCGCTGCTTTCAAGCAGCCAAGCTCTGTTCACCACCAGCCAGTCTGTGCTGATCATTACAGCTGGACTGATTGGACAGGCCATTGCTGCGGATAAAGCTCTCGCTACCTTGCCCGTTAGTTTGGCAATCGTTGCGACGGCTCTGACCACAATTCCTGCTTCGCTCTTTATGCAAAGAGTCGGCCGTCGAAATGGTTTTCTGATAGGGGCTTTTATTGGCCTCATCGGGACGGGCCTTGCTGCCTATTCAGTTTGGATAGGCAATTTCTGGCTTTTCGCCGCTGCGACCTTCGTTATGGGAATCAACGGCGGGTTTGCTCAGTTTTTCCGTTTTGCTGCTGCCGATACGGCAAGCCTTGAGTTTCGTCCCCGGGCCATCTCTCTTGTCGTCGCGGGTGGCATTGTGGCAGCATTCATTGGGCCTTTGGTGGTGCGCTCGACCAACGATTTGTTTGCCATACCGTTCCTTGGTCCCTTTGCGGTGCTGGTTGCAGTGGCAGTCGTTGCGATGGTTATTTTGTCGTTTCTTGATATTCCCAAACTGACCCTATCGGAATCACACGAACCGGCCCGGCCTCTGGCTGAAATTATCCGTCAGCCTGTGTTTATTGTCGCTGTTCTGGGTGGCATGGTTGGCTATGGAGTGATGACATTGGTCATGACCTCGGCACCGATTGCCATGGTCGGCTGTGGCTTTGGCGTGCCCGATGCTGCCAACGCCATTCAGTGGCACATCGTTGCCATGTTTGGACCGTCATTGGTGACGGGCTCGATCATTCAGCGCTTTGGCGTCCTTCAGGTCATGGCGACCGGAATGGTCTTATTGGTTGGTTGTGTCGGAGTTGCTTTGATGGGCTTAGAGATTGGTCACTTTACCTTGGCATTGATTGCTTTGGGTCTAGGGTGGAACTTCAGCTTTGTCGGGGCGTCTACTTTGCTCACAGAGTCCTATCGACCATCTGAGCGAGCCAAAGTTCAGGCAATCAATGACTTCATGGTTTTTGGCATGGCGGCTCTTGGTTCCTTGTCTTCAGGAATGGTCATGCACTGGGCAGGATGGAATGTTGTTCAATTGCTTGCCCTGCCATTTGTTGCAGTTTCGGCGATTGCGACTATTTCCTTGCTCATTGCGCGCAAGAAAGCCGCGGCTTCCGCTTGAACCTTAGGAATGATCCTGCGAGACTGACCGCCAGATTTTTTTGGTCATTCTCTAGGAGGCATTTATGGGGGTTGCGGCACCGGTTATCGGCGTTCTTGGCGGCAGTGGAGTTTATGAAATAGATGGGTTGGAAAACACCCGTTGGGAGAAGGTGGAAAGCTCATTTGGTGAGCCATCCGATGAGTTGCTGTTCGGCGAACTAAATGGCCAGAAACTGGTCTTTCTACCTCGTCATGGTCGTGGCCATCGCATTTCGCCTGCCGAGGTCAATTACCGAGCCAATATCGACGCCCTAAAGCGCGCAGGGGTCACTGAAATCCTCTCGGTTTCAGCCTGTGGCTCGCTCAAAGAAGAGCTGCCACCTGGAACCTTCGTGATTGCTGATCAGTTTATCGACCGCACCATCATGCGCGACAAAAGCTTCTTTGGGACTGGCCTTGTGGCCCACGTAGCCCTAGGCAACCCCACCTGTTCACGTTTGGGTGACGCCGTTGAAGAATCCCTAAAAAAGTTGGATATTCCTCACCAGCGCGGCGGCACCTATCTCGCCATGGAAGGCCCACAGTTCTCGACCATCGCTGAGAGCAATCTCTATCGTTCCTGGGGATGCGATGTGATCGGCATGACAAACATGCCCGAGGCCAAATTGGCCCGCGAAGCCGAGATGTGTTACTGCACGGTTGCCATGGTCACAGACTTTGACTGCTGGCACCCAGACCATGATCATGTGACCGTTGATGCCATCATTGCCGTGTTGCTCGATAACGCCGACAAAGGGCGTTCGCTGGTCAAGGAAACCGCACCCAAGCTGGCAAAACGCACGGAACTTTGTACCTGTGGCTGCCATACGGCGCTCGACAACGCCATCATCACCATGCCTGGCATGCGCGACTCTGAACTGGTTGCCAAACTCGATGCCGTAGCAGGGAGAGTTCTCAAGTCATGAAAATAGACGGCAAGCATTTTCGCACCATTTGGCTGGCATCCGATGGCTGGGGTGTTGAGATTATTGATCAGACTAAGCTGCCTCACGTGTTTGAAGTGGTCCGCATGGAGACCATGCGGGATGCTGCAGTCGCCATTAAAGACATGCTGGTCCGGGGGGCACCTTTGATTGGGGCAACAGCGGCATATGGCATGTGCTTGGCCGTGCGTGAAGACGCATCGGATGCAGGTATGGCAAAGGCCTACGAAGTACTTCATGCGACGCGTCCCACGGCAATCAATCTCAAATGGGCCTTGGATGAAATGACAGCATTGCTTAAGCCGCTTCCTGAAGGAGAGAGGGTGGCTGCTGCTTACAAGCGGGCCTTTGATATTTGCGATGAAGACGTGGAGATTTGTTCCTCCATTGGCGACAACGGCCTCAAAATCATCGAAGAGATTTGGGAGAAAAAGGGCAAGCAGGGCGTGGTGAATATTCTGACCCACTGCAATGCTGGCTGGCTGGCGACGGTTGATTGGGGAACGGCGACCGCCCCCATGTATAAGGCTCATGAAGCGGGCATACCCATCCATGTTTGGGTCGATGAAACACGCCCGCGGAACCAAGGCGCAAGCCTGACTGCTTACGAGCTTCAGCATCATGGCGTTCCGCATCACATTATTGTGGACAATGCGGGCGGGCATTTGATGCAGCATGGGCAGGTGGACCTGGTGATTGTCGGCACCGACCGCACGACGGCTGATGGCGATGTCTGCAACAAAATCGGCACATATTTGAAGGCCTTGGCTGCCAAAGATAATGATGTGCCTTTCTATGTCGGCCTACCTTCGCCGACCATCGACTGGACTGTTCATGACGGGGTAAAAGAAATTCCCATCGAAGAGCGGGGCCAGGAAGAGGTCACTGACATGACTGGACGGACAGCGGATGGTGAGGTCATTACCGTGACGATTTCGTCGGCCGGCAGCCCCGCGGGTAATCCGGCTTTTGACGTGACGCCTCGCAGGTTGGTGACAGGGCTGATTACGGAGCGTGGCGTTGCCCACCCTTCGCCCGAGGGCTTGGCGAAACTGTTTCCGGAGAAAGTCCAATAACCATGGAAAACGAACTTCGCCTGCGCCGTAAGCTTTTAGAAACCGCCCGCAAGATGAATGAGGTGGGGATCAACCAAGGCACCTCTGGCAACGTGAGTGTGCGTCTGCGCGAAGGCTTGCTGATTACTCCTTCAGGGATGCCCTATGACACCTGCATGCCCGAAGACCTCTGTTTGTTGCGGCCCGATGGCACCTGGGAAGGTAAGTTCAAGCCATCGAGTGAATGGCGTTTCCATGTGGATATTTACCAGGACCGCCCGGAAGTTCAGGCGATCATTCATACTCATTCTGTCTTTGCCACCAGCCTTGCTTGCCATGGCAAAGATATCCCAGCTTTTCACTACATGATCCAAGCTGCTGGCGGCAAAACTATTCGCTGTGCGCCATACCGAACCTTCGGCACGCAGGAACTTTCAAATGTGGCTTTGGAAGCTCTGTTTGATCGCAAGGCATGTTTGCTCGCCAATCATGGCATGATTGTTCTGGGTCATGATTTGGAGCGGGCTCTTAATCTGGCTGTGGAGGTGGAAACCCTTTGTGAAATGTACTGGCGCGCACTTCAAATTGGCGATCCGGTCATTCTTTCAGATGAAGAAATGGCCGTCATCAAAGAGAAGTTCAAAACCTACGGCCAAATCGTCAAAGGCGGCGAAGAACAGTACAGCGCGCCCAAGGTTTCGCTGCCGAAGCGGTGATGCTTAATTCCGGCTCTACTCGGTTATCACGCGTGCGGGGTTTTCATTAATAGTGACTTTATTAGAGTTTTCCCTGTCTGGAAGGAGAGGCAGTCCAGCGGCTCTTTTGGCTTCTATTTCCTCTTGCGTTTTCTTTAAGGCCAAAAGACGTTTGGCTGTAGAAGGATGGCTGGTACCTGCCAGATGAATAGCTGCAGGATTATCGGCGCCCATTCTTCTCCAAAGATAGACTGCACCAGACACGTCATATCCGGCTCTTGCGGCATAGTAAGCCCCCACATAGTCGGATTCGGCTTCGAAGTCTTGGGAGAATGCATTGGCTCCAGCTTGTTGAAATAGGCCGAGATTGACCCCCGTTACAGCCCCGATGACCCCATCAACGAGCGCTCCAAGTAAGCTGTTCCCCTGTTGCTTGCGAAGGTGCCCCATGGTGTTGTGCGCCATTTCGTGACCAATAATCAGGGCGAGTTCGTCATCGTTTTCAACGAAACGCATCATGCCTTTTGAGACCATCACGTTGCTGCCATCAGCAAAGGCATTCACGACATCTTTGTGCTGAAAGACAATGGGCATGTCACAAACAAGGTCCAAACTGACCGCGACGTCCCTTTCGGTGCCTCCAGAACGCAGTGTTAGCTTAATCTTTCCAGATTTTGTTTCCTTGATTGCGTCGTTGAGGCTCTTGGCAAATTCTCGATGGTCATCATTTGGGGCGCGAGTTTCGTTGAAGGCGACAATCTCGTCACCGATTTGGATGCCAGCTTTTGCTGCACTTGAGTTTTTGGCAACTGAGAAAATATAGGGCGCATCTGTCATATTGAAGACGCGGCGCGCGATATTCTGATTTTTGTCATTGAAATAGTAATACTGGATGCCTGCTGAAAACCGTTGCTCGGGACATTCTTTGGAATTGCTGGTTAAAAGCCCGTAAGAAACGTCATTCAACCGTTTCCGATATTGTGCCGCACTATTAAGGGCCATTTCTTTTTGGATTTCAGCCTCTTGCTTGGCCGCCGCGTCATCGACCTGCGGAAGCTTTGAAACTGCGCCGCATGCGGTTAATGCCCAGGCACCAAATAGAATGGAAATGTATTTAAACTGCATCGGCCTTCTTTCTCCCTCAATAGGGTTGAATCGTTACAGGCTCTGGATGGCATTGCAAGGATTTCAAGTTTTACGATCTATTGAAAAGGCTGAAACTATACCGGCTGTCTCCTTTCCTTGATTAACCGCCCAAGGGCTCGTAGTCTGCGGGCCATGTCTGACGAAAGCGCTCTTTATCCTCTTGAGACGATCAAGGGGGTTCTTGAAAACTTGCCCCAATACGAAAAGTTGGGATTGGAAACCACCGTCTTGGAGCGGGGGCGATGCGTGCTTCGCATGAACTATGGCGAGCACCTGGTCGGCAACCCTGATAGCGGTGTTTTGCATGGTGGTGCTGTAACCACCTTGCTTGATAGCGTTGGTGGAATGGTGGTCTTTACACTGATCCCCAATGGGGCTTCTTGCGCAACGCTAGATTTGCGCATCGATTACCTCAAGCCAGCAACTCCCGGTAAGGCCGTTATGGGCGAAGCCATCGTTTATAAGCTCACTAAATCCGTCGCCTTTATTCGGGCGACGGCTTTTCATGAAGGCGAATCGGACGACCCGATCAGCCATGCCTTTGGTAGTTTCATGGTCGGCTCGGTTGGCTTTTCACCCGAAGCCAAAGAGGGGGGCAGCGCAT
>Ga0070727_10004635_pt1 | contig 11642 bp, 7 predicted proteins | sample tdAd472_FD_66722 | JGI IMG/M metagenome (GOLD analysis project Ga0070727, IMG submission 66722) | Marine sediment microbial communities from the Atlantic coast under amendment with organic carbon and nitrate - tdAd47.2 | ecosystem: Environmental > Aquatic > Marine > Coastal > Sediment | place... | reverse complement strand
TAGCATTGATGTTCGAGAATTTGTCCAAGGCCCTCCTTCCGAAGCCCCTATTGCTATTAAGGTATTTGGAGATGACTTGGACCAATTACAGGACTATGCGCGAGAAATTGAGAATATAGTGAAAACAGTTCCTGGTGCCATCAATATAGAAAACCCGCTCCGAAACAATAGTACCGATCTCTTTTTCAAGATTAATAGAGACAAGGCGATGATGTTGGGGGTTCCCATCCACGTAATTGACAAATCTATTCGAAGTTTTGTGAATGGCGCCACTATCGGAAAATATCGAGATAAAAAAGCGGAGGAATACAACATCGTCATGCGCTATGATTTTGAGGAACAGTTTGAACTGGAAGATTTCAATCAATTGACCGTCAATAGTGTGGCTGGCCATTTTATTCCACTCAAGCAACTGGCAGATATTGAATTTTCAGAAGCGCCGAGTCTGATCAGTCATTTGGATAATGATCGGACGGCAACGATTCTGGCAGATTTGGACAATGGTTATACACTTGATCCTGTAATAGCAGGAATCAAAACACAGTTGGATAATATCGAATGGAAGGAGGGGTATAATTACACCTTCAAAGGTGATTTAGAAAACAGGAATGAATCCTTTGGTGGGATGGGGATTGCATCGGTTATGGCACTTTTACTCATTTTGGGGGTATTGATTATTCAGTTTAAGTCTTTTACTCAGCCGCTAATAATATTCTCAGCGCTGCCCTTAGCCATCATTGGATCCATTTTAGCCTTGTTTATTACCGGTATTCCTTTTTCTTTTACTGCCTTTGTTGGTCTTACGAGTTTGATTGGTATTGCCATCAACAATTCAATTGTATTGGTGGATTATGCCAATACATTAAGAGCGGAAGGAAAGTCAGTAGTTGAGGCGGCCATTCAGGCCGGAGAAGTTCGTTTTATTCCTATTGTGGCGACTACCTTGACGACAATCCTTGGCTTATTACCCTTGACCTTAACCGGAGGCTCTTTGTGGGCGCCAATGGGGTGGACAATTATCGGTGGGTTACTTACTTCAACCACTTTTGTATTATTACTAGTACCTGTTTTATATCAATTGTTTACACCCGAAACAGTAAGAGAAGTGAACATGACGCAAGGAAATGCTTAGCGGAGACTTGATCCAATCTGCACTTAATGAAGACGGTAATCTTTGTTGTAGTTTACCATTGGTGCCACTTCAAGTAGAAGCGATATCCATCCCTAGAAGCTGTTGGGAAAGTAAAAGATAAGCGATAGCCAAAGTCTATGTTTGGTGGTGGCTAAAGCTCAAGAATCACCACCAAACTTACGGCTAGATTTACTTTTTCTCACTGACAAGCACGAATGCAGGCGGCATATTGAGCGGCACCCAATTGATATCTACATTCCCAAAAATTGTTTCGTACAACTTCTTAGTCAGTAAAGAGTAGTGAACCTGAATGTAACGGCCGCCTTGCTTCATACATTGATGACACTCTTGTACGATACTGTATCCCAATTCTTTGGGTAAGGCAACAAAAGGAATAGCCGAAATAATGGCATCTACCTTTTCATACCCCAATCTCGCTACATGAGATCCAATATTTTCTGCGGAATCCTGTGCAATAATCAGGCGGTCATCATCAATGTCTCTTAGTACCTCACAGAAACGCTCATTCACCTCAAAAACAAGCAACTTAGCATTAGGACTCATTTCATTCAAAATGAATTCGGTGATTACGCCATCACCTGCACCTAATTCGACAATTAGCTCTGCTTCAGCAAAGTCAACATGCTTGACCATGCCTCTGCACAAAAACTTTGAACTACGGGTCAAGGTGCCGACTGTCTTGAGGTCCTTTAAGCTTTCCTTTAAAAACTCTAATTTTTTCATAGTATCATACTGTGCTCCATCTGCTACTTTTATTCTGAGTGGTAGAAGATCAGCCTATTTATAAATACAACTTACTGCAAAGCAGTTTCTAAAGTCACTGTACAAAAATAAGTTGATTTTTTGGAAATACTACTATGCTATCGACATAGGGAGGATTGAGCAGGATGAGTGGTTCCATTTTTAGGAGGCAATAATGGGACATTTAAGGCCTTTTTCTACAACAAAGACAATGAAAGACGGGAGTTGTAAGTACCTAATTAATAGGCATTTTCATGGCCTGCGTTCCCATTTTCGATTTTTCCGGCTCTTTGAGCCATAAAACAAGGCTTCGAAATACAAAAACAGTCTACATGAGAAATCACTGAATGCGAATGCTTAAACTTACTTTACTTTCACTTGACTCAAAAACAAAAAAAATCAGCGCAACTGTTACTTTAAGTGTAAATAGCTTCTTAGGTCTTGGAATTCAGCCATCTTTAAGCGAGCGAGCTTTTTATCTAATCGGTAACCATTCACAAAAGGTACAACATAGGCACTTTCAAAGCCTGCCCGCCTGGCCAATTGCCTTCGTAGGACAGAGGCCTCACTGTAAGTGTTAGCCGCACCTAAGGTGTAGCGATAGTAAGGGAAATCTAATTTTCGCTCGATCATTACATAGTCCATCCCTTGTTGAAAAGGGGGCTCGATACTTCTTTGAGCAGAGGCGACCTGTACTTTGTAATGCAGGGCTGAGTTGGTGAGCAGATTGGGTTCCACCATTTCTATATTTTTCCCTACGACAGGCAAGTTTTCTGAAATTGCATTACCACTAAGGTCAAAAAACGATATTTCGACACATTGTCCGCTACGCTGCGCCCTAGGCATGCCTATTGCTCGGATATAGATATGGGCCAGCGGAACACCCGCCTCGTGAAGATAGTTACCCGCTATTTCTAGGTCAGTGGTCAATTGAAACAAGGATGAGGGACTAACCTCATTGGGATAAGCAGTGAAAATCACGGCTAATGAAGGTTGTTGTTGTATCTGCGCAGCGATTTGGTCTAAGGTTTCTTTCTTGGTAGCATGCCTAGTAAGTTCTTCAGCATGGGCATAATAGATAGGGGCGTAAGGGGAAGCAGACGTTGGTGGTGGCGTAGTGGTTGGTGGCACCTTCGTTCTTGTAGCAGGAAAACTTTCATCGAAACCGTCATTAATGGCTTGACGGTTACCAGTATCATTAGCAGGCAGGGTAGGAGGCGTGACCACAAGAGGGGGCTCTTCTGGTTTTATCTCGGGTACTGGTGGAGGATCAGCTTGTCGCGGTGGTGGTGTGTAAGCCGTACTAGGAGTAGGCCATTCCATTTCCTCCAAGAAAGCTTGGAAGTAAGCAATATAAATATCTCTTTGTCCTACTCCATCCTTTCTGGCTGAGGCGAAAAAAGCGGTAAAGCCGTCACCCGAAATTTTGAAGAAGTCGTCATCAGCCGCCGAATTGATGGGGATACCCATGTTGAGCGCTTTTGTCCAACGTTTGGTATCTTCTACATAAAATGACTTGAAGATATCCAGGCCACCAATACTCTTTTTGCTGTCGTTAGAACTATAAAAAAGAGTATGACCATCTCTAGCCATGAAAGGAGTTGTCTCATCATAGGCAGTATTGATATCGGGACCCAAGTTGACTGGCGTTGACCAGCGACCGTTTCGCAAGCTGGTCTTGTATATATCACTACCTCCATATCCTCCTGCTCGATTACTCGCAAAAAACAAGAGGGTATCATTGTAAAAGAAGGGGCTATTATCTCCCCTGATCGTATTCATCGGGGCTTGCAAAGGGGTAGAACTCACCAAGCGTTCCTCTACTCTTTTGAAGGTGTCGACAATGATCTGTCCACTACGTAGATTTCGACCTTTGAAGTAATATAATGCAGTACCATCACCATTAAACCCTAATAAAACTTCGTGACTAGGGCTATTCAATAAATAGTGCATCGGCTGAATATTGCCCCATATACCATTGGTGATTTGACAGTTGAACATATCGCTGGGGTACAGACCAAAACGCTCATCTGTACGACCGTTTTCCCTTTTAGGGGTACCGATATTACCTGGTCGAATGGAAGAGAAGTATAATCGGTCATTATAGTTTGGACTCAACATGGGCGCAAACTCATCATGTTCCGTATTCACCCCTTTACCCAAATTCTCCACGATGGCTAAGGCTTCCTGAAATTGTAAATTGATGCCATTGGCACATCTCCTAATATCTTCAATGACCATCTGCCGGTTGGCATGTCCTGGCCTAATTGTACGCAAATATCTTTTGTAATAGGTAGAGGCTTGATCGAATTGATGCCGCGCATGATAAATTCGACCATAATACAACCAGAGTTCCGGGTAGGGCGTCCGTTCTTCTTCAGAAAAACGGTTCAGCTGAGCTAGTGCCTCATCCAGCTCATTGAGCTGGTAATGGCAAAGTCCGATGAGGAATTTACTCTCCTTATCGTCTCGATAAAGCGCCCTGGTGCTTTGGAGTAAGGACAGGGCTGTCCGGTATTTCTTATTGGAAAAGAAGAGCTTGGCTTCTTCTTTTTTGTCATTAGCCGATTGTGCCTGTAGAAGAATCGGTGCCCCTAATAGAAAGAGGCAACAAAGTAAAGTAACAAGGCTAGGTTTAATACAGTTGGTTTTATAAAGGGCATACTTAAGTTTGGCATTCTGCATAGGCTATATTTCTTGCTCAGGATCAAACTGTTCTAAATAATCACCAATTCGTCGTAGGAAGGAACCACCCAAGAAACCATCTACTACTCGATGATCATAGGATAGAGATAAGAACATCATTTGCCGAACGGCAATAAGGTCCCCGTAAGCTGTTTCTACTACGGCTGGTTTTTTTCGGATAGCACCTACTGCTAATATCGCGACTTGAGGTTGATTGATGATTGGAGTACCCATCACATTACCGAAAGTTCCGACATTGGTCAAGGTAAAGGTTCCGCCTTGCACTTCGGCAGGTTTGAGTTTGTTGTTGCGGGCACGTTGCGCTAAGTCGTTGACTTGTTTGCTAAGTCCCAGCAGATTCAACTGATCCGCATTTTTAATAACTGGAACAATGAGATTTCCAGAAGGAAGGGCCGTCGCCATCCCAATATTGATATCCTTTTTGACAATGATCTTATTATCATCGACAGAGATGTTAACCATCGGAAAATCGCGCAGGGCCCTAGCTACGGCTTCCATGAAAATAGGCGTAAATGTGATTTTCTGGCCATATTTTTCCTGGAATTGATTCTTAACCTTATTTCTCCAGTTGACGATGTCAGTAACATCTACTTCTATAAAAGAAGTCACGTGAGGAGAGGTATGCTTGGACATGACCATATGGTCAGCAATGAGCTTGCGCATTCGGTCCATTTCTACAATTTCCACTGCACCATTCATGCTTCCGGTAGCGGGGCGCGAAGAAGCAGTGGCAAGGTCGGGCGAAGTACTAGGTGCTGCTTTTGATTGAATACTCCCGTTAGCAGGTGCTTGCGTACGAGTTTTCAAATAGCTAAGCATATCCTTCTTAGTCACTCGTCCGTTGAGGCCTGTACCTGGAATTTGATCCAGTTCAGCCTGACCAATTTTCTCCTCCTTGGCAATATTTCGGACTAATGGAGAGTAAAATCTACCTTCTTCACTAACATTGGCCACTGGAGCAGCCACGGCAATCGTTTCATGTACACTAGTAGTGGTAGCTGATGCAGCCGAGGCCGTAGAGGTGGTAGTACCCTGTGTGACGCTTGGAGTGGCTTGTGGAATAGACTCTTCTCCTTCTGTGGCAATCACTGCGATTACCTTTCCGATAGCGATAGTTTCATTTTCAGCAAACATGATTTCCTGGATCACTCCGTCTACAGGAGAAGGAACTTCGGAGTCGACTTTATCGGTAGCAATCTCTAAAATGGTTTCATCTACTTCCACCTTATCACCTACTTGCTTTACCCATTTCAAGATCGTCGCTTCGATTATACTTTCTCCCATCTTGGGCATGATCAATTCAACTTGCGCCATGAATTTTGATTTATGGTTCTTATATAATTTGGTCAAAGGTGAAGGTGAATACCCGCTAAACCTCTTCTACTAGCTGCGATTTATATGATCCCTTTTCGTTTTGGTAAACCTTCACCATTGGGCTTTTATTGCGATGCTATATTAGCAATCACGTACAAAAATAACTGAATTTCTTAGCAATGCCAATGTTGCCAAATAAAATGGCCGAATCGACAAAATAATCCTAAAGAAGAAAAATAAAAAACTGGCAAAGCACTTAAAAGAGGTTTTTTATTTTGTACTTATCTTAAATGCTCGGGGTCGCTTCATAGGTTTTAATCACAAATCTACGGATCATGTTCAGTGCCATGATCGCCGTATACTCGATATTTTGCTCCCGATCCTTTGTCAATTGGAGCTTCTTCGTACGAATTATCTCTGTATTGCCGACGGCCAGCCAGATGGTGCCCACTGGTTTTTCGGAGGTACCTCCGCCTGGGCCTGCTATCCCAGAAGTGGCTATGGCTATATCTGTCCCCATAGACTCTAATAAACCTTGCACCATTTCTTTTACCGTTTCTTCGCTAACGGCTCCATGCGCTTCCAGGGTACTGGCTTGCACCTTTAATTGTTGGGTCTTAACCGAATTGGCATAAGCAATAATGCTGCCTTCAAAGTAAGCAGAAGAGCCAGGGATGCTAGTGATGAGGTGGGCCAAATAGCCACCTGTACAACTTTCGGCTGTAGACAAGGAAAGATTCCGTTCTAATAAGAGTCGACCTACTGCGGCTTCCAGCCTATCTGTATCGTACCCAAAGACCAACTCTGGAATGATATCCTCAATTTGTTTCACCCAATTGTCTAGTTCAGTCGTCAGTGTAGCTTCATCACTTCCGCTTCCCGTCAATCGTAGGCGAACCTGCCCTAAATTGGGTAAAAAAGCTAGTTTGATATGATCAGGTAGTTTTTCTTCTATGCTGGCCACTCGTTCGGCTATCATCGATTCTCCAGCGCCGACTGTTAGAATGGTTCTATGTTGAATGGGCTTTACGGCAAAGCCTTTTTTTAATTTTGGAAGTACTTCATGTTCCATCAGGTATTTCATCTCATAGGGAACGCCGGGCATTGATACAATCACCTTCTTCCCGTGTTCAAACCACATACCTGGAGCTGTGCCCATTTGGTTGGTCAGTAGTTGACTATTGGTGGGCATGTAACATTGGATTCGATGCGATTCGTTGGGCTCAATGCCAAATTTCTCAAAGAGCCGCTGCAAGCGATTATAGGTAGATTCATCAAAGTACATATCAGCACCGAAAAAGTCGGCGAGGGTTTTCTTGGTGATGTCATCTTTTGTAGGCCCCAGACCTCCAGTCATCAATACGGCATCGACATCTTGCAGTGCTTGCTCTAGTCCTTTTGTGATGCTTTCACGGGTGTCTTCCAGGGAGGTAATACCCATAACCTTTGCTCCAATGGCATTGAGTTGTTGCGCCATCCAGGCTGAGTTGGTGTCAACGATTTGACCAATTAAAATTTCATCACCAACCGTCAAAAGATGTACTTTCATATCAATATGAGGATAAGCTTAATAATGATGTTGCTTACAGAAAACAACGTTGTTTCTGTACTAATGTTTGGCAAAGGTAACTTCTTTCATATTAAATGTCAGCGCTTCACCACCTGTAGTGATTTTTAGTAGTCCTTGCTTGGTTACTCCTGTGATTTTTCCACTAAAAATTTGGCCATTGGCACTTTGAAACGGATGTATTTCGTTTAAGCGGTATAGGGAGGCATGGTAATCAGTCGATATTTGATCCCATTGTTGGGCTTTCAGTTGCAAATACCTGGCCTCCAGACAAGCAAAGAGCAGCATTTTTAAATCATCGAGTGCGTAGTCCTGCTTATTACTTTCAAGGGCAATAGAGGTTGGGTTCGGTAATTCTGCTGGAAAATTGACCTGATTGACATTGATACCAAGCCCGATTACGCTACTTTGCAAGCGAGTGCCAGCTATCGTATTCTGAATCAAAATTCCCGTTGATTTTTTATCGCCAATGTAGATGTCATTAGGCCACTTTAGCTTTACAAGTGCTGGCGAAACAAAATGACGAATGAAGTCAACGACGGCGAGTGAAACCGCCTGGCTAAGAGAAAACTGTTGAGGGACTGGTAAGAAATGGGGGTATAGAATAACACTCAAGGTGATGTTTTTGCCGGGAGCTACGAGCCACTGGCTGCCAATTTGTCCTTTACCTGCCGTTTGAAAGTGAGTCGAAATGACAGTTCCTTCAATTGGTTTGCTTTTTGATAGGATGCTAAGAGCATATTCATTAGTCGATCTCAGCTTGTCGAAGTTATGGAGAACCTTTCCGACGAAAAGAGTGTTTTTATAATACAATTGACAAATTATTTGTTAAATTGATGAATTAATCCGAAACACTTTTTAATTTCAGGTAAGAATATCTGAGCGGGAAGGATAGCGCACTTCATTAATAGCGCGGATAAAATAAAATGAGTTATTCTTAACTCAATCCTTTTACGATCCAAGCCCTTTTTACAAAACTAATAAAAATTAAATTTGATTCTGGAAACAAAAGTAGACGATCCAAATATCGGGATAGAGGAATTGAATGATCTGATCATTGACAGTATTCAAGATATAAAAGGAAAGCAAATCGTAAAATTGGATTTGCGCGAATTAGAAGAAGCTCCAGCAGATTTTTTTATCATCTGTGAAGGAGAGTCAAACACACAAGTAAAAGCCATTTCTGATAATATTCATCGACGATTGAAACAAGAGGCTAACGTCTTTCCCAGTCACGTCGAAGGAGAAAAAAATGCACTTTGGATCTGCCTTGATTACTTTAATACAGTAGTCCACATCTTTTACAAAGAAACACGTGGGTTTTACGAATTAGAAGCCTTATGGAGTGATGCCAAATTTACTGAATACGACACCTTGTAGTTGATATTCTAGCTTTTGTAGAAAAATAATCTAGACTTTGTCTAGAATTCGGTAAACTGGTCGATATTCTGCAACGAAAATCCTTCATGGCCGTTTTATTTTAAACATGAATGTAATATCGGGTCTCCAAAGTAAAGCCCCGAAAAAGAGAATTTAATGGAAAATACAAATAATGACAATAAGTCTGGTGGTGGTCCAAAATTCAATTCATATTGGATTTATGCAGTGATAGCCTTGTTCTTGTTGGCTTTGTCACTGTTCAACAATATGGTGTCCAGTGTACCAGAGATTGATATGGGTAAGCTTCGGACACTTTTGACGGATAAAGCCATCAAGTCAATCAAAGTAGTCAATGAGGAAGTGGCCTACGTTTACCTGAAGGATGATAAGGTGGATAATTATGAAGATGCCAATAAAGACAAAGTAGGCGACCGTTACCATTATATCATGAAAGTGGGTTCTCAATTCAGTAGTGACTTCAGAGCACTGCAAGAAAGCTTAGAGATACCCAACAATGAATGGATTTGGCCTAGTGAAGAAAAGCAACCTAATTATCTGTCACAAATATTGGGCTGGGTGTTACCCATCGTCATCGTCGTCGCTATCTGGATATTCATTATGCGGCGAGTCAGCGGTGCAGGAGGTGGGCCTGGTTCCCAGATATTCAATATCGGAAAATCCAAAGCGACCCTTTTTGATCAAAATAGTAAGGTATCGGTCACCTTTCAAGATGTCGCAGGTCTCAACGAGGCTAAAGAGGAAGTAATGGAGGTGGTAGATTTCTTGAAAAATCCGAAAAAATATACAGCCCTAGGAGGTAAAATTCCCAAGGGAGTATTACTCGTTGGCCCTCCGGGTACTGGTAAAACGCTTTTAGCAAAAGCGGTAGCAGGAGAAGCGGGTGTTCCTTTTTTCTCTATCTCTGGTTCCGACTTCGTGGAGATGTTTGTGGGGGTAGGTGCCTCAAGGGTGCGTGACCTGTTTAAGCAAGCTCGGGAAAAAGCACCTTGTATTGTCTTTATTGATGAGATTGATGCGATTGGCCGTGCACGAGGTAGAAACAGTATTCAAGGAGGGAATGACGAGCGGGAGAATACTTTGAATCAGCTCCTGGTAGAAATGGATGGTTTTAGCACAGATAAGGGCGTAATCCTAATGGCTGCTACCAACCGACCAGATGTACTAGATACAGCCTTGCTTCGTCCTGGTCGTTTTGACCGGCAAATTGGGGTAGATCGTCCTGATTTGAACGGTAGAGAGGCAATCTTCAAAGTACACTTGAAAAATATTAAGAAGGCAGCAGAGATTGATCCATTGATTTTGTCGGAAATGACACCTGGTTTCGCGGGTGCTGATATTGCTAATGTTTGTAATGAAGCTGCACTGATTGCGGCACGTCGCGGTAAGAAGGCGGTAGATATGGATGATTTCAACTATGCCTTGGATAAAGTGATTGGCGGATTGGAGCGTAAGACGAAATTGATTTCTCCAGAGGAAAAGAAAATCATTGCTTATCATGAGGCAGGTCATGCTGTCTGTGGTTGGTTCTTGGAGCATGCCTCTCCTTTAGTGAAAGTGACTATCGTACCTCGAGGAATTGGTACATTGGGATATGCCCAGTACCTGCCTAAGGAGGAATACATCACGCGAACAGAGCAATTGCTGGATCGAATGTGTATGACTTTTGGTGGCCGTGCAGCGGAAAAACTTGTCTTTGGCAAGGTTTCAACCGGAGCGCAGAATGACTTGGATCAGGTAACGAAGATGGCCTACAGTATGATTACGATTTTTGGTATGAATGATAAAGTTGGACAAGTTTCCTTCCACGGCTTATCACAAGATCAATTCCAAAGACCTTATTCTGATGACACAGCGACTTTGATAGATGATGAAGTGAGAAATCTCGTCGAGTCGCAATACCAAAGAGCACAAGACCTTTTGAAAAAGTATAAGAAAGAACTGGAACTGCTCGCTCATCAATTACTAGAGAAAGAGGTATTGGTGAAATCTGATGTAGAACGATTGATTGGTAAGCGCCCTTCGGATATAGCTGAACTAGCTAGAAAGAATGGTAAACCAGAGATTGCTGGTGAAGAGCAACCAGAGACGCCTACCGAAGTATAAGTAAATTAATTAATAGTATTTAACATACATAAGAGGCCAAAATCCACCTGATTTTGGCCTCTTTCTTTTTGGTATAGTTCATGCTTTTGTAATAGGAGGTATGAAACTTGTCAATTGTTAGCGAATTTTCGCAAAAAATACAACGCATCCATTTACTTTGGCTTCAATTTTGCTTATCTTTATAGCGAATTTTCGCTAAAACAGTTCGCTAAAAATCTTCTGATATGCAAAATACAATGGTTCAGGCCTCATTTTTACAAGGAGGAGAGTTTCTAATTCGTGATACAGATGCCGCAGATATATTCATTCCAGAAGAAATGGATGAAGAGCAGCGCATGGTGAGAGATATGGTGAGAGACTTTGTCAATTCGCAAGTTTTGCCCAACATGGACAAGATAGAGAAGCAAGAGGGGAATATTGCCTCCGAGTTGTTGGAGAAGATGGCTGAATTAGGTTTGCTGGGCACACATATGCCTGAGCAGTACGGCGGGATGGCCATGGATACCAATACCAATACCATCATTACGGAAACACTGGGAGCCTCTGGGTCTTTCACGGTATCCTATGCAGCCCACACTGGTATTGGAATGCTGCCGATTCTTTATTTTGGAACGGAAGCACAGAAAGAGCAATACCTTCCAGGTTTGATTAGCGGGG
>Ga0070727_10004629_pt1 | contig 11648 bp, 23 predicted proteins | sample tdAd472_FD_66722 | JGI IMG/M metagenome (GOLD analysis project Ga0070727, IMG submission 66722) | Marine sediment microbial communities from the Atlantic coast under amendment with organic carbon and nitrate - tdAd47.2 | ecosystem: Environmental > Aquatic > Marine > Coastal > Sediment | place... | reverse complement strand
TCATGGCATACTCCTAATCGTCACGTCAGTCACTTTAATCGCGTCAGGGTTCGCCTGCACGCTGACTGTTTCTTTTACCAATTCAGCTGCAGCTTTAAACTCCGCTTCGATGTCGAGGTCACACAGACGATTCCGTATGACGTAGTCATCATCAATTTCAAAGTCGATACTCAGTCGGGTTCTCACTCTTCACACTCCTGAACCATGGTCAGTATACCGGCAGTTAGTTGCTTCACACGAGCATTGAACTGCGGGTCAGTTAAGTACAACTGAGTTAACTGCTCTTGGCTTAAAGGCTGCAGCGGAGGATGAACTGCATAATACTCGCGATGTATAAGCGCTCTAGTTAAATTTTCATGCAGCTTTTTATAGTTAATACTCATGCTGGTAGCTCCCCTTTCAGCCGCATCTGCAGTATGTGCCATGCGTCCGCTTCGTTGTCGTCGTCAGAGTCCATGCCCTGCTTCTGCGCGAGTCGTACCATCACTTCTTTACCGCAGTTACCTTTGCCGCTGGCTGACTTTTTGATGCTACCCACGGGTACACCCTGATAGGGCACGCTGTGCTCTTCGCAAAAAGCCGTGAGCGTAGCCAACATTCCGCCGTAAACGTGCGCGGCGTCTGTTCCATTATGAGCACGGACTTCTTCAAAATATATCTCCTTAAACTCATGAACAAAATGTTGGTCTGTCAACCACTGTTTAAATTTCAAATAGCGCATCCCGCCACCCGAGTAACGAGTGTCGTTGGTTTTAACACTTCCGCTTTTAACAACCGACTTGTCGGTGTAATTGCTCATTATCATGGCAAAACCGAAATGGGTACCTAAGTCGAGCGCTAAAATCATTCTGCCAGCTTCTTCAATATCATATCGTATGTATTGAAATACCCTGCACCATCAATAACACTATCGCGATGGTCAGGCGTGTTAAGCAGTCGTGCTATCTTAACCTGCACCATACAGAGCGCGTGGCCCAACGCAGGGTGAATGTCACCACGCGCCATCGCTTCACGGATAGGTGCCGTCATGGCAGCAGCCTTACTGAAATCGTCGAGCGGGTGGCCGTAGTCCTCACGACGCTGTCCGTTGGTCAGTCGTTCCGCAATTTCACACGCAGATTGATGCTCGTCAGCCATACTAAATGTCACCTCTTTTATTGGTTCTTGTTGTTTACGAAGAAAATGTGGTATATCGAGATATTCAACTTCCTGACCACACTTATCGCAGTGCTTTGGTTCATTGTCGTGGCTCACGACGCGTCTCCTTTACAATTAACTTAAATGCCCACGGTGACACAAAAAGAAATACGACAGCAGTGCCTATCATTACACCACTGCCGTATAAGCTTTTAACCACAAGGAGGACGAACAACATCGCAGACGCACCGGCGAGACACGCCAGTACGGTCATGAAATTCAGAAAAATTAAATAAGCTTTATCGGGGTTCACGCCGCTAGCCTAGATGCACTGTGGGAGTTACGAATCATTCGGCTTTTAAGGCCGCGACGATTTTTACGTCGAGTACGCTTTGAGCACCGATGTTTTGGCGCGATGCGTTTACCTGGATGACAACCTTGACTGCCAGCATAACCGTGGCCGCCGATGCTGTGTTTTAAATCAGCTACAGATAGTGCGTGTTGATTGATGCTAAGTGGACCTTGTACTAGGCCAACCCGAGCGAGTGATGTAGTCAGTGCCAGTGCTGCAGCTCTTGCGAAACCTATACCTTTCATGCGTTATCTCCTGTGTGACAATTACCTTCAGCGACGTCGTACATTTTATGCAAAGTCTTCGTCACCGGTTCAAAATTCGCACCACATATTCCTATCGAGCTGCCGGTGTCAATGAAATCCTGACAGTTAATGCAAGGCAACTCACTTGTCGTTCTTATCTTCTCACCGCAATCACGACAATACCAGCTGTCATCTTTTGGCCGGACTGTTAACTGCGAGTGTTCACAACTCACGCGTCCATCCTAAGCGCGGCTTCCAGTTTACGTGTACTCAAATCCAACAACTCAGCTAAGTCACGCAGTGTTTGGTGGTGACGCTCCGGCACTCGACCATCTGTGCCCCAATAACATTCTTCGTAAGTCCAGCGATAAACAGTGGACTTATTGACGTTAAGTAATCGCGCTAAGGCGACTGCGCCACCGAACATATCGATGATAATTTCCGCTTGAGTTTTGTTTGGGTCTGCTATCATTTAGTTAATATACCTATCGTCGCGGCGTCGTATTTAGCTCTATCCGGACCCACATATATCTTGAAGCCGACGCTGAGTCTGCCAAGTATAAAGGCTGCGCCTGCATAGAATAGTATTTCATAGCTCATGGTTGCAAATATATACGAGTTGCAATCGAGTTGCAATAGTTTTATATTCAACACTCATTTCGACACAGGAGCGATACGATGATAATGCCGTGGGGCAAGCATAAAGGTAAAACAATGGAGGATATCCCCTCTAGCTATTTAAAGTGGTTAGCTGAAAACTGTGACCACGCTGAAGTTTGCGAAGCGGCCGATGAAGAGTATACGTGGCGCTCTGACCACAACGCGCATAGGGAGTGATACGATGACACAAAGGCGGCGACACAAAGGTATGCCTAAGAAAGGGCGTCGACCAGGTGTGAAGCAACAGCACCTTAATAAGCAGAAAAAGAAACACGCGGTACTATCGCACAAATTCAGAAAGCGAGCTCGGGAGCGGCCTGACCTCGATTTAATATTAGACCACGGGGCAATTAAATGAGCCAATATAAACAGGCACTCTCACTGGCCGCACTGGGATTTTATGTATTCCCGTTAGCAGAGCACGGCAAGTTGCCTGCGATAGACGGCTGGGAACGCAAGGCGACACGCGACGCTGACATGATTGAGAAATGGTGGCATGATAGCGTGCTCGAAATAGAACTACCCCGCAACATCGGCATATTTACCGGTAAGTTTGGTGATGACCAAGCGCTACTCGTTGTCGACGTTGATAATAAAAATGGTAAGTCGGGGGATGATGAATTGCTGAAGCTGGAGATGGACGGTGACGAGTTCCCACCGACGTGGGAATCTCTGACCCCGACCGGCGGCAGGCATCTCATCTATCTCGTCGATAAGCCCGTTAAACAGGGGGCTAACGTGTTGGGCGATGGCCTCGATATCCGCAGCCATGGCGGCTACATCGTCGCCCCAGGTAGCATCATTAACATAGGAGAATACAAATGGCAGTCACCGGCAAGCTTATTAAACACACCCTAGAAAAGGTCGTTGGCACGCACAAGACCGTGGTCGAGAAAGTCGTCAATGAAATATGTACCGTGCGTAGCATCAAAACATCACAGCTCATGATGTCAATGAAAGGCACCATGACAATACTGCACTATGACCGACCAGTTGAAGTCGGTAAGTCAGAGCGCGAATACATCATGGCGATGACTGCCCCTCAGATAGTACCGGACGATATGGTACCTGACCGATACACCTTAGTGTGGGGCGTGCAGGCACTGGACGGCATTGAGGTCGACCGGACAAAGTCTCACGAGGAAATGGACAACGAAATATTCGACGCGTTGGAAGGTAACTTCGAAGAGGAAGAAGCCGAAGAGCCATCGCGTATCGTCGTTCCATCCCATTTACAACACTAGGAGCCGCTATGTGCGATGAAGACTTTGAGTACTGTGGCGACTGCTGCACTTGCGGCAAAGCAGTAGACCACTCTGACGCCGGATTTTGCCGTGATTGTAATGGCGTTTTTTGTTGGAGTGAATGTGGTACATGGTTTGGCGCACATCATCGCTGCAATGCCTGTGGTGCTGAATTCGATAAAGAGGCTAATTAGTGCTACAACCAACAGCCGCGCCAGAATGGCTGATACAAAAATGTGGAACACCTGACACCCGAGTTGCGCTGAACCAATCGCACGTTGCGACTGTGAGTGAAGCAGCGGTTAAACGGGCGGTCGATTATCTAAAAAACGCAGCACCGGTCAGAGGCGAAGGCGAGCGTAATCACGGGGGGTTCGCGGCGGCTGCGATGTTAAAAGACATCGGCATCGGCATGGAGGACGCCCTTATACTGCTCGATACCTACTGGCAAGGCGCTAAATGTATTCCCGCACTCGACGACGACGAACTGACGCACGTTGTGAACTCGGCCTATAAGTATGGTCGCGAAGAGCATGGCGCCGCCGCACCGGAAAAACAATTCACCAAGGTGGAAAAAAGCGAGGTGCAGCAACGCACTGAAGAGGTGATGAAACAGTCCGGCGAACTGGACGACGAACCGAAAGATAAAATGCACCCGCTAAACGAAATGAACAAAGAGTACGCGTTCGTTATCGCAGGCGGTGGCCATAACATCATCTGGGAGACCAAGGACGAGGAGTCCAACCCGATATTAGTTCACCTGGCAGAAGACACCTTCCATAAATTGCACGGCGCCAAGACACTGAACTGGGGCGATAAGCCCAAGCCGTTGACAAAAGTGTGGATGACTCATCCAACGAGGCGCACTTACAACGGCATCTGTTTCGCACCCGAGCAACCGGTGCATAATAACTACTACAACCTGTGGCGCGGCTTTGCTGTGTCGCGACCTTCCGATACGTCGAAATACCCGAAAATCGCATACCAAGCGGTCGATAAATATATCGAGCACATCGAGGAGAATGTCTGCCGTGGCGATGCCGCTGAGTCCGAATGGCTTCTCGGGTGGCTCGCCCATCTCATCCAACGACCATGGGAGAAAACCCAAGTCGCGGTGGTAATGAAGGGCAAGAAGGGCACCGGTAAGAATGTTGCAATCGAACACGTCGGACACTTATTAGGGGGTCACTTTATGCTCACCGCTGAACGACGTTATCTGGTGGGCAACTTTAATAGTCATATCGAGCGATGCCTGCTGTTCGGCTTATCGGAAGCATTCTGGTCTGGCGATAAGGCCGCTGAGGGCGTGTTAAAAGAACTTATCACCGGTACACATCACTTAATCGAACGTAAAGGCCGAGAAGCGTACCGCGTTAAGAACCTGACACGCATCGCTATCTTCGGTAATGAGGACTGGATTATACCGGCGACCCAGGATGAGCGGCGCTTTGCGGTTTTCGAACTCGGGACGAAACGCCAGCGTGACATTCCTTTCTTTGTCAATATGCAACGTGGCATGGAGCAAGGTGGGTATGAGCTGTTATTCGAATGGCTACATAACTATGACGTCGACAGGGTCGATGTGAACATAGCGCCGATGACGTCCGGTTTGCGTGAGCAAAAACGTCACACCTTGGATTTAGTGGAGAATTGGTGGGCTACCTGTTTAGAAGAAGGCACGATTGAAGGTGCCGACTTTGAGGGCTGGCCGTCCGCTATCTCAACACGGCGATTTAGGGACGCTTTTGAGAACTATGCACGTAGCCTTAACAACCGAAGTCGCTTGCCGGATAAGAGAACATTTGGCCGAAAGCTCAATGATATCTGTCCAGCGATGAAGCGCGTACAACGACGAGATGATGGTGCTAGAGAATGGCAATACGATTTACCTGAATTGCAACTTTGCAACGAATTATATCGAAAATGGCTCGATGGATAGCTAAAAACGTCACTAAGTGTCACCATGTAGAAAAAGGCATTTTACATGGTGACAGTTCCCGCCCTTGTAACTTCCTGTTTTATAAGTAAATTTCGCTAGGTGTCACCATGTCACCATGTCACCATGAGTTTTGAGTCCAGCGAGAAAACGGGTGATGAGAGCTTATATTGCAACTAACCATGGTTAAGATGAGTTGCAACGTGGTGTCTTGTTACTACTATATTTATTTTATTTAACTTATATAAAGAAATAATAGAGACAACGGTGACACCTCAATAGTAGCAACACTTTCCGGCCGTCACCATGAGTGTCACCATGAAGAAAAAAGGGGATTCTACATGGTGACATGGTGACAGCTGAATTTAGAGAACTTTTACCCGTAATAAGGTGACTAGCCGGTCAGAGCGATTGACAGCGACGAGCTTTTCGGTTTCCACCTTTTTGAGTGTACGGACACACAGCGACGTGAAGTATTTTGCCGCAGCCTGCGCTTTGCCAGGTTCCACCTCGTAGAAGCATTCCGCCCCTTCGCCCATCAGAAGTAGTTCGAGCGGCGCTACCGCGCCTTTGAAGTTTTGAGAGTGAAACATTTATTTAGGCTCCATAGTCGAGAGTTGATGGTTTAGCTCGTTGATTTGTTCGTACCAGAAAGGTTTATTGCTGTCTTGCAGTTTGATGTGGACAGTACCGGCCTTCACATACACGTTGAGAACGTCGCCACACGGCGTTGTGATGGTCGTGTCTTTATCGTCGTTGTAAAGCTCGGCTTGAAGGTTTGTGTCGACTGCTATTTTTACGGGTTTACTCTTGGTCATTGACTTGCTCCGTTATGTTGTCGATGAAAATTTTCACCAGTCAGCCGTCTGTCACACGGCTGTAGCTGAAAACTTACTCGGTTATGTCAGCAGCACTACCTCCGATAGCATCGGTCAGTGCAAACTTGACCTTCATCGGCTTGCTACCGTAATGGCTTACATATCGGACATGGCCTAGATAGGTGAACTTTGCCGCCTTGCCATTTTTCAATTTGTGATTGCGGACGAATAGATGAATGACTCGCTTTTCTTTAACGTGGTTAATGATTTGTTGTCCCCGTTTGTTAGACGGTGACGTTGAGTTTTGAGATGACCAGCGTATAAAGCCGTTTTCCCAGTCAATCACGTCACGATAATCAGATACGTGGCCTTGCTTATCAAGTGTAACGAGTAGTATCTGGTCAGTTATCGCCCTTGGGCAAACATGACCGGAATGCCAAAGGCCTTGGTTAAATTCGAGGCCAAACTGTTGCGGTATTTCTTCACGAAAATATTTTCCGTTAATGTGTCTCATATTACTTTCTCCTGTGTTAATAGTTGCATTTCATAGTTAACGAGAGCCAGCCAAAATGGTAGTGCTTGCTCGGGTTTGACTGCATTGCCTAACTGTTTCAATCGGGCAAAGTCCAGTTTTCGGGGAAGCCCTGAAGGCGCTCGGCAAACGTCGGGTTCAATTTCCCACTGTCCGTTACTATCGCGGACAGATAGAAATGGTCTAGCCAATGATTGTGGGATTTTGAGCCTTTGCCGCCGCAACCTTTCCACTCCGATGCTCGGATTGTGGGCAACAAGGATAATCCGCTCGCGTTTGTCGTCATATCCGAATGAGTTAGCCTGTACAAGGTAACTCCGTACTTGGTAGTTTCGGGCTTCAAGGTCGGCTTCGATTTCTTGCAGCATTGTACTAACGATTCCTCGCACATTTTCCAGAATGAAGTATCTGGGGTTAAACGCGTCGATGATATCGGCTGTACATGGCCATAAGTTTCGTGTGTCGTTTGCGCCCTTGCGGTTTTTCCCTGAAGCTGTCGAATGCGGCTGGCACGGGATGCCAGCACAGACGATGTCAGGCCGCTCGGTCTCTCTGTAGTCACGGGTGAATGTCTCCATATAGCGATAAAGGGGGATGTTCGGGTAACGGCTGGCCAGCACCTTTCGGGCATCTTCATCTTTCTCGACATGGCACAACGTGCGAATGCCTAGCTGATGCGTGAAATACTCCAGCCCGCCGATACCCGTACAAAGTGAAATGAGGTTCACAATAGTATTCGCGTTAATCGCATTTTAAATGATGCACGCTTCATGATTTTCAGGTCAACGTAGCCAACGACATTGACTAGTTCGGACAATAAGTCCGCGTATTCAGCCGTTTTTGCCGGTAAAGTCGAGCCATCGGACAAAAGACCAAGGCTACACGCGCCGTGTTGGCCGACGTGCTGATATGATTGACAGTTATCGACGTTAGCGTCCGCCGCTATGGTGGGAAATATTGCGATGATGTCGCCGCCGCACTTGAATTTCCTGAATATGACAGGAATAGTTGATTTAGTCATAATCAGCTACCCCCATCGATAACGTCTAAGTCTTCAATGTATGGCGCGTCAAAAGGTTCAGCGGTTAAGCATATTTGGTGGCAGCCATTAGCAAAAACGGTGTGCCGTTCGTAGCGAATTGAGCCGCTAAAAGTTAAAAATTGAGGTTCTGTTATTTCGACAGTATCTATGTCGCTACCGTCTTTAGTAACAGCGTCAACAAAAAATCGAACATTGATATTTGGTATCATGGTTAGTGCTCCTGTGTTATCTGCAAAATTGCATTATGGTGCGCACCTTTGGGAGATGCGCACTAAATGGAATTTTAACTATATTTGCCCGTGTAGCAGTATTGGCTGTATTGTTCTGGATGAATTTCGCCGTCTTTGCAGAGTCCATCCGTCCAGTTATTGAAGCATTCCGACATCATCGGCTCGTCGTCTGTGTCGATATCAGGGAAGCATTCGTCAATCATGGCATCAAATTGCTCGGATAGTTCATCCTCTGAAGCAATAGCGCCAATTTCGTTAGCGTATAATTCAATCATTTCAAGTAAATTTTCATCGTTGTAGTTGCTCATTTTATTTGGTCTCCGGTGTGATGATAAAAGTTAATAATCTTGAAACAGTTCAGATAGTTCGTTTAATTCAGTAGGGGTAAACATGCGTTGAATGTCGCGGCCTGTCTCTTTGCAAAGCTCATATATTTTTAATGCTTTGATTGAGTCGTCACTGTAGCCATAATCAGCGCACCAGTTGTCGAAGCTGTCAATCTCGCCATAGTTAGAGTCCATCAACAACGACCAAAGCACTTCATCGAGTGAAGCGGTGCAATGTTCTTTACCTATCACTATCAACTTTTTTCGAACGTCGTTTATGAAAACGGTTAAGCGCTTGCCTTTGTACCAGTTGCACGCTTCATCTATATCAATCTTTCGAACTTGCTGGCTGAAACCTAGATTGAACATGCCGCGTTGCTTGATTAACTCGCGGGCAGCTTCAAAGACATGGCCGACGCCTTTCGAATACTCAGCAGTGATGGATTGAGTACCGCGTTTAACTATCACCTGAAAGTGTGCAGCGTCTTCACCAAACGAGTCGTTATTCCTAACGGGTATGGAAGTGAAGCTCATCGATAAACTATATTTATCAGTTAGCGTGTTAATTATCTCAGTGTTCATGATTTTTCAATCTCCTGTGTTGTTTCTTTTGGTGTTGGGCTTGTTGCAATCTGACTTACAGCATCAGAGAGCGTGATAAATTCGTCAATTTCGACATATTCGACGATTATTTGGTTATTCATGTCTTGATACATTGCGTTATACTCCTGTTTATTAAATTAACAATATGAAGTATAGCGTATACTTTACTAGATGCAAGGACTATTTATGAAAAAAGACGAATTTTTTGAGGCATACATGTTAGAGCTTATTGCAACTGGTGCGACTATTAAAGAATCATGTGAGCAGTTGCAACGTAGTAACAGCTATTTAATAGACTACCGGCATGAATTCCCCGACTTTGACCAAAAGTACAAACGCGCACGGGAAAACGGGCTAGATATGTTGGGCGATTCGCTTATGGAAGTGAATAGAATAGAGCGAGACCCGCAAAGGGCGCGGATATTAAGCGATAACATTAAATGGTACTTATCAAAGCACCGGCGCGAAGTGTATGGCGATAAGGTAGATATCAACGTTAACCAAAAAGTAAGCATTACCAGCGCATTAGCTGAAGCAAAGGGAAGACTGAAAGACATAACGCCAATAAGCGCAGATAAATCAATCACTTATGAACACAGTGCCACTGATACCATATCAGATGGACGGCTGCTTGAACATGAAGATGAAGCGCAAGTGATTGATTCAATTGATATATTTAGTTGACGGGGGGGGGGTAGGGGGCGGCGGCATCCCCATTTGTTTCGCTGACGATTAGTATACGGCACCTATCGTCCCATCGGCGATATACCCGAAAAATAAATTGAATAAAAAGTTGCAATAAAAGTTGCAACGTATTAAAGTTGCACTATTAAGCACATTGACTATGCCCCGTCTCGGGGGATGCCTTACTCTCTTCCGGTCAGACGGAGCGGGGTACCGGTGACAACCGGCGAGACGGGGATTTAACCAACACAGGCGAAGCACTCGCCAGAGGAGAATAGCATTGGCCTCAGTACACATAATGAAAGATGGCGAAGCGACAAGCTTCGAGATTAACCCCCTACGAGCGGCTAGCTTAAAAGTCGATAAAGTCATAAAGGCAGGAGGGTACGCTCTGGTGCTGGGCAAGAATGGCCGACTGTACTCACTCGAACGGTTCCCGACGCGGCAGAGGGCATATTACGGGTTCAGTTGGCGTTTCACTATGCCTTTCGCCAAAGCGTTGCACCGCTTGAAAAAGATTAGCGATAAAGACTTAGCGGATACGTTGGCCAGGCACGAACGCGACCGCTTTCGGACGCGGCACGAACACGAGCTAGCGGAGTTCGAAGCACTGGCCAAGTCCCTGAAGATAAAGTTAACCGTTGCGCAGAAGAAGGCGATACGCCTGAAGCGTAAAAATAACCGAATATAGTAGTTTACCGGAATCGCCCTTAGCATGAGGTAGTCGGGCTGCGCGGTACCGATTTGACGCGGAATCGCAGCTTGCTACGAAAAACATGAGGCACCCGCCCCACTAGGCGAGCAGCATCATGGCGGGGGCGTATTCCACCAACACAGGCGAAGCACTCGCCAGAGGAGAACACCAGTGAGCGAAGAAGACACAAAGCACCCTGACCAACTCCCGAGGTACGACGAGCCGGTCTGCGAATTATGCGGCGTCCCGATACCCCAGAGCGGCCACTCGTGGCTAGTGTTGTATTTCAAAGACCCCGCTGACGCTGAGAACTTCGTTGAGGTGGTCAAAACGGCGCTGCCAGGTCTGTCCGGCTTTCAGGCGGGGCAACTGCACTAACCACTAAAACTATTAAACGTAGCAACATCACCAGCTTTAAGCTGGCCATCGTGATATAAAACACAGGCGAGGAAAAAATTATGGAACGTGAAGACCGCTATTTAGTAATTAAGAAAGAAGACATAATCGAGCTGCTTGACGCCAGCGAGAAAGAGACGTTAATTTATATCGAAGAGTGTATCGAAGCGCGGCGGGGCAAGCCGGTTAATGAGTATGTTGTTGTGGGCAAAGACTGGCCGATGTATGAGCGCGTCTGGCAGATGATTGAAGACTGGGTGGATAATGGCATCGCGAATGCCTACGACCCCTCATCAAATAATTGGTTTCTCGCTGAAGATATCAATCGGATGGTCAAGCAGCTCGACCACGCGATGAACGGACATGACGCTGCTCCGCAGGCGCGGCTTTGCGATATTCTCGGACAGTTAGAATCTCATATTCGTATTGCGAAACACGGCACTCCGCGTGAAACGTTGCCTACGTTGAACGAGCTCGACGAGGAATTACCGTGGGATTTACAGTTGGCGGGGCTAATGGAGACAGTGGCGGATGAGCCTGCGACCAATTTAGGCACACCATCGGACACGTTGAACAGATTGGCCAGTGCAATTTATGAAGCCGCCGGTTTGCAAGACCCTGACATCAACTCCGCACATTTCGCCAAAGACCAGTTAGTTGCTCACTCCGAACCATCTGACCGCGACGTGTACACCACCCAGGATGACCTGTTTCGTATTCGGCTGGCCAATGCGATTACCCGAGGTGCC
>Ga0070727_10004622_pt1 | contig 11659 bp, 8 predicted proteins | sample tdAd472_FD_66722 | JGI IMG/M metagenome (GOLD analysis project Ga0070727, IMG submission 66722) | Marine sediment microbial communities from the Atlantic coast under amendment with organic carbon and nitrate - tdAd47.2 | ecosystem: Environmental > Aquatic > Marine > Coastal > Sediment | place... | reverse complement strand
GAACTGCAGCACCGTCGAGATCGTATTCTTTAACTGACACACCTCGCTGATCTGCCCACTCATGAGCATCAACCACAGAACCGGTAAAGACGATCCGGTCATCCAATGTGATCATGCTCTCCGGACTTGATCCGTGTTCGTCCATTGTGAGGATAGGTCCATTCCGAAAAAGATAAGCTGTCATATCCAGACCGCGCCTTTCGAATTTAGTGCTGGACACTGGATGCCACCGATGACAAAAAATGTCTATAGTAAATACTATACAGCAGGTATCAGACGAGCAAATATGACGAAGTCACACCACTCGGACACACGCGTTCTGCCCATGACCGGCCTTTGGTGGGCCAGTTTTGATTGGGCACGCAGCCCCTTTTATTATGTCGTGGTGCTCTATGTTTTCTCCGCCTACTTCTCTGAGGCAGTCATCGGAGACAGTGCTCGAGGACAAGCAATATTCAGCTCAACGGTAACGATAGCTGGACTGGCGATGGCGCTGATTGCGCCATTTCTTGGGGGCTTCATGGATCGTGGCGGAGCCAAGAAACCCGTGCTGCTCGGCCTCATTCTACTGTTAGCCCTTGCGAGCGCTGGATTGAGTTTTGTTGTGCCCGGTGCCAGCTATTCAATACCGCTGGGGATGTTTCTTCTGGGCTTGACGGGATGCGCCTACTCAACGACCGAACTTTTCCACAACGCCCTGTTGCCTGCAGCCGGCAACGTGCGCCAAATTTCGGTTATATCAGGCTTGGGTTTCTCGCTCGGAAGCCTAGGCGCAGTTGTGCTTCTTCTTGCGATCATCGCGCTGATGCGGTCGCCACCTTTCGGTCTTGTCGAAGCCGACATTGCGCGCTTATCGGGCCTGTTCAGCGCCATCTGGATGCTTGTCTTCATTATTCCCTTCTATTTAGGCATGCCAGACTTTCATCGCGCGGGCGCCAGCTGGCGAACGGCGCGATTGCTTCCAGCGACCTGGGAACCTATCAAAGCTACGAGAGCCCTATTCAACGAATATCCCAACATCATGCGCTTCCTGATGGCCCGAATGGTTTTCATGGATGCCCTGAATGCCCTCTTTGCCATTAGCGCGGTCTATGTAGCAGGAACGCTGGGCTGGCGGCAGAGCGAGACGGCCATGATGGGGATTATCGCCACCTGTTCTGTTGTCATCGGAGGCCTGTCTGCTGGCGTCATAGATAGGCTCTTCGGGGCCAAGAATGCCATCTTGATTGAGCTCTTTTCGATTACTGCCATCTTCTTTTTCCAGATCGGAATTAAGCAGGATTCGCTGCTGTTCGGCCTTATCCCTCTATCAACTGAAGAAGCCCCACGGGAAGCGTTTACGCATTCGGCTGACCTGATCTACCTGGTAACTATTGTTCCCATGAGCGCGCTTATAATCGCCGCTTACAGCTCCTGCCGATCTCTTCTTGTTCAGCTAAGCCCCCCTGACAAAATCGGTCACTTCTTCGGTATATATGCCATGACGAGCACGGTCACTGTTTGGCTTGGGCCGGGCTTGGTCGCTGTTGCGACATTCATGACAGACAATCAGCGCATCGGCTTTGGAAGCCTTGCCATCCTGTTTGTACTTGGAAGTGTGCTCATGATTGGCGTGAAGGGCGCAGTAACTTCAGATGACGCTGACACAAGAGCGCCAACATAGTCTTTGCCGATCAGAGTCAGAAGAAATCATAGACACGGGTCAAAGCCTTGGCCGTATACTCAAGTACGGTTTGTTCATTCCTGAAATTGGTCTCGAACAGCATCTCAATGGCCGCATACCGGATCTCAACACCAAGTCTGGCACGCACCACGACGGCATCGAAATCGTCACAAAGCTTCTGCTCGATCATATACTTGGTTAGAAGCTCGGCCATCTCCGCATGGGAGTTCAGCCTCACCTCCTTGAGCTCAGGGACTGCACGCAGGGAAACCAGCAGGGCATAGCCACCTCGGAAATCCCGGGTCATCTGATATGATTTCTGAACTGAATTGAAACAGGCAGCCTCAAGTTCAGCCTCAGTTGAGATCATAAGGCCCGTATCTGCTCTTAAGACAGCGTTTTGAGCGTCCATCATCCGCACGCCAAGCTCACGCAGGACAGCATGCTTGTTGGAAAAATAGTGATAAAATGTTGGGGGTGTGACGCCGGCTTTTTCTACGATTGCATTCGAGTTCAGTGCCTCAAGACCGCTTTCCGTGAGGATATCCTGCGCTGCCTGAAGCAGTGCCTCCCTGGTTGTCTTTCCCTTTTGACCTGCCATGGGCGCTATCCTTCAAACCTCGATATAGACTGGCCCGCAACCGACCAAATTCACACCCAAAAAAGTTGCGCAAAATTACCGCGTTGCACATGTACTTAAGGCCTCAAGCGTTCTCTGAAGCCACAGCAAGGGTGAGATGAAGGCAAATACGCATCGCGGTGTACATTGGCAACGCCAAACTCCATGCAGACATCTAGAAGAGGGTGGTTTGCTGGCGCGCTCCCGCTGGTCCGTCCGCCACGCGATACAAGAAGATGCATCAGAGCGATGCATTAAGGCCTCATTGGCCTGTGAGAGGATGATGCACTCAATTACGAACACGCTGCGCTTACACTACAGCGTAGAGTTTTTCACTGAGAGTGACAGCTTCCAGAAAGGGCACGATATCGACATGAAAAACCTGTTCGCGCCAAGGCAACCCAACAGGCATTAAAGTTATATGGATGAGGGTATGACTTCCTCAATGGGGCGCTCAAGTGCATCCGCTTCGGGACAACGCCTTACCGCTATGTTCATGGAAATATAGAAAACTGCAACCATTGGGCTGACGATATTAAAGACACAGAATGGCATATAAGAAAACGTTGCGACACCAAGCGTGGCGGACATGAATGCACCGCAAGTATTCCATGGTACCAGAGCAGAAGTAACGGTTCCGAAGTCTTCGGCCGTCCGCGATAACATCTCCGGCCTGAACCCGCGGGTCCTGACCTCATCGACATACATGCGAGTTGACAGGACAATGGACAAATACTGATCAGCAGCAATGGTATTTCCTACCAGCGCCGTCGCGCCAGCTCCGAGAAAGATATGTCGGTCTTTTCGCATCAGGCCGATGACTGACTTAACTATTTTCGCAAGGCAGCCCGATCGATCCATCATGGCACTAAAGAACATCGCTGTGACAATCAGCCAGATTGTTGACAGCATACTTTCCATGCCCCCACGTGACAGGAGCGCCTGCACTGCGGGGGATCCGGAGTCGGCGTGATATCCATTCGCCACCATGCTCCAGTAGCCGAAAACACGTTGGGCTAGGCCCTCCCCTGCCTCAGGCGACTGGAAAACCAACCCAACGATTATTCCTACCGCAATAGAGACAGCTATCGCTGGAAGCGGCGGTATCCTGAAGATGGCCAGTCCAATCACCCCTAGCATAGGCAAGATCAGATAGGCGCTAATACGAAATTTTTCATTCAGCTCTGATGTCAGAAGCTCCAGTTGTGCAGCATCTACTTCCTGGGTGGACATCAGGCTCAACGTCAGAAAAAATACGAAGGCGATCATGAATGCAGGAAGCGTGGTCGTCAGGAGGTATCTTATGTGCACAAAGAGACCCGCACCTGCCATACTCGATGAAAGATTCGTTGTATCCGAAAGCGGCGATAGCTTGTCGCCGAAATACACACCGGAAATGATGGCACCGGCGGTAACTGGGAGCGAAATTCCTGACGCTTGCGCTATCCCGATCAACGCAACACCTAGTGTAGCTGCGGTAGTCCACGCGCTCCCACTCGCCAGAGCGACGATGGCACAAATAACGAGAGCAGCGGCGTAAAATATGGCAGGGTGTAGAAGATCCGCCCCATATACGATGAGGGACGGGATGACACCCGCAGCGATCCAGACCGCAATCAGGCCGCCAATCGAGAGCAATAGCAGTACAGGGACCATGACCATACTACACAAGCTCGAGACTGCAGTCTCGAGTTCACTCCAGGATACATTGTTGCGCAATCCAATCAGACCGCCGCAAAAGCCTGCGCACATGAGTGCAACCTGCACTGGACCGCTCGTCGCCATATCTCCGAAAACCTGAACAGCAAGCGCCAAAAGGACGAACAGACACACCAGAGGGAGTACCGCCTCTAACAGCCCGGGATTGCAACCAGAAATGTCTGCGTCTTCAGCCATGGAGTTAGTCTTTTCGCAGGATGTTCAAATCAGCTTATTCGACATATATCGGCGTAAACTGAGTACCGAGGCTTGGACGACACGGCCCAAACGCTGTCCAAGTTTGGATGGCTATAAGAGGCGGAGCAAATTCGCACATTTGGCTCCGCCTCAAAGAGACAACTAGAAGCTCTTCTTCAAACTTACGCCAAACGTCTGAGGCATGACGAAAGATTCTGCTGGCGCCCCAGCATAGGAGAAGGCATTGGACAGTGTTGCAGTATCATCGCCAAATAGATTTTTGGCGAACACCGAAAGGTCCCAAGCGTCTGACTGAATACCCACCCTGGCATTGACCACCGTATAGCCGCCTACTTCCTTGTCTTCCGTGACACCGAAGCGTGTATCAAGCTGATTAGCGATCACGTTGTCTCTGAACTCTTCATAGAGATGTGACTTGTACGACCCCACATAATTGGCATTGCCATTTGCATACATCTGCCAACCATTCTCGAGCGGCCTTTCATATGACAATGCGAGATTGAACATAACTTCAGGAGACGCCGGCAGCCGTTGAGGTTTATACTCGGTCGTGCCTTTAAGCTCTGTTTTCACATAGGAACCATTAAGGCTGATAGTGAGGCCTTCTTGCAGCAAATAGCTGAACTCAGCCTCAGCACCTTTACTTGTCGCGCTCCCGAAGTTGACAAGCGGCGTATAGGCCCCGCCGGCGAGAGTCAGATAGATAGGGATATCTGTCCAGTCGGCCCAGAAGAGGGCACCACTGAAATTGCCCCGCCCATCCGCAATACCTTGTTTCGTCCCGACTTCATAGTTCCAGAGCGAATCCGAAGTGTAAGAGTAATATTGTTCCTCGTTAGGTACATTGACGCCTGGAAGATTTGGGGGAGCACCATTGAACCCTCCAAGACGATATCCCTTGGATATCTGGAAGTAATAGAGTTGATCTTCGCTCGGTTCGAAGCGAAGATTGAACCGGGGCGTCCACACCTTTTCTGCCTGCGTACCGGAATCCGCATCAACGGTAACATCCTGTTCGTAGTCGGCATAACGGATACCAAGATCCAGCCCCCACGCTCCCGGAAGATCAATGTTCGCCTCTGCAAACCCGGACCACTGCGTTGTGTCAACATTTCTATCAATCTCAAGAACTTGGCCAAGGAGCGCATCCTCAGTAAAGAGACGCACACGGTCCGAAGTCTCTTTACGATAGTAGGCACCGACAAGCCACTGAATCCTCGCATCTGTCTGAGAGGTCAGTCTGAGTTCTTGAGAAAACACATCTCCCTTCACAGTGTCATCAGCAAAGAGATCATATGAACTGAGACCATACAGACCAGGAGGCCCTGCAAGTGCTTCGACATTCCCATCGAACAAAGACGCATCACGACGCCCTTTATAGTCGGTCTCATAATAAGCCGTGACTGAGTCCAGACGAACTGCATCAAAGTCATAACCAAAGTTCAAATTATACAAATCGAAATCTGTATCGCCAAACTCATCATCCCGGCGTCTCTGTGCGTTACCACTATTTTCAAATGGCTCCCGGATCCTTTGCCCATCCGCCTCAGTACTCTGGCTGATGAGCTGAAACAGGATATCCATTTGTTCAGTCGGCTCCATCAAGAGCGCGAAGCGACCGCCGGTGACTGTCCCGCCCCCAACCTTGTCGCCGGATTGTAAATTGTCGACATAGTCTGGCTCATCGCGCTGGTAGACAGACCCCCGGACTGCAGCTTTGCCTTGAACGATGGGAAGGTTGACCGTCGCTGTAAGGTTTGATCCGAGGTCATCAGCCCCATCAACCGAGCTAATCGTCGCCGCTAGATCGGCCGAGTAATCATCAAGCTGGGGACGCTTCGGAATAATCCGTAATGTTCCACCGATCGAACCGGCACCATAATAGGTGCCCTGAGGTCCGCGCAGGATTTCAACACGATCAATGTCGACAGGCTCAACCTCAATCGCTCCGGTACCATCATTCAGCGCAACTTCATCGAAGTAGGTGACGACGGTGCCCGCGAGTGTACTCCCCCCCGCTGCTGTGGCCAGGCCACGGATAATTACATTGTTCGACCCAATACCCGTCTCAACGAGAGCAACTCCAGGTACCGTTGTAAGATAGTCTCTGTACTCGGTTGCTCCAACCTTCTCCAGATCATCGCCGGTCACAGCTGAAATCGAAAATGGTGCATCCAGAATATCTTCTTCACGTTTACTGGCTGTGACCGTTACGCGATCGAGAGTATATGTTTGATCCGTGTCGGATGTTTCCAATGAAGCTGACGTTTCTTCTGCCGTGACGACAGAAAATGATGTCGCTATAAAAACGACCGGAATAATTGCTGCTGTTGCGAGCAACTTCTTTGTTAAGTTAGTCATTCTTCTACTCCCCGATCTTGTTTTGAGTTTAGTTCATTTATGGTTTGGTGGCCTCACGGCCGCAGGCGGTTTCGTCTATCCATTTTCCGTGGACGTTTGGCTCAGGTAAGCTGCCAGAGATCCTGCCCCGGATTACCGAAAATATTTTATAGCTGGCGCCGCCACTTTGAGAGTGAGTACTCAGCTATCCCGCAATCAAGGGATCCTAGGCTGGCCTTTCATTGCATGATGCCGCGCTAACCAGGAGGTTTCGACTTGAAGTGCTCCCCCCAGAATTTCTTTGCCCTTGCATAAGCTGCGTCGGATTCAGGCGTGCCATCCAGCAGCGACGGAAAGACATGCGGCATGCCTTCATACAGATCCAGAACTGCTTCTCCGCCCTCCTGCTCTATGGCTTGATACAGACGAACAGAGTCGCTGAGAAGCATCTCTCTCGTGCCGGTCTGAATCAGAGTCGGAGGGAAGCCAATGCTAAAATCACCATAGACTGGAGACGCATACGGATTTTTCAGATCATCCGGTTCCGCATACTGGCTCAGGCGATAGAGGGCATCTTCTTTTTCAAGACCAGGATCGTAGAACGCGAGCGTAGTAAAAGTATCACCAGCACCCGAAAGATCTGTAGAGGGAGAGTGAAGCAGAAGCGCAGCTGGCATGGGTAAACCCATATCCCTCAGTCGCAGAGTGCTACCTGCGACAATAGAACCACCCGCTGAATCACCAAAGAAACCAATTTGGCCTGCGGAATGCCCATCATTTAAGAGGGCCTGATAAGCAGTGATCACCTGCATTGTGATCTCATCCCACTTAGCTTCAGGAGCAAGCGTGTAGTCTATCGAGTAGATTGTGTAACCCGTTGCTTCCGCCATGAGCACAGCTGACTTGAGAGATGACCTGGCAGAAAGATAAGTAAAACCTCCACCGTGCACGTACAGGATTATATCCTCACTGAAACGTGGAGTATTTGGCGTTACTTTCAACGCAGGAATTCCCGCAAGTATGACGTCCTCAATTGACGGTTTCAGCCGCTCAAGTAGGGGAGCATTAAACACCTCCATCATCTGCTCTCGCACTTGCCGTCGAGCTTGCCAGTCTTCGGGTGTAACTGCTGGAGCTTCATTTGTCTGATAAGCGCGAGCATAGCTCACCAGCGCTTCCATTTTCGCTTTGGCCGCCGGTGAAATAGTGTCCGGAATCCAGAACTTGTCAGGCGCCTCTTCCGACATTGCGCTATCACTCCCATTCTCAAACAATTTTGTATCGTCTACAGAAGTCACACAGGAAGCATTCATGGCTAACGCCACATAAAGTGCGACGGCTCGAAACCCAAGCTTGCGTGGAGTCATGCGACTCGCACGGACCTCTTGATGCCTATTCATTCGCTTGATCCGCATGTACTGGCGACAGCCTCACCAACCATCAGCCTCCGGACGAAGGGAATAGAATCCTCCAGAGACCTGTTCAGCGCAGTGCTATGGTCTTCGTCTTCATAAATGTGATGTTCGACGCTGACCCCTGCGCGGCATATCGTTTCGGCGAGATCACTCTGAAACTCCGGCGCCGCATCGATATCATCTGCACCAGTTCCCATAAAAAAGGGTGCCGTGTAACCCGTTGCAGGCGGATTCAGGAGGGATATGTTTTGCTTAATGATCTCAAAAGCATATGGCGTAAGCGTCGTGGACCAATTGAGTTCTGCAATACTTATGTCGTACTCCAGGTCCGCCACGCATCGTGTATCCGCAAGTGACAAAACAGTCATCGCCTTCGGCGTGAGCATGTCTTCGGGTCTGAGTTTCGGATTCAACAAAGAGAGTACCCGTACCACATAAAGAGCGTAGACAGACGTTGTGTCGACCCTTGCTCCAGAGTCACCCAGCAAGTCAGCTCGTTCCAGATCGACCGTCCCCGCGCCTGTTGCGACAACGCCTATAATATTGAGCTCAGGGGAGTATTCTGACGCATGAGCTGCAGCGGTAGTAACAGCCCCGCCTCCCTGTGATTGCCCAACCAGGAGAATCTTATTCGACAGCTCCGGCATATGGCGCGTGACTGCGCGTGCGGAATCCAGGATAGAGTAGCCAGCAGCTCTTCCCGAAATGTAGAAATGTGGCCCAGGCGTTCCGAGCCCCTGATAGTCCGAAGCTACAATCGCGAACCCCTCGGAGAGCCATTTTGAAAGATATGTCCGGTCACGATATGTCATGCCAGCCCAAGAGGGCGCACAAATATCGGCGATTCCCTTCGTGCCATGACCCCATGCGATAACCGGCCACCCACCCTCCGGCATATTAGCCTGAGGGTAAAACACCACTCCAGATACGACGATAGGCGTTCGTCCGTCAATTCCGTCAGTTGACGAATATAGTATTCGTTCGGCACGTGCCGCACCTGGGAGTGAAAGCTCTTCAGGAAGAGGCTCCTTACGAAGTATCTCTCCCTGCACTTCAGGCACAGCCTCTGTCCATGTATAGAATTCTGAGACGCGTCCATCGTAAGGAGCCGTCGGCTCCAGCTGTGCTGTTGCACACGCACCGCTAAGAAATGAGCCCGCGATCAGGATAGCGACTCTCATATCAATCAACATATTATACTCCCTTTGTCCGCCAGGAAGGCCTGCTCAAACTTTTCATATGATATATTCCGTCCACAAAGTATCACAGCAACTGTCTTACCCGCGAGACTCTGCCCACGTGACATGAGTCCTGCCACAGCAAGCGCTGCGGAGCCCTCGACAATCAGACGCTCTTCACGCGCCAGAAGCACCATGGCAGCGGCAATCCCTTGCTCAGAAACCAAAGACGTATTCGGGGCAATCTTGCTCGCAAGTGAAATCGTCACGGAACCAGGCTCAACGCCTCCGGCCGTGGCATCAGCTATTGTCGGGAATTCTTCGACCTCCACAGCTCGCCCCGCCTTCATGGAGTGGAACAAGCTTGGAGCATTTTCGGGCCAGACCGCCATCAATTCTGCATTCGGGCATTCTGTCCGCAACGCGGCTCCAACCCCGCAAAGCAGACCACCGCCTCCGACTGACAGGACGACAGCATCAATTGGCGCCTCATCTATGATTTCGAGTCCGCAAGTTCCCTGCCCCGCAATCACGTCAAGGTCATTGTAGGGCGATACGAAAACCTGACCCGTGCATTCTGAAATTCGTCTCGCTTCGAGTTCGATCGTCAGCGGATCTGCAGCGTGCAGGACAATTTCTGCACCAAGGGCCCGAATAGCATCCAGCTTGGCGCGCGACGCTTGTTCAGACGCATGAATGGTGGCGCTGATGCCTAGCTCTGCCGCTACTGTCGCGACAGCCAAACCGTGGTTCCCGGTCGAGGCAGTCATCACACCCATTTTGCGCTGGGCTTCTTGGAGTGACGTAAGCTTATTGAAGGCACCCCTAAACTTGAATGCTCCCGTCGGAAGCATTTGATCGCATTTCAGCAAGACTTCAGCGCCAGTTAGACGAGATAGGGCTTGGCTTTTTACCAGGGGGCTTGCTCTAGTTCTGCGCCGGAGATCGACCAAAGCTTCACGTGACTTCTTCGCCAGAAAAGCAAGACTGACCTGATCTTCCAGGTGCGGAAGAGACGGAAGATCACCGCGAATGTCCTCAGGCCGTTCCATATGAGAAATTCCACTTGCTAGAAGATACAAATAACGGTAATTCCAATTTAGAATTTTTGTCAACCTTATTTGGAGAGAACTTTGAAACAGCTGTCGGATTCAGAAGCTTATTCACCTGCGCTTCGCCCACACTTTGCTGTGGCAGATGGTATTGCCGCCGTTTTCGCTCCCTATGCAGAGGTTGCCGTGCATGACCTTGCGACTGAAAGCATTGCGCATATTTCAAACCCAATTTCCCGGAGAACTCCCGGTGATCCATCGCAACTTGAGGACATAGAGTTTGACGTATCTCAGGAGTTGGTCGGTCCCTATGAGAAAACGAATTGGGATGGACGCCGCTTGAAATGCATCTCGATCGTCCTGACCGATCAACAAAAGGCGGTAGGTCTATTCTGCATAAATGTTGATATCAGTCAGTTTGATAAGATACGTATCGCGCTGGATGGCTTCCTTGGCGCAAAGCCCAGAACAGACGATGTGCAAGCTCTATTCATCAATGACTGGCATGAACGCATAAACGAATTTATTGCTCACTGGTGTTCAGAGAATGATGTTCGGATCGCAGATATTGATCGCCCCGCGCGTCGGAAACTCATCCTCGCACTGAAAGAAAGCGGTGCCCTGGAACAACGGCGCGCACCCGCATATATTGCGCGCATACTGAGCGTAAGCCGCGCAACAATATACAATGAGCTTGCTGCTATCAAACAAGAGCAAAACTAAACCATGCAAGTCCATGATAAGAACCGCATCCTGAAAGCCGTAGATGCATCTCTAGCCATTAAAGTGATTGAGTCGTCATTTTGTGAGTACTCCTTGGGGAATGTTCAATCCGGCGCGGTTGCTCACTTGCGGTTCGAGGCACCGCCAGGCGATTTCCACGTAAAATCAGCGCACATTGGCAAAGCGCCCTATTTCGTGGTCAAAATGGCTGGCAATTTTTACAAGAATCCGGAGAGAGGATTAGCGTCAAGCAACGGCGTGATGATGGCCTTCGACGCGAATACCGGACATACGGTCTGTCTTCTCGCAGATGATGGCGCCCTGACGGATTTGCGAACGGCTGTTGCAGGCACCATCGCATCCCGCCTGATTGCCCCTACCCCCATTCATACTTTGGGAATTGTCGGCGCAGGTACGCAAGCAAAGTTACACGCAATCTGGGTCTCCCAGCACCTCGGAATTAAACATGTGCAGATCTGGGCACGTCACCCTGAACGCGCCCAGAAATTGGCGCAAGATCTGGAAGACTACCCAATTTCGGCAACAGTTCAGACAGACCTTTCAGTCCTATCGAGAGAGTGCGATCTCATCGTCACAACAACACCCTCTAAAAATCCTCTGATTACGCGCGATATGATCCGCCCCGGCCTGCGCATTGTCGCAATCGGCGCGGACTCTCCCGGCAAGACCGAAATTGCAAAAGATGTGATGATCGCAGCCGATTTGATTTTGACAGATTCGACACAACAATG
>Ga0070727_10004619_pt1 | contig 11666 bp, 8 predicted proteins | sample tdAd472_FD_66722 | JGI IMG/M metagenome (GOLD analysis project Ga0070727, IMG submission 66722) | Marine sediment microbial communities from the Atlantic coast under amendment with organic carbon and nitrate - tdAd47.2 | ecosystem: Environmental > Aquatic > Marine > Coastal > Sediment | place... | reverse complement strand
CGTGCGCCGTTCCCGTCGCGATGGAGACACCCCGAGGGGGGCCCACGGCACCACCACCTCGATCGTCGTGCCCACGCCGAGCTCGGAGGTGGCCCGAAGGCCTCCCCGATGCTGGCGAACGACACCGAAGACGACCGACAGACCCAGGCCTCTGCCCTCTCCTCGCGTGGTGAAGAACGGCTCGAAGATGCGCTCGATCTGCTCCTCCGACATGCCGGTGCCCTGGTCGATCACGCGCAGGCAGCAGTAGCGACCAGGTAGGAGGGACGCGTCACCCAGCAGGCCACGCAGGTCGTCGGCTTCGAGCTCCTCCACCGTCAGCGTCGCGACGATCGGGTCACCTGGGGAGGAGGCCTGTGCCGCGTTGGTCAGCAGGTTCAGCAGCAACTGGGACAGCAAGGTCGGGTCGCCGTGGGTGCTGGCAGGCTCGTCGGGTACTTCGTAGCGCCAGCGGAGGTCTTTGCGCACCGAGGTCACCAGGGGCCAGGTGGCTCTGAGCTCGGCCCCCAGGTCGACCCCGCGTGCGGCCCCCTCGGCTCTGCCTGCGTACACGAGCATCTGCTTGACGAGGTCAGCGGCCCGCTGGCTGGCATGTTGGATGGCCTGGGCATGGTCGCGGACCGACGGTTCGACCCCTTCCGTGGCGCCGAGGAGCTCGCTGTGCCCGAGGATGGCGGTGAGGATGTTGTTGAAGTCGTGGGCGATGCCGCCGGCGAGCACGCCGAGGCTGTCGAGGCGCTGGGCCTGCTCGAGCTGCGCGCGGAGGAGGGCGGCTGCGTCCTGCTGCCTGACCTCCTCGGTGCGGTCACGGAGCCAGATGACCACGCCGCTGCGGCGCTCTTTGTCGGCGGCGACAGCGGCCACCATGCGCGCTGCGAGCTCCCCCTCGTGGGTGAGCAGGGTCACGCTACGATCGAGCGCGTCGCGGGAACCGTCGACGATGCCTCGAAGGTCGGCCGCGACGGACGACCTGTGGGAGGGGGCTACCCGGGCCAGCACGTCTGCCCCCGTCGTCTCCCCCAGCAGCTTCTCCAGCGACTCGAGCCCTGCGGTTACCTGGAGCTCTCGGTCTAGCTCGATCCGCGTGAGGCCTGCGGTGTGCTCCGCGAGCTCGAGGCGGGCCTGTGCCCCTCTGCGCACGGCCGCTTCATGGGCCAGCTCGTCGTGGCTCGCGTTGAGCTCCTGGGTGCGTGCAGCGACTGCCTCCTCGAGGGTGTCCTGCCGCGCGCGCAACAGCCCGAGCAGGGTGACGCCGCGGTCGGTGCTCGTGCCGACGAGGTAGGCGGTTCCTACGTGAAGGGCAATGCCCAGGGCGGCCTGGGGGACCCCACCGGTCAGGGAGCTCGGGCCAAAGCCCTGCAGCATGCACAGCACGATGTAGCCGGAGGCGATGACCCCACCCGCCAGGCCCGGTCGGGTGCCGCCGATCCGCGCGGCGAGCACGACGCTGGCGTAGAGGAGCAGGAAGGGGATGGGCGGCGGAGCACCGAGGGCGCGGTAGGCCTCTACGAACACCACGACGGCAGCGGGCGCGAGGGCGGCCGCGGCGCGCCAGGAGATGATGGTGGTCGGGGCGTGAGTCGTCATGGTCCGCGAGCCTGGGGTACCACCGTACGACAGTCTTGCCCGCCATCGCGTGGAACATGGCCCGTCGAGCGTGCTTCGTCAGGCCGTGGACGGCTCGGCTACCGGGGAGGCTCGGTAGCGGATCGCGCCCACGCGGCGCGGCAGGAGACGGCGGAGCAACCAGCCCATGAGGCCTCCGCCGTCGCCGACGTCCATTACCCCCTCCACATCGAGGTCATCACCGTCGGGGCGGGTCTCGAAGCAGACCCTCACCGGCCCCACGCCGATGGGAATGCCACGCACGAACAGCCGCCGGATGGTCATCGCGATGCCGCCGTCGTCGAGGACCTCGGTGTGCATCTGCGCGGCGAGCTTCAGATCGCCGAACACCTCGAGGAGGGTGGGCCGACCGTCGACCTGCCGCACGACGAAGTCGGAGTCGAACACCCGCACCTCGTCGGCGCACCAGAACTCCCGCACGAAGTGCAGGGAGCCGTCGTCTCGCCGGAACAGCTGGAAGCGAGCGTCGACCTCCTCGAGATCGTGCTCGTACATGCCCTGGCCCACCAGCAGGGTGGCGAACCAGGCCGCCCACCGCCCGCGGGCGTCGTCGAGGTGCACGCTGGCGGTCAGTCGGAAGGAGTCCATCCGGTCGAACAGCTGGGCGACGCGGGGATGCAGGCGCTCGGCGTCGGGCCCGAGCACCTCGTTCAGGCTCGGCATCAGCGACCAGGCTCCCCCCGCTGGCAAGGCGCCACGGGAACGGCGTCGCCGGGCCAGCTTTGCGACCCGGGCCATGCGCACGAGCAGAGCGGTGGCACGACACAGGGTCCACACCAGGGAGCGGTCGGAGGGAAGGTGGGGTGGGACCCTGGGACCGCCGTGCAGCACCCCGCGCACCGAGGCGAGCACGAAGGTGCGCACCAGGGACAGGGTGATCCGCGTGGTGCGCGCCAGCACGGTCCACAGCGCTCCCATCAGGGCTGTCTCCAGGGCGATCTGCCCCGACAGCGCCTCGGCGTCGTCGACCCGCACGCCGAGGGTGACCAGCATGTGGTCTTCCAGCAGCGCCCACGTCGCGTCGTCGGGGAAGCGAGCCCGCTCCTCGTGGAAGGCCTCGACCCAGCCCTGCGCCTTGACCGCCTCCATGTCTTCGAGGTGAGCCCGCAGCCAGTGCTCCTCGAGCAGGTCGGCCGGCTGGCCGAGCTCGAAGGCGCGAACGTACTCCCGCCACCGCTCGGTGCGGGGCTGGCCCTGCCGGTCGATGGGGAGCAGCCGGTCGCCGATCTCGCCGTAGACCTCGCTGACCGCGGCAAAGCGCGCGATGGCGATGCCACCGGCCCCCAGCAGGTGCAGGGCCGACATGCGGCAGGGAAAGCGGGTGTAGAAGGCCTCGAGCAGGCTCACCCGCAGCCGGGCGTCGCGGCTGCGGCGCACATAGTCGTCGAGCTCGTCGTCGGCGACGAAGCGCCGGGCGTCGGCGAGCTCGGACGGATGGGTGCGTGCCGCCAACCGCTAGAAGCGGAAGGCGCCGTACACGGTGCCGCTTCCGATGAAGGAGTCGGACACGCCCCAGGCGTTGAACAGGTTGATCCGCAGGCCGAGGTCGGCGTTGCGGCTGAAGCTGTACTGCCCGTACAGGCCCAGGTTCAGGAAGTCCCACAGGCCGGTGGCGGTGACATCGGGGGCGAGGTTCAAGGTGAGCACGCTGGTGTCGAGGCCCAGCGCGATGGCCTTGTCGACCTGGAAGCCCACACCGCCGTTGCCGGCGATCGACAGGGCGAAGTCGGGGGAGAAGCGCAGCGGGATCGCGCCCTGGCCGAAGGTGAAGAACACCGTGTCGTTGAGCACGTAGCGGGCGGGCAGGTCGAGCACGACGCCGAAGCCGGCCCCGTCGACGAAGGTGAGGGGCAGCACGATGCCTGGGGCCCAGTCGAAGTTCTCGGTGTCGACCGCGAGGTAGTGCGCGTCGATGGGCAGGTTACGGCCCCAGTCGACGTCGGGGGCGAGCAGCAGGTCGGTGCGCACTCCGACCTCGACCACATCGGCGATGCCGTAGTGGAAGGAAGGCCCGGCGGTCAGAAAGCTGGTGCCCGCGATGGAGGCGAAGGTCGCGTCGACGCCGACCTCGCCCATGGTGTCGGGGAGCACGAGGGGCCGCTTGATCTCCTTGATGGGGTACTTCGCCTTCTTGAACGGGCCGACCATGCCGTCGTCTTTGCCCTTCTTGCCCTTCTTCTTGCCCTTCTTGTCGTCTTTCCGTGGGGGCGGAGCGTCGTCGGGGCGGGCCGTCTGCTCGGACGGTTCGGGGGAGGTGGGGGCGGCGTAGGCGGGGAGGGACAGGCCGAAGGCCAGGCTGATCAGTACGAGGGAGCGCATGACAGTTCCTTGGAAGGAGGGAAGCGGGGCGAGCATACCCGGCTGGGGCGCGCTCGGGGAGCCCTCAGGGTACGTCCCAGGTACGCAGCAGCTTCCGGACGGCGACGACATCGGTGAGAGGCGCCTCACAGCGGCCCCGCTCGCACACGTAGACCGTCGGTCGACCGTCGCGCGCGACCTTGCCCTGCACCAGGGGTGCTTGCTCAGCCACCTGGGGGACCGCCCTTTCCGCCACCACCATGGCAACCGCGTGGCGCGGCCGCTCGGTGGCCAGCACCGCTTCCATCTCCGACGCGTCACCCCCGTCGGGCGCCACCAGCACGATCTCGGCCATCCGGCCGTGGCGCGCGTCGACGGCGTGCAGCAGCACCGGCTGAGCCCCCCGCTCCAGCGGCTGGGCCTGCGCTCGCAAGGCCGCGTCGGCCCGCACCCGGTAGCGGTCGTCGCCGGTGAGCGCCGCCAGGCGCAGCAGGGAGTAGGGGTGGACGCTGCCTCCGCTGGGCACCGCGCCGTCTCGGTCGGGCACCTCCCGGGCGAGCAGGGCCTCGCCGTCGCTCGGGGTGCGCGCCCAGGCGCCCTCTTGGCGCTCGAAGCCGGCCTCGAGGGCGGCATCGACCTGCTTGGCGAGGGCCAGCCAGCGGGGGTCGGCGGTGGCCTCGAACAGATCGAGCAGCCCCGCTACCACCAGGGCGTGGTCCTCCAGCACCCCCCGCTCCTGGCCGGCGAGGGTGCGGCGCAGAGGGGCAGGGGACAGCGCCGGCCACAGGGCCTCGGCGGCCCGCACCGCCCGGGCCACGTGCTCGGGGGCCTGCAGGGCGATGCCGGCGCGGGCGAAGGCGCTGATGGCGAGCCCGTTCCAGGCGACGATGACCGCCTCGTCGCGCAGCGGAGGCGGGCGCTGAGCCCGCGCGTCGAGGAGTCGCTGGCGGAGGGGCGCGGTGGCGGCGGGCAGGGGGCGTGCGGCGCGAAGCACGCTGCGGCCGTCGAGGTTGCCGGGCTCGGTGACGTGCAGCTCGGCGAGGAGCGGCTCAGCGGCGGGGCCGAGCGCGTCGCGCAGCTCGGGTGGGGTCCACGTATAGAACAAGCCCTCGTGCCGCTCTCCGGTCGCGGGGTCGAGGCTGTCGGCGTCGAGGGCCGCGGCGAAGGCTCCCGTGGGGCTCGACAGCTCCCGATCCATGAAGGCGAGGGTGGCCTCGGCGACCTCCCGGTAGACCGGATCGCTGGTCAGCTGCCAGGCCTCCATGTACAGCGCCGCCAGCCGGGCGTTGTCGTACAGCATCTTCTCGAAGTGGGGCACCTGCCAGGCGGCGTCGACGCTGTAGCGGTGGAAGCCACCTGCCAGGGGGTCGTTCAGCCCGCTGTTCGCCAGCTGGGTGAGGGTGTGGGTGACCATCGACAGCGGCGTGGGGTCGCCGGTGCGCCGGTGCTGCAGGAGGAGGGCGCGCAGGGGGAACGACGAGGGGAACTTGGGCGCTCCCTTCTGCCCGCCATGCACGGGGTCGTAGCGACTCGCCAGGCGCGCGAGCACTTCGTCGATGACCTGGGGCGGAGGCAGGTCTCCCGGTGGCGCCCCGCCCAGGTCGGCCTGCAGGGCGGAGACGATGTCGGCGGCTACTTCGTCGATGCGGTCGCGGTCGTTGGCCCAGGCGTCGGCGAGGCGCTCCAGGGTGCTGAGGAAGCCGGTGGTGGCGCCTCGGTCGCCGTCGCGGGCGGGCAGGTAGGTGGCCGCGTAGAAGGGTCGGCCATCGGGGGTGAGCCACACGGTCATGGGCCAGCCGCCCCGACGCCCCATGCGGTGCAGAGCGGCCATGTAGACCGCGTCGACGTCGGGCCGGGCTTCGCGGTCGACCTTGATCGGGATGTAGTGGGCGTTGAGGTAGGCGGCGATCTCCGGGTCTTCGAAGGACTCCCGCTCCATCACGTGGCACCAGTGGCAGGTGGCGTAGCCGACCGACAGCAGGATGGGCCGGTCGAGGGTGCGTGCCAGGTCGAAGGCCTCCTCGCCCCAGGGGAACCAGTCGACGGGGTTGTGGGCGTGCTGCTGCAGGTAGTCGCTGGGTTCCAGCACCAGGCGGTTGGTGTGGACCTCCCCTTCGGGTGATGCCGCCGCGAGCCGCGCGGTCAGCTCGTCGCTGCGGGGCAGCGTGTGCAGCATGATCTGCGGCTCGACAGGGGGAGCCGCCGCCTCGGGAGGCAGCGGACAAGCGAGCAGCAGCAGCAGCAGCACAGTCATGTCGCCCGACTATCGGGCTGGTAGAGTCCCCGTCCCGAGGTGCGCATGTTCTGGACATTGTGGATCGCTTGCTCGAGCCCGCCCGCTGTAGAGGCCCCGGCCCCGGGGCCGGCGCCGACAGATGTGGAGGCTGAGGTCGAGCCGATCGAGGTCCACGTGACGATCGACGATGTGCCGTGGCAGATCGAGCGAGGCCAGCAGATGACCCTGTCGGTGCGCGACGTGCAGCGCTGGAACCAGCGCATCATGCTGGCGCTGCAGGAGGCCGACGTGCGGGCGTCGGTGTTCGTCACCTGCGATCGGCTGCGGCCGGGCGACGGGATGGTGGAGGCGTGGGACCACGCGGGCCACGCGGTCGGCAACCACAGCCAGTCCCACCTGCCCGCGAAGGACGTGGGCTCGGAGGCGTTCGTCGCCGACGTGGCTCAGTGCCAGGCCGAGCTGACCCGTCGCCTGGGCAAGTCGCCCCGCTGGTTCCGCTATCCGTACCTTGGCTATGGCGCGGACGCGACGGAGCAGGCGCGGATCGAGCTGGGTCTGGATCGAGCGGGTCTGTCGAATGCCCCCGTCACGCTTCCCACCTCCGACTGGGTGTTCGTCGCTCCCTACCGCGAGGCCCTGGCGAGCGGCGACGAGGCGAAGCAGGCCCAGCTCGCGGCGGGGTGGGCCGCTCACTTGGTGGAGGCGGTGCGAGCCGGCGACGCCCTGGCGCAGGCGACCTCGGGCCGCTCGGTGCCCCAGACCCTGCTGCTGCACGCCAACGAGCTCACGGCTCATCAACTCCCGGCGCTGCTGGAGACGCTGCGCGGCGAAGGCGTGCGCTTCGTGGGGCTGGAGGAAGCGCTGACCGACGAGGTGTTCCGCAAGCCCGTGGTGCGCTTCGAGCCCGGCGCCCTGCCCTGGCTCGCCCGGGTGTACCCCGACGACGTGCCGCAGATGAGCTGGTTCTCGGAGGCGGAGGGGCGGCTGCGCCAGCAGCACGGCACCGCGAAGGAGCCGAACACCTGGCCCACGGGGGTGCCGGCGGTGGTCGAGTCCACCGAAGAGCTGGTCCGCTGGCTGCGCGCCGCAGGATTCGACGGGCAGGTGCGCTCGACCTCCTGGCCGGTGCGGGGGCATGGGGAGCCGCCGCCTGCGGATCCGGGGGGCTCGCTGAAGATCGCCAAGGTGGTCGACAACGTGCACAAGACCGCGGGCTTCTTCCACTCCTACGAGCTGCGCTGTCATGGCGACCGCGCGTCGATCGAGGCCTTGTCGACCTGGGCGTCGTCGCCGAAGGGGCTCAACCGGCCTTCGATCGTGGTGCCCATGGCGAGCGGGGCGTGCGTGGCCTCCGTGCTGACGCCCGATCACGACTTCCTACTCCAGGCGATCGTGGCCCTCGCGGGCTCCGACACCGAGTAGGCACCTGTCCTCAGGCGCTGATGGCGTCGCGCATCTGCACGAAGGTGTGGCCGAGACCCGCGCCCACGGCCGTGAGGGAGGCGAGGCAGACCAGCGTGATCAGCGAGGCGATCAGGCCGTACTCGATGGAGGTGGCGCCGGTGTCTTCGTGGAGGAAGGTGGTGAGGTTCGTGAAGGTCATGGTGGCTCCCAGGTGATGTCCTGGGTCATTGCGAGCGACGTGCCAGCCCTGGGCGACGGAGCAACCTATGCAATGCGCCGATGAAGGTACGGTCCCCCTTCGATGGTCATGACGTCGACATGTCGGTGATAGGGGACCGTCATGTGGATCCTCCTCGCGCTCGCCTGCCAGTCCGATTGCTCCGAGGGGGCGTCGTGCGCCTTCGACGGCGGTGCCTACACGGTCTTGGGGGCCACCGAGGCCACCGATCGAGCGTTCATCTACCTGCACGGGGCGGCGACGAACGCGGAAGAGGTGCGGCAACGGCACAAGGAAGAACGCTTCCTCGAGGCTGGCTACACGATGGTCTACCCAGATGCGCCCAACGGCAACTGGCAGGTCTCACGGGGCCTCGACGCAGCCGCCGAGGATGCGGCCTGGGTCGCGTCGCTGGCCGAGCAGCTCCGGGCCGATGGGGTCGCTGACACCTTCTTCGTGGGGGGGCAGTCGGTCGGTGGCTCGATGACCTGGTACGTGGCGTGCTTCGAGGGCGATGGCTTCGCGGGCTTCCTCCCCAGCGCGGGGGGCTTCTGGGAGCCCCTGCCCGCGAGCTGCCCGACCCGCTCGGTGGTGCTGCGGCACAGCCACGGCCTCGACGACAACTTCGTGCCCTTCGAGGGGCGAGAGCTGGGCGGAGGTGCCACCCAGGGCAGCGTCGCCGAGGGGTTGGCCCTGTGGCGAGACGAGCTGGGCTGCGACGAGGCGGTCGAGGAGAGTGTGGAGGGGCCGTTCACCTGCGAGGCCTGGACGGGCTGCTCGGGTGAGCTCGAGCTGTGTCGCTACCAGGGCGGTCACGGCACGCCCAAGGGGTGGGAGGTCGAGGCGGTCGAGTGGCTCGATCGCCACTGAGCCACCCCCTCAGGCTGGGGCGCGTCAGGAACCCGCCAGAAGGTTGGGAGCACGTAAGCCAGGGTCTAGGCCGGAAATGGTCTGCAGCAACGTGCGATGAGCCATTGGTAGGTGACCCGCTCCGAGGGTCGGGCTAAGGTCCCCGCCATGGATAGCAGCCTCATCATCGTCATCATCTCGGCGCTCCTCTCGCTGCTCTGCTGCGGTGGAACGCTGTTTCTCTTCGTGCTGATCCTCGGGTTCGTGCTGCTTCGGCGTCGCGGCCAGAAGGATGTCACGGCGCGCGACGCGATGAGCGCGGGCGTGGAGTCCGTCAGCCAGGTGTTCGTCCGCGGCAAGAGCGGGCTCGAGGCCGCTGACGACGACGACTGAGCGGGTGCTTTTCGGTCTGCTGCTGCCGTGTCGGTGACGGGCTCCTCGCTGGAGCGCCCCCCTGCGGCGCCGTGGTTGGTGGCCCTGGCCGCCTTCGTGGCCCTCGCGGTGCCCTTGCTCGGCTCCTACGTCTACGTGGAGTCACAGAACGACGTGGCCTACGGGCGCTACGTGCAGGCCTCGACCGAGGCGCTGTCGGCGCGGCTCGCCGAGCAGCTCGAGGTTCGCCTGCTGCTCGCCTCCTCGCTGCAGGGGGAGCTCGAGCTGGGGGTGGTGACCGACGGCGAGGGCTTCGCTACCCGAGCGGCGGATCTTCAGCGGCGGGTGCCCGGCTACCAGGCGATCAACCGCGTCGACGCCGAGGCGCGCATCGTGCAGGTCGTGCCCCTCGAGCCGAACCGTGAGGCGCTGGGGCGCGATCTGTCGTCGCACGAGGTGGCCGGCCCGGTGATCGCGGAGGCGAGGGCCACGGGCAAGGTGGCGATCGCTCCCCCGCTGGAGCTGTACCAGGGGGGGCTGGGCTTCACCGCCTACCTGCCGGTTCACGGGGGGAGGAAGGGCTTCGTCAACGTGGTGCTTCGGGTGCAGCCGCTGCTCGAACGCCTGACGGCGCCCCCGTTCTCCGACGACCTGGCGGTGGAGCTGCACCTGGGGGGCAAGCGGGTGTTCCCCACTGGGCAGCAGGCGGGTCTCCGCGGCGACGCGCGGTCCGCGCAGATCCCGTTCTGCGACGGATCGCTGACGCTGGTGGGGGTGCCGAGCGACTCGTTGCGCTCGTCGTTCCACGCGTCGACGACGCCGGCGCTCCTCGGCCTGGGGCTGGCAGCGGCCCTCGCCGCGGGCTGGCTGGCCTTCGCCGTACAGCGGCAGCGGGTTCGGCGCCGCGTGGAGGAGGAGCGCCTCGGGCACGCGGAGCGCATGGAGGCCCTCGCGACCATGGCTGGGGGCATCGCCCACGACTACAACAACCTGCTCGCGGTGATGATGAGTCACCTGGAGCTGCTGCAAGAGCGCCTCACGGAGCCCGACGATCGCGAGGCCCTCGACGAGCTGCTGGCGACCTGCGACGACGCGGCGCAGCTCACCCGCCAGCTGCTCACCCTGGCACGTCATCCGGTCGCTACGGAGGTGGCCTGCCAGCCCGACGTGGAGCTGCACAAGGGCGGCAAGCTGCTGTCTCGCTTGCTCGATGCCTCGCAGGCGTTCGAGCTGCAGCTGGGGGCTCCCGGTGCCCTGGTTCGCGGTGACGGCGGGGCGATCCGACAAGTCCTCATCAACCTGCTGCTGAACGCGCGCGATGCGATGCCCGACGGGGGCACGGTGACGGTCGCCACCCGCGTGGAGCGCGGCATGGTGTGCATCGACGTGCGAGACACCGGGGTCGGGATGGACGCCACGACCCGCGCCCGTGCCTTCGATCCGTTCTTCACCACCAAGGCGCTGGGGGAGGGCACCGGCCTGGGGCTGGCGATGGTGTTCTCCACGGTCCGGCGCCTGGGGGGCACAGTGACGGTGCACAGCGAGCAAGGCGTGGGGACGACCTTCGAGCTCCGCTTCCCGCTGGTGACCGAGCTGACCTCGCAGGAGGCGGCCGTGCATCGGGTGGGGGAGGGGATGCGGGTGCTGTTGGTGGAAGACGACCCGGGCCTTCGCGACGCCTACGCCCGCACGCTGAAGCGGGCGGGCCTCGATGTGGTGGTGGCCTCGGGAGGTGAGGAGGCCCTGCGCCTGGTCGACGAGCACCTGCAGGTGCTGGTGACCGACGTGCGCATGCCCGGGATGAATGGCGTGGAGCTGGCGCGGCGGGTGCTGGCCGAGTGGCCGGAGGTCTCGGTGGTGTTCTGCACCGGCTACGCCGACGAGGAGGAGATGACCCACGACGGGCGACCGCTGGGAGCGATCCTCGAGAAGCCGTTCCCGCTGCGCCGGCTGGTCACGACGGTGCGGGCGCAGCGAGGGCTCCCGCCGGGTTAGGCGGTCGCGCTGGAGGCCCCGATGGCTGCTCTGTTGTTCCTGCTCGCGTGTGCCTCTCGGGCGCCTGCGGAAGCGCCGGCTCCCGCGGCGGATCCGGCCCCGGTCCCCGCTCCCGCGCCCGCCGCGCCGACCATGGTGTTCGACGACGTGGCCCTTCCGGAGGGCGCCGAGCTCATGACGGCGCCGGTAGCGACCCAGCGGGTGGTGGTCGATGGCGAGGCGCATGCCATCGACTACACCGTGCTGAGGCGGGCAGGGGAGGGCTTCGGCACCCTGGTCGATCGCGCCGGGGCTCCCATCGAGGGGCTGTGCAACGAGCAAGACTTCAACGCGTTGCTGCAGGTCGACGGCTCGGTGTTCCTGGTGTCGCACTTCGAGTGCACGCCGGGCGGCGCGACCATCGGGCGGGTGGAGCAAGCCGGCGATGGCACCCTGTCGCTGGGCGAGGTCGAGCTGGTCGACTGGTCGAGCGTCGGGGGGCTGTGGAACCCGTGCGCTGGCCAGGTCAGCCCCTGGAACACGCACCTGGCCTCCGAGGAGTACGAGCCCGACGGGCGGCGCGAGCCCACCGAGGAGCAGTATTGGCCTCACCGCGCCTGGACGCGGATGAAGCGCTACCAGTCCGAGCCGCTCAACCCCTGGCGCTACGGCTGGATCCCCGAGCTGATC
>Ga0070727_10004618_pt1 | contig 11666 bp, 11 predicted proteins | sample tdAd472_FD_66722 | JGI IMG/M metagenome (GOLD analysis project Ga0070727, IMG submission 66722) | Marine sediment microbial communities from the Atlantic coast under amendment with organic carbon and nitrate - tdAd47.2 | ecosystem: Environmental > Aquatic > Marine > Coastal > Sediment | place... | reverse complement strand
TCGAGCCGGGCAAAAATACCATGGAGCTTATCCAAGGTGTTGAGCTTGCCGTGAGGAATGGCGATGGCATTGCCAATTCCCGTTGTGCCAAGGCGTTCACGTTCCAGCAACACGTCAAAAATGGTCCGCTCATGCAGGCCGGTGACATCGGCAGCGATTCGGGAAAGCTCCTGAAGCGCTTGCTTCTTGCTGGTGACTTTCAAATTGGCGACCACCCCTTCGGGGATGAGCAGGTCGGCGATTTCCATGGTCTACCTTCTTTATCTACTTTCTTTTACAGATGGGACCGGAACTACTTGGTCAGGCTGGGGTCGATCCAACCGATGTTGCCATCTTGGCGCCGGTAGACCACGTTGAGGCCTCCATGCGCACTGTTATGGAACATCAGGGTCGGCACATCAGCCAAATCCATCCGCATAACCGCCTCACCGACGGTCAAGGTTTCAATTTTTGTTGCGATTTCAGCGACGATAGCTGGCTGCCCGTCTTCAGATTCTTCGGGTCGCTCTTCGTCTTCCGGTGCAATGACGAAATGCTGGGCGAGCAAATGGGCATCGGGGTCTTTTTCTTTATGGTGATCCCGAAGTCGGCGCTTATAGCGGCGCAGCTGTTTGGTAATCCGGTCAAGAGCCGAATCGAAAGCGGCATAGGGGTCTTCAGCCTTGGCGCTCCCCTGCACCTCGATATCTTTGCCCACATGGACAAGAATGTCGCAGCGGAACTCGTGCATATCCTTAGCCAGCAGAACCGATCCATCCACCGGGTTGGCAAAATACTTGGTCACTCCAGCGGTCAAGTTGTCTTTCATATGACCGGTCAGAGAATCTCCCACGTCGATCTTTTTGCCTTTAATTTCAATTTCCATGGTGGGTCATCCTTAGAATTGAAGCACGACGAGCCTTGCTTATCCCAGTTATTGGGGGGAAATGCAGGGTTCCTGCGACAACGCGCATCGCAATGCTTTCCTTCCGGTCCTTATTCCACTTGTTATTCGGCGAAGGGCGGAAATTAGTGCCGTGCTTACAGTGAGTCAAGCAAATGGCCTCTTTTTGAGCCATATCGTTGGATAATTATGTTTCGCAAAAACGATCATACAGCGCTCCCTTGATTTCAGAGCCGTCACCAGCGGGGCCGAACTAAAGCAAGGTGTCGGCCAGCGAAAAAGCCTTAACAAGCTGAAACATATAACTTTATCTTAGCGCCGCCTTCTTTTCCCTGCGTCGTTGAACCGACGAAGGAATCCGCATGGCTTCCCTGTATTTTGCCACTGTTCGACGGGCAATGTCGATTCCTTCGTTTTGTAAAATTTCTGCAATTCGATCATCGGAAAGAATCTTTTTCACCGGTTCTTCGTCAATCAAGCTTTTGATTCGGTCTCGCACGGCTTCTGCAGAGTGCGCATCACCGCCCGCCGAATTGCCAAGAGCTGTCGTGAAGAAGTACTTCAATTCGTAAATCCCGCGCGGGGTGGCGATATATTTGTTTGAGGTAACACGACTGACCGTACTCTCGTGCATTTCAATTTCTTCTGCTATATCGCGCAAAATGAGTGGCTTTAGGTGGCGCACACCTTGGGCAAAAAACGCTGATTGCTGGGTCACAATTTCTGTGGCGACCTTAAGGATGGTTCCGGCACGCTGGTGAAGCGATTTAACCAGCCAGTTTGCCGTCTGGAAGCATTCGGCAATGTATTGTTTTTCCGCCTTGTTGCGCGCCGAGCCACTCACAGTTGCGTGGTACTGGTTGTTGATCAACACCTTGGGCAAGGTGTCATTATTAAGCTCAATAAACCATCCGCCATCGGGATTGGGACGCATAAGAATGTCGGGAATGACCGGCTGAATAACGGAAAAATCAAATGAGAGGGCCGGCTTGGGATCAAGCTCCCTAATCTCATCGATCATATCGGTAATATCTTCATTATCGACCCCGCAACGCCGCGAGAGAGCTCGCAAGTCGTGCTTGGCGAGTAGTTCCAGATTGTCGAGGAAGGTCTGCATCACCGGGTCGAGGCGATCTTTTTCCTTGAGTTGAAGGGCGAGGCATTCCTTAAGATTGCGAGCAAAAATGCCCGTCGGGGTGAAACCATGAAGTTTCTCAAGTGTTGCCTCAATTTGCTCCATGTCGCATTCAAGGGTCTCTGCAACAATTTCTATGTCACCCGTCAGATAGCCCGCCTCATCCAACAATTCCATCAGATGAACCGCAACGACCCGCTCGACCGGATCGGTTAGCTCTACACCAATTTGCTCTAAAAGATGATCGCGGAGCGATATTTCGCCAGAAAGGGTTTGCTCTAGGCTTCGCTCGGGATTTTCGCCACCACTTCCGCTGCTTGAGCCAACACTGGACCAGTCCGATAAGCTTGAATCTGCGACTTCCGTTGAGCTCTGTACCGGCATTTCTTCCGAGCCCGAATTATCGTAGTCCACATCGAGCGCTGCCTCTGATTCTTGGGCAGAACCAACATCGTTTTCCAGGTCAACCGAGGACAGGCTCTCTTCAACACCATCGCTGTTTTCCCGCGCCTCGGTGTCGGCGGCTTCGCGGTCAGGGTCGCCTTCGTTCTCAACCCTTTCAAGCAGTGGGTTTTGCTCAAGCTCCTCCTCGACGAAGGCTGTAAGTTCGATGTTGTTGAGTTGCAGAAGCTTAATCGCCTGCTGCAACTGCGGCGTCATGACCAGTGTTTGAGAGTGTCTTAGTTCGAGCCTCGGCGTCAGTGCCATTGCTTTGCCCGGATATTACAGACTAAATCGATCGCCGAGATAGACCCGCCGCACATCTTCGTTTCCGACGATATCGTCCGGCGTGCCTTCCATCAGCATCATGCCATCATGGATAATATAGGCACGATCAATGAGATCCAAAGTTTCTCGGACATTGTGATCGGTGATCAAAACGCCGATGCCACGGTCTTTGAGATGTCCGACCAGATCGCGAATGTCTCCCACCGCGATAGGATCAACCCCGGCAAAAGGTTCATCTAGCAAGACAAAGTGGGGTGAAGAAGCAAGGGCACGGGCAATCTCAACCCGGCGGCGTTCACCGCCAGAGAGCGCCAAGGCCGGCGTGCGGCGAAGGTGCGTAATGGAAAACTCTGCCAAAAGAGATTCCAACATGGCTTCGCGTTTGTTGCGCGACTTTTCAACCACTTCAAGAACCGCCCGAATATTGTTCTCAACCGATAAGCCTCTGAAAATAGAGGCCTCTTGAGGGAGATAGCCAATACCAAGGCGTGCGCGGCGATACATTGGGAGTTCGGTAATATCCTGACCATCAAGTATGATCTTGCCATGGTCAGGCGCAATCAGCCCGGTGATCATATAAAAACAGGTGGTCTTGCCCGCACCGTTGGGGCCAAGCAAGCCGACGACTTCACCGCGTTGAATTTTGAGATTGGCACCACGGACAACAGGACGTTTCTTGAACCGCTTTTCCAAACCTTCGACAGACAGGCCGTGATTCTCGGCAATAAGCCGAGGTCTGTGGCCGGAATCCCCTACCGGTCTGAGCTGTCTGGTTCTATCGGCGTCCAACGATCTCTGCCCTCTAAAATCGTACCGCAGCGTTTCTATTATCGCTTTTGCGGTGTTATCGTTCCCTTAACCCGGCTGCCGCCGCCCTTTTTACAGGCAAAAAGCTTGCTCACCTGGGTATTCATATTCACTTCAGCACTACAGCCATTGAGCTTGTTCTTGCCTCGTGTCATGAGGACTTTCCCGCTCAGCCGGGCGATACCACTGCGTACGTTATAGACACCTTTGTCGGCCTTGACCACGTCCTGTTTCGTTACAATGACCACATTGCCGAATGCATTGATCTGGTGGGCGGTGGATTTTCCGCTTTTATCTTTCTTGAAAAGAGCGGTCAAAACGTCCGCCTTGAGCCGTTTGTCATTGTTGATCACCAGGGCGTTGCCCCGTGCCACAGCCATTTCTTTGGCCATCCAATACTCGAGGCTATCCCGGGCTGTCAGCTCCTGAGTGGTTGTCACAAGCTTCAAGTTCTTTCCCGTCATCACAAGGATTGAGTTGTCGAGATCGTAAACACCCTTGTCGCCGTATGCGGTTTCACCCGAGGAAGTAATTTTGACATGGCCTAATGCGTCCAATCGCCAAATCTGGGTGCTGCCGCCATCATCGGCGCGGTAATAGGCCCTTAGTTCGTCGGCACGCACCACCATATCGCCGCGCACCGCTCTGGCATTGCCGCGGGCAATAAATATTTGGCCATCCTGCTGCCATTCGATCCCATTGTCGGCAAAAACTTCAACCGCCGAGCCGTCTTCGCCCGATAGATTGAGATTCTGCGCCGCCACTGGGCCAGAAAGCAGGAAAAGGGCAAGAACGATCCAGAGACCAAATCGTTTAGAAGCACAGGGGTTTGAAAGCAACGCGCCTTCCTCCTTATCGGCCCTGCAGGCCGGGATAGAGAATAAGATGGGACTTGCCCGTAAAACTGATGATGGAGCCGTTATTGCTCAAAACGAAGCCCTGAGCCCGCAGTTCGCCAAACGGTCCCTGCCCGGCAACCGGTTCGTTGCCCGAAGCCATATTGTTCCCCAAGTCAATTTCAGCCGTACTGGTTCTGATTTCATAACCTGAATCATGAAACAAATTGACCGCGCCTTTAAGGCTTAATTTTTTTCCCGGTTGGTCATAGGCTCCGGTGTTGGCTGTTAGAACCAACCAAGAGCCATCGTCTAAAGTCATATCGGCCTTAGGCATTTCAAGCTCAACTAAAGTCGCGTCGGGTTTAAGGTTCTTGGCAATATCGGCGGTGACCGAAAAAGGCTGGTTCTTGGCGTCCGTGCCCATATAGCGGGCATTGACCATGTTAAGCCCTTCGGCTTCGCGCGCCTCAATGCCAGAAAAACCAATTTTGAAACGGTTGTCCTCTCCCCGCAACTGAGGCCAAACGAGTACCAAGCCGATCAATATAAGAGCAAAAATTGGCAGAACGAACTTCATGGCCGAGACAAATCGGCTGTAGGTTCCCACCCCTTGCGGATTGGGCGCACCTAAGGAAGCACGACGCGAGGGGTCTAGTTTTGTTGCGCTGGTTTCCAGTGCGGATTGATCCACCGGCTCCACCCCTAAACAACGCCCGCTTTCAGGCAATCATGAAGATGGATAATCCCAACCGGTCGCCCTTCTTCAATGGCAAACAAGGTCGTAATCTCCTTGCTGTTCATTATCTGCACGGCTTCGCTGGCCAGTAGGTCAGGCTCAATCGTCGTTGGTGTTTTGGTCATTACCGACTCAACAGTTTGCTCCATAAGGGTGGCCCCCATGTGACGTCGCAAGTCGCCATCTGTCACAATTCCGTCAAGCGTCCCGTCTTCATCGGTCACACCCACACAGCCCAACCGCTTCGCTGATATTTCAAGGACTGCTTCGCTCATGGCTGCACCCTTAGTAATCAAAGGAACAGCTTTACCTGTGTGCATGATATCGCCAACCTTTAAGAGCAGGCTTCCAAGCTTGCCGCCTGGATGGAGATCACGGAAATCGTCTGCTGAAAATCCTTTGCGATCAAGCAAAGCCACGGCCAAAGCATCACCCAGCGCAAGGGCAAGCGTTGTCGAGGTGGTTGGAGCAAGGCCCATTGGGCAAGCTTCAGGGCTATCTGGCAAAACCAAAGGCGCATCGGCAGCACGACCCAAAGCCGAATCGGCACGGCTGGTGATGGCAATCAAAGGAATGGCAAAACGGCGGGTATAGGCCAGTACATCTGAGAGCTCTGAGGTTTCGCCGGAATTAGACAGGGCCAGCACCACATCGGCCTGAGTGATCATGCCCAAATCCCCATGGCTTGCTTCGCCAGGATGAACGTAATAGGCGGGCGTTCCCGTCGATGCCATGGTCGCGGCGATCTTGCGGCCCACATGACCGCTTTTACCCATGCCGGTAACAATCACCCGACCCGTGGCTTGGACAAGAATATCCAAAGCTTGAATAAAGCGCTCATCGAGAGACGCAGCCAGCGCTTCAAGGGCCTCTGCTTCAATCTTTAGAACGCGCAGGGCAGATTCCAGCCCCTCAGCGCTTTCGGTCTTTCTCATCGCGGATTCGGTTGCGTTCATTTCACTCTCTAATCGGACCCTTAAATTAGTCCGGTTTATCCCTTTTATGCTTGGGATTCATCGAAGAGATTCAAGTTCGTAGGACCATATTACGTACTGTTGCCGCAGTATGCGCTCGTGAGCACCCGAAGGTCAACCAGACTGCGGGTTGCGCCGAGCCCCAATGGCGGCAAAATCAGTGGGCAAATATGTCCAAATCCGGCCAGCCATCCAGATCAAGCCTGGAGCGGGTGGGCAGAAACTCAAAACAAGCCCGCGCCAAATGGGTGCGGCCTTCACGCTCCAAGCGTTTTTCCAGCAGGTCACGAAGCTGGTGCAGATAGAGAACGTCCGAAGCAGCATATTCTTGCTGTTCTTGGCTCAACTCTTCTGCGCCCCAATCCGATGTTTGCTGCTGTTTGGAAAGCTCCACACCCAGCATTTCGCGGCAAAGCCCCTTCAGCCCATGGGAGTCCCCATAGGTTCGAACCAGCTTGGAGGCAATTTTGGTGCAATAGACCGGCGTGCAAATTACCCCGAGAAACTTCTCAATGATGGCTAGATCAAAGCGCGCATAATGGAAAATCTTGGTCACGGCTGGGTCGCCGAGAACCTTTTTCAAGTTCGGCGCGTCATATTGCCCTATGGGCAGCTGAACGAGATGGCAAACGCCATCGCCAGCCGAAAGCTGAACCACGCAGAGCCGATCCCGGTGGGGGTTAAGGCCCATGGTTTCAGAATCCACAGCAACAGAGTCGCCAAAGGTCACATCAGCAGGCAAATCGCCCTTATGTAGGATAATCGTCGGTGTTTGAGCGTTCGTCGTCTTATTCATTGCCGACATAGTCTCCGGTTCGGTGGTGGTGTCTACCGGTCAGATATATAGAAAAATGGTGCCCAGGAGAAGACTCGAACTTCCACGGCCTTGCGGCCACTGGCACCTGAAGCCAGCGCGTCTACCAATTCCGCCACCTGGGCAATATCTTTGATGGCGCTCAAAAAGCGGTGCAGGAACTACCCCTCCACCGCTCCTTTGTCAACCGGTTTCACCCTTATTTGGGTCTGCATTGGAAAGTTTTCTGTGCCGATCCAGAGAAACCCACCCTTCGGGCTTCTCAAAAAGCCCTAAACCGATTATAAGCGGCTCAAAGAGATTTAGGGGTATCCTACAACGGAGGAATGGATCATGGATCGCCGCATCGTCACAGTATTTGGAGGCTCTGGTTTCCTCGGACGCTACGTGGTCAAACGGCTAGTTAAAACCGGCCATATCGTTCGCGTCGCCGTGCGTGACCCGGAAGATGCTCTTTTCCTAAAACCCATGGGGGATGTAGGCCAGGTTGTCACCGTTGCAACGTCGCTGCTCGATGAAGACTCGATCAAGCGCGCTGTCGAGGGAGCCGAATGGGTGGTCAACGCCGTCGGTATTCTTTCCCCCTGGGGCAAGCAGTCGTTTGAAAACATCCATCACCTGGGCGCGGGCATGATTGCCAAGGCTGCCAAGGAAGCAGGAGTTGAGAGGCTGGTCCATATCTCCGCTCTCGGCGCCGATCCCGAATCACCTTCCGCCTATGCCCAGACCAAAGCCGCAGGTGAGCAGGCCGTGCTTGAGGCCTTCCCTGGTGCAACGATCTTGCAGCCCTCCGTGGTCTTCGGGGTGGAAGACGGCTTCTTCAACAAATTTGCTGGCATGATGCGCTGGACCCCAGCTCTACCCGTTTTCGGCTGCCCGCTGATCCCGAAGGTCTCTTTCCCGTTCCAAGAAGACAACCTCATTGAGGTCGACCTCTACGGAGACGGCGGAACCAAGTTCCAGCCGGTTTATGTGGGTGATGTGGCTGAAGCTGCTGTGAATGCCCTACAAGACCGGGCCACCGAAGGAGAGCGCTACGAGCTTTGCGGCCCCAAGGTATATAGCTTCAAAGAAATCATGGAGCTGATCTTGAAATTCTCCAACCGCAAACGGCTCTTGGCCCCCATACCCTTTGGCATCGCAAGCTTTGCTGCTTGGTTTATCGAGAAGCTGCCAAAGCCCATGCTAACCCGTGACCAGTTGACCTTGCTAAAGAGCGACAGTGTGGCCCACGAAGGGGCTCAGGGCTTGAAAGAGCTTGGCATTGAAGCAACCCCGGCAGAGATCATCCTGCCAACCTATTTGAAGCGCTTCACGGCCCAAAAACAGCAGAGCCCGCGCCTCGCACACTAGATATAAAGCAGATTTTTTTTATTAAAGGCGGCCCCTGATACGGGTCGCCTTTTTTATTGCCCGCCAATTTGGAATTTAGGGGCGATTAGAACGCGCCAATCAGAAAAATCATTGTTTTTCAAATGGTTAACAGATGATTAAGAATTGAGCCTCAACTACGAATGTGGGCAAGAATTGTTCGGAAATGAGGTGAATCAACTACCAATGTCGATTCATTTTTCAATTTTTAAAAAAGACGTGATGCCAACCTGTCACTGAAGACAAAAAATCGCGATTAGATTTCGAAACCGGTTTCTTTTGTTTCGTTAGTCCAATGCTGCATCGAGTTTCGTCTCCACGACAAAATAGCGTCAGGCAAAATCGCCCGCGACTTTTGTGGTCGCTGAGGTCGGGTTTTTTGATTTGGGTAAAAAAAGAGAAGGCCTAGTCTTCTGCTTCAAGGCTCTCGGCTGCAGCCGAAATAATCTCTCCAAACTCGCGCAAAAACACGGAGCCTTTGACCGTGCGCTGAATCAGCACCGAACGACGGTCTGACTCATCGATCTTGCGGCGTAACAATTCCAATTCGCCCAGCCTATCAAGGGCCCGGGTCACCGCTGGCTTAGAGACAGCAAGGGTTTCAGCCAATCCACGCACAGTATGCGGCGGCGGCATCAAATAGACTGTGAGCAGCAAAGCCATTTGGCGAGCCGATAAATCAGGCGACTCCCGACGCACACTTTCGGTAATTGAAAGCCGCCATAGGTCCAAAGATTTTACCGGAGTAAGTTCCAAAACTGCTTCCCTTGCCAAAGCCTTGAGATAGGCTTTTGTTACGCTTCCGTTACTTTTTTACCCGAGTCGGCCCAATACAGCAACAGCTAAACCTAAGTCGGCCAAACAAAGTTTTTTAGCGCCGCTTAAAGCGATCCGAAATAAGCCCAAACAAGCCCCTTATTGCCATCGCTTCTCCCCCCTCAGGACGACCTGGACGAGAGGCCGTATTCCATCCCATTAGATCGAGATGAATCCAAGGAACTTGGGTTCCAACGAACTCTTTGAGGAACAAAGCGGCAGTAATTGCCCCGCCATAGGGGCTGTTTGCATCGTTTGATATGTCGGCGACTTTTGAATCAATCATCCGTCGATAGCCCTCCCAAAGGGGAAGTTGCCAGACCGGGTCGTCCTCTTTTTCGCCCCAGGCCATGGCATCACTTGCCAATTGATCATCGTTGGAAAATAAAACCGGAATATCCGTTCCCAAGGCCACGCGAGCCGCTCCGGTAAGGGTCGCGCAATCTATGACCAGGTCTGGCTTTTCAGAGACGGCCTCTGCCAAGGCGTCTGCCAGGACGACACGACCCTCAGCATCGGTATGGCCAATCTCAATGGTCGTGCCTTTGCGGCTGGCAATTACGTCTAAGGGGCGCATGGCATTGCCTGAGACGCTATTTTCCACTGCTGGAATTAGAACCCGCAAGCGGACCCGAAGCCCTGCCGCCATGATCATCCGTGCCAAGCCCAACACATGGGCCGCACCGCCCATATCTTTCTTCATCAGCCGCATGGCCCCCGCGGGCTTAAGATCCAGGCCACCAGAATCAAAGCACACACCCTTGCCAACCAAAGTCAGCTTGGGGTCTTTCTCACGCCCCCAAGTAACATCAATAAGCCGGGGGCTATGAACGCTGGCGCGACCCACCGCATGGATCGCCGGGTAATTCTGCTTAAGCAATTCGTTGCCTTTGATTTCAACAAACCTTGCACCAAACTCCCGAGCTAATCGTTTGGCTGCCAAGGCCAATTGCTCCGGACCCATGTCAGAGGCGGGAGTGTTGATCAAATCTCGGACTAAGAGAATCGACTCTGCTGTGCGTGCTACCGCTGCCCGGTCACAGTTCTTCGGCCAAACCAAAATGGGGAAGTTTTTTTCGTCTTTTTTGTAGCGGTCAAAATTATAGGTCGCCAAGGCCCAGCCCAGCGCAGCAGTTGAGGCAGCTGATTTTGAAAACTTCCCCTCTAGAATAAAGGTCTGTGCCGGTAGTTTGCTAACCAAGGCCGCAAAATCCCAAATCGGCTCATCACGGCCTACCCCGGCAACAACCTTGGCTACTTTCCCTTTCTTGCCAGGGATAACGCAAATGGTTCCCGGCTTGGCGACGAAGCCGTTTTGCTCCACCCATGCCGTCACCGATGCATCCTCACCGGCCAGCCAATGGCCCAGCTGCCCCTTACGCAGAGGAATGAGAGAAATAGCCCCTTTGGTCGTTTCGGTGAAATGCTCCAGCACCCCGGCCTCCATTTTCGTTGTCTTTTAAATCATAAAAACAAAAAGGGCGGCAGGGAGTATCCCAGCCGCCCCCTTTTTATCTGGTAGCACGCACTATTTTTTCTTGCGCTTTTTCTTGTAGCCAAAATCACCTTCAGTGATATCGGGCACAAAGCTCTGATCATCGATTGGCGGACGCACATAGCTTTTAGCCGGTGCGCGACGCTTATGAAGTTTGATCGGCCCTGGCGTCAAATCCTCATAAGGAATGCGGCTCAATAGATGGTTAATGCAGTTAAGCCGGGCCCGTTTTTTAACGTCGGCTTCGACCACATACCAGGCAGCTTGTTTGATATCCGTGTGAGCGAACATCTCATCCTTAGCCTTAGAATATTCCATCCAACGATCACGAGATTCCAAATCCATTGGACTCAGCTTCCAGCGCTTGATTGGATTTTCAGCCCGTGCCTGGAACCGGCGCTCTTGCTCTTCATCGGAAACCGAGAACCAGTACTTAATGAGAATGATGCCCGAGCGGAGCAACATACGCTCAAACTCAGGGCAGGTCCGCATGAAGTCCATGTATTCTTCTTGGCTACAGAAACCCATAACCTTCTCAACACCAGCACGGTTGTACCAGGAGCGGTCAAACAGGACCATTTCACCCGCTGCCGGCAGGTGCGGCACATAGCGTTGGAAATACCATTGAGTTTTTTCGCGCTCGGTCGGCGTGCCCAATGCGACGACGCGACAGATGCGTGGGTTTAAGGGCTCGGTAATCCGCTTGATCGTGCCACCTTTACCCGCCGCATCGCGACCTTCGAAAATCACCACGACCTTAAGGCCCTTGGCCTTGATCCACTCTTGAAGCTTGACCAACTCAACCTGGAGCTTGGCCATTTCACGTTCGTAAACCTCGTTTTTCAACTTCTTAGGCTTAGGCAAAAAATCTGCCACTTGCCCGGCAATGTGGAGCCTCTCTGCGTTCGTCACTTCATCTTCTTCTGGGTCGAGCGGACGGCCGCTCGGCTTCTTTGTTTTCTTTGACATCTTATTAGCCCACCCCATACATATGGTCTCATTTGCCCGCTAAAAAGCGGCGTAATAAAAGCAGCCTAGCTGAAACGAACGCTTCTCGCAAAGACTCC
>Ga0070727_10004617_pt1 | contig 11671 bp, 11 predicted proteins | sample tdAd472_FD_66722 | JGI IMG/M metagenome (GOLD analysis project Ga0070727, IMG submission 66722) | Marine sediment microbial communities from the Atlantic coast under amendment with organic carbon and nitrate - tdAd47.2 | ecosystem: Environmental > Aquatic > Marine > Coastal > Sediment | place... | reverse complement strand
AGATACACGCGGGACAGGTACTCCTGCACACACACTTGGTCCGCGCGGGACAGCGTGTGCAGAGGTACACGCGTGACAGGTACTCCTGCACACACACTTGGTGCCACCCCTCCGAGAAGGGAAGAGGCGAACCCGTCGGGCGACTACCGTCGCTTCACGACATGCCAGCAACCGTCGTTTTGGGAGCCCAGTGGGGTGACGAAGGAAAGGGCCGCGTCGTTGACTACTTCTCCGAGAAAGCCGACTACGTCGTGCGCTTCCAGGGAGGAAACAACGCCGGCCACACCATCGTCGTCGGAAACGAAAAACTCGCCCTCTCACTAATCCCATCAGGAATCCTCTATCCCGACTGCACGCCGGTGATCGCGTCCGGCACCGTGATCGACCCCAAGGTGCTCCTTGCAGAAATGGACATGACGGCGGAACGTGGACTGGATCCGTCGAAGGTCAAGCTGTCATCCAACGCTCACCTGATAATGCCCTATCACCGGAAGCTCGACGCAGCCATCGAGAGGTACCTCGGCAAGAACCTGATTGGCACCACCAAGAAGGGCATCGGTCCGGCGTACACCGACAAGTACTCCCGCTTTGGAATCAGAATCCAGGATCTCTTCGACCCCAAGATTTTCCGCGAGAAGGTCGAGGCGGCCCTGGTCGACAAGAACAAGATCCTTCCCCGTGTCTACAACACCCTCCCGATGGACGCCGATGAGATCGTCGAGGAATACCTCGGGTACGCAGACCGGCTGCGCCCCCATGTCGCAGATACGTCACTTCTCCTCTGGAACGCGATCAAGGCAGGCAACGACGTCCTCTTCGAAGGGGCACAGGGAACACTCCTCGATATCGATCACGGGACTTACCCGTTCGTCACATCGTCCAACCCAACCGCTGGTGGAGCCATCGTGGGATCAGGTATCGGACCGAAGACGATCGATGAGGTCATTGGCGTGGCCAAGGCCTATATCTCGAGGGTCGGCACCGGACCCTTCCCCACAGAGCTCCACGATGACGTCGGGGACAAGATGATCGAGTTAGGGGGCGAATACGGCACTGTCACCGGCAGAAGACGTCGTTGCGGTTGGTTGGACATGCTCGCTCTTCGCTACGCAGTCCGAATCAACAGCCTGACCAGGTTGTTCCTCACCAAGCTCGACATCCTTTCGGCTTTCGATACGATCAAAGTTGCCACTCGATACCACTCGAAAGAAGGTGACTTCGACGACTTTCCTTCGCAACAGTCCGTCCTCTATCACTGTGAGCCGGTATACGAAGAGTTGCCGGGTTGGAGAACCGACATCACCGAAATCCGCGAGTTCGGCAATCTCCCTACTGAAGCCCAGAACTACATCCGCTACATCGAAGAAGCGGCCGAGGCTCCTATCGGATGGGTGTCGGTAGGACCCGAGCGCACCCAGTTGGTCGAGATCTCGTGAAGATCCTGCTCATCGGTGGCGGTGGGCGGGAACACGCCATTGGGTGGAAGCTCGCCCAGTCACAGCGAGTCAACGAACTGATCTCTCTCCCGGGCAACCCGGGCCTGGCAGAACTGGGCCCGACGGTCGAAGGCATCGACGTGAATGATGTCGGTGCAATCGCCGCTATGGCGAGGGTCCACGGGGTCGACCTGGTCGTCGTGGGACCGGAAGCGCCCCTGGCTGCCGGGGTTACCGACGCTGTTTCGAGGCTTGGCATACCTGTCTTTGGACCGACGAGAGCAGCTGCTCGACTCGAATCCTCGAAGGCCTTCGCCAAGGACGTCATGAACCGCGCTGGTGTACCGACCGGCAGGTCACGCTCATTCAATGATCACGACAGCGCCATCGGGTACCTCAAGCAGTCGGACGGCCCTTTCGTGGTGAAGGCGGATGGGTTGGCTGCTGGAAAGGGTGTCCTGGTCACCGAATCCAGAACAGACGCCGAGTCTTGGGTTGACTATTGCCTCGGTGGAGGATTCGGTGAGGCCGGCACCGCGGTGATAGTCGAGGAATACCTCGATGGCCCCGAGGTGAGCGTTTTTGCTGTTTGCACAGAGAACGGAGCCATGCCTTTGGCCCCAGCCCGCGACTACAAGCGCCTTCTGGAAGACGATGAGGGACCCAACACCGGTGGAATGGGCTCGTATTCTCCGGTCGACGACCTCCCACCTGGCCTAGTTCAACATGTGATGGCCGACGTAATTGATCCCACGCTGCGTCAGATGAGAGACGATGGAGTTCCTTTCACCGGGTTCCTGTACGCAGGCATGATTCTGACTGAGGGAGGCCCTAAGGTGCTCGAGTTCAACGTGCGCCTGGGTGACCCTGAAACTCAGGCAGTGCTTCCTCGTTTAGCCAATGACTTGGTAGACGTCCTTGAGGGATCGGAGCCGGAATGGTCTGATATCGCGACGGTCAACGTCGTTCTGGCAGCCCGGGGATACCCGACCTCACCGGAGAAGGGAGTCGCCATAACCAAGCTGGCCAAAGTCCCGCCAGACGTGTTGGTGTTCCATGCCGGAACAATCCAGGAGGGCAGACATCTCCGGGTCAACGGCGGACGAGTCCTGAACTTGGTCGGGATGGGACAAACGGTCGAAGAAGCGCGCACTCGTGCCTATGAGGGCGTAGAGGCCGTCTCGTGGAAAGGCGCCGAGTACCGAACCGATATCGCCGGTTAGTAGTCGGGAGTTTCCAAATCACGATCGGGTAACGAAGGGATGTCGACAGGTTCGTCCGGCACATCCCTGGCGTCATATAGAAGCAGACCTTTTTGGCGGAACGCGATGGTCAGCACCAACACCGAACACGCCAATCCGCCGATCAGAGCAGCCGCTGCCTCGCTCGTCATTCCGGCCAAGCTTCCCAAGACCACCGCGCCGAGTTGCGGACCACCTGCAACGACAACCATGAAAATGCCCTGCAATCGTCCTCGGAGCGCGTCTGGCGTTACCACCTGAGCGATCGTCAACCGAAAGACGGCGCTCACCGCGTCTGCGGCGCCTGCGAGAACCATGAGGGCTGTCGCGGGCCACAACGCCGAGTTCGCCTCGCCTTCGGGGCCGGGACCCGGAGACAGGAACACGATTACCCCGAAGCCTGCAACGAAGAGGCCCCAAAGAGCCACCGATACGACGATGGCTCTGCCTTGCCGATTGATCGCCCCCAGACGTCCCGAGAAGAGGCCGGCCAGCAACGTGCCGGCTGCTATTCCCGCAAGCAGAATCCCAACCGTGGTTGCGCCCCCGCCGATGATGGTCGCTCCAATGGCCGGGAAGAGCACGCGAGGCAGGGCCAGTACCGTTGCAAGGAGGTCGGCCACGAAGGTCATTCCAAGAGTGGGCTTTGAACGCAGATAGGCAAGACCCTCGATGACCGATTTCAGTCCCGCACGCCTTGGCTTGCCTTCAGGAAGAAGCTCCGGAAGAGTGACCAGCATGATGAGCGCGGCCATCATCAGCAGCGCTTCGACCGAATAGGCCCACCCATATCCGCTCAGATCCACGAGGACTCCGGCGAGCATCGGACCAGCCGCCAACGAAACTCCCATCGAGAGACTGGACAACGCGTTGGCAGCCGGAAGAAGATTGGCCGGCAGCATGCGGGGAATGACTGCGGTCCGCGCTGGCCGATGCACTGCAAAGAAGCCGCTCTGTATGGCAACCAACACGTAGAGAATGCTTACGGTCGAAGTGCCGGAAACAGCCAATACGGCGAGGGCAATGCTCACCAGGCTCAGACCGATCTGCGTCACTACAAGAACGCGACGCCTGTCATATGCATCGACGATTGCTCCCCCATAGAGACCAAGAAGAACCAGGGGAATCAGAGCGGCAAGACCCACGAATCCGACGGCCACAGTCGAACCCGAGAGGTCATACACCTGAAGGCTCACGGCGACGGCCGTCAGGCTTGCTCCCATGCCGGAGAGGGCACCACCGATCCAGAGCGTGCGATAAGGAGCGCTGACGCGCAGTGGGGTGAGATCGATCAGAAGACTGCGCACGAAGACATTGTGGTCGACACCCTCAAGCAAGGCGGCCTTGGCGAAGGCCTTCCCATCCGTGTCGATTACGGTCTGGCCCCATGAGCCACAAAGTCGCAATACTCATGGGATCTGGTTCCGACAGACCCGTGATGGAAAAAGCCGGAGAGATGCTCGACCGCTTCGGAGTAGAGCACGAGACCCGAGTCCTTTCAGCCCACAAGACCCCTGATCAGGCGCTCGAATTCGCTACCAGCGCCGCCGAGAACGGCTTCGAGGTAATCATCGCCGGGGCAGGAAAGGCCGCACACCTTGCTGGGGTCATGGCTGCCAAGTCGCTCCTGCCGGTCATCGGAGTGCCAATAAGCGCATCCCTCGATGGAATGGACGCCCTCCTTGCGACGGTGCAAATGCCGACCGGCATTCCGGTCGCCACGGTCGCGATCGATGGCGCTAATAACGCCGCTCTTCTGGCAGTGGCGATGCTGGCTATAAACGACTCAGATCTAGCAGAGAAACTGGCTCAATTCCGTGCCGAGTTGGCGGAGAAAACCCTCGCTGGCTGACAACGGCTGGGGACCCGATACGATCGGAGTGTCATGAGCGATATCTCCTTCAAGAGCCCCGACCCCCACGACTTCCTCGCGATAGACGCACTCCTAACGGATGAAGAGATCCTTCTCCGCGACACGGTCCGTGAATTCGTGACGAAGGAAATCGATCCTCACATCGGAGACTGGTGGGAAGCCGGTGAGATCCCCCACAAGGAACTCGCCAAGACCATCGGAGGTCTTGGAATGTTCGGCATGCATCTAGATGGCTACGGCTGTGCCGGTACATCCAACGTTGCATATGGCCTGGCATGCCTGGAGCTCGAGGCGGGTGACTCGGGCATTCGTTCTTTTGTCTCCGTCCAGGGCTCTCTGGCGATGTTCCCCATATGGAAGTTCGGGTCAGAGGAACAGAAGCAAACGTGGCTTCCCCAGATGGCGGCAGGCGAGGTAATAGGTTGTTTCGGACTGACTGAGGCCGATGCAGGGTCGGACCCGAGTTCGATGCGCACCCATGCCCGCCAAGACGGTTCGGATTGGGTCATCAATGGATCCAAAGCCTGGATCACCAACGGAACCATCGCCGACGTAGCTGTCGTTTGGGCCCAGACAGACGGCGGAATCAGAGGATTCATCATCCCTACCGACACGCCTGGCTTCTCGGCTCCCGAGATCAAGAAGAAGGCGTCGCTTCGCGCCTCCGTGACCTCAGAGTTGGTTCTCGACGATGTCCGCGTTCCCGACGACTTCGTCCTCCCGAACGTATCTTCGATGAGAGGCCCGCTGTCCTGCCTGAACGAGGCTCGATTTGGGATCGCTTTCGGAGCAATCGGAGCCGCCCGCTCCTGCTACGAGTCCGCCCTGGATTACGCCAAGGAAAGGGTCCAATTCGACGTCCCGATCGGCTCCTTTCAGCTGACTCAGCAGAAGCTGGTCGAGCTCATGGTGACCGTCCAGCGGGGCACATTGTTGGCGCTTCATCTCGGCCGCATGAAAGACGACGGCACCATCACTCCCGAGCAAATCTCTTTCGGCAAGTTCGACAACGTCCGCAATTCGCTCGCGGTAGCTCGGACGGCACGCTCGATTCTTGGGGCCAACGGAATCACCTTGGAATATCCGATATTCCGACATATGGCGAATCTTGAAACCGTCTACACCTACGAAGGCACCAACGAGATTCACACCCTCGTAATGGGCCAGGCAATCACCGGTCTCAGCGCCTTTTCCTAGAGGTAATCGGAGAGGTCGCCATTGTCGGCTACTTCGACACCATCCATACCAAGCCATCTCGCGCACAGCTCCAGCTCATCACTCAGGGCCTTTCCAACCGCGATGCGATCGACATCTGGCTCAGCGAAAGCACCCTTCACCCTCAACACTCCCTCGCCGCGATCGGTCTTGAGGTCGACACGCCCGACGAGATCTCCGTCCATCAGGAAAGGCAGCACGTAGTACCCGTAGATCCGCTTCGGCTCGGGCACGTAGATTTCGATCCTGTAATGAAAGTCCCAGAGTCGCTCGACACGCGGTCGGAACCAGACGAGGTTGTCGAATGGGGACAGCAACGCTGTTCCGCTTGCCGTTCTCGGTAGGGAGGCGTCCGGATGCAGGAACGCCGTCTTCGGCCATCCCTCCACCTCCATCTCTACCAACTCACCTACTTCCGCTAGCTGATTGATGATCGGACGGGCGTCGGGCATGCGGATGCGGTAGTAGTCACCGAGATCCTCGGCAGTCGCCACACCCATGTGGCGGGAGGCCTGAAGGATCAGTAGCCGTTGCGCCTCTTCCCTAGGCAAACCAGGCGCATCCAGGTGTTCCTGGTCGATCACTCTTTCGGGGATGTCGTACATCCGAGTGAAGTTCGGACGGTCTGCGGTCGTAACTCTCCCCTGCAAGAACAGTGCTTCAAGAGCGACTTTGCCGTGGGACCAGTTCCACATGGTCCGCCCGATTCGTTCGCCCTGGTCCTCCAGTTCTTTGGTTTGGATCGGGCCCCTCTCCTGAACCTGCTGGAGGACGGCGTCGATGTAACCAGGCTGTTCCTCTTCAAGGCGCTTCATCGCTTTCCACGTGAATTCACGCTCCATCCGCCAACGGAACAGGCGATGGTCGGCCACGGGCAGCAGCGAGGCTTCGTGGCCCCAGTACTCGAACATCTCCCTGGACCTCCAGAGCCAGCTGTCGAGGGCATCCCGGTCGTAGGAGCCAAGCCGTGAGAAGAAGGGCATGAAATGGGCTCGGCTGTAGACATTCACCGAGTCGAGTTGAATCAAGCCAACAGTTCCGACCACCTTTCGAAAGTGCCGTGCATCGACACGACCGTCGGCGCGACCCTGGGTGAAGCCTTGTGCCCCCAAGGCGTATCGGCGGGCCTGATCAACAGAGAGTCGTCTCATCGGACGAGGACGCTACCCGGCGTGGCATCATCAAGTTCGTGATCGAGAGGTACACCACTCCAGAAATGGGCCGGATCTGGTCCGAGCAGCGCAAGCTCGAAGCGTGGAAAGACGTCGAAGCCCTCGCTCTCGAGGCATGGGAGAAGCTCAGCAAGGTCCCGGCAGGGGTCGCCGCCGCAACCCGGCTGGCCAGTTGCCCAACGCCGGAGGAAGTCGCCGACCGTGAAGCCACCACCAACCACGACTTGGCAGCATTCGTGGACATCCTGGGTAGCAACGCCGGAGACGAAGCAGCTGGATGGGTCCACTACGGACTGACTTCTTCGGACGTCCTGGATACGGCCGGTGGGCTGATTCTCAAGGACTCCGCCGATCTACTACTCGAGGCTCTTACGGAACTGTTCGAAGCCGTCAAGCAGAAGGCCTTTGAACATCGTTCGACGGCGATGATCGGGAGAACCCACGGCATTTGGGCCGAGCCGACAACCTTCGGGCTGAAGCTCACAGGGTGGGCATTCGAGCTCGAGCGCGACTTTGCCCGACTGGTCGCCGCCAGAGAAGCCGTTTCAGTAGGGAAGATCTCAGGTGCCGTGGGAACGTATGCCCACGTTTCGCCCGACGTGGAATCCCACATTTGCAGCAGTCTCGGAATCAGCTCAGAGCCGGCTTCAACACAGGTAACAGCAAGAGACCGCCACGCCCAGTACCTGACGACCTTGGCGATCATCGGTGCATCCATTGAGCGGATGGCTACCGAAGTGCGCCATCTGCAGCGCTCCGAGCTAGGAGAGGCGAGAGAGAGCTTCGGCAAGGGACAGAAGGGCTCATCCGCCATGCCTCACAAGAGGAACCCGATTCTTTCGGAACGAATGACGGGAATGGCAAGGCTCCTACGTGGCTACTCGCAAGTAGGCCTCGAAAACGTCGCCCTTTGGCACGAAAGGGACATCTCCCATTCTTCGGCTGAGCGAGTCGTCCTGCCTGACGCATCGATTGTGTTGCACTACATGCTGGTGAAGTTCACAGGGCTCGTTGCCAATTTGGTCGTCGACTCCGAGAGGATGATGGTCAATCTCGAGTCAACCAACGGCCTCGTCTTCAGCCAGGCGGTCCTTTTGGCGTTGGTCGAAGAGGGAATGACCAGAGACGACGCTTATCGGGTGGTGCAGCGAAACGCTATGTCCGCGTGGGACGGTGGCGGCAATCTGAAAGACCTGTTGGCAGCCGATTCTGAAGTCGACATCGAGACGGAACGCCTCGATGAGTGCTTCTCGCTAGAGCGGTTGAACCACACAGCGGCTGTCGTTTTCGAGCGCTTGGAGCGCCTCGAACTATGACCGTCTGGAGAGGTTGTGAGCAGCCAACCCGACAAGAAGGCAAAGGGCAGCTGCGCCGCCGAAGATGATGACTGTTCCCGATCCCAGGACCTGACCCATCTCGTCCTTGAAGAACGAAGCGGCTGAGATCCCAGCCAGAACAGACAGGCCCGCGAGGACGTAGAAGATGTATGCGGCGACTTTCATGAGGTGGCGATCTTATCCGGACCAAACCGTTGCGAGTTGATCGGTGAATGTCTCCGAGGAAATGAGCACGGCAGCACCGCCGCTCGTCCTGTAGTTCTGGGCATCAACAATGAAGCGCTTGACAGAACTTTTTGAGATCCCTCGATACTTCCATCCCGCCGCGATCGCGGATCCAAAGGACCACGACGAGTCGAGACGCACTGAACCAGAAACGGCCGAGATCTTTCCTGCCAGAGACGAAGGCGACGAGAACTTGGTGGCCTTGGCAGCCAACTGGAACAGAACGTCTTGCTGCCTGCGCTGTCGGGCGTAGTCGGACCCAACGACCTGAACCCACTCCTCCCCTTTCAACTGTTCGGTGCTTCTGGAGCGGACCCAACCGAGGGCGATGTCCCCGCCAACCACCTGGCATCCTGTGTCATTGATCTCGAGATGGGCCTTGATGTCCCTTGTCGGGTAGTCGACACAAACGGTGATACCTCCCATGGCGTTGACCAATCGTGCGAACCCGCCGAAGTTGATTCGCGCGAGGTGATCAATCGGGATCCCGGTGTAGTCCTCGACCATGATGGCCAGGAGTTCCGAGCCGGTTGCAACACCCTGACATCCTCCGAGTCCTGTGTTGAGTCTCGTGAACGTCTCCTTGCACTGATTCCAGACGTAGAGGTCTCTAGGAAGACTGACCATGATCGGCGAGCCGCCCTCGGTTGGCTGGAGAGCCAGGACGATGGCGTCGGCGAGGAACCCTGAAGCGTCAGTGCCAACCAGCAGATAGGAATCAAAGACCGAATCAGGGATGGGTTCCCCAAAGGCGGTCGGATGCTGCTCCCGCGGCGGTACGGTCGCTCCGTAAGTCGCTTGAATCTCCAGGAGAGGGTCACCAGACACGCCGGCTGCGACCTCCTCCGCCTCGTAGTCCCAGATGGTTGTGGGCGTGGTGTCAACAGGAGCCATGGCGATGGCATCACGGGCGGCTTCAGGATCGAAGTCCTCGGTTGCCACGGCACCCAAAGCGGTGTTCAACTCGTATGTGTAGAACATCCCGGTACCAAGCACGATGCCCACGACCACGACAACGGTGGCCTTCCAAGGATGGAATACGACGTATTTGATTATTGCCAAAGTCTCAAAACCCCACGTTCGGCTCCGGGACTAGCCCGAAGTGATGTGAACCGTTCCAGTGAACAATGCCGCGCTCCTGCCATCGGGTCGACGAACCTCGGCTCTGTAGGTGCCGAGAGTCCGACCACGCGATGTTTCCCGCACCGTGGCTTCAAGTCGATCCCCCTCTCGTGTCGCAGCTGTGAGCACGAGGTGGGTATCGATCGCGACGGCTCGATCGCCGGCGTTGTTCGATGCAAGAGAGAATGCGCAGTCAGCCAAGGAAAAGACAGCTCCGCCGTGGCCGACGGAGAGAAAGTTCAGATGTTGAGGTCTCACGTCCATGGCGACAACGATCTCTTCGGCGGAAACGGAAACCAACTCAATACCCAGGCTGCGCGCGTAGTTGTCAGCGGCGAGGAGTTCGGCGACCCTCTCTTGATTGAATCCAGACACGGCAAATCAGGCTAGGGCGCCCGAGTCGCGATCAGATGTCAAGCGTGTGCAGGAGTACACGTCTGACGTGTACTCCTGCACACGCAGGTGGTTTACCAGTTGCCGCGGGCGTAACCCATCGGGGGACTCACCATCTCGAGACGGGTGTTGTCCACTTCGAAGTCGAGATGATCGTGAACGGAGGTCACCCCATCGAGACGCTTGGTCAGTTCGACGAGAAGCGCTGCGTCAGACTTGGTCTCGAGCCTCCCTCGCAGAGTGACATTGCCTTCGACGGACTTGACGTCGACTAGCCGGGGATCGATCCACAGGACTTCTTTCATGACGCGTTTGGTGATCTCGTCGAGGATCTCTTCATCGGATCTCACGTAGGCCCTCAGCATGTCTGCACGAGAGATGAGCCCGACGAGCTCGTCACCATCGACCACCGGGAGTCTCTTCACTCCCTCCTTCTCCATCAGACGCGCCGCATCGGCGTGGTCCTCTTCCGGGCCGATTGTCAGAACGCTCTTGGTCATGACGTCGCCAACCAGGCGATCCTGCGATGGAATCTCATGATCCCTGTGCAAGAACTTCAACAATCCGGCGCGCTGTTCGGCGCGGCGATCGGCCTCCGAAGCCACAAAGTCGGCTTCGGTGATGATCCCTACCAGGGCCTTGTCCTCTGTAACCGGCAGACCACTGATCCCGGCCTCAAGCATCCGCCGAGCCGCCTCCTTCAGGGGGGCGTCCGCACTGATGGTCACCACTTCAGTTGTCATGAGATCGCGTATGCGCATGACACCTCCTTTTTGTCACAAAGCTACGGCTGACATGCTTGCGGCGGTAGAGGATTTGGACCTACCGCCGAGTGACGATCGCGTCTCCGTTGAAAGGGGCTACTCTGCCGCCGCGTGCCAGATCTTCTACACGTAGCCTCCGGGAAAGTCAGAGAGATCTATGAGATCGACTCCGACTCGTACCTGTTCGTCGCCACCGATCGCATATCGGCTTATGACGTCATCCTCGATCAAGCGATTCCCGACAAGGGTCGGGTTCTGACAGGTGTCAGCCTTCACTTCTTCGATCTTCTGGACGCTCCAAACCACCTGGTCACAACAGATCTGAGTGACGTCAACGGCCTCAGTGACGAGGAACGAACGACCCTGGCCGGGAGAGCGATGGTTGTTCGCAAGGCAGAAGTCATCCCGGTCGAGTGCGTGGTCCGCGGGTATCTCTATGGATCCTCTTGGCGGGAGTATCGAGATGGCGGCGGACCGACAACAGAGCACCTTCCTGAAGGGCTTCGGATAGCCGACAAGCTGAGCGAGCCGATCTTCACTCCCGCAACCAAGGCCGTCACTGGTCACGACGAGAACATCACCGAGTCGCAGACCAGAGAGATTCTGGGCAACGACCTCTACGAGGAGCTCAAGAGCCGCTCCATTGACATCTATCGACGGGCAAACGAATACGCAGCCGAACGGGGAGTGATTCTCGCCGACACGAAGTTCGAGTTTGGCTACTCCGACGGGGAACTACTTCTCATCGACGAGGTCCTCACACCCGACTCCTCGAGGTACTGGCCAGCCGACCAGTGGGAACCGGGCAACGACGTGCCTTCCTTCGACAAGCAATACGTCCGCGATTGGCTCGAAGGCCAGACCTGGGACAAGACTCCTCCGCCCCCGACCCT
>Ga0070727_10004614_pt1 | contig 11677 bp, 6 predicted proteins | sample tdAd472_FD_66722 | JGI IMG/M metagenome (GOLD analysis project Ga0070727, IMG submission 66722) | Marine sediment microbial communities from the Atlantic coast under amendment with organic carbon and nitrate - tdAd47.2 | ecosystem: Environmental > Aquatic > Marine > Coastal > Sediment | place... | reverse complement strand
ATCAACTGAGTAAGAAGGTGATCATGCTAACAGGCAAGTATACGCTGGTACGCAAGGCGGATAAACCGACGGGCTACTTTATCCTCGTTTGGAAAAAGATGAAAGGGCAATGGTTGATCGTGGCGGACCATACTAGCGCAAGCCCTGTCGAATAATTATACCAGGCGGGTAGCTGTTATTTCCTGTAAAGTGTTTACAGCTGAAAATGCACCAGCAATGCGCAAAACGATATTGAAAAAGCGGAAGGGGGGAAGGGGGAAATCGGAAAGCGGAAAGCGGAAAGCGGAAAGCGGAAAGTGGAAAGTGGAAAGTGGAAAACTAGCCCAACCGAGATTCCGCCTTCCGATTTTGCAATTCCGCCTTCACAACCGCTGAACAGGTAGTGAGTAAACGCGCTGGCCACAGGCCCGGTAAATCGCATTACAAATGGCTGCAGCTACCGGCGGTGTACCTACCTCACCCCCACCCATCGCCGCTTCTTCCGGTCGATCAATTACAGCTACTTCTATTGCTGGGGTATCGCCGCAGCGAAGTATCTCATAGGAAGCCCAGTCGACACTGGTGATTTCATGCGCATCAAATCGCACTTCTTCCCGTAGGGTCCAGGCGGCTGCCTGGAGGATGGCTCCTTCAACTTGGCTCTTGATGCCATCCAAATTGATAACCTCTCCAACGTCTACCGCTGCCCATATCTTGATAAGATCTACTCTGCCACTGTTTGAATCAACGGCTACCTGCGCCGCCATCGCGCAATAGCTAGCCGTGTTTTTGTACCGACAAAAAGCAAAACCTAAGCCTTGCTCTTTCGTCCCTTCTAGGCCTTGAACCATTTGCTGAACTTCCTTTACTACGGCCACCGCTCGTTCATCTTTCAAATGATTGAGCCTAAAGGCGAAAGCATCCTGACCGGCTTGCTCAGCCAATTCATCCATAAAAGATTCAATCGCAAAAATATTGCCGAAGGCGCCCAGGCTACGCAAGGAAGATACTCGAAGTGGGCCATCAAAATAATGGGCCAAGACCTGCATTTGTGGAATAGCATAATAGGGGTCGCCATTGCGATGCCCGCCCCCAAGATAGCCGCGGCCAGTCATTTCAAAAGGAGGATCGAGGTAGCGGGCCGTCAACAAAGTGCCTGCATTTTTATTAGGTCGCGTACTATGAGAATCGGTCCAGATATTAGCACGCCAAAAACTGATTTGGCCGTCGCTGTCCACCCCTGCTTCCAACTCCATCAACATAGCTGAGCCATAAGGTTCCCATCGGTGCTCATCCTCTCGTGACCAACGTACTCGGATAGGCTGGCCGGGGTAAGCCATCGCCAGTATAGCAGCATCGGCCGCAGCATCATCCGCCACGGTATGGCCGTAACAACCGGAACCGGGAGAGCTGATGACATGGATTTTGTCAGCCGCTAAACCCAACATCGTCGCTAAACCTTCTCGCATCGGGTAAATACCTTGGCTATGGCTCCAAATGTGAAGTATTTCTCCATCGTAGTGCCCAATGGCACAAGTGGGCCCCATGGTAGCATGCATGGTGTAAGGCTTGAAATAGCTCGCCTTCAACGTAATGGCCGAAGCAGTGGGATCAATGACCGCATCTTTCCCATGCGCAATTTCGGGTTCAGCTGCTGTTTCTTTTAAGTATTCACTCAACTTTTCTTGGGGTGGGAAAATCGCCGGTTTTGACCATCGGCTGTGCTTAGCTAATAGTTGTACGGCTTTTTCAGCTTGGTATTCCCGCTTTGTAATTACACCCAAAAAATCGCCATTCTTTACGACTTTTAGTACTCCTTCTGCATCCGCTTGAAAAGCCGTTTCATCAAAACCCAGCAGCTTCGATTGGTAGTTGGACGGGCGCAAGACTCGCGCATGTACCATATCTGGAAGCCTAAGGTCATGGATAAATAGGGCCTTCCCTGTCACTATTTCCCTTATATCATCCCGAGGAATAGCCTTGCCCACATATTGGTAAGTTTCTTTTGATTTCAGTTGTATATTCAAGGGGACTTCGCCTTCTATTTGTTTCCCATCCAAGACCTCAGCAAAAGAAAAGCGATCCTTGCTGTTTAGTTTTTTAATAAAACCATTGTCCAGCTTCAACTCATCTGTCCCTACCTTCAGCTGCTGAGCAGCCAATTCCAGTAGCTTTTCTCGGCCGGCCGCTGCCGCATAACGTACCGACATCGCACTATTCTGTATTGAACCACTACCCGCCGTATAGCCCTCATTTGGCGTAAGACCCGTTTCTGCTAAGACGACTTCCACCCGATCCAAATCCAGGTATAGCTCTTCAGCAGCCACTTGTTTGATCGCCGTCCTGATGCCCTGCCCTAATTCGACTTTCCCGCTGAATATGCGCACCTGGCCATCCGCCAATATCTCCAACCAGGCATTCACCTTCGGCGCTCGCCTTAAACTCCCGGGTAATTTTTCAAAGACCTGATTGACGCTTACTCTTTCCATCTCCTCTTCAGGGGATAGGCAACCAGGGAAGAAGGGAAGCGCGATGGCAATTCGGCCGGTGTTTTTGATAAAGCTGCGACGAGATTCGGAAATAGGTAGATGTAAGTCAGACATGATTCGGATTTTCACCCAAGATAAAAAGTAATAGGTGTAAGTGCCAAATCATGCTCGACTACAGGGAAATAAAGAGATTACTTTTTCTCAAAACGCATCAGGCCCAAAGCATCATCTTTGATCGTAAAGGCATGGCCTCCTTCTTCAAAGGTAATGTAACCCAAATGTGCTGAATAGAATACATTGCGCATCGCCCGATCAAAACGAGCCAACTCTGTACTTCCTGCAAACAGTACTAAATGATCCTCCTCTTTTTGGATGGAAAAGTCGGCGGCAACTGACGGTGTAGTATATTGTCCTACAAAATTCTTCCAGGCTTTTTCTTTGTAGGAAGCCGACTCAAATCCAATATGCTTAAAAGGTGGATTGTCATTAACACTAACAAACATCAACTCTCCTTCCGATTCACTCTGCTCAAAACGTACCCGCACATTGCTACCCGTTCCCAGCATTATAAATTCATTGGCAGCCACAGGAGCTAATGGGGTTTCATTGGTAGCGGAACGCGAGTAGTATAGCGTATCATTCTTTAGATATATCCTACGCACATAAGCAGATTCTGGATCAAAATAATTCTTACAATACGCTTGGAGTTCCTCGGTGGAAAGGCGAATAGTCTTTGGGGGAGTATAGCTACTTAAGCTGCCTTCTTCGGCTATTTCCTGTTCCATTTCTTGCTGGAGTAATAAGCCCGCCAGGTCATAGGTTTTTGACCACACATTGATACTGCCATTATTACTCAAAGTAAGTACGGTTAAGTCTTGTTTGGGGAATTGCAAAAACATTCCTCGATTGCCGCCCCATGATCCATTGTGGCCATAGAATTCGGCCCCCATAAAAGTACCATGCTCCACCCCCATCGCATAGGATATCTTATCTCCATTGTTCAACACCCCTCGTTCCAACATTTTTGTCTTAAAATCCTTGAGGGCCGTACGATTATTGCTATAATTCTCGCTCCATTTTAAGAAATCACCAATGGTCGTATACATGCCGCCATCCCCTATGGAGATAAAGTTGAAATAGTGGTTTCTTTCCATCCCCTCGCCTTCATCGCTATAGCCAATAGCCCTGTTTTTAACCACCTTATGGGCATCTTCATAGATAAAAGTGTGGGTCATGCCTAATGGCTCAAACAGGTGTTCCTGCGCATAGGCTGCAAGTGATTTTCCACTCATTCTTTTGACCATAATCCCTAGGAGCAGATAACCTGAATTGCTATACGCATATTTTGTGCCCGGCACAAAACAAAGATCTCTCTGTCGCTCTAGTATGGCAAGCGCTTGGGCTTCATCAAATGGAATATCCCAAGAGCTTCCACTCAAGTGAATCAAAGCCAGGTAATCGCGTAAACCACTCGTATGGTGCAGCAACTGTCGAACCGTAATCACCCCTTCTTTATAGGCAGGTATTTCGGGTATGTATTTTCTGATAGGATCATCCAATTTGATTTTGCCTTCTTGGGCTAGAAGATGAATACAAGCCGCTGTAACTTGCTTGGTAAGTGAAGCTGTTTCAAAAACAGTCTCGGGCTTCATTTTGATATCGTAGTCCAAATTGGCAAAGCCAAGGCTCTGTTGGTAGATGATTTTGCCATTTTGCATGATACCTACATTACAACCTGGCTGACCTTGGTACTCAGCGAAAAGGGCTTCAATATCTTGCTGCAAGTCCTCCGTTACAGCATTTTGTCCATGCGCCTGAAAAGAACAGTAAAAACAAAAAAAGATACCCAACAAACATAGTTTTAATCCTTTCATAAATTTGCTTTAGAAGTTAATTAGAGGGTATCAAATTACGAGCAAAGCCAAAGTCATGTATGGGAGATGATAAGTTAGGAGTACGGATTTATAAAACTGGAAGCGGACGAAAGCAGTTGCAGGACTTTTCTATCTCTATCTAAGAAAGCTTACTTCTAAATTTGGCAGGAGTGGTACCGGTGTGTTTTTTAAACGTAGCATAGAAAGTAGATTTTGAATTAAACCCACAATCATAACCAATCGCCTCCAGGGAAAAGGCTGGCTTATTTTTTAATTGTGCTTTCGCAGCTTCAATACGGTGCTCATTGATAAACAGAGAGAAGTTTTTTCCTAAATTATCATTGAGGAGCTGGGAGAGTCGGTGCGGCAAAATGTTTAGTTTTTTAGCCACAGTGGGTAACTTAAGATTGGGATCTTTGTACAACTCTTGCTCTCCCATCAATTGGTCTAACTGTTGGAGTAAAGCAGCAGCTTGCGCCGCCTCAATCTTTTTATCGCCATACTTGGGCCCAAGGGTGTCTTTGACTGACTGGCGATTATTGGTGACCAAAAGAAGTATCAATAAGTAAAGCATAAAAGAAAAAGACAGAGCTCCCAAGATATAGGAGTTGTACCCGCAATAATTATAGCCGAACCAAATAATGATATTCCCCAAATAGATACTCATGAGCCAGGTATCTTCTCTCCGTTGCCAGAACTGCTTGGCGACATCTCGAACCAGCATACTCGATAGGATAATATAGCCTAACCACTGCAGATAGATCAGCTGGATAAAATAATTCCGCCATAACTCAACATGATATTCAAAGGGCCAACCGATACCAACAACCAGAATCAGTGCTATCCAGATGGCCAAGTGAGATTTCCAGGTCTTCTTGATCCGGCTATCCGGTTCAATACTAGCCTTCATATAAAAATATAGAAAAGGGCCGATGAGGACACAAGCTGATAAACCAATTTGCAAATAAATAAAAGCCAAATCCGGTTTGAAAAAGAAAAAGACAGACTTCCCCACCCTCACGCTAAGCACCAGCAGTAAAGCCCCTAAAAACTGGTGGGCCAAGGTTCTGGGCTTAGCATAAAACAAGAAATACAGGGCCAAGACGAGTCCATTGAAGGCTCCTAGCGCACTAAAAAAGAATAAGAGTTCTCGGCTAAATTCCAAGGTGCTAGATTTACAGCATTAATAGCCCACGGCCCTTCCATCAAAGCTTCTGGAATCGGCAGCTCCATATCGAATTCCTGTCATCGGATCGATGTAAATCCCCATGGCTTGGCCTTGGGCTCCTCGAAACCGGATTTTATGTCCCATCATCTCATAGAGACGGCGGGTATCTGGCGAAATCGAGTGGGTTTCAAAGGAGGTAATATTGGGCAGCCATTGATGATGAATTCTACCGGCCTCAATAGCCTGGGCCACATTCATATCGTGGTCAATTACATTGAGTATCACTTGCAGTACGGTATTGATAATGGTGCGGCCACCTGGGCTACCGATGACTAGCAAGGGTTTGCCATCTTTGGCAACAATGGTGGGTGACATACTCGAAAGCATACGCTTTTCGGGTGCCACTAGATTCGGTTTAGTCCCGATCAATCCACGAGAATTAGTCAAGCCCGGAATGGGATTAAAATCTCCCATCTCGTTGTTGAGCAAAAAACCACCGCCTTCCATCACTATACGAGAACCATACCCATATTCCAAGGTATAAGTCAATGAAACCGCACTCCCCTCGGCATCCACTACTGAAAAATGCGTCGTTTCTTCACTTTCATAGGCCAAGACTTTATTGAAGCGGGAGGAATCACTAGGAGAGGCTTTAAACAAGCCGATCGTTTGCCGGAGTTCCTTGGCATGGGCTTTGGATAACAATCGCTCTAAAGGCATATCCGGATTGAAGGCTGGGTCTCCAATAAATTCGGCCCGATCAGCATAAGCTCGACGCATCGCCTCAGTCAATACATGTAAGTACATCGCCGAATTGTGTCCCATTTCTTTCAAGTCAAACCCCTCCAGGATATTCAGCATTTCTACCACGGCTACTCCGCCCGAGCTCGGTGGGGCCATGGCATATACATCGTGCCCACGATAGGTTCCATGTACAGCAGCTTGTTCTACTGCTTCATACTTGGCCAGGTCTTCTTCGGTGATAATGCCTCCATGCTTTTTCATGAATTTGGCAAACAATTTAGCCGTTTTCCCCTTATAAAAACCGTCTCGTCCATCTTTTTGGATGCGTTTTAGCGTCTTAGCTAAATCGGGCTGCTTCCACATTTCTCCTGGCTCATATATTTCTTTCCCTTTCTTGAGGAAAGCTTCTTTTGAGGCATCGTATACCGCTTCCTCCTTACTTTGGAAGTATTTCATAATGCGCTGCATATTCCAAGAAGAAGGAATTCCCTTTTCCGCCAAATCAATAGCAGGCTGTAACAATTCACTCCAAGGCTTGGAGCCCAACTTTTGGTGAGCCGCCCAAAGTCCGGCTACCGTACCCGGTACACCTACGGATAATGGTCCGTCATGATTGCTGTTATTTTTGATCTTTCCATCACTCCCTAGGTACATATCGGCCGTAGACGCCAAAGGGGCTTTCTCTCTGAAATTGAAAGTAGTCACCTCACCATCCGCACCGTGATATACTAGGAATCCACCACCTCCAATATTGCCAGCAGAGGGATAAGTCACCGCCAATGCGAAGGCGGTAGCTACCGCAGCGTCAATGGCGTTTCCGCCGCTTTTCAGCACGGCTTGGCCTACTTCGGAGCCGTGGTATTGGCTACTCGTTACCATCCCATGTTGAGCGGGGGTAGGTATTCGACCCGATTGGGCCTGGCTTGTCGTAAATAAGAAGAGTAGTGAAAAGATAACTAATCCGAATGAGCGAAGCGATGTATGCATTTGTCCTGTTTTGGCTTGAAAATACATCTTTTTGTGGAAAGGCAGGAAGTCGGAATGTCGGAATGTCGGAAGTCGGAAGTTGGGGAGTCGGGATGTCGAGAGTCAAGAAGTCGAGAGGGCTCTCGGTTCAAAACTAGAGCACCAGCAGCGATAGCAGCTAGGAAGGTGCCTTTTAATTTTGATTCACATTGACATTTTAATTTGAAGTGACAGCAGGAGCTGTCGAAAGGCGGGGACGGGGCAAGGTGCCGGTTAGAAACCGAGCACCAACGGCGAAGTCGAGAGTCAGGATGTCGAGAGGGCTGTTGGTTCAAAACCAGAGCACCAACGGCGGTAGCAGCGAGGAAGGTGTCTTTTGATTTCCATTCCTATTGCCATTTTGATTCATATTGCCATTTCCATTCCTATTGGCATTTTGATTTAAAAAGCCAAGACATGACCTAGACCACGCCTTGGCTTTCCATCAACCCAAGTAAAATGCCGTTATGATGTATTGCTTACAAGCTAAATGATCGGGTATACCGTTTCTCTCCAATTTGGATACGTAGCTCAAAAGTGCCTGATACATCCTCACTGGGCGCCCATGTGAGGCTTTTATCGCCTGTTAATTTCCAACCATTGGCCAGTAACTTAAGCTCTTTCCCTTCCTGATCAAATACCTTAATATTTACATGTTTGGTAGAAGGGAGTCTGAAGCTCAACTTCATTTCATGGGCTAGGTTATCGGTGACCAACAGCATGCTAGATTCAATTTCGCGGTTTTCTTTGGGACTTATTTGGCCGATAGGTTTCTCGCCTTCGCTTTTGTCATATAAGAGATAGACACCTGCTTCTTGGCCTCTTTCACCATATTGACCGGCAGCTTGCGCTTCACCTAAAATCACCAAGGAATCAATAGCTACTTTGCGAAGGGAGGGCGGAAACTTCCCGTAGCGATTAATGGGGACTTCTTTACCGTTTAAGATGTAAATAGGATAGCCGGTTGGGTTGTCCTCCTGAGAAAGCTTGATCTGAAGCGTTGCTGGCTTATCTCCCAGGCTAGAACTCATAAAAAAGTCGTCACTACGAATGTAGTATTTCACTTCCATTGTCATGGAATCTGAATATACCTTAGGTGCTTTGTCTTTGCCTATATGACCTTTTTTTGCATCATCATTTTTGGCACTCCCAACAGTACCTCTCTTCACCTTATCCTCCTTTGCTGGTAGGTTATCTACTGCCCAATCGTTGGTAGCAATAATCAGCAGTTTGGTATGGGTATCATTAATACCATAGTCGGCTGCCTTGGTGCCTCTAACTAGGCCGATGCTGTAAACCGTTTGTAGGTCGAGATTACCAATCACATCGGGCACCTTGACCTGACTAGGGTTGTCCACGATCTCACCATTGAGGATAAATACGGGAATCGCATCATCATGAATCGGTCCGCTAGAGCCAGAGATATTGATATACATCCCTCCCTCCAGAGGTGCATTCAAGACCATTTTTTTCCCTTTGTACTTAGGGTCTTTGTACAACCACGCATATAAAAACTCAGCTAAAGTAGCGTCTGTAACTGCCTTATCACTTGGGGCTTCTGTTACGGCCTTCCAATCGTTGGCATCAGCAAATTCAAGTAACTCAGCCCGAGCCGAGAGGGTAAAGACTAGCAGCATAAGTCCAGCCAAGAAGGCCGACAAGAAGGATTTTCCGATAGTACGAGTAGGATGAACACCGAATAAACGCTTTATACGAACTGTGAAATCTTTTTTATTGCCTTTCGCATTCATAGCAAATGGAATTTTTTGAGTGAATGAAAATGCAGTTAGGTTAGTCAGTGCCTGGGCATATTCCAGGGGATTACTGCCGCCCAATCGCAGTGCAAGGTCGTCACAACAATGTTCTCTCGACTCTCGCACCTGCCGGGCAATCCACCAAACTGCAGGATGATAGAAATAAAGGACTTCCAACACCAATTGAAAACAATTAACCAAATAGTCCCACCGCCGAATATGGGCCAATTCATGTAAAAGGATGGCTTCTACTTCTGCTGTAGTGAGCGCGTTTAAGATACCTACGGGTAATAGAATAACGGGCTTAAAGTGTTTTAGGGTCAACGCATCAGCCACTCGCTCTGAAAAATAGAGTCCAACTTCTCTTTGTACGCCCATGGTGTCTTGCAAGGCTTTGAGGCGTTCTAACCAATGAGCCGGAACGGGGCTCGTTTGAAGTTGAGTCAAGCGATTCGCCTTCCACCAACTGATTCCCAAGCCAAATAATACAAGTATACTTCCTACCAACCATAGTAAGACAAATGTTGGGAGCATCGGAATCACGTACTGTACGCGCCGATTGAGTTCAAACCAAAAAGGTGAATCTTCATCATATTCTACCTCTAAGGTATTTCCCTCCGCCTTCGGACTAGTCATTTCGACGGCGGGCAAATCTGCTACTGCCATTTTTATATCTACAGCAGCTCTCTCCACCACATAATGAGACTGAAAGGTCCAAATCGATAGGCCAAATACCGTTCCCAAGGCGATCAATGATAAGGCATAGCGCCAATTGGCATGGGCCGAAGAAATAAACATCAGCAACACTCTTAGTAACATGGCTACTACAATGGTTTGCCATAAACTATGCAAGAGGGTCCAACCCATAGCTTGCACTATTGGATCACTTTGGAAGTAGTAAAACATCTCTTTGATGTAAAATTTGTGATGAAGAATTGGCTGTCCATACCCTATCCCAGGAGGATAAGCCATCGAAAAAGTCCAGTCAGTGGGTGGTTTCGCAATATCAGAAGCAGCTTGTTAGCTACCCTTATTTTTCGTTATTCTTTTGTTGGTTTAACCATTGTTGCAGTTCGTCCAACTCTTGCTTACTCGTTTGGTTCTTCCCCAGGGCATGCATGACTAGCTGCATCGGCGAGCCTTTAAAGGCTGTTTTAACCAATTTATCGTATAGCGATTGTTGGATTTGGGTTTCGGAAAAACTGGCACTGTAAAGGTGTTGTTTTCCCTCTTTTACTCGTGTGATCATTCCTTTTTCAGACATCCGCTGCATCTGCTTAAGTATGGTAGTATAACCCACTTCCCGCTGTTGAACCAACTGTTCGTGCACGAATCTAACGGTGGTCGGTTGATGCTCCCATAACACTTGCAATATTTCTAATTCAGGCTCTGTAGGTTGTCGGAATGAAGTGGCTGACATATTACAATGGTTGTTTCAATTTTCTATTTTGCTGTTCTTTGTCCCTTACAAGAACAAATATAAACGACATTTGTCGTACTTGCAAGTTTTATTACGACAAATGTCGTAAAATATAATTTCTTGATTCTATGTCCCACACTAAAAATAACTACAATCACTTAAATATCAACAATTTAAATTCGATATGAAATCAGAAAGACTTCAGAAGTTTCCCTGGACATGTCTGAGGAAACTTCTGAAGTGGGTTGGTCGATAGTGCGGTATCACGGCGAGCTGGAGCTCGCTACCAAGGGCCGCAATACTAGTGAAACTAGCAGCAAATACTCCATATTTATATCCAAAATGGTGAAGTTGAATTGATCAGTTATCCCTATTCACCTTAAACTCCGATTGTAGTTGTCGCAACTTCGAGTCAGGGTCTGCAGCTTTGACCCTTAGCGATTCATTCATGGCTTTGGTAGCCGTACTAGAAAGATACCTCGCCAAAGGAATGATCGGTAAAATTTCAGCCCCACCTTCTACTGGAGTGATCTTTTCTCTCTTTAAATCAATCGAATAAAAGGCATCAGCCGCATTTTCTAAAAACCAGAAATTCTGGGAGTTTACAGCACGACGGAGGCCGCCAAGGGTACTGATAGGAGCTACTAATTGGCTAGAAGGCTTATTGCTAGGTGGCCTCGAATCAGCGGTGCTATTACGCATTAGAACGGAGACGATTTTTATTTTTTTGTACAGGCTAGAATCAGGCGCATTTTCTCTTAATTCATTTAATTCTTGTATTAGCGCTGCACCTGTTCGAGCACCATAGTTATCAAAATAGCCGGCGTCTACAAAACTTCCTACCCCATCAATCTGCCCCGCAGGATTGATATAGGGAAAACTTGCATTCAACAAATTGGCCGTTACTATTTTCAAAGTCCTTGTCGAATTGACCTTATACATCGCATCTAATAAATCCAATCCAAAGTAGCTACTTTTTTGAAGTTTTAAGGGAGAGACTACGGCATGACCTGCTCCTTGTATGTGGGTCATATTGATAAATAAAAGAGGCCCTGCATCCGTACGCAGTCGAGTATTTGTTTCTCCTTCATACCATAATTCCAGGAAAGGTTCATTGAAAATATTCCGCACCTCCGGGCCCACTAAAAGCTGTAATTTTTCTGCCCATTCTTTTTCCAGCTGCCTCGCCCGATTGCGGCCAATTGGAAGTCCCAAAACATCTTTTATCAAATCAGCGCCCATCA
>Ga0070727_10004612_pt1 | contig 11679 bp, 8 predicted proteins | sample tdAd472_FD_66722 | JGI IMG/M metagenome (GOLD analysis project Ga0070727, IMG submission 66722) | Marine sediment microbial communities from the Atlantic coast under amendment with organic carbon and nitrate - tdAd47.2 | ecosystem: Environmental > Aquatic > Marine > Coastal > Sediment | place... | reverse complement strand
TTCCAATACCCAGGTGTCTTTGGTGCCGCCGCCTTGACTCGAATTCACGACCAGACTGCCCTCGGTCAAGGCAACCCGCGTCAGGCCACCGGGCGTGATGTTGACACCATCGGGCGACATCAGCGCAAAGGGGCGCAGATCAACGTGGCGCGGCGACAGGCCCGCTTCGGTAAAGATTGGCACGGTGGACAGCGACAGCGTTGGCTGCGCGATGTAATTGCTGGGCCGCGCGCGCAGCTTGTCGGCGAAGTCGGCCAGTTCCTGTTTGCTGGCGGCAGGGCCGACCAACATGCCATAACCCCCCGATCCGTGGACTTCCTTGACGACCAGATCAGCCAGATTATCAAGCACGTATTTCAGGGTGTCGGGTTCGGAACAACGATGCGTTTCGACATTCTTGAGGATCGCGCGCTCACCCGTATAAAATTCAATAATTTCGGGCATATAGCTATAAATCGCCTTGTCGTCGGCGACACCGGTGCCGGGCGCATTTGCGATGGTGATATTGCCCGCGCGATACACATCCATGATCCCCGGCACCCCCAACATCGAGCTGGGATTGAATGTCAGCGGATCAAGGAATTCATCGTCAACGCGCCGGTAAAGCACGTCGATGACCTTGTAACCTTTGGTCGTGCGCATGGCGATATGGCCATCGACCACCCGCAAGTCATGCCCTTCGACCAATTCGACGCCCATCTGATCTGCCAGAAAGCTGTGTTCGTAATAGGCCGAGTTGTAGATACCCGGCGTCAGCACCGCGACACAGGGCCGCCCTTTGCAGGATGCCGGGGCGCTTGCCGCAAGCGAGCGGCGCAACTCCTTGGGATAGTCGCTGACCCGTTGCACCCTGATCTTGCTGAACAATTCAGGGAACATCTGCAACATCGTCTCACGATTTTCGAGCATGTAACTGACGCCGGACGGGGTGCGCGCATTGTCTTCCAGCACAAAGAAATCATCCGCCCCCGTGCGCACGATATCCGTGCCGGTGATATGCGTATAGACTCCGCCCGGCGGCGTGAAATCCATCATCTGCGGCAGAAAGGCATCGTTTTGCGCGATCAGGTTGGTCGGCACGACGCCCGCGCGCAAGATTTCCTGACGGTTATAGATATCGTGCAGGAACGCGTTGATCGCGCGGACCCGTTGATCAATCCCCTTGGACAGTTTGACCCATTCGTTATTGGACAAAATACGCGGCACCAGATCAAACGGGATCAGCCGTTCTTCGGCGTCCGATTGGCCATAGACGTTAAAGGTAATGCCCGAGCGGCGAAAGAACGCCTCCGCCTCGTCCGACTTCTTGGCAAGGCGATTATTGTCTTGCTGTGCGAACCAACCATCGTAGCTGTGGTAGGGTGCGCGTGCACCGTTGGCTGCGTGCATTTCATTAAAGTGTGTGGGGTCTGATGTCATCCCGTTAGCTTATAGCAGCGCGGCGAACTGGCAATGGGGCTCAACGGTGCCGCTACGGCAAGTGCCAGAATTGCCCAAAGTTTGCGCAGTTATTTCCCTTTCCAGACAGGATCGCGTTTTTCTGCAAAAGCCCGCGCGCCTTCAAGGTTGTCCTCGGACCCGTAAAGCACATCAACGGTGGCCAATTGCCGTCCGGTGATCCGGGTCATGGCGTCCTGAAACTTCGAATCCTCGGCATCGCGCACGATTTCCTTGATTGCGGCGTAAACCAGCGGCGGGCCCGATGCCAACAGCCGGGCCAGTTCCCAGGCGCGGTCCATCAGTTGATCGGCCGGCACGATTTCGTTGACCAGCCCCCAACCTTTGGCCTCGCTCGCGTCAAACCAGCGACCGGTCAGCAACAGCTCCATCGCGATGTGATAGGGAATGCGTTTGGGCAGTTTGACGCTGGCTGCATCCGCCACCGTGCCGGATCGGATTTCGGGCAGGGCAAATGTCGCGTGATCGGCGGCGATGATCATATCCGCCGAAAGCGCCAGTTCCAGCCCGCCGCCGCAGGCAATCCCATTCACGGCAGCGATCACCGGCTTGTTCAGGTTAGGCAACTCCTGCAAGCCGCCAAAGCCGCCAACGCCATAATCGCCGTCCACCGCATCGCCATCAGCCGCCGCCTTCAGATCCCAACCGGGGCAAAAGAACTTTGCCCCCGCGCCGGTAATGATCGCGACCCGCAGCGCCGGATCGTCGCGAAACGCAGCAAAGGTATCGCCCATGATCCGGCTTGTCGCCAGATCAATGGCGTTGGCCTTGGGGCGGTCCAGCGTGACCAGCAGGATACCGTCACGGGTTTCGGTCTTGATCGGGTTCATGGCATGGTCTTTCGGATGAGGGCATCGACGGCAATCGCGCCATCTGGGGTGCAGATCAGCGGGTTGATCTCAACTTCGGCCAAGCTGTCGGCGTTGGCAACCACATAGGATTGCACGGCCTGCACCGTGTCGACGATTGCAACCAAATTGGCGGCGGGTTTGCGGCGATAGCCGAGCAGAAGGGGGGCGCAGCGCAATCGGTTCAGCGCCGTTTCAATCGCCGTGCCATCGGCAGGCACCAGCATTGACACCGTATCGCGCAATACCTCGGTCAAGACGCCACCCGCCCCAAGGGTCAGCACGAACCCGTGCGCGGGGTCGCACGTGACGCCAATCAGCAATTCCGCCACGCCACCCGGCGCCATTTCTTCGATCAATACGGCATCGGTGCCGATCTCGGCAGCAACTGTCGTGACATCAGCAGCGGCAACTCCCAACCGCACAGCACCATGTTCCGACTTGTGGGCAAGGCCGACCCCTTTGACGGCATAGGGAGGGGACAAGGCCACGATGGCTTGCGCGATTTCATCCGCGTCGCGCGCCACGCGGTTGGCGGGCACGGGCACGCCATGCGCGGCCAGTGCGGCTTTCGCCGTTGCCTCGTCAAGGGTTTGCGGGTTCAGGTGCGCGCTGGGCAACAGCACCGGCTTGGGATCAGGCGGGCCGATTTGCGCGGCGGCATGGGTTGCGGCCAAGGCCTCGGGGATCCCCATGAACGGCACCACGCCGCCCGTCATGAGGCGCGCCGCGACATCTAGCGGCATCAGTTCTGGCAGGCTTGCGACCATCGCGAAATGCGCACCCGTTTGCGCACGCACGTCCAAGGCCGCTTGCGTGGCACATTCCCAATCGGTCGCATCGGTGGTTGGATAGTCAACGATTGAGAACGTCATGGCGATGTCAGGGCCGGTCATCCCCGCCCATGCCGCTGCCATCTTGACGTGATCGCGCCAGATATAGGTGTGATAATCCAGCGGATTGTTCAGCGCGACCATCGGCCCAAGGGCACCGGCCAGTTGCGTGCGTTGGCTCTGCGTCAGCGGCGGAAACGTCAGCCCGGTCGCCATAGCCATATCCGCAATCAGGCTCGCTTCGCCGCCCGAACAGCTGATTGAGGCGATGTTTTTCGATGTCAGTGGTCCGGCGCAATGCAGCAATTTCAGCGTCTCTATAAAGGCGGGCAGGCTGCCCACGCGCGCAATGCCCAGCCGGTCAAGGAAAGCCTGCGCACCCGCATCACTGCCCGCAAGGGACGCAGTGTGCGACACGGTCGCCACCTGTGCCTGATCGGACGCGCCGACCTTGATGGCGACCAGCGGCACACCTTTTGCATGGGCCTTTTGCGCCAAGGCCTCCCAGGCACGCAGATCGGAAAACCCTTCGATATGCAGCCCGATGGCCGTCACGCGCGGATCGTCCAACAGGGCAGTGGCAATCTGGGCCTGACTGGTCTGCGCCATATTCCCGCAAGTGATCGTATAGGCGATGGGCAGGGCGCGTTTCTGCATCGTCAGATTGATCGCGATGTTGGAACTTTGGGTCAGGATCGCCACGCCGCGGTCCACCCGTGCACAACCATGCTGATCAGGCCAGAGCAGCGCACCATCAAGCGCGTTGATGAAGCCGTAACAGTTGGGGCCAAGGATCGGCATGTCACCCGCCGCCGCGACCAGTTGCGCCTGCAGATCATCGCCGCGCGCGTCCTCGGCCCGGGCTTCGGCAAAGCCACTGGCAAAACACACAGCCCCGCCCGCGCCGACCTGCGCAAGGTCACGCACCAGCCCGACCGTCGCCTCTCGGTTCACGCCGATGAACACCGCATCCGGTGCGCCGGGCAGGTCGCCCACGCAGGCAAATGCGGGCAGTCCCGCGATGGTGTCTGCACGCGGATGCACCGGCCAGATCGCGCCCGCATATCCCATGCCGCTGGCCTGTCGCACGACCTGTTCGCACCACGCCCCGCCGCCGATCACGGCGATTGACGCAGGCCGCAGCAGGCGGGCCAGATCGCCCGTCACGTCAGGCCCCAAGCGGGCGCAGCAGATCGCGCGAAATGATGTGGCGCTGGATTTCGCTGGTGCCGTCCCAAATCCGTTCGACCCGCGCATCACGCCAGAACCGTTCAATAGGGAAGTCGTCCATCAACCCCATGCCACCGAAAATCTGCAAGGTCGCATCCGTTGTGCGCGCCAGCATTTCCGAGGCATAGACCTTGGCGCTGGCAATTTCACGGTTGGCTGGCAACCCCTGATCAAGCCGCCAGGCGGCGGCCAGCGTCAACCAGTCGGCGGCGTCGATTTCTGTGATCATATCGGCGATCTGGAAACCGACGCCCTGAAATTTGCCGATCGGCTGGCCGAATTGCTTGCGCTCGGCAGCATAGTTCAGCGCGTAGTCAAAACAGCGGCGCGCGCGCCCCACACAAAAGGCGGCAACCGTGATCCGCGTGGCATAAAGCCATTCGTTCATCACTGCAAAACCGCCATCGACGTCGCCCAGAACCTGCGCATCGGGCAGGCGGCAGTTGTCAAAATCAAGGATGCAATTCTTGTAGCCCTTATGGGACACCGAAGTGTAGCCGTCACGCACCGTGAACCCTGGCGTGCCGCGATCAACCAGAAAGGTGGTGATGCGCTTCTTGGGGCCACGCGGGGTATCGTCAACGCCCGTAGCGATGAAAACGATAAAGAAATCAGCGTGGTTAGCGCCGGATATGAAGTGCTTGGACCCGTTGACGACCCAATCACCGCCGCTCCGCACAGCCTGGCACTTCATGCCCCGCACATCCGATCCGGCGTCCGGTTCGGTCATGGCAAGGGCATCGGACCTCTCGCCGCGCACGGCGGGCAACAGATAGCGTTCCTTTTGATCGCCTTCGCAGGCCATGAGGATGTTTTGCGGGCGGCCAAAGAAATGCGTCAGCGCCATTGACCCGCGTCCCAATTCACGTTCCACCAGCGTGAAGTCAACGTGGTTCAACCCCGCGCCACCCACGGATTCCGGGAAGTTGCAGGCGTAGAATCCAAGGTCGATCACCTTTTTCTTGATTGCTTCGCCAAGCTCGGCAGGCACTTCGCCGGTGCGTTCGACCTCGGCCTCGTGAGGGTAGATTTCCCTTTCCACAAAGCTGCGCACGGTTTGGACGATCATCTCTTGCTCGTCGCTTAGTCCAAAGTTCATCGCCCGCTCCGTGATCACTTTCCAAACGACCCTAGCGGGCGAATTTCGCCTTGTCTCGCAGAATTATCTTGTAGCGCTGGCAGGCGTAAACGGGACCAGAAAATGCCCGCGCGCAAGGCGGATCAGATCGTCGGGGGGCAGGTCATCGGACTGCCACGCCTTGACCGCCAGCCCCAACATGCGCGGCATCAGCATCGGCCAGATTTGGGCGTCCTGCGTGGTGAACTCGCTCCAGAACGCACCCTGCACGCCGATGACCCGATCGGCGATATCGGGGTTGGGGACGGGGTTCCACGCAAGCGTGTCCGTCAGTGACACAAAAGCGGCCCAGCTTGCGCCCCAATCGTCGGGATCGTCGCTGTGGGCCATGTCGAAATAGGTGTGCTGCGCAGGGGTCATCACCACGTCATAACCCGCGCGTGCCGCCGCCACGCCCGGCCCCTGACCGGTCCAGCTGAACAGGATTGCACCGTGACCGATACCGCCATTCTTACCCTGCGCGGCCTCTTCCCAAGCGCAGGGACGCTGGCCGTTTTGCGCCACTTGTGCGGCGATACGCTCCATCGTCCAGCCCTGCAGATCGTGGGTGTTTTCCAGCCCTTCACGCGCCATCAGATCGCGGGCCATCGGGCTGCCCATCCACGTCCCTTCGGGCAGTTCATCGCACCCCAGATGCAGATGACCGAATGGAAAAAGCGCGCCAACCTCGGTGGCAATTGCGTTGATAACCTCCCATGTTTCTGGCTGCGCCGGGTTCAGAACATTGCCTTGATAGCCCTGCACGCTAACCTCGGCGCCATTATCGGCGGGGTCGCGCGTATTGGGGAAAACATGCGTGATTGCAATGGCATGGGCCGGGGTTTCGATTTCCGGCATGACCTCGATATTCAGTGCCTTGGCATGGGCGATGATCATGCGGGCGGTGTCTTTGGAATAACTGCCACCGGTCACCAACCCCTCGGAAAATAGCGCGGGCAGCAACTGCCCCTCACCACAAAACACCGTCTTTTGCCAAAGCTCGGGCAGGCAGTCGATCTCAAGGCGAAAGGCCTCGTCGTCTGCGAAATGCCAGTGAAACCGGTTGAGTTTCAGCAGCGCCATCAGGTCCAGCAGATCGCAGATCGTATCGGGGTGATAGTAGTGGCGCGCGGTGTCCAGATGTTGTCCGCGCCAGCCGAAACGGGGGACATCATGCAGGATGCCACAGGGCAGGGGGCCATGTTGCAGCAGGGTTAGCAGCGTGACCCCCGCATAAAACCGCCCGCCATAGGATGATGCCTGCACGGTGGTGCCCTCGGGCGTGATGCGCAGGGTGTAGGCGTCAACGGGTAGGTCGGCATCTGCAAAACTGACGGGGTGATCGCCCACAAAGGTCAGCCCTTGCCGTGCGGCCAGGGCAGCAACGGCGGCAAGCGCCGGATCCTCCCCCGTGAACCCGCCGACGGTCAGGGTCTGCCCGTCCGGTTTCCACGATGATGGTTGCGGCACAAGGGGCAAACCGTCAAACGGCCCCAGATCGGGCAGGGGCTGTGGGCGACACCCCAGCGGGGTGGTTTGCGGCAGCTTGATCACCTCGTTGCCGACGCGCAGCAGCGGGCCGATGGGGTGCCACGCGCGGTTTGCCGGCTTGTGACCCGTCGCGTATTGCAACGTCACCCGATGGGGCACGCCCGCGCGCAGATCAGGCATGGCGACTTCGGTGTAACTGCCCAAGCCCTTGATGCGCTGCCCACCAGCGGTTGCCGTCATTGGCGCCATGCCGGAAAAGCAGAATAGCGGGCGCGCAAGATCGCGGTCCGGGGTGATCGTGCACAGCAATTCGGCGCCATGCAGTTCGCAGGTATAATCCATGTCAGTCCAACCGCAGTTCGGAAACGAAATCGTAGATGTCTGACCGGTAAAGCCCGCTGGTAAATTCGATCGGGCGGCCCGATCCAAGGTATCCGGTGCGCTCGATGCGCAGCACAGCGGTGCCTTCGGGCAGTTTCAGCAGGCTGGCGTCTGCGCTGGTCAGATTGGCAGCCATTACTCGTTGCACGGCGCGCACAGGGGCGCAGTTTGTCTGGCGCAGCACGGCGTAAAGCGAGGTTTGCACAAGATCAGGGCGCGGCAGGATATCGCGCGGCAATGACGAATATTCCAGCGCCATTGGCGTATCACCGGCGTTGCGCAACCGGTTGATCCGCGCCACCCGATCATGGGCTGATAGGCCCAGCGCGATCATTTCGTCAGGGTTCGGCGTGACCAACCCTGCCGACAGAACCTCGGACGTCGAGGTCATGCCCCGCGCTTGCATGTTTTCCGTGAACGACACGAGGGACGACAGCGATTGCGCAAGTCGGGGTGCCGCCGTGCGCACAAAGGAGCCCGCCCCCTGACGCTGTTCAATCAGCCCGTCACTGACCAGCTGGGCCACTGCCTTGCGCACCGTGACGCGACTGATATCGGCCATGTCGGCAAGCTCACGTTCGGGCGGAAGTTGATCGTCAGGCGCGAGGCGACCTGATTGGATCGCCGCCGCGATATGGCGCTGCAACTGCTGATAGCGCGGCCCGCGGCCCGCACGAAACCAGCTGTCCGGGTGAAAGATATCTAAGCTTAGCGACATTTTTGACCTGCCCGTTTGGTATGCGAATACAATACCAATTATATACACCTGCGCAATGGGGGTTATCATATTGGTGCTTAAAATACTGTATTTAATTATAAAAATAGCCCTGTGCTATTTTGGTATTATATTGGTAGTAATAATGCGTCTCTTTGGTATCATTATTTCAGGCACCGCGATTCGCTTGTGGTGAAAATCCAGCCGGGGGGCATCAACGTGACAGATATCGCGCAGTCGATCGGGCGAACCCAAGAGGCAAGCCGCCGCAAGGTGCTGCCCGAGAGCGTGTTTGCATGGTTGCTGGTCGGCCCCGCCATGCTGTTCATCGCCATTATCGTCGCATGGCCGCTGGCCGAAACGATCCGCCTGTCCTTCATGGAGGCAGGCTTGGGCGGCGAAGAATACATCGGTCTTGCCAACTACGAAGACCTGCTGGAAAGCCGCAAGTTTCAACAAACGATCGTGCGCACCTTTTACTGGATGTTTCTGTCGGTCGCGCTGAAGCTGGTGCTTGGGTTGGTCGGCGCAACATTGCTGAACGCCGCTGTGCCCGGGCGCGGCTTGTTTCGCGTGCTGGTGATGCCGCCCTGGGTCATTCCGATTGCGATCGGGATGATTGGCTGGCTTTGGCTTTATAACGGGTATTTCGGTGTGCTGTCAGGCACCGCACAGGCGATCGGGTTGATCGATGGGCCGTTCGAATTTCTCGCCTATAAACGGTCGGCGTTCTATTCGGCGGTGGTCGCTGATGTCTGGGTCGGCACGCCAATGGTGACCCTGTTTTTCCTTGCTGCGATGCAGGGCGTGAGCCGCGACCTCTACGAGGCCGCATGGGTTGATGGGGCGGGGCGCTGGTATCGGTTCCGCCGCATCACGATCCCGCAGATCATGCCGGTGATCGTCTCGATGTCCCTGCTGTCGGCGATTTTCACTTTCAATAGTTTTGAAATTATCTGGATCCTGACCGAAGGCGGACCGCGCAGCGCGACGACCACCTTGATCGTCGACACCTACAAGACCGCCATCGGTAACTACAAATTCGGCGAAGGGTCGGCGCGCGCTGTGATCATCGTGTTTCTGCTGGGCACCTTTTCTCTGGCCTACCTGTTCCTCCTGAACAAGGTGAACAAGAAATACGGGGTGAAGTAAGATGATGGACAAGTATACCAAGCTTCAGATGGCAGGGATCTACGCAGCCATCATTGTTTTTCTGATCTTCATCCTATTGCCCTTCTTCGAGATGTTCATGGCCTCCCTGCGCCCTCTCGAACATCTGTTCCGCAGCCCCTATCAGTTCTGGTCTGACGACTTCAGCTTCCAGGCCTATTCCGACATGTGGGTGACGGTGCCGCTGCTCGGGCGTTATATCTTCAATTCGGTCTTTATCGCCTTTTCGGTGACAGGGCTGACGATGATTTTCGTGGTGCCGGCGGCCTATGCCTATGCCCGGCTCGACTTTCCGTTCAAGAACGCGAGTCTTGCGATCTTTCTGGGTGTCAACATGTTCACGGGCGCGGTGCTGCTGATCCCGCTATACCGGGTGCTGCGCACCTTGGGGTTCCTGAATACATATTGGGCGATGATCGTGCCAGGTGTGGCGTTTCTTATTCCGACGGGCATCTGGCTGCTACGCTCGTATCTGGAAAAAATCCCGCGCGAGTTGGAAGAAGCGGCCTACGTCGATGGCGCATCGCGCATGTATACGTTGCGCCGCGTGGTGCTGCCCTTGGCAACGCCCGGGCTGATCGTTGTCGGAACGGCTGTGTTCATTGGCGCTTACGCCCAGCAATTCCTGTTCGCAATCACATTCAACCAGACCCGCGAATTGCAACCGCTGCCCGCGGGTCTGTTCGAATTCATCGGCTATCAGTCGGTGACCTGGAACGAAATGATGGCCGCTGCCCTGGTGGGTGTGCTGCCCGTCATGGTCATCTTTCTGTTCCTGCAAAAATACCTCGTCGCCGGTCTCACGGCGGGCGCGGTGAAAGAATAATCTTAACCAAGGGAGAACGATCAAATGAAACTTGCGAAAATCTCGATGGGGGCGCTGCTGCTCTCTGGCACAGCGATGACCGCACAGGCCGACAGCGACGCGACCGAGTTGCACTTTATCATGTGTGGCGGGGAAATCCGCGCCGCCGATCAGGCTGTTGTCGATCAGTTTGTCGCCGACAACGAAGGCGTGACAGTGAACCTTGAAGCGGTGCCCTGGGGCACCTGCCAGGACAAATCCCTGACGCTGGCCGCTGCCGGTGATCCACCGTCGATTGCCTACATGGGGTCGCGCACGCTGCGCCAACTGGCCAACAACGATCTGATCGTGCCCGCCAACATCGACCCCGAAACACCTTATCAGCCCGGCGTGTTGAACACCGTGACGATCGAGGGTCAGGCTTGGGGCTATCCGCACGCGTTTTCGACCAAGGCGCTTTATATCAACTGCGACCTTGTCGAGGAGGCCGGTATGGAATGTGCTGCCCCTGCCACCTGGGATGACATGTATGCGATGGCCGAAGCCGTGACCAACAACACCGATGCCGCCGGTGTTGGCCTTGCGGGCAAGGATTTCGACAACACCATGCACCAGTTCCTGAACTATCTATATTCCAATGGCGGAGTCGTGATTGATCCGGTGACCGGTGAGAACAAACTTGATAGCCAGCAAACCCGCGAAACGCTTGAATTTTATGGCAGCCTTGTTGCCGTGGCCCAGGACGGCCCCACCGCATGGGAACGCGACCAGCTGAAAGACCTGTTCAACGATGGCCAGATCGCGATGTATGTGTCCGGCCCCTGGGGTTACGGGCAACATAACGAGGACATCAACCAACTGGTTGTCCCTGTGCCAAGCGGCCCATCCGGTGAAAGCGGCTCGATCCTGATCACCGACAGCATTGTCGTATTCAAAGGCTCGGGTCACGAAGACCTGGCGCAGGAATTGGCGCAGCGCATCACATCCGGCGACAGCCAGTATGACTTGGACAGCTCGTGGGGTCTGACGCCGATCCTTGACTATGCGGCGATGGGCAAGACCGATCTTTACTACGAAAGTGGTATCTGGCCGACCTTTACCGCATCGATCCAGACAGGTGGCCCTGAACCACTGGTCGAGGACTTCAAATCGTTGCAATCGGTATTCACCAACATGATCCAGGGCATCATCCTTGAAGATGACACCGTGGACAATCTTGTGACGATCGCAGGCGAAGAACTGGACGACGCCCTTTAGCAGGTGTTTCTCCCCGATCCGGGCGGCGGGCATCTGCTGCCGCCCGGACATACCCCCCGGAACCTCCAAGACAGGACGCTTGCACAATGGCCACCCTTGACCTGAATGCGATCAACAAATCCTTTGGCGCGGCCAAGGTGCTGCACGATATTTCCCTTGCCATCGAGGATAAGGAGTTTGTGGTTTTCGTCGGCCCGTCAGGTTGCGGCAAATCCACGTTGCTGCGGATCATCGCCGGGCTCGAGGAGGCGACGTCAGGCGGCATCATCATCGACGGCCAAGATGTCAGCGCCGCCCATCCGGTTGATCGCGGCATTTCGATGGTCTTCCAGTCTTACGCGCTGTATCCGCACCTGTCGGTCTATGAAAACATT
>Ga0070727_10004611_pt1 | contig 11681 bp, 10 predicted proteins | sample tdAd472_FD_66722 | JGI IMG/M metagenome (GOLD analysis project Ga0070727, IMG submission 66722) | Marine sediment microbial communities from the Atlantic coast under amendment with organic carbon and nitrate - tdAd47.2 | ecosystem: Environmental > Aquatic > Marine > Coastal > Sediment | place... | reverse complement strand
CCAGCCCTCGGTGGACGAGGCCAAAAGGGCGGCGTCGGAGTCGTCGAACGAGAGCTGGAGGTGCTCGAGCGTGACGCCGAAGGTCTGTAAAAGCTTGGACTCGACGTGATCGCGGAGCGTGATCCCCACGCTGGCGGCGGTCACCTCGGGCCGGAGCGAATTGGCGTTCTGGTTGTCGGTGTTTGAGCGCACACGCAGGATGACGCGGCAGGCATCGCCCCGAAAGGTGATCTGGCCGGCTGAGAAATCGGGCAAGGAGCCCAGCTTGGCTCGGATGTCTTTGAGGGGGACATCCAGCCGACGATCGGCGCCGGCCTCGTCGGCGGGAGACTCGATGAGCACAACCCCGGCCAGCGCCTCGGCGTCGCCCGTGAGCTTGGCGATGTCGCCCAGCGTGATGGGTGTGCCAAGTTCCACCCGTGCGATCGGGCGCAGTGTCACGACACCCTGCGCGAACGCTTGGAACGCGGTCAAGAACACGAGCACCGAGATGATGAGCCGAAGCATCAAGCCTGTGTGTCTCCGATTACTGCCTGAGCTGACCGACGGCGCGGAGGGTTTCGTCCGCGGCTCGGATGGCCTGTGAGTTCATCTCGAAGGCCCGCTGCGTGCGGATCAGTTCGATGAGTTCGAACGTCGCGTCGACGTTGCTGGATTCGAGCTGGCCCTGCAGGATGCGGCCGTAATGACCTTCTGAGGGGTTGCCCACGATGGGTGCGCCGCTGGCGGATGTCTCGGTGTAGAGGTTCTCGCCGATCTGCGAGAGGCCGGCCGGGTTGATGAAGCTTGCCAGTTCGAGCTGGCCGACTTCCTGGGGTTCGGGCTCGCCGGGCTGGGAGACGAAGACGCGGCCGTCGGCGCCGACCGTGATCGTGCGCGCATCGGCGGGGATGTTGATGCGTGGTTCGAGCCGGCGACCGACGTCGGAGGCCAGGACAAGCTCGCCGTCGGAGTTCATGGTGAGGTTGCCCGCGCGTGTGTAGGCGGTCTGGCCCTCTTCGATGCCGACCTGGAGGAACCCGAGGCCATCGATCATGATGTCCAGTGGGCGTCCTGTCGCGATGGGCGAGCCCTGCTCGAAGTTGAGCTGGGTGCCGGCGACTTGCACACCAAGACCCACGTGCAGGCCGATGGGGCGCTGGTCGCCGTTGGCGTTCTCGACGCCCGGCTGCTGACGTTCGACGTAGAGCAGGTCCTGGAAATTAGCCCGGCTGGACTTGAAGCCAGTGGTGTTGACGTTGGCCAGGTTGTTGGCGACGACATCCAGCTTGGTGCTGAGCGCGTTTAGGCCGGAGGCGGCGGATTGGAGGGCGATGCTTGCCATGGGGAATCAGTTCCTCGTGTTAGACGGCCCGTCCGAGGCGGTTGATCGCCCGGTCCATCAACTGGTCGTGGTAGCGGATCATGTCCAGATTCGTGCGCACATCGCCGGCGGCGGCCTGCACCGCCATGAGTGCCGCGATCTCGTTGACCGATGAGTTCTCGACCATGCCCTGCTTGAGCTGGCCCGTCGCGGTCGTCATGCTCTCGAGGGCGTCGTTGGTCAGTGTGAACAGACCGTCGCCCTTCTTGGTGAGGCGGGAGCGATCGGGAACGTCGACCATGCGCAGCTGGGCGACCTGTTCCTGGTTCTGGTAGACGCGGCCGTCGGGTCCGAACTTGATGTCGGCTGAGTCGTCGAGCCGGATGGACTGGCCCGCGATGTCCAGGACGGGTCGACCCGAACTGGACATGACGAGCTGGCCCGACTGGTCGATCGCCAGGCGTCCATCGCGTGTGAGGTGGAAGGCGGCCGTGTCGCCGCTGGCCTCGCCTTTGACGGTGAGAAAGCCCTCACCCGAGAAGGCAACGTCGAGCGGGTTGCCGCTGGAGGTGAGCGAGCCCTGCGAGAACTCGACTCGTGTGGGCGCCAATTGCACGCCCGCGCCGAGCTGCTCGAGCAGTGCGTTGGAATCCATGTAAGGAAGGTTGTCCTCGACGCGGACGACGTCCCGCTGGCGGGTGTAGGGCGTGTGCGGCTTGAAGCCCACGGTGTTCACGTTGGCCAGGTTGTTGGTCAGCGTGTCGAGGCGGTACATGCTTGTCAGTGCCCCGGATGAGGAGATGTGCATGCCGTAGTTCAAGCCGCGTCCCCCCCAAAGCGGGTCGACTGGGGCGCATTGACTGCGCAGCGCAACGCCTCGGCCTGATCGGGCAAGACGCGGCTCGGGCGGGATTTTGCCTCGGCGGCCAGGCGTTCGGCTCTGGCGATAAGTTCCGCTCCGAGCTTGCCTTGTGTGAGAAGGGCCGCGGCCTGCGATCCTCGCAAGCGACCCAGATATTGTGATTCAGCGCTCTGCACCATCGCGCAATTCCCTCCGATTCGGGCATGGCCCACAGGAGGTATCGCAACCAGCGTGCCGGAGCGTTTGAAGGGAGCTGCGGGAGGTACATCAACCCGTTCTCCGTCATGTCCGCACGGCTTGCCGAAGACGGACAAGCCGTGGCACCCTTCATACGCTCAGTCGATCAGGTGCAGCTCGTTGGGCAGCTCGTCCATGTTCTTCTTCGGTGCGGGCAGGTGCTGGGCGAGGATGTCGCCCGCCTCGCGCACAGCCTCGGCGAGCGCAGTTGGGAGAGTGCCCGAATCGAGGGCGGATTGGATCGTGTTCCGGATCGGGCCCAAGTCGCCCGTGTCCATGATGCGCTCCACGGCATCGTCGGGGACGATCGTCACCATGCGCTCAAAGAGCGAGATGTAGAGCATCACGCCTACACGCTCATCCGTGCTGCGGATCCGCAGACGCTGGAACCATGAGGGGCCCATCCGCTCGACGTGGCGGGCCATGCGCTTCTTGCCCGCAACAAGGCGCACGATCGCGGGGTTGGTGTCGGCGATGGCGGTGAAGAGTGCGAACACGCTGACCATCACGCCCAGGATGACGGCTGGGTGCAGGTGGGTGCGGGCGGGGAAGACCCACTGGCTTTGGCGATCTTCATAGATCCACATCAGGATGAGTGTGACGGCGACGGCGACGGCCAGGCCGAAGACATCGGCGACCCGCGCGTAGCCGCCGGAGCGGGAGGCGACCACCACGACGATCTCGGCGCCGGTTTTCTGCTCGGCGTCGAAGATCGCGTCCTCGACGGCTCGCTTGTTGGCTTTGGAGAAAAGGTGAGTGGGGCGGGGCATCGCCAGATCCTATGGGACATTCTGAATCGGCGCAGAAAGAAGCCCCCTCCCGTGGGTCGCATCACGAGAGGGGGCTAAGGGTGGTGTGTGCTTTGGGTTTCAGAAGCCGGCCGAGGCCATGGCCATGGACGCGCCGCTGAAGAGGCCCGCGACGGCGAGGTAGATCGCCACGCGGATGTGCGCACCGGCCTGGAGTTCCTCGTGGCGGTTCTCGTTGAGCCAGTACTTGCCGCTGCCCGTGCGGCGGATGACGCCCCGGCGTTCGAGCCACCATGCGTAGGGCGTGGGGATGAGGCCCGCCTCCGACGAATAGCGGGCGTTCTCACGCGAGGTTGCGCCGGCTTCTTTGAGCGCGAGCACCGGGCGGCGTGTGGCGCGGTGATACCGGACCCGATCGATGATCTCGAAGCCGTCGTCCTTGAGGTGAACTGTCTGCATGGCGCTGCTCCCGTATCTCTTTGGAAGCGCACCATGTGATGTCTGAGGGGTTCTGCCAGCGGCTTGAATGAAAGCACGGAATCGGAGCCGGAACGGGTGATGCAGGCTTCCTGGATTGACAGGGGCGTTGGGATATCTGGACGCGGGCAGACTTATGGGGCGGGGCTCAGGGTTGGGTGACAAACTTCTGGTAGACTCGGCTCATGGAGTACTCGCTTGGGATTCTGCTCTGCTCACTTGGGGTACTTGTGCTGGTATGGGCGTTTGTCAGGCCCAGGCGTGGCGATGAGCCGCACTGCCGGGCGTGCCGATTCAGCCTTGCTGGCTTGACGGAGCCAGGGCGCTGCCCGGAGTGCGGCCGGGAGTTGTCGCGGCCAAGGTCGAAAGTGAAAGGACACCGCCCGAGCCCGACGCGGGCGGCTTTCTGGTGCCTCGGACTCGTGCTGATGGGCGGGGCGCTCATCGGTCTGGACGCGATGAACCGCACGGGGTTCTTCCCGCTGACGAAGTACAAGCCGGCGTTTGTGCTTCAGGCGGAGGCGTACGTCCTGGGCGATCTGCGGGCGAGCATGGCCACGGATGAGCTTGTCGACCGGATCAACGGCGGCACACTCGGGAAGGAAGCTGAGGAGCGCTTGGTCAAGACGGCGCTTGCGAGGCATGCGCAGACGTGGCGGGGGTTTCCGGATGCGCAGTGGATGGTTATTACGTCTGCGATGGGACGTGGCGAGCTTGAATTCGAGCAGATCGAGAAAGTCTGGAACGATAGCGTCCACTCCCCGCAATTCATTTCAGCGGATTGGAGCGATCGCACTTTCTACCCTGGCGAGCAAATCGCGATCTCCGTTGGATACAGGGTCCGGGCCGGAAAGTCGATTCCGGCTGGTATGGGCAGTGTGGGGTTCGCGATCGGTCAATCTATGGCCACCTATATCCAGAACGATAAAGGCGAGATGCCTCTGTTCGCCAAGATCTCTGTGCGAGGGAACGTCCTCCAGCGGTACCAAAGCGTTTCGGCCGATAAGGCATCGCTTGGGATGCAGCGTTGCCCACTCACACTCCCCGAACGGATCGGCGTCAGCAAAGGCCGCGTCGAGCTTGAGATTTCATTTATCGCCGACATGGTTGCACGCAATTGGCCAGACGTAGATCCTGAAACAATCGACCAGCTCAATACGCTCAAGCACACATTTAGTTTGCCATTCACGTTGGAGATTGTTGATCCGAAATCAATCGTCGTGCCGGTGGTGAAGCCGTTCGCGAAAAACGGTGACCCGAGTACACTTATCGACTTCTCCATCGTTCAGGCATATTCCGCGGCCGAGAATAACGGCAGTGCGGGCGTGATGTTCCGCATCGGGACCAGCACATCGCTTGATCCCGGTAGCGGCTTGGGTGGCTATCTCGAGTTCGTGCAAGCTGACAAACGAATCCTCGCTCGGATCAACTACACGAAACCACACTCGACATTGCAGCAGTTCATGACGCTCGAAGGCTTCGAGTCGGGCCCGGTGAGCGTCACTTATCAAAACGATCCCGATGTGGCCCGGAACAACCGCGAGAAGTTGTCATCCGTCCTTGGCGGCCCGATCGACCTTGGAACTTTCACTATCCCCGAGCCCGAGACACCAGAACCTCAGTAGCTCAAAGCTTCGCCGGCCGGCGCACGCGCCAGGCGAAGTAGGCGGCTCCGAAGGTGAGGACGTTGCCACTGACGATCCAGATCGCGCCCGCTCCGATCTCGGCTGCCACGAGTGCGCCGATGACGGCTCCGGCGACGAAGCCGATAGCGAGCAGGACGAGCAGCCCGAGGTGCCAGGGCTTGAAGCGTCGGCCGCGCATTGCGCAGCCGATGAGGAATCCGATGTCGGTGGCGATGCCGGTGAGGTGCGTGGTGCGGACGATCAGGCCCATGTAGGTCGACGCCATCGCGTTCTGGAGTCCCGCGGCTGCGGCGGCGAAGCTTGCAGCGGTCCAGGGCAGTGTTTCAAAGGTGTACGCCGAGGCCGCGAGCAGGAGTCCTTCGAGCATGAGGACCACGCCGTAACGTCGCCCCGAGCGAAGGCTCGGTGAGCCGACGATAAGTCCCGAGCACACCGCGCCGAGGACGAACGCGCCGATGATCGCGCCGAGTCTGGCGGCCTGATCGAAGTTGGACGCGGCGGCATCGGAGCTCAGGAGCGCCGCGTTGCCGGTGACGTGCGTGACCGCGGTGCCGGCGAGCTTGAAGAACACGGCATCGACGTAGCCGGCGACCATCGCCAGCCACGCCCCGCCGAGTGTGGCGAAAGTGAGTCGCACGGGGCCGATGGTATGGACGGTTTTGTCGGTGGTGTACATGCTGCCGATTCGGCTTAGGGTTTACTTCTGTGGAGCGAGGAACATGTCGGCGATGTCTTCGATTCGGCTGTCGTCGAAGTTGTCTTTCTGAACGATCGATATGGTGGTGTAGGCCTCGCCGTGACTGATGCCGTAGAGACGCATGGTGACGGACTCTCTGCGGAGCCCGGTCCCGCCGTCGTCGGTGCCGGTGACGTGCTGCTGGAACATGAGTGCTTTGTGGCCGGCGATTGTGGTCTCGGTGAGGCCTTCGGATTCTTCGGGGTACGCATCGCGTTCTCCTTCGTACGAGACCCAGTAGTGTTCGCTCCGCATGTATCTATCGGCCAGGAGACGCCCCGAGAGGACACTGTTCCGCGGGTCGTTGTTCTGCACGATGGCGCGAACGCTGATATCGCCCAGCGATGCGGAATACGTTGTCCTGCCGTTGGACTCGTCGTAGTTTGCGAACCAGTTCTGCTGGGCCAGTTCGCCCCCGAGCTCGAGAGCGCCGATGCTGTGGCGCTCGCCATCTTTGAGCGGTGTCACACTGGCGATGATGGTTTCGGTCATGCCCATCTCGATGCCGCGGAGAGGCGTTGGCGAGACACTGTGCACGACGAGACGCTTTGGTGAGTCGGGCAGGTCGACGATCGCGGTGGAGATGCAGATGTTGTCCATGGCGGTCGCGTTGCCACCGGTGTCAACCAGTTCTGTCCGCAGCCAGGGGCGGGCGATACCAAGAGAAGGATTCGGCTCGATATGTGTGGGCCCGCCCTCGTTGCGTTGGAGGGCTTTGTCGTCACGGGCGGCGTTCTCGCTGAAGAGGCCATCGACGTAGAGCTTGTGCATGTGCTCTACGGTTTCGTCCGTTTCGATCAATCCGATCGCGGTCAAGGGTTTGCCGCTGCGGATGTTGTCGATTCGGTCTTGCAGGATATTGAATTGCGCCGTGCCGAGGACTTCGATCAGTCCGTCACGGATGACGGGATGGAGCGTGACGGAGGACGAGAGATCCAGAGTCATCCCGGGCGCGAAGCGTGTCGAGACTCTTTGGAAATTGTTGTCCGATCCGCCTTGCATGCCCGAGCCGAAAGTTCTCAGGATAGTGGCCGCCACATCGGGGTCCGCAAGGGAAATGGTCAGGCTCGCGTATTGTGCGAGTTCTTTGCGGCTCGAGAGCACGGTGTTGAACATGAGCTCGCTGTTGTTCGAGTACACAAAGACTGGTGCATTGATGAGAATAGGATTGTTCTTGCCAGTAGCGAACCTGAGCCACCTGTCGGTGATGAGCTTGACGCTTTCGCCGCCGTTCTTGATGCTGTTGCGGTTATCGTCTTCGAATTGCTTGAAAAACGATGTAAAAACAGCGTCTGATTCGGCGGTGTTGCCGACGTTGAGAACGATGAGTCTGGCGGCAGCACCATCCAGACTGACATCTGCGACGCCGGAGTTTTCTGCCGGCTTAGTGATGTTCGAGACCTTTGAAGAGATTGGAAGCCGGTAATCGACGCCGTGAATGTTCCTGGTGTAAGCATCGAGCGGGTTGACGGCGTTGAATTGAACGCTCTCGAGTATCGCCTTGGCGTTCCCAAAGTTTGTGGCGATCTCGTCATTGTCTGAGGTTGCGACCTTGACGAGGACGCCGACGCCCCGGTCCTCGTATTCAATTGCGTAGCACTCGTACGCGCCCCAGAGGTGGTCGTCTTTGGTGGGGCCCGGCCGGATGATCGCGGTAACCGCTTTGCCTTTATAAAGCTCGCCCGCGATCGTTCGAGAGCATTCCAAGATCGTCATGCTTTCGTCAGGTGTGCCCAGATAGTTTGCGAGCACTTTGGCGTCGGTGATGAGCATGGCCTGCAGGTCATTGATTGAGCCGAGCTCCGACATCGGGCGGATCGTCTGCGAGAGGCGCATGAACGGCCCCTTGCTGTCCGCCTCGATCGCCTGGCCCGCGTCGTCCACGCGGAAGACCGAGTGCGTAAAGATCATCGAGGATGTATCGGTCCGCTCCAGCGTCGCGGGCACGCCCTCGGCCAAGTCCCAGGCAAAGCCGAGGATGGATTCTTGTTCGACCTCGTCTTGTGCGATGATCGAACTGGCGAAAGAGAGCGACACCAGTAACGCCACGATTACGCAGAACTTCTTCATGCCGGGACTTTATCCGCCCGCGGCGCATTGCGCCAGTGCACGCATGCTCAGGGCTGGTCACTTTCTTCGGCGGGGTCTTGGGCTGACTCATTTTTCTTCTCGGCGGGGATCAGCGAGGGGTCGGCGTCGATCTCGACGGGAATAGGTTGGCCGTCTTCGCCGGTTTCGAGGGCGTCTTTCTCCTCGTCATCGTCGCCGGAGAGTTTGAGGAAGGGGATGGTCGAGTCGATGTTGTTGATCGTTTTGCGAAGCGAGGCGAGGTGCCCGTCGATCTGCACGAGCATGGGCTGGATCTTAGAGAGCGAAGTGTCGACGGTGTCGAGGTTCGCGTCGATCGTCGCCAGCTTGGCATCGATGGTCGCGAGCTTGGCGTCGATCGTGACAAGGTTCGCGTCGATCTCTTCGAGGTTGGTGTTGATGTCGCCCAGCTGCTGGTTTGCCAATTCGAGCTGGTCGTAGGCGTCCCAGATGATGCAGCCGGGCATCATGAAAGCGGCGGCGAGAATGAGTGAGATTGGGGCGAGGCGGTGCATTGGAGTGGCTCCTTAGAGGGGAGCTGATGGTAGGGGCCGATTGGCTCAGCGGATCATCTTGCGACCCCAAGCGACGGTAAATAGCGCCAGCAGTGTGACGCCGAGCAGGCCTTCGAGGCCCGTCACGAGCTTGAGCCAGCCGGCTGCGGGCTGGAAGTCGCCATAGCCGAGCGTCACGAAGGTCATGAGCGAGAGATAGAGCGGGTTGAGCCTGTCGCTCTTCCAGTAGTCGTAGGCCTCGACGTGGCGGTACTCGCCGTTGACGAGTTCCGGCGCGAAGTGCCCATGCCCGATGTCGCTCGGCCCAATAAAGACCTGATAGATCAGCGCGAACCCGATCATGAGCGCGATGCCCGCGACGATGATGCGGTGCGTCTGGAGCAGGTAGCCGATCGCTGTCCTGCGGACGAGCCAGTCCCACCCGATCTGCTTGATCCAGCGCGGGATCAGCACCGCGTACCCGCACACGACCTGCCACATCAGTTCGAGATACTCGAGGCACCACCGCGTTTGGAGTGAGTAACCCCTGAGGCGTTCGCTCGGCGTGTAGTCGGAAGTGAGGAAGTCTTTGGTGTCATTGCGGAGTTCTTGAAGCGCAGCAAGCCGTCTATTTTCGTGTGCTCGCCAACGGCACCAATCTTCCTCCCAATCTGTCGAAGATTGCATTCTGTACTGGATAGCCAGTGCGTCATAGGTTTCAGCTGCAGCTAGTAGTTCACCTGGGTTGGAACTTGAATCACCTTCCGCTCTTGCTAGCGGCTGTATGCAACCAACCCAAAGTAGCATTCTACGAATTATAGGGAGAGCAGGATTAATTCGAATCAGGGTTAGGTCGTGGCTTCTAAGGCGTTGCTCTATGTGTTGCTGTTCGTATGTGAGTTGACTAGAGCTTAGCGAGAATGTTGCACCACTCTGAAATGATGCGGATTGCATAGATAAACGAGCATGTCGTGAAAGAAAAGTGCCGGCAAGGCTTAGGCGTTCATGTATATTGGTGTCAAGAAAATCGAGTTTTCCGTGTATCACCGATTCCTCAATTCGTAATGAAGATTCGAAAGTTGTATCTGTAAACTCGATAGGGCAACCTCTTCCTAGCACGGTGGAAAGCAGATAGAGTGGCCTGTGAAATACGCAACCGTAGAAGTCTATGTAACCGTAGTGGTTTGTGTAACATATCCATGCATCGTGATGGAATGTGCTGTCATTAACTCGGAGTGCTTTGTGAAAATAGGAATCGTCAACATAAATTATTGAGTAAAATACAGAATCTGAGTCAATGCCAAAAAAATCGTGAAAATGACATTCTTGAATACCTACTGTGCCAGAGACTTCTAGAGAACGTATGGAAAGCATCTTGAGTGCATGCAAGCCATATAATGCGACATTCCCTTTAATTGTAATATTGCCGACTCTTGAATCTGCAGTGATAAATGCGTTCAGAGCCAGGGATTGGATAGTGATATTGCTAGGCGTTGTCTGGCGGTCGCCAATTGTGCGCAAAACGCATTGGCGAATAGTAATGGTGGGTATGTCGTATGCCATCGTTGCAGACAAAAACTGTGATAGGTCATCAATATACAAATCAATAAGATTGCCATCTTTGTCTACAATAGTGTCGCCGTTGATCACTAATATTTTACGCGTCGCGACATAATCGGCAACAAGCCTGTATTGTTCATCTGTCTCGATCCGTCGCCAGAGCTTCTTCGGATCGGCGTACGCTGGGTGCTTCGCGGGGTCAAAGTCCCAATCCCCCGGCGCAGCGGGAGCCCACTTCACCCCCGCGGGGGAGCGTGTTTTCTTCGTTATCGATTTCTTGGCGGCGGGTTTCTTGCGCGTCGTCTTTTTCAACGCGCTGGCCTTCTTCGAGCTGGCTTTCTTCTTTGCCACGATCAGAGCTTACCACGGTCTCACGTCTGCAGCACACCCGTCTTGAACTCCACCGAATCATCCCACCCCTGCCTCGATGCCTCGATCGCGGCGATGAGTTCCTCGCGGGTTTTGTGGGGCTCGATGATGCGGTCCACCCAGCCGCGGGCGGCGCCGTGGCGGATGTCCTGTTGCTCGTTGTAGCCGGCGCGGACGGCGTCGAGGATCGCGTCGCGGGTCTCGGCGTCGATCTCTTCGCCCTTGCGCTGGCGGCTGCGCTCTTCGATCATCGCCAGAACGCCCGAGGCCTGAGCCGCGCCCATGACGGCGCAGCGTGAGCCGGGCCAGGCGAGGGTTATGAATGGCTCGAACGCGCGCCCGCACATGGCGTAGTTGCCCGCGCCGTAGCTGGCGCCGGTGATGACGACGATCTTGGGGACGACGGAGTTGCTCATCGCGTTGACGAGCTTGGCGCCCGATCGGATGATGCCGCCCTGCTCGCTGTCGCGCCCGACCATGAAGCCGGTCGTGTCGTGCATGAAGACGAGCGGGATCTTGCGCTGATTGCAATCCATGATGAATCGGGCGGCCTTGTCGGCCGAGTCGTCGTAGATCACGCGGGGCATGTTGGTCGATTTGCTCGGGCCCGCCTTGCCGCCCGGCAGCGTGCGCTCGGTCAGCTTGCCTTGGTTGGCGACGATGCCCACAGGGTGGCCGCCGATCTTGGCGTAGGCGCAGCAGAGCGATCGCCCGTACTCGGCTTTGTACTCGTCGAGGTCGGGCTCGAGCGATTCGTGGCCCTCGGCGTTGGGCGCGGTACGCGAGTCGACCACGCACGCGAGGATGTCGCGGACGTCGTACTGCTCGCCGGGCTTGTCGGTGAAGAGGGTGTAGATGTCTTGCGGGTTGCGGTAGGGGGGGGTCTTCCCTCCCTCTCCCCTCCGGGGAGAGGGCCGGGGAGAGGGGTCTTCGCTCTTCGTGTGACTGACGCCGTTTTCCCCTCTTCCGTCTGCTTCGCAGCCACCTTCTCCCCAGCGGGGAGAAGGAGAAGCCGGATACTTTCCGACTAGCTCGCGCACGCGGCGGAGGCACGCCTCGTCGTCGGGCTCCTTGAAGTCGATCGTGCCCGAGATGCTCGCGTGCATGGATGCGCCGCCGAGTTCTTCGTCGGTCACCTCCTGCCCGATCGCGGCCTTCAC
>Ga0070727_10004606_pt1 | contig 11692 bp, 7 predicted proteins | sample tdAd472_FD_66722 | JGI IMG/M metagenome (GOLD analysis project Ga0070727, IMG submission 66722) | Marine sediment microbial communities from the Atlantic coast under amendment with organic carbon and nitrate - tdAd47.2 | ecosystem: Environmental > Aquatic > Marine > Coastal > Sediment | place... | reverse complement strand
TGAGATGATGGGCGAGCTGCGCGAGTGGCTCAACGAAATCACCGGCTTTGCGGCCACTTCCCTGCAGCCCAACTCAGGCGCCTCGGGAGAATACGCCGGTCTGATGGTCATCCGGGCGTACCAGGAAAGCATCGGGGAAGGCCACCGCAAAGTGTGCCTCATTCCGAGCTCGGCACACGGCACCAACCCGGCCAGCGCCGTCATGGCCGGCAAGGACGTTGTGGTCGTCGCCTGCGATGACAACGGAAACATCGACGTCGAGGACCTGCGTCAGAAGGCCGAAGCGGCTGGCGACAACCTGTCGTCCCTCATGATCACCTACCCGTCCACGCACGGAGTATTCGAGCAGGAGATCAAGGAAATTTGTCAGGTCGTGCACGATCTCGGCGGTCAGGTCTACATGGACGGTGCCAACATGAACGCCCAGGTCGGCATCTGCCGTCCAGGCGATATCGGCGCCGACGTATGCCACCTGAACCTGCACAAGACGTTTGCCATTCCGCACGGCGGTGGCGGTCCGGGTGTGGGCCCGATCTGCGTGGCCGAGCATCTGGCACCCTTCCTCCCCGGCCACCCGGTCGTGGACGCAGGCGGCAGCATCGGCCCTGTGGCCGCAGCCCCGTTCGGCAGCGCCTCCATCCTGCTCATCTCCTGGGCCTACATCGCCATGCTGGGTGCTGAAGGACTCAAGAAGTCGACGCAGGTGGCCATTCTGAATGCCAACTACATGGCAGGGCGGCTTTCGGAGCACTACAACGTCCTCTACACGGGCAAGAACGGTCGCGTGGCCCATGAATACATCCTGGACCTGCGCTCCCTGCGTCAGAACACGGAGTTGACGGAAGTGGATGTGGCCAAGCGTCTCATGGACTACGGTTTCCACGCACCTACGATGTCCTGGCCGGTGGTCGGGACCGTCATGGTGGAACCCACGGAAAGCGAGAACAAGGCTGAACTGGACCGCTTCGTGGAGGCCATGACCTCCATCCGGGCCGAAATCCAGGAAGTGGAACTGGGGCTGGTTGACGACAAGGAAAGCGTGCTGGCCAATGCGCCGCACACGGCCGCCATGGTCACAGCGGATGAATGGAATCAGGCCTACTCCCGCGAGAAAGCAGCATGGCCCGCTTCCTGGTCCCTCAGCCACAAATTCTGGCCGTCCGTGCGTCGTGTGAACGATGCCCAGGGCGATCGGAATCTGGTCTGCTCCTGCCTGCCGCTCGAGGCGTACGAAGGCTGATCCGCCGGCTGGAAAGGTCTGCGCATCAGTCCAGCAGCGTGTACAGTTTGCCGGAGAGGGCGTGCTGAACGTGGTCCACAATGCGACGGGAAGCCCGCGCCACGGCGCGGGCTTCGACTCCCGCGGTGTATCCTGTTTGCTCCAATGCCCAGACCACGTCTTCTGTGGCCACGTTGCCCGTGGCGCCCGGTATGAAGGGGCAGCCGCCCATGCCGCCGAGCGACGTGTCGAACCAGGTTACTCCTTCGTCCAGGGCAGCCAGGATGTTGGCGATGCCCATTCCCCGGGTGTCGTGCAGATGCAACACGATGGTATGGTCTGTTTCCTCGCGGACGGCCCGCAGGGTATCCACGATGGATACCGGGGCCGCCAGGCCGGTCGAGTCCGCCAGCGAAAAGGATTCGATGTCCATCCCGGCAAACCGGGCCGCCAGGCGTCGGATGTCATCGAGCGGCGTATCGCCGGGCTCTGTGTAACCCCAAACGGTCTGCAGCCCCAGCTGGACCTGCATGCCGGCATTCCTGGCCAGGTTGATCATGTCTTCCGCCCGTCGCACACCTTCAGCTACGCTCATGTTGGCGTTGTCCCGCCCGTGTCGTTCGTTCGTGGCAATCGAAAGATCCACATGCGTCAGGCCGCATGCTGCCGCGCGCTCGACACCGCGTTCGTTCAAGGCCAGCCCGGAGCAGATGACGTCCGGAAGATCAACACACGCCGCGACGACATCCTCGGCATCGGCCATCTGCGGAACGCGGCCGGGATGCACGAAACTGGCAATCTGGATCCGTGGCAGCCCGGCCGCTGCCAGCTCCCGGATGACCTCCACTTTCATGTCCGTCGGAATCGGCACCGACTCGAACTGGAAACCGTCGCGAGGTCCGACCTCGCACAGGGTGATGGGAGCGTTGGTATGGGTCATGTTGCGTCGGGCGTTCGGGGCGGGCGTCTGGAGTGAATGGGGAATACCCCACAAACGCATCTCCTGCCGATCAGTATCGTTTGTTTACTGGTACGCGCACACCAATGAAAAGGATCGTCATGCGCCTTCCTTCGCACTTCCGTTATCTGGCCACCGGCTGCCTGATGGCTGTCCTGGCCCTTCCGGCCATCGCCCAATCCACGATTTCCGATGAACCGCTCAGCGAACGCCGGGTGTCCTATCGGATGGATGTCAAACTGGACCCGGACAGCCGAACCGTTTCCGGGACCCAGCGCCTGACCTGGCGTAATCCCGACAACGTGCCGGTGGATGAATTGCAGTTCCACCTGTACCTGAACGCATTCCGCAACAACGAATCGACCTTCATGCGGGAAAGCGGCGGCATGCACCGTGGCAATACAGCCAGCGCGGACAATCCGTGGGGAGGCATCGAGGTCCGCTCCATGCGGATTGCAGATGACGAAGGGGACTTACAGCCGGGCCTGCCCTCCGGTCCAGATCGGGATCTGACACCCCGCATGCGCTTCATCCAGCCCGATGATGGCAACGCAGAGGATCGCACGGTCATGGCCGTATCGCTGCCGGAAGCCGTCCAGCCCGGAGAAACCATCGCGCTGGATATTACCTTTGAAAGTCGCCTGCCGGAAGTCGTGGCACGCACCGGCTGGAAGATGGCTGACACCGGCAACCCACTGTTCTTCGTCGCTCAGTGGTTCCCCAAGATTGCCGTCTACGAAGTACCGGGGCAACGATACGTCCCTGAGGATGCTCCGCGCGGCGCGTGGAATGCCCACCAGTTCCACGAGAACAGCGAGTTCTACGCCGATTTCGGCACATACGACGTGACCATGACCGTGCCGAACGGGTACGTCGTCGGCGCCTCCGGTATCCGCGATTCCATTGTCGAAGGGGACAGCCTGACAACCATCCGCCATCTGGCCGATGACGTCCACGACTTTGCCTGGACGGCCAGCGAGGACTATCTGGAATTCGAACAGCAGTGGCGCCATGTCACCGTGCGTGCGCTCGTGCGGCCGGCACACCGGGGACAGGCCCAGCGACACATTGACGCGGCCATTGTCGGACTGGAGTACTTCGACAAGTGGGTCGGCGAGTATCCGTATACCACCCTGACTGTTGTCGATGCCATCGGGGGGGCCAACGGCATGGAATACCCCACCTTGATCACAGCGGGCACAACCTACGGTCTCCCCATGGGCGTACGGGCCCTCGAACTGGTGACCATCCATGAGTTCGGCCACCAGTACTTCTACGGTCTGCTGGCCAGCAACGAATTCGAGGAAGCCTGGCTGGATGAGGGAATGAACTCCTATCTGGAATCGAAAATCGTGGACGATGCCTATGGCTCCGGCGGGGTCATTGATCTCGGACCGCTTCGCATCAGCGACACCGACTTCCAGCGCCTGACCTACGTCAAGTCCGCTCCCTCACGCGGTGCCCTGTTCACCCGAAGCTGGGAATACACCATGGGAGACTACGGAAAGGCTTCCTATGCCAAACCCGCTACCGTCATGAATACCCTCGAACGGTACTGGGGATGGGACATGCAGCAGCGATTCCTGAAAGCGTACTACGATACCTGGCGTTTCCGTCATCCGACGACGCGGGACCTGCAGGACGTGGCCGAAGCCGTGTCGGGGGAAGACCTGGACTGGTTCTTCGACCAGTTTGTTTACGGGACAGCCGTGGTGGATTTCGAAGTGGACTCGATTGCCAACACCCGACTTCCGGACGACTCCTACCGATCGCGCGTCCGTGTCCACCGACGATTCGATGGCATCTTCCCCGTGGACATTGAACTGCGCTTTGCCAACGATTCCACACAGGTCGTGACCTGGGACGGCACGGATCGATGGAAGGACTTCACGGTCACCTCCGGACATCGCCTGGTTGAAGCCTACATCGATCCCGAATTCAAGGTGTTGCTGGATATCGACCGGCTCAACAATCGTCGGGTGACCGAGGCCGACGACCGGTTCGCCCGCCGTGCGCAGCTGAGAACGACTTCCCTCTTCCAGAAAGTGTTCATCATCCTGGGAGGCCTCTTCTGAGTCGACGGATGCCTTCTTCCGCAGCACCCCGAAGATCCTCTGAATTGAAGAAAATGAGTCTACACTACCTCGCCGACGGATGGTCGGCTTCGATCAAACGCCCCGGCTTGGCCGGTCTCCTGTACGCGGGCAACCTCGTACTGGGCGTCATCCTGGCCATACCCGTATTCATGGCCTTCTCGCAGGCCGTCTCGGAAACAGGCTTCAGTCCGGAGATGGCGGAAGAATTCGACATCGCATTGTGGGCCGACATGCTGGGAGAGACCGGTCCTGTGCTGGGAAGCATGCTTTCGCAGCTCTTCTGGGTCCTTCCGGTACTGTACCTGTGGAAGGTCGGATCGTCGGTCGGCATCGTGTATGCCCTGAGCGAAGACGGTGAGCGCTCCTTCTGGACGGGACTGGGCCAGTTCGGCGGAAAGGCGTTGCTGTTGGGCCTGCCATTCGTCGTGCTGGGAGCCCTGGTGACCCTGGGGGTCGTGGTGGTTCTCGTCCTCCTCAGCGTTTTCCTGAGCGGCGAAGTGCTCCTCTTCTGGCTGAGACTCGTGGCCGGACCGGTCGTGCTGGTGCTCGCGCTGGCCGTTATCGACATGATGCACGACTTTGCCCGACTGGAACTCGTTCTTCGGGGCCGTGGCGTGCTGGAAAGCTGGTCAAGCGGCATCGGATGGTTTTTCCGCTCGGGCACTGCACAGGCCATCTACCTGGGTTGGTTTGTCATCGGACTCTTTGCGCTTTTCCTGCCATTCTGGGCGGACATGGCAATGGGTGGCCTGCTGCTGGCCTTCCTGCTACAACAGGCGCTCCTCTATGTGCGCTCCCTCATTACTGTCGGCTGGCTGGGTTCGGAAGCATTGTTCTTCCAGGATGTGATGCCGGAATCGGAACCGGAGGAATCCGGCCATTCAGCAGAAGAAGCCCTCTGACCCACTTGCACACGGACTCAAAAAAAGCGAAGGGGGAGCCGGCTGCGCCGGCTCCCCCTTCAATCTGAAGAGGTGTGACCCCTGCCCCACCCACCAAAATAAAAACAGGGGCCACACGAGCTGGAGGAGGTAGCTCTACATCTTCAGTATGCGTCTTCGTGCTTGAGTGGAGGTTCACTCCGTTGGTGATGAAAGCACCCGCAAGGATGCATCCATCCGGATTCGTGGTCTGCTTCAGGCTGCTCGCGATGCACGGAGATCCGTGAGCAAGCCCGTCATCTCATCCTTGGCCTTCGGATCGACGGACCACGCAGGCTGCTCTTTGATGGCTTCGTTGATGAAGCGTGCAAAGGCCATGCGTTCTCCGATCGTGACATCCTCCGCATCCAGCACCGTCGTCAAGCGGTCCCACTGCGTGTCTGTGATCTGCCCGGTTACGTAGCGGGCAAGCAGACTCATGAAGGCCGAGTTTCGAACCGGTGTTGCATGAAAGGAAGTCATGGCGATCTGTCGGGCTTGTGAAGTGATGTCCAACGAACTGCCCGGAAAGAGACAACAACCGGGCCCGTTTGCCGGAAAGACACGGTGCCATATCGGAGAGTAACCCCTTCATGCGCAAATTCAGCGGAGTACCGAACATATTGCGATACCGCCTTAATGCGTTGTGCTGCTTGGCATTGCATCCAACACACTGCCGCTCTTGCAGACTTTTTCTGCTTTCCCCGGCCGGCCGATGGACCATTCCGGGGATCGGATCCTGGTTGTCCATTCTCTTGGACGACATCCCGGACGGGCGTAGTCAATCCGCGTCGAAGTCACTTCCCGGACATCGATTTCCGGAAAATGAAACTAATCCGTCTGGCATCGTAGAACGGCCAAGTTCCGTTTTCTGGAAATCGAACCGACAACCATTCAGGCCGTGATCATCCATGGCGCGAGGCGCATGGCCTACATCCGCCCCGACCATACCACTACCCTCATGGGCAAACTCCTGACCCGTTCCGAAGAATTCGTTCTGCTGGCCGTTTGGCGGCTGCAGGATGACGCATACAGCCTGGCCATCCAGGAAGAGATAAGCCGACTGACCGGGTATGAGTGGTCGCTGGGCTCGATCTACACGCCGCTGGAGCGGCTGCATCGCAAGCGACTGCTTTCCTCCACGCTCGGTACGTCCACGCCGGAACGGGGTGGACGGAAGAAACGACTCTACCTGGTCACGGATCAGGGCAAAAAAGCACTTGCCCGCGTTCAGGAAGTCGAACATGCCATGCGAGCCGGTCTTCCATCCCTGTTTGCCACCGGAGGTGCCCGATGAACCGTCCCCCCCGCCTCGCCGCGTCCCTGCTCGACTGGCTGCTCAAGGATGACTGGCATACCCCGGCCGGCGATTTCGAGGAAGCCTTCCACCGCATGGCCATCCGGGATGGAGAGCGTGCCGCGCGCCGCTGGTACCGCAAGCAGGTACTCCTCATCCTTCCAGAACGATTGAAGGAAAAACTCGTCTGGACCCTGATCATGTTGGCTTCGAACCTGAAAGTGGCCATCCGGACCCTGCGCAAGCATCCCGGATTTGCCGCGATCAACATGGGAGGTCTGGCCCTGGGCCTCGGCGTAGCCATCCTCATGGCGCTCTTCATCCGCAGCGAGCTGTCCTTCGATCGATTCCACCCCGATGCGGACCGCATCGTACGCGTGCTTGACCATATAACGACAGCGGATGGAGCGGTCCAGTCATTTGGCTACGCTCCGCCCGGGACGGCGCAGGCTGCACTGGATCAGATTCCCGAAGTCGAGCAAGCCACCCGCTTCTTCACCCGGAATGTCATGGGTCGCCAGGTGGTGGAAACGCCGCTGGCCCGGTTGACCGAAGGAGACTACCTGTTTGTGGATCGCTCTTTCCTGGACATGTTCGGTTTCGAACTCATCGAGGGCAACGCCGCAACCGTTCTGAGTGAGCCGAACACCGTCGTCATCACCGAATCCGCCGCCCAGCGGTACTTCGGTTCGGAGGATCCGATGGGCAAGACCATGCAATTCGAGCGGGAGGAAGATCAACTGGTCGTCGGCGTGATGGCCGATCCTCCACGCGCTTCCCATATCCAGTTCAGCATGCTTTTCTCGCTGCATGCCTACGACAATATTGAACGCCTCAGGCCACTGCTGCACTCCTGGGATGGATCCTGGTCCAATACCTATCTGAAGCTGACGCCGGGAGCCGACCTGGACGAGGTCCGGCGCAAATTCCAGGATGTGGTGGCCGCCTCCCGACCGGCGGAAGCCAATGACGTGTCACGTCTGGCCCTTCAACCGCTGATGGACGTGCATTTCGGCTCGTCGGAGATCGGTGCAGAAGACAACGCAGGCGAATCGCCTCGACAGACCGTCTGGTTTGTGGCCTTGGTGGCCTTTTTCATCCTGACCATCGCCATCATCAATTTCACCAACATGTCGACAGCGGCCTCGCTGCGCCGTTCGCGTGAGGTGGGGCTGAGGAAGGCGGTCGGAGCGAACCGGTCCCAGGTGGCACGGCAATTCCTGGGCGAATCCACCGTTGTGATGGGCCTCTCCCTCGTTGCGGCCATCATGCTGGCGGTGGCAGTGATGCCTGGCTTCAACATGATTGCGGGCAAGCAGCTGGAACCGATCGACCTGCTCGACCCGATACTCATGGGTACCATTGCCCTGATTGCCATCATGGCCGGACTGCTTTCGGGCAGCTACCCTGCGCTCTATCTGTCCCGTTTCAGCCCCGTCAACGTGCTCAAGGGGCGAACGGATACCGGGGGCCGGACGCCCCGCATGCGGCAGGGCCTGGTCGTGATCCAGTTCGCCCTGTCCATCGGACTCATCATGGCCAGCCTGATCCTGAACAACCAGATGCAGTACCTGCAACGGATGGATCTGGGGTACGAGGAACAGCATCTGGTCGTGGTGGACATCAATTCCGGGGCCGCCCGTCAAAGCATGGATGGGCTGGTCGATGGATTCACCTCCCTGGCCGGAGTGGCCAACGCATCGGTCACCTCGCGCGTACCGGGAGACTGGAAAGGGATTTCAGAGATTGATGTCCGCCCGGCATCGTCTGGTGAAGAGTCCTTTTCCCGGTCCCACTTCCTGGCCATCGACGACCGTTTCCTGGACACCTTCCAGATGACGTTGCTCGAAGGACGCAACATCAGGATGGATACCCGAGCCGACTCCATGGCCGTCCTCATCAATACCCAGGCAGCCCGTGTGCTGGGGGTTTCCGTCGGAGACCGGGTAAGTATCTCACCGGACAACCTCCGGTCTTCCGCCCCTGACATCCCGTTCGAACCAACGGTGGTCGGCATCGTGGAGGATTTCCAGTTCCAATCCGCCCACGTACCCATCGGACCCATGGTATTGGGCTTCCTTTTCAACCCCATACGAGGCAGCGACTACTTCACGATCCGGGCCGAAGGTCCGATTACCGCAGACCTGATTGAAAACCTGGAGGCTGTTCATCTTCAGTTCGATCCGGCAACACCCTTCGAATATCATGTCCTCGAAGATCAGCTGGCCCTGTTCTATGAAAGCGAACAGCGCATGGCCCGCATTTTCAGATGGGCCACAGGACTGGCCATCCTGATTGCCTGCCTGGGTCTGTTCGGTCTCACGGCCCATTCGGTGACGCAGCGCACGAAGGAAATAGGTATCCGCAAAGCCCTTGGTGCCACCGAAGCCGGCCTCTATGCCATGCTGATCAGGGAAATCGTGCTTCTTGTTGTACTGGCCTTCCTCGTTGCCACGCCACTGACCTGGTGGGCCACGGGCGGCTGGTTGCAGGGATTTGCCTTCCACGTCCAACCCGGCATTGGGGATGTCATGGTACCCGGGCTGATATCGATAGCATGTGCCATCGTGACGGTAAGTTGGCTGGCTCTGCGTGCAGCCCGTACCAACCCTGTGTTCAGTCTCCGCTACGAATGAGGATCACGCCGTGACGGGCGTCGGGCTGAATTCGAACCAGCCGGCGACATCCACCCCGTCTTCGCCTTCCTTGTGGGTGTACTCGTTGGTCGAGGCGCTGTATTCGTAATCATCCGCCCACGTTTCGACGTTGGCCGCAATCTCCTCCAGCGCATCGAGGACCAGGTCCAGTTCGGCATCCGTCATGGTCGGATGCAGGGAAAGCCGGACCCAGCCCGGCTTGTTGGCCAGAAAGCCTTCGTTGATCTGATCGGTGATGCGCTTGGAGTGCTCCCGATCCACGCTCAGCAAGTAGTGACCGTACGTCCCGGCACATGAGCAGCCGCCACGCGTCTGGATGCCGTAGCGATCGTTGAGCAGCTTGACGATCAGGTTGTAATGGACGTTCTCGATATAGAAGGAGATGACGCCCAGACGATCCTCGATGTTGTCAGCCAGGATGTGCAGCCCCGGGATGGCCCGCATGCGGGGAAAGGCCTTTTCCAGCAACTCGTGCTCACGGGCCATGATGGCCTCCGAGCCCATTTCCTCCTTCAATTTGATGGCCAGTGCAGCGCGGATGGTCTGCAGGAACGCCGGCGTCCCGCCGTCTTCCCGGTCTTCCAGGTTTTCCACGAAGCGATGTTCGCCCCAGGGGTTGGTCCAATCCACCGTCCCCCCTCCGGGATGGTCGGGAACGCGGTTCTGGTCCAGCTCAGCATTGATGATCATGATGCCGCTCGAACCCGGTCCGCCAAGGAATTTGTGGGGTGAGAAGAAGACGGCATCGAGCCGCTCCATCTCGTCCTCGGGGTGCATGTCGATGTCTTCGTAGGGCGCGTTGGCTGCAAAGTCCACGAAGCACCATCCGCCGTGCTCGTGCATGATGCGGGACAACTCGTGATACGGCGCATGGACGCCCGTTACGTTCGAGCAGGCCGTGAAGGATCCGATCAAAGGGCGTCCCTCATACTTCACGATCTCCCGCTTCAGATTCTCGACGGCACATTTGCCATCGTGGTCCGGATCGATCCACACCAGGTCGGCCAGGGACTCGATCCAGGAGGTGTGGTTGGAGTGGTGCTCCATGTGGGTGATGAACACCACGGGACGCTTGTCCTCAGGGACCTCCAGGTACGGCTGCACCTTCTCCGGTACGCGCACACCGATGATGCGCTGCAACTTGTTGATAACGCCCGTCATGCCGGACCCGGCAGCAATGATGATGTCGTTCGGCCCCGCGTTGACATGCTGCTTGATTACGTTGCGTGCATGCCGGTAGGCTCGGGTCATGGATGTGCCCGTCACGCTCGTTTCGGTGTGCGTATTGCCCACGAAGGGTCCGATCATGTCGGAGAGGCGCTCTTCAATTGGCCCATAGAGTCGCCCACTGGCAATCCAGTCGGCATAAATGATGGGCTTTTCCCCGTACGGACCTTTGAAGGTCTGATCGATGCCAACAATCTGGCGACGGAACGGCTCGAAATACTGCTCAAGCGTGGACATGATGGGCCGGGGCAAATGACAGGAACGACAGCGTCCTTCAGGCGGGGAAGGGCAAGGACGACAGGGTCGGAAAATACGGAATCCGGGCCGATCAGGACAGGACGATCTCCTTGCGGAGCCGCGCTACGGGGATCCCCTGCTGTTCGCGATACTTCGTCACCGTGCGGCGCGCAATCTGGAATCCCTTCTCTTCCAGCATGTTGGCAATCCGCTGATCGGACAGCGGCTTCTTCTTGTTCTCCTCGGATATGATCCGCTCGATGAGGGCCTTGACCTCCTTGTTGGATACTTCTTCACCCGAATCGGTGGAGAGTCCCTCGGAGAAGAAGTGCTTGAGTTCGTAGACCCCGAACTCCGTCTGCACATACTTGCCGTTGACCACGCGGGAAATCGTGGAGATGTCCATGCTGATCATCTCGGCAATGTCCTTGAGGATCATGGGCTTCAGATGCCCCTCTCCCATGCGGAAAAAGTCTTCCTGCCGCTCAACAATGGCGTGCATGACGGACAGCATCGTCTGGCGACGCTGGTTGATGGAGTTGATGAACCAGCGGGCCGATTCGAACTTGGACTTCAGGAATTGCTGGGTCTCGCTGTCATACGACGAACGCCCCTTCTTCTTGTCCGCTACCACCTGCTCCAGCATCTGCTGATAGTGACGCGACACACGCAATTCGGGTGCATTGCCTGCATTGAGGGTGATGATGAACTCATCCTCCTCGACCCGAACGGTGAAATCGGGCGTGATGTAATTCTCCGATGCCGTGAACTCGCCTTCGCCCGGCTTGGGGTTGAGGCGTTGCACCAGTTCGAAGGCCTCCTTCAGGTCGTGGCCTTCCACTCCCAGACGCCGCATGATCTGGTCATAGTGCTTCATGGTGAAGGCCTTGTAGGCGTGCGTCAGCATTTCGATGGCGACGTCGCGGCCCTGGACCTCCTCGGGCAGCATGTCGAGCTGGACCAGCAGACACTCCTGGAGGTCCCGGGCCGCAACCCCGATGGGCTCCAGGCGCTGGATGCGCTGCAGCATGTCCTCGACATCCTCTTCCGAAAGCATGATGCCCTGGTTGAAGGCCACGTC
>Ga0070727_10004605_pt1 | contig 11694 bp, 9 predicted proteins | sample tdAd472_FD_66722 | JGI IMG/M metagenome (GOLD analysis project Ga0070727, IMG submission 66722) | Marine sediment microbial communities from the Atlantic coast under amendment with organic carbon and nitrate - tdAd47.2 | ecosystem: Environmental > Aquatic > Marine > Coastal > Sediment | place... | reverse complement strand
CAGCGGACGCACTTAATGTCATCACGGTCTAGCCAGTTTCCATCGGCACGGTGTCAGCGTCAGACGCAAGCATGTAATTGGACGGGGCAAGCGTTCGTTGGATCAGTGTGGAAACGGGAAACAGCCCGTTCATGGTTCCATGACCCGGCCCAGAACCCGAAGCCCGATTATTGCGAAGGCGCCCTTTCAAGGACAAACCGACCCAGCGCCTCCCCCGTCGCGAGGTCATAGACGCGAATATTCTCGGTTCCGTCAGCCAGTTTGGTCCGCAACAGAAGGCGCGCGCCTTCCGCCTGCATGTGAAGCACGATTTCGCCTGCAGCCAGGGGTACGGGAACATCGCCGAAGCCTGTCGCCGGGCCCGCCAGGGGAACCAGCGGCCCGTTGTCAACCGCCTGCTCTTCCGACGGGGCCTTGCCAAGGCGCGTCGCAAAGCCATAGACCAGTAGACCCATACCAAGGACGATCAAAAGGCCCATGATAATGACCGACGCCTTGACGATTTTCATACGCCGTCTTCCCCGATTGATGGATCGAATTCGCGACGGCCGCCTCGCATGAACGAGGACGAACCCATCACCGAGACGCATACAGTCATCGTGGAACCGGCACAAGCGGGCGGCCGGTTGGACCGCATTCTCTCGGACGCCGTGCAGGACTTGTCGCGCAACCGGCTGAAATCCCTGATCCTGGAAGGATGTGTGCGGGTCGATGATGTCCCGGTCCTGAATCCCTCGGCCAAAACCGCGGCCGGCGCGGTCATAGAGGTCGACGTGCCGCCGCCCGATGCCGCCGAACCCCAGCCCGAGGAAATGCCGCTGGCGATCGCGTTCGAGGATTCGCATTTGCTGGTCATCGACAAGCCCGCGGGACTGGTGGTGCATCCCGGTGCGGGCAATCCCACCGGTACGTTGGTCAACGGGCTGCTGGCGCATTGCGGCGAGGAATTCGCCGGTATCGGCGGCGTCAAGCGGCCGGGGATCGTTCACCGGATCGACAAGGATACCAGCGGCCTGATCGTGGTCGCCAAGGACCAAGCCACCCATGTCGCCCTGGTGGACGCTTTCGCGGCCCATGAAATCCGGCGCAAATATGCCGCCGTGGTGATCGGCCCCCCTTATCCCGGCAAGGGCGAGATACGAACCGCCATCGGCCGCTCCCACTCGGACAGGAAGAAAATGGCCGTCTTGCCGGAAGGCCGCGGCAAGAGCGCCGTCACGCATTTCGACGTGCAACGCCGTTGGGGAATGGCCGCGGCCCTGGTTCATTGCCGGTTGGAGACCGGGCGCACGCATCAGATCCGCGTGCATATGGCCCATATCGGCCACCCGCTGATCGGCGACCCCGTCTATACCCGTTGGACGTCGGAGCGCCGCAAGGCCTTTCCCCCGGCCGCCCTTGAAACGGCGCTGGCCTTTCCCAGGCAGGCCCTGCACGCGGGCTGGCTGGGGTTCCGGCATCCGATCACCGGCGCGGACCTGGATTTCGAAAGCCCGTTTCCGCAGGATCTGAAGGACCTCATCGCAGCCTTCGACCGGGAAATAAGGTAGGTTTGGACCGGTCCGAAAATTCACGGAAACGTGCTGGTCTGGACAGATCCGTGATTGGCCGCGATGCGTATAATTCAATAGATAAAGGATGGTCTTTAATTATTGATCAAGATGTAGTGCGTCCCCATATCATCCGCAGTGCCTTAAATATGTGCTAGTTTCGCCTTAATTGCGCCGCATTCGGTGGATAATAGTGGGAGTGTGGCGCCCGCCGATTGGGAATAGTCCAGCACAACGGCTTGGTATTTGGCCGAGTGTTTGGTCGGAGGGGCGGGTTGAAGCAGAGGGAAAGGTTTGGTCATGAGCAACATCGCGAGAGTCCCCGTCATCAGTTCCGAAGGGAACCTGCAGCGGTATCTGGACGACATCCGGAAGTTCCCGATGTTGGAGCCGGACCAGGAATTCATGCTGGCCAAACGGTGGCGCGAACACAATGACCGCGAAGCCGCCCATCAGCTGGTTACCAGCCATTTGCGCCTCGTCGCCAAGATCGCCATGGGTTACCGCGGTTACGGCCTGCCCGTCGCGGAGCTCATCTCCGAAGGCAATGTGGGCATGATGCAGGCGGTGAAGCGGTTCGACCCGGATCGCGGCTTTCGTCTGGCAACCTATGCGATGTGGTGGATCCGGGCGTCGATCCAGGAATACATCCTGCATTCCTGGTCGCTCGTCAAAATGGGTACGACCGCGGCGCAGAAGAAGCTGTTCTTCAATCTCCGCAAGATGAAAGCCAAATTGCAGGCCTTCGAGGAAGGTGATCTGGCGCCCGAGCATGTCGCGCATATCGCCAAGGAACTGGACGTTCCGGAGCAGGACGTGATTCAGATGAACCGCCGCCTTGCCGGCGGCGACAATTCCCTGAACGCGCCGTTGCGCATCGACGGCGATGGCGAATGGCAGGATTGGCTTGAGGACGATTCCGAGAACCAGGAAGAGACCCTGGCGGACTCAGAGGAGTTGACCATCCGCCGTGAAATGCTGGCCGACGCCATGCAGACCTTGAACGATCGGGAACAGAAAATCCTGACGGAACGGCGCCTGACCGAAGACCCGAAGACACTGGAAGACTTGAGCAACGAATTCGGCGTCAGCCGCGAGCGCGTCCGCCAGATCGAGGTCCGTGCCTTCGAGAAGCTGCAAAAGGCGATGCGGAACGCGGCGATAGAGAAAAAACTGACCCTGCCGGCGGCCTGATCCGCAGAAACCCAGCCGCGTCCTGAAATGTCAGGATGCGGCTGTTCTTCCTATTTCCGCCATGCTGGGCACGTTGTCGTCGCCCACGCCGCCCGCCATGTCGGATTCCGGCTCGTCCTGTTCGTCACTTTCTTCCGTTTCCGTCCGCGGCTTGGCGTCCAAGGACGGGGCGTTCCGGCGGACGCCGGTTCCCCATTCCTTGACGAGCTTTTCCTGTTCGGAATTCAGCGATTTCATCCGCAGGTCGTTGTGGATGGTCAGATACGCATTGGCGACAGGCGGGAAGATGAAATAGAGAACCCATCCCACGGCCGCGGCGCCGAACATGATCAGATAATTGACCGGCTGGGACAGAAGATCGAGCGAGTGCTGCCAGGTGTGGTCCCCGCTCCACATGTCCAGGCAAACGATGAAGACTCCGGCGCTGTTGAGGTAACCCACCGTGCGCGCCGCATAGCGTTCCTTGCGATTGTCCACCACGAACGCCACCAGCGTCGGCAGCATGCCGCCCAGGGCCACGATCAATGTCGGATAGCCGACGAACACCAGCAGGGGCGCCAGCAGATAGCCAAGGATCTTGGCCCGGCGCCGATTGGCCACCGTCAGCCGGATCTCCCGGGTTTTTCCGCGTCGTTTTACCGGTTGGCGCGCCACTCAGTCCTCCGAAATTCGCAAATACTCTGCCGCGTCATGCCAAACGAATCGCCGCGGTGATCAAGCAGATCAAGGCCGCGAGGATACCGGCGATGCCGGACGAAAACTGGCCGCCGACATTCGCTGCGATGGTCGATTGATTCTTGATGTTTCGGCGCAGCGTGATCGTCTCCACAACCGATTTGGTGAAGTCGTTCGTCGCCTTCAGATACCCGGCTTGGTCGGCGTCCGTCTCCGCCTGGTTCGCGATGACGGTGACCAAGCTCTGAAGCCGTCCGTCCTTGCTCACTTTCAGCATCGTCTGGGTTATACGTTTCCGCGTCGTACGCGAATGGAATTTCTCTATCGCCGGCTGCAGCATCTTGACCGCCGCCCGGCTCAAATCCGGCAAGGGTTTCCCGCGGGCCAGACTATCCTGCAGCATGGCCAGCATTCGGACCTGGGCGACCGTTGCGGTCGCCGGGTCATCCCCATCCAGGTCGCTCAAATCGCCGGCGACGGAGCGGCGGTAATGGGCGCTGATATAGGCCGCTATATCCCGATCTATCAGCCGCTTGATGTCCCCGTCCCGCTCCCGCGCAACCCGGTCGAGCGCCGGCAGCAAATGGTCCAGCGTGGCGACATAGTCCCGTTCGAAGAGCGGCGACCGGCACGGCATATCCGGATTCAGTTCGTACATCACCCGTTCGATGCCGAAGCCCAAGCTGGCCCGCATCAGCGCGGAACGCATCCTGTCCAAGCGCGCGACCGCATGGGCCGTTTCGGGCCGGGGGTGAAACTGCTGTTCGAGCCAGAACGTCGCCAATCCCATTTGCAGCACATGCGTGAAGAGGCGCTGCGCCTCGGCGTCGTCGCGGTAGACGGAGCAGAACATGCCCAATCCGCCGATCGTGGCCGACAGACCGCGCAGGCGGATCGGGCCGCTCGGATCCAGCGCGATGATCGCGCGGGCCACCATTCGGTCCGGTTCATCACCTCCGGCCGACGCCTTGGCCGCGGTCATGGCTTCGGTGCGCGCTTCCTCACCAAGACTGCGCCGCAGCCAGCCGTCGAGGTCGCCATCGCGCACCAAGGGAATGGCTTCGTCCCAGTTCTTCGATAGCCCCACGGCAAGTTCCCGGGCCGAGACATACCCCTTACCCCCGATCGTCATCGGCCGGGTCGCCTTCCCCGGAAGCGCCTGCTGCTTCGGCGAGAGCCGCCTGCCGTTCAGCCACAAGGCGAGATCTTCGATGGACCAACGGTCCGATTCCTCGTCGCTCAGCAGGCCGCGAAGGACTTCCATCATCGTCAGCGAAACCCGGTGGTTCTGCGCGATGGCCGAATAGGAGCCGACCGCCATCTTCTGGCGGATGATTTCCTCGTCACTCAACTGATTGCAGGGATACTGGCCGATCAGCAGGGAAAGAATGCAAACGCCCAAGGAATAGAGATCGTTGGACGCCAACCCCTCGCCGCGTCCGCCGGGGACGCTCAGGCAGGAATCCAAAGTCTCGCAAATGATCGGCTGGGTCATGGCGGGGGGCGTGCTGAAGCATTCGCCGATGACCAGGCCTTTCTCATCCTCGGTCGAAAAATAGATGTTGTCCGGCCGCAGCGCCCGGTGCGTTTCGCCCGCGCCATGCATTTCCTTCAGGATTTCGACGGCGGGGAAGATCAAGAACTTGGTTACGAAATCCTCGGAAAGCGGTTTGCGCTGGTCCTTGATGCCCGACAGGACCTTCTTCCCGCCCGGACGGTTCAAGATCAGGATAGGGCATCGACGCCCCTCGGGCGGCCAATCGACCACGTCCCAGTCGACGATATGCATCATGTTCGTGCCGTCGACGCGATGCAGGGAGGGGATCATCTCCAGTCGCGGGGGCAGTTTGGGGTCGCACACCAAGGCGTGAATAGGACGGGAAGAATCCCGGAGGCTCGTCGCCCGGTACGCCAGCGACGGCGCCGAATCGTAGTCGGGCAGCGGTTCTTCGAGCTTGACCTCGTAGCGGTCCTTGACCGACACGGAACCGGACGCGATCCGCTTGGGCGGCGCCTGTTCCGCCCCGTCACCGCCGCTGGAGATTTTTAGCGCCATGCCTTGGCAACCCGATCCAAATCAGCCCGAACAAATGCAAGCCGCAGGGCCGCCGACGGCTCCTCCACGAAGAACCGCAGCACCCTGCACATGCTGTTTGTTTCTATTAGCACGATTCAGGCCAACGCAGCCGAATTCGCCGCATCGACCTCGCCGCGGCGCCGGGAACATGTCCCGGCGCGCTGCGGGGGTGGAGACCTGTCCGGCTACCCTTCGAACGGATCGCGGACCAGGATCGTGTCTTCCCGTTCCGGGCTTGTGGACAGCAAGGCGACCGGGGTTTCGATCAGTTCCTCGACACGGCGGATATACTTGATCGCCGTCGCCGGCAGATCCGCCCAGCTGCGCGCGCCATAGGTGCTTTCCGACCAGCCTTCCATTGTCTCGTAGATCGGCTTGGCGCGCGCCTGCATGCCGGTGGAGGCCGGCAGATAGTCGTAGGTACGCCCGTCAATCTCGTAGCCGGTGCAGATCTTCAGCTCCTCGAAACCGTCCAGCACGTCGAGCTTGGTGAAGGCGATGCCGCCCATCCCGGCGAGTTTGACCGACTGCCGGACCAGCGCCGCGTCGAACCAGCCGCAGCGGCGCTTGCGCCCGGTGACGACGCCGAATTCACGGCCGCGCTCGCCCAGTCTTTCGCCGATCTCGTCGGTCAGTTCGGACGGAAACGGGCCGGACCCGACGCGGGTCGTATAGGCCTTGGTGATGCCCAGCACATAGCCGACCGAGCGCGGGCCGACCCCGGTGCCGGAAGCCGCCTGCCCGGGCACGGTGTTCGAGGAGGTGACGAAGGGATAGGTGCCGTGATCGACATCCAGCATCACGCCCTGGGCCCCTTCGAACAGCACGCGCTTGTTCTGGTGGCGGATCTTCTCCAGCTCTCGCCAGACGACGGCGGCATAGGGCGCCAGCTTCACGGAAATCGCTTCCAGTTCCTTCATCAGCGCCGAACGATCGAAGGTCTCCACGCCCAAGCCCGTCAGCAAGGCATTGTGATGGATCAACAATTCATCGACCCGGTCCTCCAGGGATGTCGGATCCATCAGGTCGCAAACCCGGATCGCGCGGCGGGCCACCTTGTCTTCATAGGCCGGGCCGATTCCGCGTCCCGTGGTGCCGATCTTCTTCGCGCCGCGCGCGGCTTCCCGCGCCATGTCGACGGCCCGGTGCACCGGCAGGATCAGCACGGCGTTTTCCGCGACCATCAGGTTGTGCGGCCCGATATCGACGCCGGCGGCGGAAACGCGCTCGATCTCCTCCATCAGGGCCCAGGGATCGACGACCACGCCGTTGCCGATGATCGACAGCTTGCCCTGGCGGACCACGCCGGAGGGCAGCAGGCTCAGTTTGTAGGTCACGCCGTCGATGACGAGCGTATGGCCCGCATTGTGGCCGCCCTGGAACCGGCACACCACATCCGCGCGCGCCGAGAGCCAGTCGACGATCTTGCCCTTGCCTTCGTCACCCCATTGGGAGCCGATAACCACAACATTAGACACGGCTCATCCCTCCGTTGCTGTCGATCCGCTAGGGATCATCAAAAAACCTATTTCTTGAGCGGTTCGATCCGCCCGTCCCGCAGAATATCCGTGCAGCCGATGCGGCGCGCTTCCGCGGCCGGATCGCTCGTCTCCGACAAGGCGGAAACGGCGACCCACCGTTCCCTGCGCAGCCGCGCGCCCTCGCCTTCCGGCGTGCCCGGCGGCAGGAACACCCGCCGTTCCGACGCCGGCGGCGGCGCCGCGCGCAGGATCGTATCCAGATAGACGGTGAAACCGGTCGCGGGTTCGCCGTTCCCGGCCAGGAAATACCGGCCGCCGCGCCCCAATTCGCCGCGGACCCCGCGGGCGAAAAGCGTGAAACTCAATCCCTGCTGATATTCGAAACCCTTGTGCTCGACCGGGTCGATGGTCAGCGCCAGATCCGGAACCGCCTTCTGCAAACGCTCCACGACCGCTTCGAGGCGGGTGCATTCGATCGCGATTTCTTCCGGCAGGTCGATCTTCGCCAATTTGGTCAGCGCCGATTTGGCCGGTCCGCTGGCGCGCAGCAGGGCGGTCAGCAGGGCGCCCGCCTCCCCGCCAAGCGCGGCGACGGCGGAGGCGTCCTTCTGGTCCAGCGCGGCGAGAGCCTGCTTCCGGTCCAAGCCGAACATGTCGCACACGGTCGGCACCAGGGTCGGCAGGCAGATATCGACGGACAGGCGCCCGATGCCCACTTCGCGCAGGGCGACGGCGGCCAGTTCGATCACTTCGGCATCGGCGGCGGGGCTGTCGACGCCGATCAATTCGCAGCCCGCCTGGCGGAACTGCCGTTCTGGCCGCAATTGCGTGCCCCGGACCCGCAGCACCGACCCGGCATAGGTCAGGCGAAGCGGACGCGCCTGTTTGCGCAGGCGCGTACCCGCGATACGGGCCACCTGCGGCGTGATATCGGCGCGGACGCCCATCATGCGCTGGCTGACCGGGTCCATCAGGCGGAAGGTGTGCGGCCCCATCGCGGTGCCGACGCCGTCCAGCAGGTTTTCCTCGAACTCCACCAGGGGCGGGTCGATCCGGTCATAGCCGTAGGAATGGAAATGCCGCATCAGCCGCTCAAGCACGGCGGATTCATGAGCGGCTTCCGGCGCCAGGCCGTCGCGCAAACCATTCGGCAACAAGGATCGTTCTGAGCGGTCGCTCATCGTGTTAGCCGCTTCCCGAAATCGTGGCAGGAACCGGGCCGATTACGCCGACCCGGACACGAAGCGGCAACGGACGGCGGAAACGCCTTCCATTGCCGACGGGTAGGTACAGGATTTGCCCCGCGCAAACAAGTAAGGAACCGGCGCGGCATCTGGTCCCGCCCGGCGATCCCCAAGGGAAGCGGCAGGGCCTAACGGCCGGTCAGGCCACCGCGCGGGCCGGCTGCCCCGTGAGCAGCAGCGACTGCGCCCTGGCGGCTGCCGCCTCGGCGCGCCGTTCGTCCCGGCACCCGGCGAAGGCGCGGGAGGCCAGCAACCAGTTCTGCGGACTTGTCGGCTTCAATTCGGTCCGTTCCGAGATCAAGGCGCGGGCAAGCTTGAACCGGCCGGAACGCAACGCCGCCTCGATCAAGGTCAGGTGGACGACGTCGCGCTGGGCATGACTACCCCCCAGTTTGGCGGTCCGATGTCGGATCGGATGCAGAAGCTCCACGGTCTCGTCGTAGTTGCCCTTGGCGAAGGCCGCGATGGCGCGGCAGAACGGCAGGCCGACTTCCCGCGTCATGGCGACATTCGAATCGCCCTGGCTGCGGACATAGCGTTCGTTCGCGTCCAGGACCTTCGCCATCAGATCCGCCCGCCCATCCGCCGCGAAGGTCATCATCGCATGGACGTCGTTGAAGGCGTAGAGCGTGTCCTCCGCCGCCGGGGCCCATTTGTCGGCCAATCTGGTCCAGCGGCCGTTGACGTCGACATCCAGCATCTTCAGGCGCCACAGCAGGGCGGCGGCGTCCAGTTCCTCGTATTTGTCGTGGGAAAGGCCGTCGCTTTGCAGATGCTTGTCGAAAATCTCGAAAACACGGTCGTATTGGCACAGGTCGAGATGATAGAGCGACAGGTGCCACCACAGGTGATTGGCGAAATTTCCGTGGCGCCAGTCGTCGCCGCGGCTGGTCAGCCACCAGACGCCGCCTTCCTGCCGGCCCATCATTTCCAGCACATGCGCGACGGCGTGGATTGCGTAGGAATCCTCGGGATCCATGGCGACGGCCCGCCGCCCGGCTTCCTCCGCCCGCGCATAGTCGCCGCATTCCTCGAGCCCGAAGGAATGGAAGCCGAGGACGAAATTATACCCCGGCACCGACTCGTCCCAGGCATGCAGGACGCGGGCGACCCGGTCGCGCTGATTGACGGTATCGCCAAGCAGGACATCGGAGAGATGCGCGAGCTGCAGCGCCAGCAGGTCCCGCGGATGGTCCACGAGGACCGCATCCCAGGCCTCGACCGCGCTGTAGAAGTCGCCGTCCACCCATTGCCGGACGGCCCGAATATGCCCGCGTTCCCGGTCGTTCGCGACGCTCCAAAGGGATTCGGCGGTTTGCACGGCGGACAGCATCGCATCGTAGATGCGCGTCTCCATCGCCTGGGTCAGGACCGCGGCCTTGAAGATATGGCCCATCACGAAATCCGGATGGTCGGCCAGGACCGACTCGATCATGCCGACCGGATCGCCGCGGTAATGCAGCAACTCTTCATGAGCGGCCTCAAGCGCCGCGATCAGGTTTGGATCGGGTGTCGATACCGGTTCGCCGCGGCTGTCGCGTAAGGTCATGGCAGTCTCTCCAATGCAGCATTGTCGTCCCGCCGGCAGGGTTTGGGAAACCCTACCGACTTTGGGAGTATGCCATGGAGCGGCGCGCGGCCCTAATCACGAAGCGATCAAAAATTCACGCGCTTCGCTTGCGTGACGAGCGGCAAGGCGCTGATTTCCTGCAGAACGCTGTCGGACAGGTCGCTGTCCAACTCCACAAGCGCGATCGCGTCGCCGCCCGCTTCGGTCCGGCCGAGATGAAAGCTCGCGATATTGACGCCATGGGTGCTGAACAACGTGCCCAAAGCCCCGATGAGCCCCGGTTTGTCCTGGTTCGTGATGTAGAGCATGCTGTTGGAGAACGGCGCCTCCACCTGAATGCCCTTGATGTCGACGATGCGCGGCTTGTCGCCGCCGAACAGCGTGCCGGAAACCGACCGCGTGAAGCGTTCCGATTCCACCGTCAGCTTGATCAGGGTCTGGTAATCGCCCGGCCGGTCGTGCTTGACCTCGCTGATTTCGATCCCCCGTTCACGGGCGATCACGGGCGCGCTGACCATATTCACCGCGTCGCTGAACGGCTTCAGCAAGCCGGCGATGGCGGCCTGGACCAGCGGCTTGGTGTTCAGTGCCGCGACATGACCTTCGAATTCGATGACGGCGCGGCGGATGCCGGTTTCGGTCACCTGCCCCGCGAAGCTGCCCAACTGCTCGGCCAGCTTCATATACGGCTTCAACCGCGGCGCGTCTTCGGCACTGACGGAGGGCATGTTCAGCGCGTTGGTCACCGCACCGGTCAGCAGGAAATCCGCCATCTGCTCGGCCACCTGGATCGCGACATTCTCCTGCGCCTCCTCGGTCGACGCGCCGAGATGCGGCGTCGCCACCACGTCATCGCGCCCGAACAGGATGTTTTCCGTCGCGGGTTCCTGCGCGAAGACGTCGAGCGCCGCGCCGGCGACCTTGCCAGCATCCAGCGCGTCGCGAAGCGCCACTTCGTCGATGATCCCGCCACGGGCGCAGTTCACGATGCGCACGCCCTTCTTCACCTTGTCGAACGCCGCCGCGTTGAGAAGGTTGCGGGTCTGGTCGGTCAGCGGCGTATGGATCGTTATGAAATCCGCCCGCTTCAGCAGCGTATCCAGGTCGACGCGTTCGACGCCCATCGTTTCCGCGCGTTCCGGCGACAGGAACGGGTCGAAGGCGATGACCCGCATCTTCAGGCCCTGCGCCCGGTCGGCGACGATCGAGCCGATATTGCCCGCGCCGAGCAGTCCCAGAACCTTGCCGTAGAGTTCCACCCCCATGAACTTGGACTTTTCCCACTTCCCCGCATGGGTGGAGGCGTTGGCCGCCGGAATTTGCCGCGCGCAGGCCATCATCATCGCGACGGCGTGTTCCGCGGTCGTGATGGAATTGCCGAACGGCGTATTCATCACCACCACGCCCTTCGCGGTGGCGGCCGCCTGATCGACGTTGTCGACCCCGATCCCGGCGCGGCCGACGACCTTCAGGTTGTCCGCATGCGCCAGGATATCGGCCGTCACCTTCGTGGCGGACCGGATGGCGAGACCGTCATAGGCGCCGATGATGGATTTCAATTCGTCCGGAGACAGGCCGGGCTTGTAGTCGACCTCGACGCCGCGCTCCTGGAAAATCTCAACCGCGCGATTCGATATTTTATCGGAAATCAATACCTTCGGCATCGTTTCTCTCCTTCAACGATAGAGATTTACAGGGAGGCCTTGACCGTCGCGAAGGACCAATCCAGCCAGGGAATCAGCGCTTCGATATCGCTCGTCTCAACCGTCGCGCCGCCCCAGATCCGCAGGCCCGGAGGCGCATCGCGATAGCCGTTGATGTCGTAGGCGACGCCTTCGTCGTCCAACAGGACGGACATCTTCTTCGGCACGCTCGCCCGCGCTTCCGCGCTCAACCCGCTTTC
>Ga0070727_10004604_pt1 | contig 11697 bp, 6 predicted proteins | sample tdAd472_FD_66722 | JGI IMG/M metagenome (GOLD analysis project Ga0070727, IMG submission 66722) | Marine sediment microbial communities from the Atlantic coast under amendment with organic carbon and nitrate - tdAd47.2 | ecosystem: Environmental > Aquatic > Marine > Coastal > Sediment | place... | reverse complement strand
CCTGAACGAGACGACGGCGGAGCCGTTCCGCGCCACCGGCGGAGACAACTCCAACACACAGTTCGCCGTGTTGGCGTTGCACGCGGCCCAACGCTCAGGCGTCTCCGTACCGATCCGCTGCTGGGTGAAGGTGATCGAGCACTACAAACAGGACGTCCACGAGGAGAAGCCTGCGCGGTCCGTTCACGCGCTGGGCTTCGATCGCTACGTGCCCCCCGTGCTCGCACCCCTGGTGGGAGCTCCAGGCGCCGAGGTCACCCAGGGCTGGGGCTACACGACACCTGCGAGCCCCTCGCCCTCGCTGCAGATGACGTCCGGTGGGATCAGCTCGATCGTGATCGCCCTCGACGCGCTCCAGCGCGCTGGCGACCTCGACCCCGCGCTTGGCGCTGCGGCGTTGGAGCTCGTGGCCCGCGGCGCAGCGAAGCTCGCGCACGTGTTCAGCATTCGAGGCAAGCCGCCCTCCGCCGGCGCAAACAAGGAATACCTCCTCTATAGCCTGGAGAAGGCGATGGAGGTCAGTGGGATCGAGCGTCTGGGCGGGGCCGATTGGTATCGCGGCTCGGCGACGATGCTCGTCCGCCGGCAGCAGAAGGACGGGTCGTGGACCTCCGTGTGGGGCAGCGCGCTCGCGCTGCTCGTGCTCAATCGCGCGACGCTGCGTCTGACCGAGGGCACCCGAGTGCGAGGAGCCGGGTCGAGCGCCGACGCGAGGCCCCTCGTCGTCGAGGTCCGAGGCAAGCCGGTGAACCTCCTCGAGCGCCTCCGGGTCCTGGCCGAGTTGGGGACGCCCCGCAAGGAGATCTCGATCCTGCGTCAGGCGATCAAGGCGCTGGCGCGACAGGACCGGCCGCGATTGGTGGTGGAGCTCTCCGCGCTCGTCGGGTCCGAGGAGCAGGCCACGGATCGCTTCGCCCGCAAGCAGCTGCGTGAGATCGTCGGCGCGGATCTCGACCCGTCGGAGTATCGCGACTGGGGGAGGAGCTACGTCCGCCTCTACGAGGTTGGGCGCTGGCTCGATGCAGACACCCGGCGCGCGCTGCAGGGAGTCCTCGCCGGAGACGCGGGGGGGCCGCTGTTGGAGGTCGCGGTGTCGGCGGCCGTTCGCGGTGGGGGCCTGGAGGTCGTGCCCGCGCTCGTCGACGCCCTCTGGCGGGCGAAGGGTCAGGACCATGAAACCGTGTGCAGCGGGCTGCGCGCGCTCACCGGGGAGGACCCCGCGAGCGACAGCCCGGACCCGGCCCAGGCAGGGGCCGCCTGGCGGGCGTGGTTGCGAGAGAATGCCGAGACCCTCCGATTTCGGCAGCTGATCGAAACCTTCGCCCAGGCCCGGCCCGGCGCGGTCGAGGCCCGCGCGGAGCTGCTCGGCCTGGACCCGGAGCAGGTGGTGCCCCCGTTGTTGGAGGCGTTCGCCCTCGACCCCGAGTCGAGTTGGATCCCGCCGCTGCTCGCCGAGCTGACCGGCCTGGGCGAGGTCGAGCCGACCCCTGGGGCCTGGCGGATCGCCTGGGAGGCCCGCGCGCGATGAACCAATCGAGCTGCAAGCTCAGTTGACGGTTTACGTCGGGGGCTTTTGTAGGGAACGACTTAGCCCAAATCTTCGAGCGGTCCTGCCTTTGCAGATCTCTCGGGTGAGAGAAGAAACGTTGCGAGGAAGATCGTTCCCCCGGTGAGTCCAACCCCCTTGAGGGCCTCCCTCGAAGGCCACGCCACATCGCACCGCCTGCACGGTGCCGCGCTCTTCCTCGGCCGCGACGCGGACGGCAGCTGGCAGCTCGACCGCTGGGTCAGCAAGCCCGAGGCGACCTTCATCCCCAAGGGCTCGGGGGCGACGGTCATGGCCCTCGGCAAGGACCTGTTCGTAAACCGGCGCCGTCTGGCGGTTGGCAGGGCGGTGACCCTGCGCCCTGGGGACCGGCTGCAGGTGGGTAAGGCCGTGGTCTGGATCCACCCCGCCGACGTCGCTCCGGGTCGGGTTTCAACCCGCCGAGCGACGGCGAGAGCGGCGCTGGCCCTGGCCGTCCTGGCGACTTGCGTGGGGGTGCTCTGGCCCTCTGCTGCGGTCCCCGATCCAGCCCGGGACAGGGAAACCCAACCCCTTCCACCCCAGGCGGCTCCTGCGCAGCAGGCCCGTCCCGCCCGCCCCGACCCTGCCGCGCGGCGGGTGCAGCGCCAGGCCCTGGCCGAAGCGGAGAGCCTCGCCCGCTTGGGGGCACCGGACGCCGCCGCGCGGGTGGTGGATCGCGCCTTGGCTCGCCTCGAGCACCCCGCGTTGCGTGCCCAGCTGCTGGACCTCCGGGAGTCCCTCGCGTCTCAGGAGCCCGCGGTCGCCGACACACATCAGTCCGCCACGCCCGCGCCGCTGGAGGCAGCGGCCGAGACCGAAGCGTCCGAGTCCGAGCAGCCCAGCCAGCCACCCGAGGAAGAGCTCGAGGCGAAGTCGCAGGAGGGCCTCGCCGGAGGAGAGCCCCCTGCGACCGACGCGGACCCCGTCGAGCCTCGCGCGGTCGAGCCCGAGCTACTGCTTAGTCCCCCGCGCGCTTTCGAGGCCGCCGCTGAGCCTGAGGGAGGCGCCGATCCAGTGCTCCAGGCGGAGGTGGACGAAGCGATCGTTCATGGCGTCGAGGCCCTGCGCAATGCAGCGGGCAGCGCTCGTCGCCCCGGCGAGTCGGCGCTCTACGCCTTCGCGCTCTTGCGCAGTGGGGTCGACCTCGACGACGAGGTCGTCGCCGAGCGCCTGGCCGCCCTGCGCGAGGCCGAGATCACCCAGACCTACGACCTCGCGTTGGCGATCATGGCCTGGGAAGCGACGAGCGTGGTGCGGGCTGCTCCCGGGAGCGGCACCCGCTACGGTCGCCGCGATCTCGCGGGTGGTCCGCGCAAGCAGATCGAGGCCCTGGCGCGGGGGCTGCTGGCAGGGCAACGCCAGGCTGGCGATTGGGGCTACTACTGCGAGTCGGGCAGCTCGACGCGACGGCGTGCGCTGGGCAGTTCGGACAACTCGAACACGCAGTTCGCGGTGCTCGGTCTGCACGCGGCGGAGCGCTCGGGGGTCGAGGTGCCTCAGGCGTGCTGGCGCAAGGTCTACGAGCACTTCCGCGACAGCGCCACCCGCTCGCCGATCCGCGCCTGGGCCGCCGTGGAGTGGTCATCGGCGCGGCCGGCCTTGCTCGGCGGCGGCGGGGAGACCCGTGCCCTGCCCAAGCAAGAGCGCAACGGATGGGGCTACCGGCCGCACAACAGCGAGGGCTTCAACATGACCTGCGCAGGGTTGAGCAGCATCGTGATTGCCGGAAACGCGCTGTACGAGGCGGGGGTCCTCGAGCCCGAGGGGCGGGCCATCGTGGAGCAACTGACCCGCGGCGCGTGCAGCACCCTCGCCCCGCAGCTCGATCAACTCAACGCGCGGGGGCGGTGGAGCGTTTACGGGCTCTACAGCCTGGAGAAGGCGATGGACGTCAGCGGGGTTCAGCGTCTGGAGGGGACCGATTGGTGGGAGGCCGCCGCTCGCGCCCTGCTACGGACCCAAGGCGAGGACGGCGGGTGGGGCACGACCAGCGACACCGCGCTGGCCCTCCTCGTACTCAACCGCGCGACCCTCAGCCTGGGCCCGCAGACTCGGGTCCGCGGGGGTGCCCGGGCCACGATCAACCCCTTCACGGTCAAGGTCGGGAGTCGGACCGTCGACGTCCGGCGCTTGCTGCGCCAGGTGCACTACGGCAACGCGCCCCGGGACGACCTGCGCAGGCTGCGCAAGGCCTACCGCAAGATCTCCCCCGGGCTGCGCCCCCAGCTCGTGGCCGGCCTCGCGGCGCTGCTCGAGAGCGACGAGGGCTGGATTCGACGCTTCGCGAAAGCGAGCCTGAAAGACGTGACCGGGGAGAGGCTCGAGCCAGCGGCCTACGTCGCCTGGGGCGAGCGCTACCTGGCCCTGAGTCGCGTGGGCCCCGCGCCAGGGTCGGAGCAGGTGCAGCTGGTGCTGGCCAGCCTCGGCCAGGCCCCCGACGGACCGCTGCTGCGGGTCGCGGCGACCGCGGCCTTGCGGGGGAGCCTCTGCAAGGCGGTGCCCGCGCTCCTCTCTGCCCTCGGACGAGTCAAGACCGCCGAGACGCGGGACCACCTGTTGAGCACACTGCGCCTGTTGACGGGGGTCGACCCAGCCGAAGCTCAGGAGGGGGATCGGGCGGCGCGGGTGTGGGCTGCGTGGGGAGACCGCCACGCCGAGGACCTCGAGCGCTGGATGCTGGTGGGCGAGCTCGTCGCGGGTGGCGCGCGCGCCGCGGCCGCGCGCCCAGCGGTCCTGGCTCTCGGCGAGGCCGTCATCCCCGAGCTGCTGCGGGCCTACGCCGCGAACCCGGACCTGGTTCGCCTGCACGAGACCCTACGTGAGCTGACCGGGCTGGAGCCTGAGGCGAACCCCGAGGCATGGAGAGCGGTGTGGGGGGGCTCAGCGCTGTCGGCCGATCCGACACACTGACCGCCACCACAGGACTTGGGGAGCGGTCCACGGCTTGCGCGTCGCCCGCCGAAGGAGGTCTCGTGAGGAGGGACCGGAACGAGGGGCCGCGAGGAGGCCCCGACCCGCGCAGGAAGCAGGCCCTGGCCGGTGGAGGAGGAGCGCTCTTGATGGGGCTGGTGTGGGTGATCTCCTCCAGCGCCGGGGGTGACGCAACCGAGGTCGCCGTGCGCCCGGAGCGGACGGCAGAGTTTTCGCAGTCGCTGCAGACCCGGGCGTTGGCCAAGGCGCGGCGCCTCGAGCGGCGCGGGCGATTCAGCGAGGGCGTGGCGGTCCTCGAGCTCGCGCTGGAGCAGCTAGACGACGAGGCCCTGCGGGCCGACCTGCTCGCCGGCAGAGCCCGCCTGCGCGCGAGCAACCTCCGCGAGCGTGAGGCCGCTGAAACGGAGCTCTGGCTTCCTGCTTCCCGGCCGAGCCCGGCGCCTCAACCGAGGCCACGGCCGTCCGTGCGTCCGGCGGCGCCGCCGCCTGCACCTGAGCGCTCGCCTAAGCCCGCGGTCGTCCCCCAGACGAAGCGCAGCGAGCGAGAGCTGGAGGAGGCAGGCTACCGCAGGCTTGGGAACTCCTGGATTCGACTCGAGCGCAGGCCATCCGGCGGGCACGCCGTCGTCGAGCCTGCCCCCGTCTGCGCGAGAAGGGAACCCGCAGAGGAACCCTGCGACCCCGAGGACTCCGAGCACGACCCGGACCTCAGCTGGGCCGAGGGGGTTTGGGACGCGTTCCGAGACGTGCGCTACGGCAAGTCGCCCCAGGCTGGGCTGATCCAACTCCGCCGTGCGTGGAAGTCGGCGACGGTCACACAGCGTCGGCGTATGGCCGGTCACATCCTGGTCTTGCTCGAGGATGGGCGTTGGGCAGACCGGGAGTTCGCCCGGTGGGCGCTGGAGGACGCCACCGGCGAGGCTCTCGACGCCGCGGGCTACCGCAGCTGGGTCGCGTGTTACCTCACGTTGCGACGGGTGCATGAGCCCCTGCGCGCGAGTGAGGTCGACGCCGTCCTCACCACCCTCAGCGCTTCGCCGCCCGGACCGCTGCTCGATTTGGCGCTGCACGCCACCGAGCGCGAGGGGCTCCTGGGAGCGGTCCCCGTGTTGGTGGAGGCGCTGGACCGTGTCCAGCCCGCCGATCTGCGCCAGCGGATGCAGACCCTGCTCCGCCGGCTGACGGGTGCGGACCCTGGCGCAGACCTCGACCACCAGGCCTCGGTCGCCTCGTGGTCGGCCTGGGTCGGCGCCAACGCCATAGAGCTGGAGCGAAAGATCCTGGTGGGTGAACTCGTCGCGGGGGGGGAACGGGCGGCCGCCGTGAACCCTCAGCTGCGCCAGCAGGGAACGCAGATCGTGCCCCAGTTACTGGAGGCCTACGCCGAGCACCCCGAGCTGGTGCGGGTACACGACGCCCTGAGGGCGGTCACTGGCCTGGAGGTCGACCCGTCGCCTGAGGCTTGGCGAGCCGCCTGGGGTGCCCAGTGAGGGCAGCGGACCCTCAGGAGCGTGCCCCGCTGCTGGGCCTCGCGGCTGTGGAGCTGCGCTGGCTCCTGGTGTCCGCCTTCGCTGCCTTCGCCGCCTCGGTCGTCGTGGTCCAGCTGGCTGTCGGCCACCCTGCCCGAAGCTCCGCGACGCCACCCTGCCCAGGTCAGGCCCTGGGGCAGGGTGCTGGCTTGGCCCGCGTGGGGGCGCTGGGGCACGCGCTCTCGGTGATCGAGTTCGCGGAGTCCGCGCTGCAGCCGCCCCCCGTTGAGGACCGGGGGCAGTTGGCCTGGTCCGCTCGATCCCCGAGGCCGCGTTAAGCACAGCTTAACGAAGGCAAAACTATACTTGACTATTGCTGCATGGGCTCGGGGGGGATCCTGAGCCGCATGAAGCACACGAACTTGATCCTCTGTCTCGTTTCCCTCTTGCTCATCGCTGCGCCCGGCTGCTCCAGCCTGGCCAAGTATCAGCGACCAGGGCACGGCCCCTTCAGCGCCACCAGCAGTGGCTGGGAGGCCGTCGAATACTGCCTCTACCTGCGCGATCCGGACCCTCTGTGCTCCGTTGCGCAGAGCTTCGTCAATCCCGTTCTGCTCCCCTTGTGGGTAGGCAACCTGGGGATCGCGCTCCCCTTCGACGCGCTGACGCTGCCCTACGACCTGCTCGCGCCGACGGAGCCGACGGAGGACTGCCCCACCTGCCGACCTCGCCCCCAGGGCGAAGGGCCCGTGCCGCGCCGCGACTAGGTCGCGACGATGTTCACCAGGCGACCGGGGACGAAGATCTCCTTGCGGATCGTCTTGCCCGCGATCCGCTCGGCGACGGCGGCGTCGGCCTTGGCGGCGGCGAGTGCCTCGGCCTGGGTGGCCTCGGCCGGGATCATGATCCGCGACACGATCTTGCCCTTGACCTGAACCGCGATCTCGACCTCCGCCACCTTGAGCTTGGCCTCGTCGTAGCTCGGCCACTCGGCCGTGGAGAGGTCGCCGCCCTTGTCGAGGCGTTGCCAGAGCTCCTCGCACATGTGGGGGGCGAAGGGGGCGAGGATCAACACGAAGGCCTCGACCCACGCCCGCGGGAGCTGCTCGGCTTTGCTGGCCTCGTTGACGAAGATCATCATCTGGCTGATCGCGGTGTTGAACTTGAGCGACTCCACACCCTCGGTCACTCGCTTGATCGCCTCGTGCAAGGTGCGCTCGAGGTCGGCGTCGGCCCCGGCGCCGTCGGAGAGCTTGCTCGAGAGCCCGCCCGTCTGCTCGTCCACCACGAGGCGCCAGGCGCGCTCCAAGAAGCGGCGGGTGCCCGCCACCCCGCTGGTCTCCCAGGTGGCGCCGTCCTCGAGGGGACCCATGAAGAGCTCGTAGAGTCGGAGCGCGTCGGCGCCGTGGCTGGCGCAGAGGTCGTCGGGGTTGGCGACGTTGCACTTCGACTTGGACATCTTCTCGTGCTTGGTTGCGAGCTTGGCGTCGCCACCCTTGGCGTAGAACGCGCCGTCGCGCTCCTCGACCTGCTCGGGGTAGTAGTACTTCCCGCGCTCGTCCTGGTAGCTGACCGCGTGGATCATGCCCTGGTTGAACAAGCGCTGGAACGGCTCGGGGGTGCTCACGAGCCCCCGGTCGTAGAGCACCTTGTGCCAGAAGCGGGCGTAGAGGAGGTGCAAGGTCGCGTGTTCGGCGCCGCCGACGTAGAGGTCGACGGGCATCCAGTATTTCTCCTCCTCGCGATCCCAGGCCTGGGTGTCGTCGGTGGGGGAGATGAAGCGGAGGTAGTACCAGCACGAGCCCGCCCACTGGGGCATGGTGTTGGTCTCGCGCGTGGCGGGCTTGCCGGTCTCGGGGTTGGTGGTCTGGACCCAGTCCGTGGCCCGCGCGAGAGGGGGGCTCCCGTCGTCGGCGGGCTTGTACTCATCCACGTGGGGGAGCTCGACCGGCAAGGCGCTCTCCGGGAGCGGAGTCACGCTGCCGTCCGGGTTGACCACGAGCGGGAACGGCTCGCCCCAGTAGCGCTGGCGGCTGAACAACCAGTCGCGGAGGCGGTATTGGATCGTGCCCTTGCCCTTGCCCTCCTGTTCGAGTCGCGCGATCACGGCGGTCTTCGCCGCGGCGATGTCGAGGCCGTCGAGGAAGTCGGAGTTCACGTGGGGGCCGTCGCCGGTGTAGGCGGCCTCGCTCACGTCGCCGCCCTGGACGACTTCCTTGATCGGGAGCCCAAAGCCGGTGGCGAAGGCGTAGTCGCGCTCGTCGTGGGCGGGGCAGGCGAACACAGCGCCGGTGCCGTAGCTCGCGAGCACGTAGTCGGCGATCCAGATCGGGACCGCCTCGCCGGTGAGGGGGTTGAGCGCCTTGGCCCCGGTGTCGGCGCCGGTCTTGGGCGCGTCGGCCGCCTGGGTGGTGCGGTCGCGGTCGGAGAGCTTGCCGGCGGCCTCCTGGTAGGCCTCGACCGCCGCGCGCTGCGCCTCGGTGGTGATCTGGGCCACGAGGGGGTGTTCCGGGGCCAAGACCACGTAGGTGCAACCGAAGAGTGTGTCCGGCCGGGTGGTGAACACCTCGATCTGGGCGTCGTGGCCGTGGACCTCGAATTGGATCTCGGCACCTTCGCTGCGCCCGATCCAGTTGCGCTGCATCTCCTTGATCCCCTCGGGCCAGTCGAGGCCCTCGAGGCCGGCGAGCAAGGGCTCGGCGTAGTCGGTGATCTTGAGCATCCACTGCTCGAGCTCGCGCTTCTCGACGGGGTCGCCCGTCTCGACGTAGACGCCGTCCTTGACCTCCTCGTTGGCGAGCACCGTGCCCTGAGCCGGGCACCAGTTGACCGGCACGGTCTTGCGGTAGGCGAGCCCGGCGTCCATGAGCTGGAGGAAGATCCACTGGGTCCAGCGGTAGTAGCGGGGGTCGGAGGTGGCGAGCTCGCGCGACCAGTCGTAGCTGAGCCCGAGCTGGCGGAGCTGGCCCTTGAAGGTCTTCACGTTGCGCTCGGTGATCTCGCGCGGATGCTTGCCCTCTTTGACCGCCTGGCGTTCGGCGGGGAGGCCGAAGCTGTCCCAGCCCATCACCCGGAGCACGTTGTAGCCCATCATTCGCCGCGCGCGGGCCACGATGTCCGTCGCCACGTAGCCCTTGGGGTGCCCGACGTGGAGCCCCGCTCCGCTCGGGTAGGGGAACATGTCGAGCACGTAGTATTTCGGCCGGGTGCGATCGGTGGGGGTGGCGAAGGTGTCGTGCTCCTCCCAGTAGCGCTGCCACTTGGCGTCGACCGTCTGGTGGTCGTAGCGGTGTTCGTCGCGATCGCTCATGGGGAGGCCTCCGCCGGGCTGTGAGGCGCCCAGCTTACTCGTGCCTCAGAGACCGGTCCAACGGTGGCGTGTTGTCAGCCCTTTTTGGCTCAGCGGCCGCGGATCTCGACGATCCGGCGGGCGGGGAGGGCGATGATCGTGCCGTCCTCGAGCCGCAGCTGGACCCACGGGCTCTCCAGGGGCGAGGCGAGCACCCCTTGCACCTGGGTCACGCCGTCGAGGATCACGGTCACCGGGCTTCCTGCGCGCAGGGCATACTCCTGCTTGGGCTTGGACGCGGGGCGCTCCTTGCCGGCCATGGCCTGGAACCCGCCCGGGCCGAGGAGGTGTCGCTTGCTCGGGTTGGGGATCCGGGCGTTGGGGTCGTTGTCGACGTCGATCAGGTCCACGGTGACCGGAATGTGGTCCGAGTAGGTCATGCGCCAGGCGTCACGGTCGGCTGCAGCCCATTGCCCGTGGACGGTGTGGGTCTCCGTCAGCACCTCTTCCATCAGCCCGGGGCCGACGGCGAAGTGGTCGATGGGCTCGGGGAAGTGGATGATCGTCGGAGACCTGGTAGGGGGCTCGAGGTAGGAGAACCCCTCGGTGAGGATCGTGTTGGCCGGGGCGCCGTAGGTGTGGTTGAAGTCGCCGAGGATCACCATGTCCTGGTCGACGTCGCCACCCAGCCAGCGGGTGAGCAGGCCCTTGAGCGCGGTCACCTCGCGCACCCGCTTGGCGATGTCCCGCGGCTTCTTGCTCGCTTTGAGGTGCACGTTGACCGCGCGGAAATCGAGCCCACCTTGCTTGGAGCGGAAGGCGGCCAGGACCGGGACGCGGTGGAAGACCGAGATCCCATCGACCTCGCTCGGCAGCTGGAACAGCTCCTCGGCGTGCAGCAGCTCCACCCGGGCCGAGTTCCACACGAAGCCGACCCCGATCTGGCGGCCCTCGCCGAGGGTCCCGCTGCTCCCGATCACGAACTGATAGTCCGCGCCGAGGGCCTTGGTCAGCGCGACCAGGGGCTCCTTGCCGTTGACCTCCTGGACCGCGAGCACGTCGATCCCGAGCTCCTTGATCTTGTCCGCGATCGCCTGGATCGCCTCTGGGGTCCGCGGGGGGGTGCGCTGGCCGAACATCTCGAGGTTCCAGGTTCCCAGGCGCAGCCGGGGGGCGCGGGCGGTCTCCGGGGCGACGTCTTGAGCGAAGCCCAGGCCCAGGCTCAAGCCGAGCAGCAACGCGAACGTGCGAATCATGTGCGATCTCCTCGCGGTGGGCCGTCGTTATAGCAGGGCGGGACGAGCAGCCGACCCCTGGATTCGACTGTCACCGTGAGGTCACCGCTGGCCCACGGCAGCGGAGCAGGGTTGCCCCTTGGGGGTCCGGGGGCCTACAATTGCCTATCGTGCGTGGTGTTCCACTCCCTGGGGGGTCTTGTGCGCCGTCTTGCAATCCTGCTGATTCCGCTCGCGCTCTGCGGGTGTCCGGAGCCCAAGGAGCCGCGCCCGGTGGCGTCGTTCAAGGTCGCCGACGACACCGAGCCCAAGGCGATCGCCGACGCGATCCGCAAAGAGCTCTCGGACCACAAGTTCGATCGGCGGTTGATCCGCGAGGGCCCCGCGCTCAACGAATACGACCAGATCCAGGACGTGGGCCCCGAGATGCTGTGGGAGGTCGTCGGCCCCTACGCGCACCTGATGGAGGACATGGCCAAGTCCGGCCAGGACGAGAAGGCCAAGGTCGTGTGTCAGGGGATCCTCCTCGGGCTGCGCGGCTATCTGGACTTCAAGGAGAAGGGCGAGACCGTCGGCTTCTACGGTGACCCGGCCTTCGGCACCGCCTGCGACGTGGTCCTGATGTACCGGAACGCCGGCGCCAACGTGCCGCCTGGCGTGTTCGACGACGAGTGGTGGGTCGAGTTCGAGGCCACCGACTCGATGTCCAGCGAGATCGCCCAGTTCAACAACACCATCGGTCAGATCCGCGACGAAGAGGTCAAGGACGACCGCAAGTGGCTGCTCAAGGCCGAGTGGACCCGCCGCTTGCGCTGGGTCGGGCTCAACGACGACCCGGGCGAGCACAAGGCCGCGAACCCGGACATGCTCCCGGACTATCCCCCGGTGGAGCCGGTCCAAAGGCCTCGCTAGCTAGCTAGCCAACCAGGGCCCGAGCGATCGCCAGGCCGCCCAGGCACCCCAGGAGCATGCCAGCAAAGGCGAGGCACAGCTTGCGGCGCAGGGCAGGGCTCCCCAGGATCAGGACGCAGCTGCCCTTGAACACGGTGTTCCCCGCGATCGCGAGCCCGACCACGGTCACCGCGGTGAGCGCCTGGATGTGCTGTCTGGCGTAGAGCTCGCCGCCGGTGAGGGTGATCGCGTCGGCGTCGGTCAAGCCGGCGGTGAAGGCGAGGACGTAGAGGCCAGACTGGCCGAACCACCGCT
>Ga0070727_10004603_pt1 | contig 11697 bp, 12 predicted proteins | sample tdAd472_FD_66722 | JGI IMG/M metagenome (GOLD analysis project Ga0070727, IMG submission 66722) | Marine sediment microbial communities from the Atlantic coast under amendment with organic carbon and nitrate - tdAd47.2 | ecosystem: Environmental > Aquatic > Marine > Coastal > Sediment | place... | reverse complement strand
ATTGTTGATGAAACCCCGTGATGTTTGACTTTGGAGGTGTGTAGAATGAGCTTGAGCCAAGGTCTTAATAGGTAATATCTGATGGATGTTGGAAAAATAGGTAAAGTGGCTGCCGTCGCGAAGACTACTGAGCAAAAATCAGCTAAAGCATTGCAGCAAAGCCAGCAAAGCTTTCAGCAAAAGCAGGATCAGCTTGATCAGTTGAAAAATTTCAAGCAGGAATATGAAGATAAGCTGGGAGTCATGGGGCAAGAAGGCATTGCTGCAAGACAATTACAGGATTATCGATTGTTTCTGAGCAAGTTAAACTTTGCCATTGATCAACAGGCTGAAGAAGTCCAAGCATCAGAGAAAAACCTTGAAGGCATGCGTAATCAGTGGATATCTGAGTCACGTAGAAAGACGGCGTTGGATCACTTGGTTGATGAGCAGAATAAAAAAGATATTCAAATCCAAGAAAGTACAGAGCAGAAAGAATCTGATGCAGCATCAATGACTCGAATGACGACCAAAAGTCCCTAATAAACATACCCTAAGTAATACCTGAATACAGTAGATAAAATACTGGCATACATCTTGCTCAATCTCTGTTAATAAATAAGAGGATGAGTGATCGTGATACCAACCCTTAAAACAATACCCTTCACCACAGGGCAAGAAAGTACCGTATCTAATTCAGCTCAATCCCAGGAATACGCTGGGGTGGGGGAAGATAAGAAAGCATTTGGTGACATTCTTAGCAGCCAAGAATCAGGCAACAAAGGAACTGATCATACTGGGGCAGAAAAGCCTCAGAGGGATGAAAGCGGCAATAAAGGTCATGGGGACGGCAAAGAATTGCCATCAGATTCAGAAAAAAGGAAATCAGCGTTTTCTTCAACAAATGAATCCAATTCAACAGCTTCTGCTGTAAAAGATAGCCCACCTCCTTCTCAATCATCATATGCCCCAGAGAATAGTGAAAGCACTAAAGAACAAGCAGTGACATTGGTGTCTCAAGCACCGGCGTTATTTGAACCTGAGCAAGAGTCAGCTCAGGTACAGAATCAGGTTAATAACCAGGGAACTCCCAAAGTGCCGGGTGTACCTGACGTTGTTGCTCAGAAAGTAACCGATGCTATTTTTAATGATCCTGCTCTTACTAGAGAGGTTGGTGTCAATTCGTCAGAATCGGTCGTAGATAGCTCAAATAGGACGGCAAATGGCTCTCCGATTTTTGCTCAGTTATTGGGTGGCGGCGTTAAACAACCTGGAGGTAATAATTCTTCACAGAAAATTGATGCTTCAATGTTGGTGAGTGAGGAGGAGGTTGTAGTTAAACCAACTATTGAAACTAAACCAACTATGCCACCACTTGCAGTTGCCAAGCATGACGTAAGTGCATTGAAGCAAGGCTCATTAACCACTGATGATTTTGCTGCAATTCAGCAGGCGCTTGAGGGTGGTACTGCCAAGGAAAAGGCTATGTTTGAATCCCTAGAGCAATTGACCAAGCTAGAGACTTCATCGTTAAAGCCTATAGCATCATCACAAGCAGGAACCTTCACCCCAGCCCCTTTAGTTGCACAAACAGCTAATGGTATTCCCCAATTACTAGAATCGGGAATAGATTCAGTTTTAAAGGGAGGAGGTATAACAATGACATCCTCTCTGGGGGATCCAGGTTGGGATGGGGAGTTTTTGGGGAGAGTAAACATCTTGGTTAAGGGCGGAATTCAAGAGGCAAAAATCCAGCTTAGTCCTCCTGAGATGGGTAGGCTTGAAATCAAGGTATCAACAGAAGGTGATTCTGCCAAAATCATGTTTTCTGTGGATAGTGTTGCTGCCAGAGAGGCGATTGAACAAGCAATGCCTCGCCTACGTGAATTATTAGAGCAAGGTGGTTTGCAGTTATCTCACAGCGAAGTCGCTGATCACTCACAGTCGCAAAAAGAACAGAGCCAAATAGATGAAGGGCTTTTAGGTGATAATTTGTCTTCTGAGCCTGAAGAGGATGGAGAAGGCGTGGAAACTTGGCAGTTAGGTGTTACCTCTAGCAGCTCAACGGTGGATTACTATATTTAAATATGTGGCGTGTATTGATAAGGTGCCAACCTTTCAGTAAGGCCATATGTTTGCTCTGTAACAAGTGATTTCAATTGTTAAGATAGGCACGTAATCTATGGAAACATTAGATTTCCGTGCTTATCTTTTTTGATAATTTTTCCATGCTATTCCTTGATCATATCCCCTTTGTCTGTGTATAACCCTCATGGGTGTCAAAAGTCTGACCTTTAGAAAACCTGTTGATTTTTAACTTGTTGATATTTAATGAAAAATATCAATGGTACGTTTTTTGCTTTATAGGTTTTGAGTAAGGTTCTAACTTTTGGCGTTTAGCTGAAAGGCTGGAAATTATATCTACGGAGTAAACATGGCAAAGGCAGAGAACGACTTAAATCTTGGCAATGGTAGTGATGATGCAGGTAAGCCAGAGAAAGGCAAAGGTGGAATGAAAAAAATCATAATAATAGTAGTAGCACTTCTGGTTGTGGGTGGTGCAGCAGCTGCTTTTTTCCTGATCGGGGGGGATAGTTCAGAATCTTCAGCTGAGGAAGCCGGTGCCGATATTGAAAAAGTTGTCGAGGAAGAGGAACAAGACCCGATATACCATGAACTTGTTAAGGACTTTGTCGTGACATTTGAAGATGGTGACGGTATTCGTTATCTACAGCTGAGTTTGCAAATAATGTCTTTCCAGCAGGAAGCAATTGATCGAGTTGACGCCAACATGCCTGCGGTAAGAAATGGCTTAATTATGCTGATTGGTGCTCAAAATTATGATGAGCTTAAGACCAATGAAGGTAAAGAAAGTTTACGTAAACAGATTTTGGATTCTGTTCAACAAGTAGCGCGTCTCAAGCCCGGTCAGAAATTGGAAGACGTACTATTTACTGGTTTTGTACTACAGTAGTGATGGTCAATGGCAACTAAAGAAGTTTTATCTGAAGGTGAGCTGGATGCGTTGATGGATAGTGTTTCAAGCGGGGATGTCCCGCTTGATGATTCTAATTCTAGTCAAGGTTGCCAGCCCTTTGATTTCAATACCAGAGAGCAGGCTTTGCTAGCGCAAATGCCCGCACTCAAAATGATTAATGAAAAGCATGCCCTGGCTCTGATTCAGAGTATTCAATCGATTTTTAAGGTGCCAGTAGAGGTAGAACCCTCAGTTATTACACTGGTTAAATTAGAAGAATTTGTAGTATCTCTTACCGAACCATCCGGTATAAATACGGTAGGAATAAAGCCATTAAATGGTGCTTCTTTTATAGTGCTTTCGGCTGAATTTTTGTCATTCTTTGTTAATCAATATTTTGGTGGAGCCCCTGGTGGAGCTACATTTAGTTCTTCACGCACGGAGTTAACTCCCACGGAAAGAAGAATTAATGATTTAGTGGTCGCCAGCTTTTTATCTGACCTTGAAACGTCTTGGGCAGAGAAAGTTGCACTAAATGCAGAGCCTGAATCTTTTGAAAGTAATCCGGATTTTTTACAAATAGGTTCGCCTACTGAACTGGCTTTAAAGTTTTCTTTTTTGGTCAAAGTATTTGAATGGGAAGGTAGTATTGATTGGGTTATTCCCTATTCATCGATAGAGCCATTAAAAAACCGTTTAGGTAATCCAGCAGCTACGATTAAGCAAAATAAACCGGCGGCAAACTGGGAAGGGTATTTCCGTAAAGAGTTGCTTTCAGTCGACTTGGATGTCAGTGGTTTATTTTCTTCTAAAAATGTCAGTATTTCAGAGGTACTCAACTTAAAGGCGGGTTCAATTGTTCCTCTAAAGGTTCCAACTGACGTGATGCTTTGTATTGAAGGGCAGCCTTATTGCCTTGGCGAACACGGTGCTTTAAATGGTAAAAAATCTATAAAAATTAAAGAAATATTAAATTATGAAGATGGCTCTTTATAAGAGTTCAGGAGATGTTTGATGAACGAAACATTAGATGATGCTGTAGCTGAAGAAGCTCAAGCAGAAACAACTCAACCAGATGCAGAAGTTGAGAGCGCTGAGCCTCTGCAAGAGCTTCAGCCTGATGCCTCTGCAGCAGCGATGGCTGCAGGATCTGGGGGAGAAATAAATCTAGACGCACTGATGGATGTGCCAGTGACGCTGTCGGTAGAAATTGGACGTAGCAAGTTACCGATCAAGCAGCTGATTAGCTTAAATCAAGGTTCGGTAGTAGAGCTTGAGAGAGGGGTTAATGAGCCATTGGACCTAATGGTAAATGGAACCTTGATTGCTCGTGGAGAAGTCGTGGTTGTAGATGGTCAATTTGGATTGCGTTTAATTGACATTGTTAGCCCATCAGAACGCTTGAAGAAGCTGAAATAATGCAAAAAATTTCATGGCTTTGTCGTGATAAATTGTGGTTTTCACTGCTTATTTTTTTTCAATCGGCGGTGGTTTTTTCGACAGAAATGCAAGAAAAAAAAGATCTGGTGGAACCTACGGTAGATATCTTTAATACAGCTTATTTATTTCAAGTTTTTGGCTCTTTATTACTGGTTTTTGGTTGTATTTTCGGGCTTATTTTTCTACTAAAAAAAATGAATGGAGTGCCAAGTAATCAAAATACACCTGTTCGAATATTGGGGGTTACTCGGATTGGTGCCAGAGAAAAAATTCTATTGATCGAAGCTGGAAACCAACAATTATTAGTAGGTATTGCCGCAGGGAATATCCGCACACTACATACCTTTGATGAGCCCATTGTGGACAGCAGTGAAATCGGTAGTAAAAGTGTTGATTTCGCTTCTTTGCTGGGTTCTTCCTTTAGTTCGAATAAATCAAAGTGATAGGAATAAGTTTGGTGCAGGGGAATGGTTTCATAAAGAGAAATACCTTGCTGAAGGTAATCAAATTGCTTTTGGTTGTGACAGTAAGCAGCCTGTCATTTACTGCTGCTGCAGAAGCGACAATTCCCCTGTTATCTGTAGAACCTAACAGCAGTGGGGGTACAGACTATTCAGTCACTATCCAAATTTTGATGTTAATGACTTTGCTGACATTGTTGCCGGCAGCATTGATTACCATGACATCATTTACCCGAATTTTAGTGGTGTTAGCTATTTTGAGGCAGGCCTTGGGTACGGCTCAAACGCCTTCCAATCAGATTTTGTTGGGTTTGTCCCTGTTTTTGACGCTCTTCATTATGTCCCCAGTTCTAGAGCAAGCTTACGATACGGGTTTAAAGCCGTACATGGAAGAAACCATGGCATTTGATGAGGCGTTGGCTAATGCAAAAGTCCCTTTTCGGGAATTTATGTTAAATCAAACCAGAGAAGCGGATCTCATTATGTTTGCTGAAATGGGGGGGTACGATGGTTTTGAAACGGACAACGATATTCCTTTGAAAGTATTGCTTCCCTCTTTTTTGACCAGTGAATTAAAGACGGCTTTTCAAATAGGTTTTCTAATTTTTATTCCATTTCTAGTGATTGACTTGGTGGTAGCGAGTGTACTGATGTCCATGGGTATGATGATGTTGTCCCCTATGCTGATATCGCTCCCATTCAAAATTATGTTGTTTGTATTAATTGATGGTTGGTCATTAATTGTAGGCACTTTAGCGGCTAGCTTTGTTACCTGACGCCCTATTTTCTAAGTTTATTTTATAGACCAGTTTGATGGTTTGGCCAGGGGAGAAAAAAGATGACACCAGAATCAGTATTAGATGTGGGGAGAGAAGCCTTGTATCTGACGATGATGATATCTGCACCATTACTACTTTCTGCACTGGCTGTGGGTCTGCTTATAGGTGTATTTCAGGCAGCTACTCAAATTCAGGAAATGACCTTAAGCTTCATTCCTAAACTGATTGTATTGGTTTTTGCACTGTTAATTGCGGGGCCATGGATGTTGCGACTTATAACAGAGTTTACCCTACGTTTGTTTGCAGAAATTCCCGGGTTATTAGGCTAGGTATCATATGTTTTCTGCCGAGCAAATGATGGTGTGGAGCCAAGGTTATTATTGGCCTTTTTTGCGCTTTTCGGCGCTTTTTTTGGCATCCCCTATTTTTAGTGCATCCTCGTTTCCTGTTCGTGGCCGAGTGTTGCTGGCTGTATTGGTTACAGCATTGGTTATGCCGTCTTTACCTGAGATGCCTGTTGTTTCTCCCCTTAGTGCAACTGGTTTGTTGTTTGCCGGACAGCAAGTAGTTATTGGCCTTGCCATGGGCTTTATTTTGCAAATGGTTTTTGGTGCTGTAGTGATTGCTGGGCAATCGTTGGCAATGACGATGGGGCTTGGTTTTGCAATGGCAGTTGACCCTCAAAATGGTGTGCAAGTACCTGTACTCAGTCAGCTGTACGTTATTTTTGCGACGTTAATTTTTTTATCTATCGATGGTCATTTAATACTTATTCAATATCTTGCTGATAGCTTTATTTTACTACCGGTTAGTTTGGCGGGCTGGAGCAATGATTTTGGCATTAATGTTGTTTTGTTGGGTAGTCAAATGTTTTTGGGGGCTCTTTTATTAGTGTTACCAGCGCTTACTGCTATTTTGTTGATTAATGTAGCATTTGGTGTAATTACTCGTGCCGCACCTCAACTAAATATTTTTGCAGTGGGTTTTCCTGTCACAATTTTGGCTGGTTTTGTGTTTATTACACTGTCCATGCCTTCTGTCTTTGAACGACTTGTGAATATGTTTGATACAGGTCTTTCTCAGGCCCTAATAGTGCTTAAGTAGGGGGACTGATGGCAGAGAATCAGAGCTCAAACGAACGCACAGAACAGCCGACGGAACGGCGAAAACAGGAATCGAAGAAAAAGGGGCAGGTACCCCGATCCCGAGAGTTAAATACTATGTTGTCCCTACTTTCTGGGGCAGTAGGGTTGCTTGTTCTGGGTGGTACTATTTCTACAGAGTTAACGTCGCTTATTGAAACAAGCTTTAGTTTTGATCGGGCCGTTGCTTTTGATAAAGAGATGATTGCTGTGCATTTTATGGGTACGGTCATTTCTGCATTAATGATTTTGATGCCCTTTTTTCTAGTGATGGTTGTAGGCTCATTTATCGGTCCCTTGATGATGGGGGGCTGGTCATTTAGTGCCTCTGCTATGGCATTTAAATTAGAAAAATTGAGCCCAATAAAAGGCATTAAGAGGGTGTTCTCTGCAAAAGGCCTTTTGGAGCTATTTAAGGCTCTGTTCAAGTTTATTTTATTGTCCACAGCAGCGATCATTTTGTTCAATTTGTATCTCGATAAAATACTTCATTTGGGTGTAGAAGCCCCCGAAGAAGCGTTTGGTGATGCCACGAGCTTGTTGGCATGGAGCTTACTTGTATTGAGTTTTACCATGATATTTATTGTGGTATTTGATGTGCCATTTGAGCTGTGGAATCACACTCGACAGTTAAAAATGACAAAGCAAGAAGTTAAGGATGAGCTTAAAGAAAGTGAGGGAAGACCTGAGGTTAAAAGTCGAATTAGGACCATGCAGAGAGAAGCTTCACAGCGCCGGATGATGGATGCTGTTCCTACGGCTGACGTTGTGATTACCAACCCCACACACTTTTCCATTGCATTGAAATATGATGATACACCAGGCGCTGCACCCCTTGTGGTCGCAAAAGGTAAGGATTTAATCGCATTTAAAATACGTAGTGTAGCTATAGAAAATGATGTAACTATTTTTGAAGCACCGCCATTGGCTCGGGCTCTCTATGCCACTACAGAAATTGGTGATGAAATCCCCAATAACCTTTATTTAGCAGTGGCTAAAGTGTTGGCATATATCTATCAGTTACGAATGTCCGTGGCAGGCGATTATATTGCTCCACCTAAAGATCTAGTGATTCCAGATGAATATAAGGATTACGTCGATGATCCCGAAACAGGCAACTCAGAAACAAGAGATCCGGGAATAAATGACAATGAATAATACGACTAATAATGCCGCCGAAATGAATGGTATTAGTTTTTCTACTTTGGCTGGCCTGGGCACACCAATATTATTATTTATGATGTTGGTGATGATGGTTTTACCATTACCCCCCATTATTCTGGATTTACTTTTTACCTTTAATATTGCTTTGGCCATGATTGTATTATTGGCGGCAGTATATTCTTCTAGACCCCTTGATTTTGCGGTATTTCCCACAGTTTTGTTAATTGCTACTTTGCTCAGGCTGGCTTTGAATGTGGCTTCAACAAGGGTAGTCTTACTGGAGGGCCATGGTGGAACAGATGCCGCAGGTCGTGTTATTCAGGCATTTGGTGAATTTGTTGTTGGTGGTAGTTATACCGTTGGTCTAGTTGTATTTGCCATTTTAGTGATCATTAATTTTGTTGTTGTGACCAAAGGCGCAGGAAGAATTTCTGAAGTAACGGCTCGATTTACCTTGGATGCTATGCCAGGCAAACAAATGGCCATTGATGCCGATCTAAATGCGGGATTAATCAGTCAAGACGAAGCGCTACAACGGCGTGATGATGTATCCCGAGAGGCAGACTTTTATGGTGCAATGGATGGTGCCAGTAAATTTGTTCGTGGTGATGCGGTTGCGGGCATTCTTATTCTCTTTATTAATATCATTGGTGGGTTCTCTGTTGGTGTTTTACAGCATGATTTGAGTGCTGCAGAGGCGGGGCATAACTATGTGCTTTTAACCATTGGCGATGGTCTTGTAGCACAAATACCTTCGCTGCTGCTGTCCACGGCTGCTGCCATTATCGTGACGCGGGTATCCGGCTCCCAGGATATGGGTAATGAGGTAGTTACTCAGCTATTCAGTAACCCTAAAGTGCTGTTTGTTACTGGCGCCTTGATTGGCATTATGGGGTTGGTCCCTGGGATGCCAAATGTAGTGTTTCTTGCATTGGCTGCGATGTTGGGCGCTTTGGGGTATGTACAATTTCAGCAACAAAAGGTTGAGGTGATTCCACTTGATCCTGAACCCGTTGAAAAACCGACAGAGATCCGTGATTTAAGTTGGGATGATGTCTTAGCTGTTGATGAAATCGGTTTGGAAGTGGGTTATCGATTGATCTCTCTGGTGGACAAAAATCAAGGTGGTGAATTATTGGCACGTATTAAAGGGGTTAGGAAAAAGCTTTCACAGGAGCTTGGTTTTCTAATCCATTCTGTGCATATCCGAGATAATTTAGACCTATCACCCAATGAATACCGCATCAGTTTTCACGATGTCATTGTTGGGCAGGGTGAAGTTTATCCAGGGAAAGATTTAGCGATTAATCCAGGCCAGGTTTATGGAGAATTGGAGGGTGTGGCAACTAAAGATCCCACATTTGGATTGGATGCTGTATGGATAGATTCATCCCAGCGTGATGATGCACAGGCAATGGGCTTTACGGTTGTCGATTGCGGCACTGTGATTGCTACTCACTTGAGTCAATTATTGAAAAATCAGGCCCATGAATTGATTGGCCAAGACGGTGTTCAGCAGTTGCTCGACAAACTTGCTCAAACATCGCCTAAATTGGTCGAAAACCTCGTACCTAAATTACTTGGTTTGGGAGAGGTGACGAAAGTCATGCAAAACCTCTTGGAAGAGGGCGTCCCCATTAGGGATATTAGAACAATAGCCGAAGCTTTGGCGGAACAGGGTGGTAAGAGTCAGGATACTGACACTTTGACGAGCCAAGTACGTATTGCTTTGGGACGAACAATCTTCCAGACAGTCAATGGTGTAGGGGAAGAGATGTCTGTGATGGTTCTTGACTCTCAGCTGGAACAAATATTGCAGGGTGCTATGCAAGGAACTGCTGGAGGGTTAGAGCCTTCATTGATGGAGAGTGTGATTACTCAAGTTATCCAGGCCTCGGGACGAATCGAGGCCGAAGGTAAAAGCCCGGTATTACTGGTAGCCAGTAATATACGGCTATTTTTGTCCCGTTTACTACGGGGTCGAATGGGTAATTTTTATATTCTTGGTTATGAAGAAATTCCTGCCAGTAAAAACATTAAAGTAGTGGCAACCATTGGCAGTGGCCAACAACAGCTTTAGTACCACATGATTAGGTGTAATGCCGAAGTAGGGTTAGGGGAAATCGATGAAAATTAAACGCTTTCTGGATAAGGATAGTCGCAGTGCCATGGCTCGTGTGAGAGCTGAAATGGGCGGAGATGCTGTGATTTTATCAAGTAAAAATGTCAATGGTCAGGTAGAGCTAGTGGCAGCCATGGATTTTGATGAAAAAGCGCTTGATGACCGTTTGCAAGAAAGCTCTGGGACAGTTGCTTCTGATGTTGCTACTTCTAGCCTTAATAGGGCAAGCCAGGTCGCCCATTCATTTGATTCACAATCAATTGACTCAAAGGTGACGAGGGGAGCAGAACAAAGCCCAACCCTGACAGATTTACAAAGAGAGTTGGGTAACCTTAGAGGCATGCTTGAAAGTGAGCTGGCACAGCTCTCATGGAAAGATATGGCTGATCGCCCGTCGGTAAGAGCTGCTCTTTATAACCGCTTGGCTAAATTAGGATTATCTCGTGCCATTTGTGGTGCAATTACTGATAAATTACCAGCCAAAGGGGATTTGGAGTCCCATTGGAAAAAAGCTTTGGGTATGTTGGCTCGCCGTCTTAATGTCATGGGCGACAGAATGCTGAATGATGGTGGCATCGTTGCATTAGTTGGATCAACAGGTGTGGGAAAAACCACTACAATCGCCAAGTTGGCTGCGCGTTTTGTTATGCGTCACGGCACTAAGCAAGTGGCTTTGATCACTACAGACTGTTATCGCATCGGTGGTCAAGAGCAACTGGAAACCTTTGCTAATTATCTCGGTATCCCCATGATTGTGGCTACTGATGGCCCAGAACTCAAAGCAGCCTTGGATCAGTTGTCATCTCGAAAAATGGTCTTAATTGATACTGCGGGTATGAGCCAGCGGGATGTACGGCTTTATGAACAGTTCTCAACATTAAAATCTGTTGGGTATGACATTGATGCCTATGTGGTATTGTCAGCGACTGCTCAGCAGGGCTCACTGAATGAAGTGGTGCAGGTATTTGGTAAACAGGCATTGACTGGCGCCATGATCACAAAAGTCGATGAGTCATCAAGCTTGGGTGCTGTGCTGGATGTCGTGGTAAAAAATGATTTGGAATTAGGCTATGTCAGTACGGGACAAAAAGTACCGGAAGATATTATGCCTGCCCGTGTTGAATATTTAATAACAAAAGCTGTGGAGCTGATGGAAATGGAAGCTCAGTTCGCAGAGAATAAACAAAATAATAATAGGGCTACACGACCTGTAGCTGTATAGGTTTTAGATGATGAATCAAGCACAGGGGCTGGAACAAATGTCAGCCCCTTCTTCCATTAATGTGGTTGCTGTAACAAGTGGAAAAGGAGGCGTTGGTAAAACCAATGTCTCTGTTAATTTGGCTGTGAGCCTTGCTGCTCAAGGGAAGTCAGTTGTTTTATTTGATGCAGACCTGGGATTGGCCAATGTTGATATCGCTCTGGGCTTAAAGCCAAAGTATGACATTCGGCACGTGATATCAGGCGAGCGCACATTAGAAGAAATTTTGATGGAAGGACCCAATGGTATACGTGTAGTTCCCGCTTCATCAGGTGTATCAAGTATGACCAGCCTGACCTCTCAGCAACAAGCGGGGCTAATACGTGCATTTAATGAACTCACTTTTCCTGTAGATGCACTGATTGTTGATAC
>Ga0070727_10004599_pt1 | contig 11703 bp, 5 predicted proteins | sample tdAd472_FD_66722 | JGI IMG/M metagenome (GOLD analysis project Ga0070727, IMG submission 66722) | Marine sediment microbial communities from the Atlantic coast under amendment with organic carbon and nitrate - tdAd47.2 | ecosystem: Environmental > Aquatic > Marine > Coastal > Sediment | place... | reverse complement strand
CTAAATGAGAGGGCGCGATTCTCGATGGTCCGGCTGAGCCGGATTGTCGGACCACAAAGTTAAAGGGGACCCCCTGTGAACCGCCAAGCACACGGAGGGTCCCCCCAAAATGTCCGCCCGTATATCTATCAGGCTGCGCCGACAAACCCGACGCCGACTCGAGCGCCTACGCTCTAAGACCAAGGACGCCGACTACCGAACTCGTCTCCAAGTCGTTCTGTTGTATGCCCAAGGCTGGGGCTGCACCCGGGTCTCCCGGGCTACGGGGACGGCGCCCTCCACAGCGATCCGAGTAGCCAAGAGATTCATCGAGGAGGGCGAGGACGGGCTCCTCGACGGGCGCCGTGACAATGGCGTAGCCAAGGTAGACGAAGACCTGCTTCAAGCTCTCTCCGAACTGGTGGACAGTCAGCCGGACGATCATGGCTGGGCCCGAACCACATGGACCCGAGAGCTACTCGCGAAGACGCTCCAGCGGAAGACGGGAGTGAAGCTCAGCGTGCGCAGCGTCGCTCGAGCTCTGGAACAGATCGGCGCTCGCCACGGCATGGCGCGCCCACTGCCCCGGCCCGAATGGTCCAAGGCCCGCAAGACAAGGCACGTGCGCAAGATCATGCGGTTGGTCGAGAACTTGCCGAAGGGCGAAGTCGCCTATTACCAGGACGAAATGGACGCCCACCTCAACCCGAAGATCGGGCGCGACTGGATGTTGCCTGGCAAGCAAAAGGGCGTGGTCACGCCCGGCAAGAACAAGAAGCGCTACGTCTACGGAGCCTTAGCCATAGACGGCAGCGACCTCGTCTGGACAACCAGCCTGCGCAAGAACTCGGACGGCTTCATTGCCTTCCTCGCGAGGCTTCGCGCTGCGAATCCCAAGGCCCGGCGCATCCACCTCGTCCTCGACAACTACATCATTCACAAGAGCAAGAAGACTCAGCGCGCTCTCGCCAAGTATGGCGACGTCTTTGAGCTTCACTTCTTGCCGCCTTACAGCCCAGACCACAACAAGATCGAGCGCCTCTGGCGTGACCTGCATGCCAACGTCACGCGGAACCACCGGTGCCGAACCATCAGCTCGCTCATGGACCGGGTGAGATACTGGCTTCGACGTGAACGAGATCGTAGACGAGCCCGAATACCAGCCCAGAGGCGCAGGGCGGCGTGACATCGCCGAATCGCGCCCTCTTATTTAGGCGGCCCTACTGGGCGGCGCTGAGCTCGATCTCGACCTCGAGCTCCTCGGCGCCCCGCAACAGCCCGACCTTGACCCGGTCCCCGGCGTTGTACTTTTCCAGCTCGTTGAGCAGGTCGTCGACGCGGTACAGCGGGCGACCGTTGAGGCTGAGGATCACGTCGCCGAGCACCACGTCCCGTCCGCGCGACTCGGAGTTGCGCAGCCCTGCGCGCGCGGCGCCGCTCTCGGGGACCACGGTCACGATCAACAGCCCGCGGTCGACGCCCAGTTGCTGGGCGACGTCGGGGCGGGCGAGCTGCACGCCGAGGGTCGGGCGCACGAGGCGTCCGTGCTCGATGAGCTGGTCCACGCTGCGCTTGACGGTGTCGATGGGCACCGCGAAGCCGATCCCGGCGGAGCTCCCGGTGCGGCTGTAGATCGCCGTGTTGACCCCGATTACCTTGCCCTGGCTGTCGAGCAGGGGCCCCCCCGAGTTGCCCGGGTTGATCGCGGCGTCGGTCTGGATCACGTCCTCGATCACGCGTCCTTCGGGGGAGCGGGTCTCGCGGCCCAGGGCGCTCACGATCCCGGCGGTGAGGGTCTGGTCGAGGCCGAAGGGGTTCCCGATCGCCAGCACCGACTGCCCGACCTGCAGGTCGTCGGAGGTCCCGACCGGGATCGGGGTCGCCTTGCGCTCGACCTTGAGCAGCGCGAGGTCCTTGGTGGGTGCCACCCCCAGCACGTCGGCCTCGTAGGTCTGGCCGTCCTGGAAGCGCACGCGGACCTGGCTCGCGCCCTCGACCACGTGGAAGTTGGTGACCACGTGCCCCAGCTCGTCCCACACGAAGCCGGTGCCCGAGCCGCGCGGGACCTCGAACACGTTGCGCCGCCAGAGGTCGGTGCGTTGGACGCTGGTGGTGATGAACACGACCGAGGGGGCGGCCTCGCGGAAGATGTCGATCTTGCTCCGCTCGTCGCTGGTCAGCTTGCGCTGTGGCGTGTCCTGGGCCTGGGCCGAGCTGGGGCCCGAGATGGTGGATGTCGGGCAGCCGCTTACGCCGGCGCCGATCACGAAGGCGAAGGTGAGGGCCAGCACGGCGTGGGTCGGACGGACGTTCACAGGCAACACTCCTTTCGGTCGCTTACTCCCACTCGATGGTAGCCGGAGGCTTGCTGCTGATGTCGTAACAGACCCGGTTGATTCCGCGGACCTCGTTGATGATCCGGTTCGAGATCGTGGCCAACACCTCGGGGTCGATCCGTGCCCAGTCGGCGGTCATGCCGTCGGTCGATTCGACGGCGCGCACGACGCAGGTGTCCTCGTAGGTGCGCTGGTCGCCCATGACCCCCACCGACGACACCGGGAGCAAGACGCAGAACCACTGCCACACGGTGTCTGCGGCGCCCGAGCTCTCCAGCTCGTAGCGCACGATCGCGTCGGCCTCGCGCAGCACGGCCAGGCGCTCGGCGGTGACCTCGCCCGGGATCCGCACCGCGAGCCCCGGGCCCGGGAACGGCTGGCGGTGGATCAGGTTGTGGGGCAGCCCCAGCTCCTCCCCCAACACGCGGACCTCGTCCTTGAACAGCTGGCGCAGGGGCTCGACGAGCTCGAAGCCGAGCTCGTCGGGCAGGCCCCCCACGTTGTGGTGCGACTTGATCGTGGCCGACGGCCCGCCGTGGGGCGACATGCTCTCGATCACGTCGGGGTAGAGCGTGCCCTGGGCGAGGTAGTGGGCGTTGGGGATCTCGGCCACCGCGTCCTTGAACACGCTGATGAACTCGTGCCCGATCCGCTTGCGCTTGAGCTCGGGGTCGGTGACCCCGGCCAGCTGGCTGATGAAGCGCTCCGCGGCGCGCACGACCTTCAGCCGGTCTCCGAACAGCGGGCGGAAGGCCGCCTCGACCTCCTCGACCTCGTCCTTTCGCAGCAGCCCGTTGTCGACGAAGATGCAGTGCAGGCGGTCGCCGAGGGCCCGGTCGACCAGCGCCGCGGTGACCGCCGAGTCGACGCCGCCGCTGAGCCCGCACACCACGACGTCGCTCTCGCCGACCTGCTTCTTGATCGCCGCGATGGACTCGGCGCTGAGGTCGGCGACCTTGTAGTGCTCGCTGCAGCCGCACACCCCGCGCACGAAGTTCTCGAGGATCGTCCTCCCGTCGGCCGAGTGCTTGACCTCGGGGTGGAACTGAACCCCGAACAGCGGGCGCTCGGCGAACTGCACCGCGGCGTAGGGCGCCGAGGGTGTGCTGGCCACCGCGTGCATGCCCTCGGCCACCTGATCGACACGGTCCCCGTGGGACATCCACACCCGCGACTGCTCGTGCAGCCCCGCGAACAGCGGGCACTCGCGGTCGAGGGTCACGTCGGCGCGGCCATATTCCCGCTCGGGGGCGGCCTGGACCTTGCCGCCGAAGTGCTCGACGAGGAGCTGCTGTCCGTAGCAGATCCCCAGCACGGGGACCCCCAGCTCGAACAGCTCGGGGTCCACGGTGGGGGCCTGGTCGTCGTAGACCGAGCTCGGGCCCCCCGAGAGGATGACCCCCTTGACCCCCCGGTCGCGGAGGGTGGCCGCCGGGGTGTCGTGGCGGGTGATCTCGGAGTAGACGCCGATCTCGCGCACCCGGCGCGCGATCAGCTGGGTGTACTGGGACCCCAGGTCGAGGATCAGGATCTCTTCGTGGATCATCGGGCCTCCGCAGCGCGGATTGTAGCCTGCCTCGGGGACCCCGCCGCCGCGGCGTTCGGAGCCCGCGCCCGAGTGCCGCTGGTGACCGACTCACGCCCCAAGTAACCTAGCGACGGTGAGTTTCGAGCTGGGGGACACGATCGCCGACCGCTACCGCGTCGAGGCGCAGCTGGCGCGCGGCAAGTCGGGGGAGGTCTACCGCGTCATGGACGCGGAGACGAAGGCTCCCCTCGCGCTCCGGGTCGAATACCCCGCCAGCAAGGACTTCCCCGAGGCCAGGGTCCGCGCGTCTCGCGCGGTCGAGGTCAGCGCCTACTTCGGCTCCCGCCACGACGGCTTCGTCCGCGCCTGGAGCACCGGCGTGCTCCCCGACCGCGGGGTGTGGCTGAGCATGGACCTCATCGACGACGCCCGTCCGCTGGACCTCCGCGACGGCGAGCAGAGCTATCGCCTGACGTTGATCCTGCGCGCCGCGCGCCGCGTGGCCGAGCTGCACGACCTGGGGGTCGTGCACCGCTCCCTGCGCCCCGACGCGTTCCTCCTCGACGCCGAAGACCGGGTGCTGTTGACCGAGTTCGGCCTCGCCCGACAGCAGGGCGACCCGCTGGAGAGCGGCGAGGGGTCCCTCGACGCCTGGGAGGCGATCCTCAGCCACCCCGCTTACCTCGCGCCGGAGCAGGTGCGCGCGACCTACGTCGACCACCGCGCCGACCTCTACGCGCTCGGGGTCCTGCTCTACGAGGCCCTCGTGGGGCACGTTCCCTTCCGCGGCTCGTTGAGCGAGATCCTCGACCAGCACTCCCGGGTCCGCGCAGGCGAGCAGCCCCGACCCCGCCCCTCGCTGGCGACCCACGTCCCCCTGGAGCTCGATCAACTCTGCGCCGAGGCCCTGCAGCTCGAACCGGACCAGCGATTGAGCGAAGCGAGCGCGTTCTGCGAGCGGCTCGAGGCTGCCTGCAGCTCGAGCGGTTCGCGTCGCAGCGGCCGGCTGCCCCTGCTCAAGGCGCCGCCCGCGCCGCCCAGGGGGGTGCGACAGCTATCCGAGGAGACCGGGACGTACCTCAACGAGAAGGACAGCTCGATCCTGCTCTGGATCCCGGGCGCCGCCCTCGACGGCCCCGACGGTCCGACGCACGTGGCCGGGTTCTATGCGGGGAAGTATCCCGTCACCTGGGGCCAGTTCCGCCACTTCTGTGAGGTCACCCAGCGCGAGCTGGAGCCGGCGCGTTTCCCGGTGGACGAGAACCACCCCGTGCACAACGTGAGCTACCAGGACGCATTGGACTACTGCGCCTGGGCTGGCCTGCGCCTGCTGCGCGAAGCCGAGTGGCGCTACGCGGCCCAGGCGACCGAGAACACGGCCTACCCCTGGGGCGACGACCCCCCCAGCCCGACCCGCTGCAATTGGGCCGGACACCCCCGCCACGGGCGCCGCCGGACCGCGCCGGTCGGCAGCTTCCCCGCCGGCGCGTCGCCCTACGGCGTGCTCGATCTCGCGGGGAACATCGCGGAGTGGGTCATGGCCCGCGGCGGCACGCCGGAGGCTCCGGTGCTCGGCGGCTCGTTCCGCAGCGAGCCCGCGGCCTGCTCCGTGGGCTTCGGCGAGCTGCTTCCTCAGGACGCGCGCGAAGGCCACGTCGGCTTCCGCGTCGCGCTCAGCCCCCGGCGCGCGACCGGCCGCTCTCCCGCGCCGCCGCGCCCCACCGGTCGCCGCGGCCGCCCGGGCCCTCGTCGGCCGGGCACAGCCCGTCCTCCGGCGCCCGCGCGCCCGCCCGCCGCCGCTCGCCCTCCGCAGCGGGAGCGCCCCGCGCGGGGTCCGCTGCGTCGTCTCCCGCCGCAGCGGGTGGCCAAGCGCCCGCCGCCCACCCGCCGCCTGTCCCCGCTGCGCTCTGGCCCGCTGCGTCGTCCGCCGCCAACCGATCGGGCACCGCGCCCTCAGGCCAAGCGCCAACGCCCGCTGACCGACGCCATGCGCCACCTGCTGCAGCACGTCGAGATCCTGCTCGAGCCCATCGCCGAGGGCCTGGCCCGCAAGGGGGCCGAACTCAAGTTCACCTACGGCCAGCCGCCCGTGGGCTACTCGTTCCTCATCACCGACCCCGAGGCCCGCTACGCGTTCCTCGAGCAGCGGGTGGTGATCGACCCCGAGCACCTCTACGGCCAACCGACGGGGCGGGTGAACTTGCTGATGGCCAGCAACGCGATCACCTACTTCTCCCGCGGGCTGCGCTGCGTGGTGACCCGCGACCGGCTGCGCTTCCGCCGCGAGCTCTACCTCCACGAGGGACAAGAGCCGATCCTCCGCGCTGAGCTCAAGGCGAACCTCGACCGGCTCTGCCAGGGCTGGGCCGAGATCTTCCAGCCCCTGCGCCACGTGCAAGAAGGCGTGCCCTGGCACTCCGCGTTGGCGTTCCTGCGCGAGAAGCGCCCACCGCCGGGCGGCCGCGGCCTGCAAGCCCTGGAGGAGATGCTCAGCGACCTCGGGCCTCAGCGAGAGGGCAACCAGCTCGCGGTGTTCGTCGAGGGCAGCGGCGACCACCCGGTGCTGCTCTCGGTCCGCGAGGACCTGCAGGCCACCCTCTTGATTCGCGAGTGGCACCCCCCGGCCTACGAGGCCGAGGCGGTCAAGGCCGGGGAACACGCGCCGCAGATCGAGGCCCTGCTCGAGGAGCTGAACAAGAAGAACGCCAAACGCCCCTACGCCCTCGGCTGGGACCCCAAGCGCGGCGTGGTCGCCAGCGTCCAGGTCACCGGCACCGGCGGCGGGCCCCCTGCCCGGGAGCGCGTGCTCGACTGCCTGGTGACCCTCGGCCACGCCCGCGCCGCGGAGACCTTCCGCTCCCTCGGCGAGTGACCCGCGGGCGATCCGCGCTACCCTCCCTCCCGTGAGCTCTCTCGTCCTCCGCGGCGCCCGCGAACGCAACCTCAAGGGCCTCGACCTCGACCTGCCCCACGGGCAGTGGATCGCCGTCTGCGGCCCGTCGGGCTCGGGGAAGACCTCGCTGGTGTTCGACACCCTCGTGCGGGAAGGGCAGCTGCGCTTCCTCGGTTCGCTCTCCGCCCGCGCGCGCCACTTCCTCGGCAAGCTCGGCCGCGCCGACGCCGAGCGCATCGACGGGCTCCCCGCGCCCATCGCGATCGGCCAGCGCGCGCTGACCGCCCACGCGCGCTCGACGGTGGGGACCCTCAGCGGCGTCCTCGACCCGCTGCGCCTGCTCTTCGCGCGCGAGGCCCAGGCGCCGGGGGACGAGCCGCTCTCCCTCAGCCACTTCAGCTTCAACCGCCCCGTCGGCGCCTGCCCGGCCTGCGCGGGGCTGGGCGTCGAAGACGAAGTCGACCCCCAGCTGCTGGTCGCCGACCCCAGCAAGAGCATCCGCGACGGGGCCCTCGTGCCCACGCTCAAGAACGGCTACACCGTCTACAGCCAGGTGACCCTCGAGGTCATGGATCGCATCTGTCAGGCTCACGGCTTCGACGTGCACACCCCCTGGGAGCAGCTCAGCGACGCGCAGCGCGAGGTGGTGTTCTTCGGCTCCAGGGCGCTGGAGGTCCCCTTCGGCAAGCACAGCATCGAGTCGCGGATGAAGTGGGAGGGGATCACCGCGCGCCCCCGGGAGGTCGGCTACTACCCGGGCCTGATCCCCACGATCCGCGAGACCCTCAAGCGCAACCGCAACCCCAACGTGCTGCGCTTCGTGCGCTCGGTCCCCTGTCGGGCATGCGCCGGCACGCGCCTGGGTGAGCTCGGGCGCGCCGCGCGCTGGCCAGCAGCAGGAGGTGCACGAACCCACTGGAGCTTGCCCGAGCTCTGCGCGTTGCCCGCTCGCGACCTGGCCGAGGCGCTCGCCGATTGCCCCCCGACGCCGGTGTGGGAGGCCGTGCAACCCAGCGTCGCGCTGCGCCTGGAGCGCATGCTCCAGCTCGGCCTCGGTCACCTGAACCTCGCCCGGGAGAGCACGACGCTCTCGGGAGGCGAGGCCCAGCGCCTGCGGCTGGTGGCCCAGCTCGGCGCGGACCTCGGCGGGCAGCTGATCGCCTTCGACGAGCCGACCCTCGGGCTCTACCCCGCGGCCCAGGACGGGCTGCGGGCGGTCCTCGACGACTTCCGCGCGCGGGGCAACACCTTGCTCGTGGTCGAGCACGACCCCGACCTCGTGCGCTACGCCGATCACCTGATCGAGCTCGGCCCGGGCGCAGGCCCCGCTGGCGGCGAGCTGCTCTCCGCCGGCCGCCCGCTCCCCGACCCCCTGGGGCCGCCTCCCCAGCCGCGCGCGCCGCGCCCGGGTCGAGGCGTGCTCACCCTCCACGGCGCGACGCTCCACACCCTCCGCGAGGCCGAGCTCGAGGTGCACCTCGGCGCGCTGAACGTGGTCCTCGGCCCCTCGGGGGCGGGCAAGAGCTCCCTCGTGTTCGGGACCCTGCTCCCGGCGCTGAGCGGCGAGCCCGGCGGACCGTTTCGCGCGCTGGAGGGCGCGCCACCCGACCTCGTGGTTCGCGCGGTCGACGCGACGCCCATCGGGCGCACCCCGCGCAGCACGCCAGCAACCTGGACCGGGGTCTTCGACCTGGTGCGCAAGCGCTTCGCGGCGACCCCCGAGGCCAAGGCGCGCGGCTGGAAGGCGAGCCGCTTCTCCTACAACACGACCCACGGGCGCTGCGCTCGCTGCGAAGGGTTGGGCGTCGAGCGCCTGCGGCTGCACCTGCTCGACGACGTCGAGCAGACCTGCGGCGCGTGCGGCGGCAGCCGCTACGCCGCGGAGACCCTCGAGGTCCGCCTCGACGGGCGCAGCGTGGCCGACGTGCTCCAGCTCACGGCGCGGGAGGCGGCGGCCGCCTTCGCCGAGGATCCCCCGCTCGCGGTCGCCTGCCAGGCGCTCTGCGACCTGGGCCTCGACTACCTCGAGCTCGGGCAGTCCTCGACGACCCTCAGCCGGGGGGAGGCCCAGCGGATCAAGCTCGCGACCCTCGTCGCCCAGAGCCGCAAGGCCAAGGGCGCCGGGGAGCTCCTGCTCCTCGACGAGCCCGACCGCGGGCTGCACCCCAGCGACGTCGACCACTTGCTCCGCGCCCTCGACGCCCTCGTCGACGCCGGACACACGGTGCTCGCGATCTCGCACCACCGCCAGGTGTGGGCCGCGGCCGACCGCCGGGTTCGCGTCGAGGACGGCGTCGTTCGCCCCGACGGCCCCCTCGAGCTGAGGCGCCTCTCCCAGCCGCGCGCTCCGCGCGCGCCCGCGAAGCCTGCCGAGTGGATCGAGCTCGAGGGCGCGCGCACCCACACCCTGCAGGGGATCGACGTCCGTCTACCCCGGGGCAAGCTGAGTGTGATCGCCGGGGTCTCGGGCAGCGGCAAGTCGTCCCTGGCTTTCGCGACCCTCGCCGCCGAGGCGCAGCGCCGCTTCGCCGAGAGCCTCCCGTTCCAGGTCCGCCGGCACCTGCGCCGCCTGCCCCGGCCGGTCCTCGCCGCCGCCCGCGGCCTCAGCCCGACCCTCGCTCTGGCCCAACGCCGCCCCGGCGCGCGCGCCGGCCGACGCTCGACCGTCGCCACCCAGTCGGACCTCGGTCCCCTGCTGCGGCTGACCTGGTCGCGCGCCGGGCAGCTCGACGGGCAACCGTGCGGGTTGAGCGCCGCGCACTTCTCGCCCGAGCAGACCCTGGGCGCCTGCCCCGACTGCCAGGGGCTGGGGACGGTCCAGCGCTGCGACCCGCGGCGCCTGATCACCCACCCGGAGCGCTCGCTGCTCGACGGCGCCATGCAGGGCACCCGCCCCGGCGCCTACTTCGGTGAGCCCGACGGGCGCTACCTGGCGACCCTCCGCGCGGCCCTGCCCGACGTCGACCTCACCCAACCATGGACCGAGCTCGACCCCGCCGCCCAGCGCGTCGCGCTCGCTGGCGCGGGGGACGCCGAGTTCGAGGTCGCCTGGAGCTTCAAGCGCGGCAAGCGCTCCGGCGAGCACACCTTCACCAGCACCTGGGGCGGGTTCTGCGCCCTGGTCGAGAAGGAGGCCCAGGTCCGCGCCGGGCGGAAGCGGGGCGCCGAGTGGGCGGCGCCGCTGGTCGAGGAGCCTTGCCGCGCATGCGGCGGCGGACGCCTGGCGCCACAGCCCGCGGCGGTCACCGTCGGCGAGCGGACGCTGCCTGAGCTCTTCGCGCTCCCCCTCGGTGAGCTCGGCGAGGCCCTCGGCGAGCTTCGCGGCGCAGACCCCGCCGCCTCAGCCGCGCTCGCGACCCTCGTCCCCGAGCTCCGCGCCCGGCTCGACGACCTCTGCAGCCTCGGGCTGGGTCACCTGAGCCTCGAGCGTCAGAGCGCGAGCCTCTCCGACGGGGAGCTGCAGCGCACCCGCCTCGCTGGGCTGCTGCGCGCCGGCCTCACCGGGCTGACCCTCGTCCTCGACGAACCGGGCAGCGGGCTCCACGCCCGCGATCTGGAGGCGTTGGAGGCGCGGCTGCGCGCGCTGCTCGGCGCGGGGAACACCGTGATCGTGGTCTCCCACCGCCCCGCCTTGATCCGCGCCGCCGACTGGCTGGTCGAGCTCGGCCCCGGCGCGGGGGAGGCTGGCGGACGGGTGGTGGCCCAGGGTCCAGCGCCCGAGGTCCTCGCCGGAGCGACGCCGACCGCCCGCGCGTTGACGAGCGGAGCCGCGCCAATCGCAGCGGACGCCCCCTCGAGCGGATCGAGCGCCACCTCGGGATCGAAGGCGTCGTCCTCGTCCGCGCCAGCGGACGCCCAAGCGATCCCTCTGCCGCGCCTGCGGGTCCGCGGCGCCCACGCCCACACCCTCCGCGATCTCGACCTCGAGCTCCCCGCGCACGGGTTCGTCGCGGTGACCGGGGTCTCGGGCGCGGGCAAGAGCACGCTGGTGTTCGACGTGATCGGCGCCAGCCTCGCCGCGGGCTCCCCCGTCGGCTGCCGGGCCCTCGAGGGCTGGGAGCGCTTCGCGGCGGTCCGCTCCGCGCGCGAGGTGCCCGCGAGCGCGAGCGTGCTCGGCGTGCTCGAGCTGCTCAAGCCGCTGCAGGCGCTGTTCGCCGCCGAGGCCAGGCGCGCGGGCAGCGAGTTGCCCAAGCGTGCGTTCTCCTTCCACAGTCCGGCCGGCCGTTGCCCGGCGTGCAACGGCAGCGGCCGCGAGCGGGTCGCCCTCGACGGCCTCGCCGACCTGCAGTTGCCCTGCCCAGCCTGCGACGGGGCGCGCTATCGCCCCGAGGTGCTCGCCGTGCGCTGGGAGGACCGCACCGTCGCCGACGTGCTCGCGCTCCCCGCCCACACCCTGGCGACGCTGCTCGAGGCCGCCGCGCTCCCCAGGGCTGCCCGCGTCTTGCTCCCCGGCCTGCGCGCCCTCGAGCGGGTCGGGTTGAGCCACCTGAGCCTCGGTCGTCCCACCGCCGAACTCGCCGGGGGCGAGCTGCAGCGCCTGGTCCTCGCCCACAGCCTGCTCGAGACCGCGAGGCCCACCCTCTATCTGCTCGAGGAGCCGGCCAGCGGACTCCACGAGCAGGACGTGCTGCAGCTGCTCGAGGTCTTCCGCGAGCTCGCCGCCCGCGGCGACCTGGTGCTGGCCACCGCGCACCGCCTGTCTCTGATCCGCGCGGCGACCGAGGTCGTGGACCTCGGTCCCGGGGGCGGTCCTCAGGGCGGACAGCTCGTAGCCCAAGGTCCCCCGGACTCGCTCGATTTGGGAGCTACGGCCGAGGCCTTGCGAGTCTAGCCTGCTCGGGGCCGGAGCAAGGCGGACGAGGTGGTTGCCCCCGTCCGCCGAGTCGTCCGGAAATGAACAAGCGGACGAGGTTGCCCCCGTCCGCTTGATCAGTCGAGCCGGTCCGCCGTTGCCTTGCTCAAGACGT
>Ga0070727_10004596_pt1 | contig 11707 bp, 6 predicted proteins | sample tdAd472_FD_66722 | JGI IMG/M metagenome (GOLD analysis project Ga0070727, IMG submission 66722) | Marine sediment microbial communities from the Atlantic coast under amendment with organic carbon and nitrate - tdAd47.2 | ecosystem: Environmental > Aquatic > Marine > Coastal > Sediment | place... | reverse complement strand
TCGCGGCGCGCAACGACGTATTGCCAAACGAGTCCGCCGCCTGTCCATCGCCCGGATTATTGTCTTCCGTATCGTCCGTCGTGTTTACGAAGAATCCGGTGAACCCCGCTTCGAACGCACCAATGTCGACCTGTCCGGGATCGCCGGGACTTTGCGAATCGAGTTGTCGTGGCGCGCCTCGCTGGTCGGTTTCCCCGCCGAGTTGACCGTTTCCGGCATCGAGAGCAGGACTGCCTGGCAGCAGCGCCATCGTGCGAGTCAGGCCGCCATTGTTGATCGTCAGCGGCCCAAGCATCGGATCGAGCGGAGTACCGGCTGTTCCCACCTGGTCGCCGTTGATGCCGTCGGAAAATCCGAAGCCGCCGACGCCAATCAGGTTTGTTCCACCCGATTGAAATGCTGAGTCTGACTGCACGTCCGGGTCGGTGATCGTCCCAATGTTTCCTGCAATGATGGAGTTGGCGATCGACGTCTGCGATGCCCCGAGCGACGCGACGCCACCGGCCTCGAATGCGGTATTGATCGCCACCGTCGCATTCGTCAGCGTCACATTGCCACCGGCATTCAGCACACCGCCACCAACTCCGCCAGTCACCAGATTGAAGGCAATTGTTGAATTGTCGACATCGACTGATCCGGAAGAAACTCGCAGCCCCGCCCCATCAGTGCTCGCCGTGTTATTCGCAATGGTGGAATGTGACACCGTCACGCTGGCTGCTTCGTTCTCAAGAGCCACATCAATGCCGGCCCCGCTCGCGGCCGTGTTATCGGCAATTTCCGTGAAACTGATCCCCACGTCATTGACGCCGGTGCCCTGAATCGCAATCCCGCCACCTGCGGTCGTTGCCTGATTTCCAGTGACAGTCGACGCTTCGACCGTCAGTGAACCGGACTCTGCAGCGATGCCGCCGCCAATCGTGCCGGCCGTATTGTCATCCACAACGGTCCGCAGGACACGCGTGACACCCTGTGAACCAATCCCGCCAGCGCGGTTCGTCGCCGAGTTCACTTCGACCCGTGAATCAACAATGCTCAAGGTCCCCAAAGCATCGACGCCAATACCGCCCGCGTCGTTCATCGCGACGTTCTCGCGAACGATCGAGTCGACCAGATCGACGGTGCCCTCGACCCCCAGACCACCACTGTCGTTTCCGGCAGCGTTGTCCGTAATCGTTGTGGACACGATCAGCCCGTCCCCCATCGCGACGCCGCCGCCGTCAGTCATTGCGACATTGTCTGCAACCAGCGAGCCGTACAGCTCCAGCGTTCCGTCGCTGGCAATACCACCGCCTTCAATACCGGTATTGTTGAGCACACGGACATTGATCAGCCGGGTATTACCGGAGTTAAGAACTCCACCGCCATTTGTGAAGGTCGATTCCTGCGTCGCATCGCCGTTCTGGAGGGTCACGCCGCTAACGTCGAGATTGCCGAAGCCGATCTCCAGAATTCCACTCAGCCCGCCTGCATCGACGATCGTGCTGAGTGGCTCAAACCCAATAATGTTCGCGTCAACACCAAATCCCAGCCGTCCGTTGGTGAGTGAGTAGAACCCTGGCGGTACAACAATCTCGGCACCGCCCAGCGCATTGGCTTCCTGGACCGCAGCTCGCAGTGTTGTATTACCCGCACCATCAAGGGCGTTTCCGTCACCTGGAGTCTGGTCGTTCGTGTCGAGCGTCGAATTGACAATGAATCCTGTGAAACCTGATTCGAACGCTCCAATGTCCGGAGCAGAACCGAGCGTTCTCGGGACACCGCGCTGATCCGTGTCCGGGATCGGAATGCTGCCGAAAAACTCAAACGCACTGCCCGCATCGATCGCGACACTGCCCGTGTTCAGTTCATGCGTCGGCGTTGGGCCTCCGTTGTCGCTCAGAGAAAGGAGATTGGGATCAGTGCCCAGGATGTCGCCGTTGCCGGAATTAAAGCCGGTCGCCGTCCCTTCGACCTCAATCAGATTGTCGAAGGATGACTGAAACACACCATCGACATCGAAATTCCCACCGGCGGACGTATTATCCGCAATGATCGTGCTGGTAACGATCACCGTCCCGCCACCGACGTTGGAGACGCCGCCACCGGGAGCCTCAAAAGCATCGTTGCTCGCAATCGTCGAACGATTCAGGTCAAGCGTACTACTCGCGGCATTATGAATGCCGGCACCGGCACTCCCCGACGATGTCATTGCGACATTCCCAGAGACGGTGACATTACTCAGCGACACGCTTGCCGTGGTATTCTGAAGACCACCACCAGTCGCCCCCGCCGCGTTATCGCTGATTGTGGAACGGGCAATATGAACGGTCGCACCGCCTTTGGCTTCGATACCACCGCCGGAGGCACTCGCAACGTTATCCGCAATCCAGACACCATCGAGCGAAAGATCCCCGCCATTCACTGAGATGGCCCCGCCGTTGGTGGCGTTGGTCGCCATGCCGTCGCCAAAAAACGTCGACGCCGTAATGTTCGTGAAGGCGCTGCTACCTGTCGCCAAATGGCCTCCGTCCAGCAGTGTTGAATTGTCGTTGAAGCTTGAACTGGCGATCGTCAGCGTGCCATCGCTGTGGACTGCTCCGCCCACATCAGTTGCGGAGTTGCCTGTAAAAATGCTGTTAAGAATTGTGGCCGACGCTCCCGTGCTGACGTGCAATGCGCCGCCGCGAGACATGGACGAGCTGTCTTGAATCGTGACGGAATCCAGTTCGAGCGTGGATTGCGTGCGGACCGCGCCACCATCCCCCGCCGAGGATCCAATCAAAGTGAGGTCTTTGATCGTGACACTGTGAGCCCCAGCACCGATATCGAATACTCGCTCGGCGATAATTGCCGCAGCATCGATTGTGGTGATCCCCTGCCCGGCTCCTCGGATAATGATCTGTGAATTCGAATTGGAGAGGTCAAGATCGCCGGCTGCGGTCGTGCCCATTCCCGTACTGTCGATCGTCAGTGTGTACGTCGTCCCGGCCATCGTGAGATCCGGAACGATGATCTCGACCACTTCATCACCGGACGCGTTGGCCTGAATGATGGCCTCGCGCAGCGACGTCTCGCCGTCACCGCCGTCGACGACATCCATCGTCGTCGTGACTTCGATTGTCGTCGTGGTCAGCAGCGTCCGGGCCTCGAAGATTTCGACGCACGGCGCGAGCTTGAGCGGACGCAGGCCCAGACGCCGCTTCGGACGCTCAATCGGAACGTACTCGATCGGCCCGACCGGAACGTTTCGTCCGCGCGGGGCTCGTGAGTTCGACTTGCGAAAACCTGCCAGCCAGGAGGAAAGAATCATAGGTCGCTGCCCGTTTCCTTGCTGTGGAAGACTGCCCGACTGAGACACGCAACTGCTTTCACACCGGCCAGAACGTGACCGTCCGGGAAATCTGAATGCCGCCGCGAATTCGGCCGAGCCTCGATCCTTCCGTGATCTGAGATAGTCAGAAAACAAACATCCGTGCGGCTCGCCGATTGAGCAGGGCGAGCGAAGGCACGACCGGATTCCGACATCAATCGCCCTCTGCGGCACGAAACCGGCGGAGCGGCTGACGAGATGGAATCCGGGCAGTCAGCCCGAGAGAAATGAGACTTGCGCAAGTTGCACCACCGATCATCAGTGCGTGAACTCGGCCCGCAGAACTCTTCCTGAGGACTTATCCGGTCCCAGAGACGGCATAAGCCTAACCGATTCCGTAACTTAACTAAAACCGGATACCAGGAAGAAACAGGCAGCGCAGGGGGAGTCTGTCGCGCAGTCGAAGCGCGCCGCGATCGACACAAGTCGTTACGCAGACTTGACAAACGGGTTCTCCAGACGATTTCCTGCGGTCGCACCCGAGTTCGGTGGCATCGTTTTCCCTGAAATGTCCGGCTGTAGCGATTGTGCCGAACTTCTGACTATCTCTCTGATCGTGCTCCGAGCACCGTCCGCCGAAGGAAAAATCCATGTCCGCGCGTCTCCAGACCGGAATTCCCCGCCTCGACGACATGCTGGGAGGCGGACTCCTGCCCGGAAAACTGACCGTCGTGGTCGGGGCGACGGGCATCGGCAAGACGCAGCTCGGCATTCAGTTCGCCCATCACGGCACGCAGCAGGAAGCCGAAGCGGGCATCATTTTTGACATGACATCGCGCGGCGACGCCCAGAATCACGCCGACTATGCAGAGCATCTGTTCAACTGGCCGCTCCGCGAGCGCCCCGTCGGCGAGAACATCCATCCACACGAATTCTGGGAACGAGAGACCGCCCGATTCGACTCGATGCACATCTTCAACCGCGCTGGACGGCGGGTCACGATCAGCGACATGGAGTTTGACGACTGGAAAGCGTGGAAGGCCGACCTCGCCAGGAAGATCAACGAAGCCATCGCATTCTTCTACGGGAACTTCATTCACGGTGTCCGCCGCTGCGTCATTGACGGCGTCGAACCGACGGACAAACCCAGCGACAGCTTCCAGTTCCACATGTTCGAGTACGTCTATCATCAGATCCTGAGAAAGGAAGCCGACTGGGTCGCGCGCGACCTGTTCCGGGCTCAGTTCCGCAAGAACGCCGAGAGCGTCGAACAGCACATGTACCCGTACGAAGACGTCGGCTGCCTGCTGCTCTACACCTGCCACGAAATGATGATTGACGAAATGATTGAACGGCGGATCGAATCCGGCGACGTCCTCTCGAACGCGAACACAATCATCCTGATGGGCAAGTACCGCGACGGCATGTCGATGAAACGGGCTCTCTGCGTCGCCAAACATCGCGGCAGCCCGGCCGACGAATCGATTGTCCCCTACCAGATTACTGACCAGGGCATCGTGATCGAGTAGCCAAAGTAGTGCTCTGTGAAAGCAGTATTTGGGGGTAGCGAAACTCGCCAAGAGTTTCGCTCACTGGCAACTGCCGAAAGTCCTGGCGACTTTCGCGACTGAGCGCATCCCAAGAATCCTTGTTTGACAACGCAGTAGCCGTCTCGCTCTGCCGAGATGAGCCGTCGTCAGTGTCAACGCTCTGTTCTTACGATGCGATTGCAAGGCGGGAACCGGTTTCGACCGTCCCGACTGAGCAGCAATCCCGTTCTGGTCTCGGCTCATCTCGGCGGAGCGAGATGGCTACTGTGCAGCACAACTATCCGTCGCGACGAAGCATCGAATGGTGCATCAGCCAGTAGATGGTCACGACCAGCAACCCGCCCATCAGTGTCATCAGCGACCAGAGAAACGGTCCCACGAAAAAGGTCGGCCTTCCTTCGCGATCAAGGCGTTCGCCGTCCTGCCAGACGGCCATGGTCAGAGCAACATGGACGATCAGACTGCCGGCAAAGAACGCAAAGACCAGAAATGCAATAATGACTTCCACGGTGACAAACTCGCTGCTGCACGGGCCGTTCAGACAAATCGCTTGAGCCGCAGGCTGTTCGACACAACAGACACACTGCTGAGTGCCATCGCGGCGGCGGCGAACATCGGCGGGAGCATAACTCCCAGCCACGGGTAGAACAGACCCGCCGCCAGCGGGATGCCCACGCAGTTATAGACGAGTGCAAAAAACAGGTTCTGGCGAATCGTCCGCATTGTCCGCCGGCTCAGCCGGACCGCCGACACGAGCGCTGAGAGATCACTCGTCGAGAGCGTGACATCGGCGGTCTGCATCGCGATGTCAGTCCCGGCTCCCATCGCGATTCCGACATCCGCTTTCGCGAGCGCCGGCGCATCGTTAACACCGTCACCGATCATCGCGACACGACGCCCGGCCTGCTGCAGTTCCTCGATCACGCGGGCTTTTCCGTCCGGCAGCACTTCGGCAAAGCAGCGCTCAATTCCGACCGATCTGGCAAGCGACTCGACGACCGCCTGTCGATCGCCGCTCAGCAACACGGTGTTCAGCTCAAGCCGCTGCAGCGACTGGACCGTCCCAAACGCCTCATCGCGGACCGAGTCAGAAATGCTGATTGCGCCGAGAAACTGGTTCTCGCGAGCGACGCAGACCCGCGATGTTGCCGCGTCCGAGCTGTCATCGTCAGCAGCGTGCGCCGGTTCCGACATTTCAATGCCCGACCCAGAGAGGAACGCTCGCGAGCCGACGAGTACACGCTGCCCATCGACCGTTGCTCGCGCCCCCCGTCCAGCCTCGGACTCGAAATCGTCAACGCCCGGAAGCGAGAGGCCGCTGTCCGACACCGCCTGGCAAATCGCCAGCGCGAGCGGATGCTCGGATCGCTGCTCAACAGCGGCTGCAGCCACCAGCAGGTCTTCCTCCGAGATCCCGTTCTCCGGCTGTAGCGACGCGACAGCCATGCGGCCTTCGGTGAGCGTGCCAGTCTTGTCGAAAACAATCGTGTCCACACCAGCCAGCGATTCAAGAGCGGCTCCCGATCGAATCAGAACGTGCCGCTCAGCTCCCCGTCCGACACCGACCATGATCGCCGTCGGCGTCGCGAGTCCCAGCGCGCACGGGCACGCGACAACAAGCACCGCGACCGCCGCCAGAAACGCCTGCTCGAACGAACCCGCGATCAGCCAGCCGACGAACGTCGCGAGGGCGATCAGCAGAATAATCGGGACGAACCAGGCACTGACCCGATCGGCCAGTCGGGCGACGGGCGCTTTCGACGTCTGCGCATCGCGGACCAGATCGACAATCTGGCTGAGCATGGTCTGTCCGCCGACAGCCGTCGCCTCGAACTCAATGCTCCCCGACTGATTGACCGTCCCGCCGAGCACGCGACTACCGACGGACTTCTCAATCGGAACGGACTCGCCAGTCATCGCCGCTTCGTCAACAACTGCCCGACCACTCACCACCTCGCCATCGACGGCGATCCGCTCACCCGGTCGCACCAGCAGTCGGTCACCGACACGAATCTCGTCGACACGCACTTCTTCACCAGTCGAATCATTCTCGTCCGCCAGTCGCGTCGCTGTCGGCGGCCGCAGATCTAGCAATGCGTTCACGGCTCCCGTCGTGCGCCGTTTGGCCCGCTCTTCCAGTGTTCGCCCCAGCAGGACGAACACGGTGATCATCGCGGCCGACTCGAAATAAACCGGCGGCCGTTCCTGCCAGACGCTGGCCGGCAGCAGCGTCCCCAGAGCACTGACGCCGAATGCGACACCGGTCCCGATGGCGATCAGCGTATTCATGTCCGCAAAGCCGGAACGCGCTGCAGACCACGCTCCAGTAAAGAACGGTCGGCCAGACCAGAACACGATTGGTGACGTCAGCAACAGGAGCAGCATGTTCCGACCAGGAAAGATCACGCCGCCCATACTCAGACCGAAGACCACGATCGCCAGAACCGCCGGCCAAACCAGCGAGACAAACGAGCCGTCGCCGTCATGTTCGCCCTCATGAGAATCCGGATCAGCATCTCGCGGCCACTCGATTTCATAACCGAGCTTCTCAATCGGCGCCGTCACTGCCGCAGAGATCTCACCATCCACGCTGGACGTTTTCCATCGGACACGCACCTCATGCGTCGCAAGATTGACTGCGGGCTCGCTCACGCCCGGAACTTCTTTGAGTGCGTTCTCGACGCGCGAAACGCAGCCGGCACAGTGCATCCCATGCACGAGAAACCGGACCGTTTCCGCATCCCCACCCGCTGCCGTTTCAGAGTGTTGAGTTTCCGTCATCAGAGTTTGCCTGTCGGTAGCCTGAAAAGCGTGCCGTAGTTTAACCGCAAGCCGCAGGCGTGCGCGTCTCCTCGCAGTGCGTTGGTTCGGAACCCGCGCACGCCTGCGGCTTGCGGTTAAACAGGATCCCGGTCCAGCGTCCGCTTCCTCCCGCAATTCAGCGTGCTAAATTTCGTCCGCTACACACTGCTCATCCCGGAAGGAAGACCTGCCATGACCGCCGACACAATTTTTCAGATGACTGGTTCGACTGTCCGCGTCGGTGCCGGAGCGACTCGCGAAGTCGGCTTTGACTTCGCCGAACTCGGCGCAAAACGCGTCATGCTCGTTATCGATCCGGCGGTCGTCGACCTGTACCCCGGCCAGGCAGCGGTCGAGTCACTCAAGTCGGCAGGCCTGGACTTCGGCGTCTTTGATCAGGTCCGCTGCGAACCGACGGACGCGTCATTCAAACAGGCGATCAAGTTCGCGGTCGACGGCGGCTTCGATGCGTTTCTGGCGGTTGGCGGCGGATCAACGATCGACACCGCCAAAGCCGCGAACCTTTACTGCACCTGGCCGGCCGACTTCACCGAATACGTCAACCCGACGCTCGGCAAAGGCACGACGCCGCCCGGGCCGCTCAAACCACTGATCGCCGTCCCGACAACCGCCGGAACCGGCAGCGAGACAACCGCGGTTGCCGTCTTCGACTTTGAAGAAGAGCGAGTCAAAACCGGCATCGCAAATCGCTATCTCCGACCGATGCTCGGCATTCTGGATCCGGAAGCCACGCGGACTCTACCGAAGCAGGTCGCTGCGAGCGCCGGCCTCGACGTCCTCAGCCACGCACTGGAATCGTTCACCGCCCGCCACTTCCTGACACGCGAAGAGCCCGAACGTCCCTCGCTGCGCTCCGCCTACCAGGGCTCAAATCCGATCAGCGACGTCTGGGCACTCGAATCGCTTCGGCTCCTGGCCGAGTACCTGCCGCGCGTCTTTGCGGACGCCAGCGACGACGAAGCTCGCGGTCGGATGCTGCTCGCCGCGTCGTACGCCGGCATCGGATTCGGCAACGCCGGAGTGCATCTCCCGCACGCGATGGCCTACCCGGTCGCGGGCCAGGTCGAGGGTTACCTGCCGCCCGGCTACGACGCCGATCACGCAATGGTCCCGCACGGAACCTCGGTCATCGTCCACACGCCCGCCGTCTGCCGCTTCACCGCGCCGTCCGCTCCCGAACGCCACCTGCAGGCCGCCGCCGCTCTGGGAGCCGACATCTCCGAAGCATCGCCCGACGACGCCGGAGAAATCCTCGCGGGCCGAGTCCTGCACTTCATGCGGGAAATGGAACAGCCAATGGGCATCTCCGAGTTCGGCTACACCGCAGCCGACATCCCCCGCCTCGTCGATGGCACCCTCGTCCAGGCCCGCCTGCTGAAACTCTCCCCGATCGAAACCGGCCCCGAAGAACTCGCCGAGCTGTTCCGCAACTCGCTGACCCTGTAACCCACGAGCAACGCGGCATCGCCCAAACTTCAGCCGAGTCGTCCGGCATCCGCGTCCTGCACACGATGGCGAACACGTTGAGAACACACCGTGCCGGCCTACTCGCCTGGTACGACCACCCGATCTCCACGGGCCCACTGGAGGGCACGAACAATAAAATCAGACTCATCCATCACCGGGCGTATGGCTATCGCAACAAAGAACACTTCCGGCTGAGAATCCTCACCCTCCATCACACCAGACACCGACTCACCGGCTGACCTCAGTACCCACACGCTTCCGCGAGGAACCGTTTTTTCGCCCGCTGAATCGCGTGGTTTCCGAATTCGACGCGGATGACGGGCGATTCGCAATTCCGTGGAACCAGTCGCCCGAAGACGTCAATCGAAATTAGCCCCTTGAAAAGCAACACCTTAACCCACGTTGAAAGGGCTGCCCTTTCAGGGTTTAGCCTGGCATGGGACGGTCACCTGGGATGGCGCGGCTGCGGCGCTGACCCCAGCTGAGTTGTCCGACCCCGTTGGGGTCAAGGTAGCCCTCGCACGATACGGAAAACGACGACGGAAACCCTGTCGCTCGCCCTTCGCTGTCATTCGGCTTCCCGTCAGCGATGAGTTATTCTGCCGTCAATCGCTGCCGCCTTCGCGCGTCGACGCGCTGAATCATCGATCAACCCGGAGTCCCGAAGATGCCGACCGCACCGTTTCATTATCAGCCCATGTTCGAACTCGGAGCCGACGACACGGAGTATCGTCTTCTCACGAAAGAACACGTTTCCGTGCAGCAGTTCAACGGCCAGGACGTGCTGGCTGTCGAGCCGGAAGCGCTGACGCTGCTCGCGTCACAGGCGTTTCACGACATCAACTTCTTCCTGCGTCCCGCGCACCTGAAGCAGGTCGCTGCGATCCTCGACGACCCGGAAGCATCCGACAATGATCGGATGGTCGCCCTGACGATGCTCAAGAACGCCGACGTCGCGAGCGCGGGCGTCCTGCCGTTCTGCCAGGACACGGGAACGGCCATCGTTCACGGAAAGAAGGGCCACGCCGTCTGGTCAACCGGTGACGAAGCGGCGCTCTCGCAGGGTGTCTACAACGCCTATGCCGAAAACAATCTGCGGTACTCGCAGAACGCTCCGCTGACGATGTGGGACGAGAAGAACACGAACTGCAACCTGCCCGCGCAGATCGATCTCGGGGCCGTCGACGGTGATGCCTACAAGTTTCTGTTCATCGCCAAAGGCGGCGGGTCGGCGAACAAGTCGTATCTCTACCAGGAAACTCGGGCCGTTCTGAATCCCAAAGCACTCGTCGAATTCCTGACCGAGAAGATGGCGTCGCTCGGCACCGCCGCCTGCCCGCCATATCACCTGACGTTCGTCATTGGCGGCACCTCCGCCGAAACAACGATGAAGACCGTCAAGCTCGCCTCCACCAAGTACTACGACCACCTGCCGACGACCGGCAACGAGCATGGCCGAGCCTTCCGCGACGTCGAACTCGAAGCCCAGATGCTGGACGTCGCCCGCAACTGCGGCATCGGCGCCCAGTTCGGCGGAAAGTATTTCGCGCTGGATGTGCGCATCGTCCGGCTGCCTCGTCACGGAGCGTCGCTGCCGATCGGGATCGGCGTCTCGTGCAGCGCGGACCGGCAGGCGAAAGGCAAGATCACGAAAGACGGTGTTTTCATCGAGCAGCTCGAATTTGAACCGCTGAAGTACATCCCCGAAGAATTGCGGCATCGCAAGGACGAAAGTGCCGTCCGCATCGACCTCAACCGTCCGATGCCCGAACTGCTGGCCGAGCTGACTCAGTACCCGACCACCACGCGGCTGATGCTCAGCGGCCCGATCATCGTCGCCCGCGACATCGCTCACGCAAAACTGCGCGAGCGACTCGAGTCCGACCAGCCGTTGCCCGACTACTTCAAGCAGCACCCGGTCTACTACGCCGGCCCGGCCAAGAAGCCCGAAGGCCTGCCGAGCGGCTCATTCGGACCAACCACAGCCGGACGCATGGACGCCTACGTCGACCTGTTCCAGGAGGCCGGCGGCAGCATGGTAATGATCGCGAAAGGCAATCGCGGCAAGGGCGTCACCGAATCCTGCCACAAGCACGGCGGCTTCTACCTCGGCAGCATCGGAGGCCCCGCGGCCATCCTGGCGAAGGAAAACATCCGCAAAGTCGACGTCGTCGAGTTTCCCGAACTGGGCATGGAAGCCATCTGGAAAATCGAAGTCGAAGATTTTCCAGCGTTCATCCTGGTCGACGATAAAGGCAACGACTTCTTCGAAACCGTCGGCCCCGGCTGCGCCCATTGACGGTGGTCATTGCAGCCGCCGAAGCCAAACCGCAACGCGGTTTCACAACATAGTCGCTGGGGTCGCGGCGCAGCCGCGCACGCCAGGATCAGAAGACACAAGCCACAACAACCCTGAAAGGGTTGAACACTTTTCGCCTCGGCTTGTGGAACCCCTTCAGGGTTCGGGTGATTTGTGACTCGTCACCCGGGGTGGCGCGGCTGCGCCGCTGTCCCCGAGCTATCTTCTTTGACCCCGTTGGGCAACGCCGTTAAGGATTCTTGCGCTGGAGAAACCGGG